>Ga0209159_1000172_pt1 | contig 61954 bp, 61 predicted proteins | sample GraSoiAngelo_144_FD_185901 | JGI IMG/M metagenome (GOLD analysis project Ga0209159, IMG submission 185901) | Grasslands soil microbial communities from the Angelo Coastal Reserve, California, USA - 14_1009_02_40cm (SPAdes) (version 2) | ecosystem: Environmental > Terrestrial > Soil > Grasslands ...
ACGACCCGGGCGTCCTCCAGCCGGCCTCGAATCTCCACCTGCAGTGGGGTGCCGGGGGGAGCATAGGCCCGCTCGACATACCCCATGCCGATGCTCTTGCGGATCCACGGTCCGAAGGTACCGCTGGTCACCTGCCCGATACGCCGGCCCTCCGCCTGCAACGCGTATCCGTGTCGGGGGACGGCACGCCCCTGCATCTCAAATCCTACAAGTTTCCGGGCCACACCGCGCGCTTTCTGGGCCAGCAGGGCCTCCCGGCCGATGAACGCCACCTTGTCGAACTTCACCGTCCAGCCCAGTGGAGCCTCAAGCGGCGTCGCCGTCTCATCAATATCATTCCCGTAGAGCATGTACCCCGCTTCCAGCCGCAGGGTGTCCCGCGCGCCCAGACCCGCCGGCGCAAGGCCGTGAGGACGGCCGGCCTCTACCAGCGCGCTCCACAGGGCCGGGGCTGCGTCCCACGCACAGGCGATCTCAAACCCATCTTCTCCAGTGTACCCGGTGCGGGCGACCAGGCACCGCAGCCCCGCCACCTCCAGCCCATCGGTGAAATGAAAGGACGCCAGCCGTGTGAGATCGGCCCTGGTCAGCCGCTCAAGGATTGACTGTGCCTTCGGCCCCTGCAACGCGAGCAAGGTGAGGTCAGCGGACCGGTCGCGGGCCGTGGCCGCACGGGTGTGCTCGGCGATCCACTGGAAGTCTCGCTCTGTCCGGGATGCGTTCACGACAAAGAGAAACCTGTCGCCCGTCAGCCGAAACACCGTGAGGTCGTCGATGATTCCGCCCGACGGCAGGCACACCGGGGAATACAGTCCCTGGCCGGGGATCAACCGGGCGGCGTCGTTGGTGATGAGACGCTGCACCGACTCCAGCGCGCCGGGACCGAAGACCTCTACCTCCCCCATGTGGGAGACGTCGAACAGACCGGCGGCCGTGCGCACGGCGTGGTGCTCTTCGACGATGCCGGCGTACTGCACCGGCATCTCCCAGCCTCCGAACTCCACCATCCGGGCGCCAGCGGCCCGGTGCACATCATACAGGCTGGTACGCTTGAGGTGTGTGCTGGCCATTTCGCATCAACTGCGGGACTAGGGATTGGGGACTAGGGACTCGCGACTACGAATCAGCCCCATTCTGCGGTTGAGTCCCCAGTCCCCGGTCCCCAGTCCCGCTTTTTAGCTCGGTTTCGCGCTGCCGCAGGAGGGCGATCACTTCGTCGTCGGTCGTTTGTGCGAAGTTTTCGTAGAACTGGCCGACCGCGTAGAAAACCGGAGGCCTGTGGAGACATACGACGTCGTCGGCTTCGGCGTGCAGCCGGTGCATGCTATCGGCCGGCGCGACAGGAATGGCAACGACCAGCCAGGCCGGACGCATCGCCCGCACCGCCCGCAGAGCCGCAATCATCGTCGATCCTGTGGCGATTCCGTCGTCCACCACCACCGCCACTGACCCGGAGAGATCTGGAGGCGGCCGGTCGCCGCGATACAGGAGCATCCGCCGCTTGATCTCCACACTTTGTTCCGCGATCTCCGTCTGCAGATAGTCGTCGGCGACCCGCAGCGCCGCTACCAGGGCCTCGTCCAGGTACACGGTTCCGTCGTGAGCGACGGCGCCGATGGCAAGCTCAGGGTTCCCCGGAGCCCTGAGCTTGCGCGGGATGACCACGTCCAGCGGCGCACGCAGCGCCACGGCCACCTCATACCCGACGACGACGCCACCACGAGGGATCGCGAGGATGTGGGGCCGGCGGTCCTGATAGATGCGAAGCGCCGCCGACAGTTGCTCCCCGGCATCCCGGCGGTCGCGAAACAACATCGCGCCCCACCCACGAGCGGACTCAGCGCACTCGACGGCTCATCCTTCCACGAATATGGAATGTTATCCTTTGCTCGCGAGGACCCCCGCAATTTCGGATTGCGGATTGTGGATTGCGGAATGGACGGAACCGTCTACCGGACGATTCCCAAGGAGCGGATGAGAGAGGAGAGGACGGGCAAGAGGACATTGAGCGCGACCACCACGAGCAAGGCCGGGAGTAGGTTGCCCACGCGCACCGGCCGGAGCCGTAGCAGCGTGATCCCAACCCCGAGCACGAGCAGGCCCCCCGTCGCGGTGAACTCTCGCGTCACGTCCGGAGTCATCACCCCCTGGGCCAGAGTTGCCAGCAGCGTGAGCGCGCCCTGATAGATGAGGATCGTGCCAGCGGAAAGAAACACCCCCGCCCCGAGCGCGGCGCCGATCGCGACCGAGGAGACCCCGTCCAGCATGGACTTCGTGTACAGGAGCACCGGCGGCTGTCCCAGGCCGCCCTGGATGCTGCCGAGGATCGTCAGCGGCCCGACGCAGAAGAGGAGGGAACTGGTGACGAATGCGCGAGCGAAGGTGCTGCCTTCTTCACGCGCGCCTAGCCGTGCCTCGGCCCACAGTCCCAGCCGGTTCAATCGTGCCTCGATGCCGAGCGCCTCGCCCAGCACTCCGCCCACGGCCATGCTGATGATCACGACCAGCACGTTGTGAGTCCCTAGCCCCATCTGCATCCCGATGACGAGCACCGCAAGCCCCAGGCCCTGCATCAGGATCTCGTGCATCCCCTCAGGGATGTGGCGGCGCAATGACACGCCGACGGCGCTACCCGCGACGACCGCCAATGCATTGACGAGGGTCCCCAACATAAGAGTCACCTACCACTGCAACAGATCACAAGCCAAGCTGGGAAGCACTCCCTCTCAGCGCCTGGATCACAAGATCGATGTGCTCGTCGAGCGGCACGCCCAGGTCGTCCGCGCCACGGAGGACGTCCTCGCGATTTACCCCGCGGGCGAACGCTTTGTCCTTCATCTTTTTCTTGACCGAGGCGACGTCGACTACCGCAAGCGACCTGCCCGGCTTCACCAGAGCCACGGCAATGATAAAGCCCACCAGCTCATCCACCCCGTACAGGGCTTTCTCCATGTTCGACTGGCGGGGCACGCCGGAGTAGTCGGCGTGGGCCAGGACCGCCCGGCACCACGCCTCCGGCACGCCGCGCCGTCGCAGCTCCTCCACGCCGACCAACGGATGCCCGGCTTCCTGTGATGGACACCGTTCGTAGTCGAGATCGTGCACCAGGCCCACAGTCCCCCAGATGTCCTCATCCTCGCCAAACCGGCGCGCATAGGCGCGCATCGCCGCCTCCGCGGCCAGCAGGTGCTTACGGAGGTTGGGATTGGTGATCCATTCACACACGAGGGCCCAGGCCTGATCCCGGGTCATGATGATGGAGTTCCCTTTCTGAAAATGGTTACCTTTGAGACGATTCCGGATTGCCGGGTTGGCCAATCTTGGCCAGCCGCTCGAAGTTGAGGCGGAACAGGGCGATGACGTCGGTCACGTCTTCGGGTCCGCGGATCCACCGGCTCACCCATCCCGACTCCGGCAGTACGTGGTGCGGGCGCGCCCGGCCGGATGCGATCAGTTCGTCGCGGATGCGCGTCGGAAACGGCAGGTCAGCCAGCCGGTCCCCGTGGAGATGCCCGATCTCGCGGTGGTCGATCGTGAACTCTACGCCGCCGAAACGGTGGGGGTGGGACTCGACCCCCGGCCAGCTCGACACCTCTTCGATGATTGTGCGCGCAATGGCGCCCATCTCAGACCCTCAATCCGCACGAACTACACGACCTACACAACCTACGCAATCTACACGATCGAGCCGCCTACGCGTCAAAGGGAGTAGATTGTGTAGGTTGAGTAGGTTGTGGAGATTGTGTCGATTCGCTTTTGTTTGTGGTCCGCAGCGGGATCTCAGGCAGCGCCGTCGCCACCAGCAGCGCCAGCAGCAACAACGCCGCGGCGTACGCATAGATCCGCGTGATCCCCACCGTGAACGCCACCCGGAACACTTCGCGCACCTGCGCGACCGCCGGTCCCGGCACCGAGGCGAAGACGCCGCTACGGATGCTGTCGAGGTCGATCGCCGCGCGAGCCTGCGCCGGGAGTTGGGCCAGGAGCGGCGTGGCCCGGTGTGTGAACTCGGCCGTCAGCACGGTGGACAGGACGACGCCGAAGGCCGCGGTGCCCACCGCCGAGCCGATTTGCAGGAAGAACTGGCGGGCGGCGGTGGCCATGCCCACCTTCTCATGAGGAACGGCGTTCTGGACAGCCAGGTTGAGCAACGGCATCGCCGGCCCGAGCCCTACGCCAAGGACAATCATCCGCCAGGTCACGTCCCCCCGCGTCGCGTCCGGTCCCAGGGTTGCCAGCAGGCCGAACCCGACGGTGGCGACGGCAAACCCTCCGAGCACGATACGGCGGTACCGGCCCAGCCGTTGCACGATCATCGACGACGTAAACGCCCCAATGACGACGGCAAACGTCAGCGGGATGAGGGTCGTCCCGGCGGCCGTGGCGGACACCCCGACGACATTGACCATGAAAATTGACAAGAAGAAGACGGCCGCGAAGAACGACGCGCCGACCAGCGTCGAGGCCGCGCTGACGACGGCAAAAGTCCGGTTGCGGAAGAGGTCCAGCGCGATCACCGGGGAGGGGACCCGTGACTCCACGACCAGCAGCAGTGCGGTGGCGACCGCGGCGACGAGCAGCAGGCCGACAACGGCCGGCGACGACCACGGATACTGCTCCTTGTCCAGCGTCAGGGCCAGCAGCAGCGGGACGACCGAGGCAATCAGCAGGGCCGTCCCCGCCCAGTCCACGGTGGCAGGCAGGCCGCTGTGCAGCCGCGGCATCTTCGCCACGATGAATGCCACCGCCACGATACCGACGGGGACGTTTACGTAGAAAACCCACCGCCAGCTCAGCTGGTCGGTGAGCACCCCGCCGAGGTACGGGCCCACGACGCTGGCCAGGGCGAAGACGCCGCCAAACAGCCCCTGGTACCGCGGTCGTTGCGCGGGGACGAAGAGGTCGGCGATCACGGTAAAGGCCGACGAGGTTAACGCGGCGGCGCCGATTCCTTGGAGAATGCGGAACGCGATCAGCTGCTGCATCGTGGCCGCGAGACCAGAGAGCGCCGACCCCAGGAGAAAGATCACGATGCCGGCGAGCACGATGCTCCGCCGGCCGTAGATGTCGGACAACTTGCCGTAAACAGGCACCGTGGTCGTGCTGGCCACGAGGTAGCCGGTAGAGACCCACGCCAGCAGGTCGATGCCGCGCAGGTCGGCAATGATCGCCGGCAGCGCCGTGGCCACGATCGTCTGGTCGAGCGCGGCCAGGAACAACCCCATCAGCATGCCGGCCAGCACGATCCACTTCGTCTGCGGCGACAGGATGCTGGCGTAGTCAATCCGCTCTGCGCGCGGCGCGGCCACGGCTACATCGGCGTCGGATTCAGCAGGGCGCATGTTGCGATTATCCGCAGGTACTGTGAACGCTGTCAACTGCGCGTCATCCAACAGAACGGGGCGTGACGCGAGAAACCTTCCCCGTGTCCTATCGTTCGACCACGGTCACACTCAGTTCTTTCACCGCACCGCCGCGGACGAGACGGATCCGCAGCAATGCCCCGACCTTTTCCGACGTCAACTGCGCGGCGACGTCATCGTGGGTGCGGACCGATGTCCCATTAACCGCGACAATCACGTCTCCCAGCACCAACCCACCGCGTTCGGCGGGACTTCCGGGTTCCACCGAGACAACAATCAGCCCCACGCGCTGCCCCACCTGCTGTTCCAGGCCGGCCGGCAGACGGACCGGGTGGGCCCCAATACCCAGATACCCGCGGCGGATCTTCCCGTGCGCCAGCAGCATGCCCACCACCTTGCGCAGCGTGAGCACCGGCACCGTCAGCGCGGCTCGCCGCAGGAGTCCCGCCGTGTTCATCCCCAGGGCTCCACCGTCTGTGTCCACGAGCATGCCGCCGGAGAATCCGAATCCCGGGGGTCCGCCAGGCCTCGCCCGCGGCACTGATGATGCCCAGCCGCGCCCGTACAGTGCGGCCAGGCCGGGCCAGGGCGATCACCAGCTGGCCGACCTTCGCCGCGGCATCGCTCCAGGACGGCACGCTGAGACCAGAGGTCTGCGCCCGCACTACGGCCAGATCGGTTCCTGGATCACGACCGGCCAGAGTGGCAGCCACGAGCTGACCATCGGGGAGACCGACCCGGATATCGTCCTCCTGCTCAATGACGTGGTCAGCTGTTACGATCGTCCCGTCGGCGGCCCAGACGATTCCACTTCCGGGGAACCGCCGCCCGGCTTCGATTCGAACCACCGATGGCCCAGCCTGCTCGACTACTCCCGCGATCCCGCTGCTGATTTCCTTCAAAGTCTGCATCACATCCACCACCTCCACTCAACCTGACCATACGCGCTCAAGGTCTCGCGGACATCACCCATTCGGCTAGGGAGGACCCAACGCGTCTCTTGCGTCTGCTGCGTCTCCTTGCGTCCACTACGACAAGACGCGATTGAGGCGACCAATTGCTATGGACGCAATAGACGCGAGCGACGCAACGAGACACAACGAGACGCAACTGAAGTTAGAGGACGATCAGTCCGAGGCGCGCCGCTTTCGTGACGGCTTCCGTACGGCCGTGCGCGCCCAGCTTGCTGAAGATGGCACCGACGTGGAACTTCACCGTGTGCTCACTGATGCCCAGCTGGCTCGCGATCTGCCTGTTGGACAAACCTCCGGCCAGCCACTGCAGGACCTGTTGTTCACGCGGGGTCAGTTCCTCCACAGAGATGTCCGGATCCTCACTCCGCCCTGGCGCAATCGCTGGAGCAAATGCAGGATCGATGGCCACCAGGCCCTCCATTACCGCTCGCAGCGCCGCCAGGAGCGCAGGGCCGCTGACATCACGCGAGAGGGCGCCTCGGGCGCCGGCGGTCACCGCCTCAGAGATCCGGGTGTCGTTGTCGCCCAACACAATCACGGGTGCGTCCAGGTCCAGCAGCGCAAGGAGCCCTGCCGGGGTCTGCGCGGCGCCGCTTCCAAGATCCCACACGATGACATCCTGACCGAAGGTGTCGGCAGGACCAAGAAGGAGGGCATCCGGCGCGGCCTCGTCCACGGTCACGTCAGGCTGTCGGGACAGCACCTCCACGAGTCCGGTCCGCGCACGCACATCATCGGCGACGATCAAAACACGCATCTCCTCCAGTCCAACGCTCGCCCCGGGGGAAAGATGCCCATCACGGGGATGGTGCGCTGCCGCGCCCTCGCTAGCTCAACCAGCACTCCAGCCGAGACGTGTGACTCTGACCCCCTCACCCTTTGTCCCTCTCCCTCCAGGGAGAGGGGAATGAGGATGGGCGCTGCCGCGCCCCCACTAAAGCCACGCGCTCTTTTGCCAGTTGTCCTTCGCCCCGGCAGAGGGAAGCCAGGGCGGGAGGGTGAGCAGCAGCCCGCGCGCCAAAGCGGCGACGTACGGCTCGTATGAACGGCGCAACTCCACCAGCTTCCTGTCCGCCTCATCGCCGGTCCGCAGCACCACCCCAGCCTCGTGCAATACCCCCCGGAGCCGGCGCAGGTCGTCTGCCGACAGCCGGTCGCGAGCGGGTGACTGCGGGGGTGTATCCAGCACCTGGCACAGGTCCACGGCCACGTGACGCGCCATGGCAAAGGTCAGCCAGGCCTGGCGCGGCCGCACCCCGTCCACCCCGGTGAGGATGAGCGCGCAGGTGTCCAGGATCGTCGTCAGCGACGCCACCCACGATTCGTTGCCGTGCTGCGAGCGGAACCGCGCCAGCACAGGATACGAGATGTGACTCTCCAGCAGCTCCGCCGCCCAGCTTTCCCAGGCGGCCAGGAATTGCCCCAGCGCGTCCAGATCCTGCCACTGGCCCAGCCTGCGGATGAGCTCGGTCGCGGCCGGCGGCGATCCGGCCCACTCATCCAGCATCGCGATATGCGCTTCGCGCCGCGAGAACGCCTGGTAGACGACAGGGAGGTAGCCGATCACCAGCGCCAGAAAGGCGAAGCCGACGAACGCCTCCAGGACCGTGACCGCCCGCGCCGCGGCAGACGTGGGCACGACATCGCCCAGCCCGAGGGTGAAGAGGGTCGTGCCGCTGAGGTAGAGCGCCGTGAAGAAGGTGGGCGGACGCTCCGGTACCGCAATCTGCAGCCCGAGCGCCGAGTGCACCAGGGCAAACCCCAACAACAGCATCATGGACCATCCGCCCAACAGGACGATCAGAGAAAACGGGCCAAACAGGCTGAGGAAACTCTCTCGCCGGCCCGGCCGGCGGATCACCGCCGCGACTAGCAACCAGAGCTTCCACAGGCTTTTGAAGAGGAGGCGCGCTGGGCGGAGCCGGCGTGTCACACGGCGTGGCAGGACAACGGTCTCAAACGTATCCCATAAGGCCACGCCGATTACAGCCACTCCGACCACGCCGGCCACCGGACCCATCGCGGCAATTCCCCCTCACCTTGCGCTGCAGCAATTGCAAATTGCGGAAATGTGAATTGTAAATTGGCCCGCAACGCTAAAATTTACAATCCACAATTCACAATTCCCGCTTATCCGGGTTTAAGCGGCGCGCAACAGCCGGTTGAGCTCCGTCCGCGCGCGCTCGACCCGGTTCGGCTCTTCGGGCGCAACTGGCGTGGGCCCCAGCCCCAGGCGCCACAGCACCACCGCGCCTAGATGCGGCCGGTGGCGCGCGATGAACGCCCGGAAGTCCTCACCGGTCATCTCGAGCCGGAGCTCGGCCAGAAACCGGTACGCGTCCCCCGGGCCCATGGGCACCTCAGTATAGTGCCTTCCATCGACGATATAGACTCGCCTTCCATCCGGAGTGCGGTCCAAGGTGATTGTTGGCATCCGCACAGATCCGATCTGCTCATTGTCCTTCATCGCGTTCTCCTTCACACTGGCGTTACGTCCCACGCTGCGGCTGCGCCGGTGGCGTCGCAGAAATGGTGAGGCCGACAATCCATCCCACCAGCGCCACGGTCACCAGGACCGCGGTCAAGCCCGCGGGCAGCCGTGTCCGCAGAACCGCGTCGAGCGAGTAGGCCCCCGGCCCGCTGATACCAACTGCCAGGGCCACCACCAAATAGGTCAGCGGAAGCTCGAATCCACGCTCGGTCGCCCAGACCTTCGGCCAGTGCACCCGCGCGATTGCCGTCAGCATCGACGAGGCCATGCCGATCGAGCCCAGCGGGCTCAACCACCCCATAGCGAAGAGCACGCCACCGCCGAATTCCGTGATCCCGGCCAGCCAGGCCCACAACCGCGCGGGGCGGAACCTCATCGACTCCAGCGACCCTGCAAACCCCGCCAGGCCGTGGCCACCAAACCATCCAAACAGCTTCTGCGCACCGTGACCCGCCACGAGTAGGCCCACCACAATGCGCAAGAGTAACAGGGCGAGATCCATCGCCTTCGCCTCCCTCAGTGCATACAACCAAGATGATGCTTCCCTTTCGTAAGCAGAATACGCCTACTACTTCCACTTGTCAAGCCCCTTACGATATGTTAGAGTCAGCAGAGGGAATGGTGGAATGACTTCGAGCAGATTGGCGCACGAACATGACGAACACGTGTGCCCGCGTTTCCACCGGGCCATCGAGCTGGTGGGCAAGCGGTGGAACGGGGCGGTGATCCGCGCCCTGATGGACCGTCCGCGGCGGTTCGGCGAGATCCTCGAAGCGGTCCCCGATCTGCACGACCGCCTGTTGTCCGAGCGGCTAAAGGAGCTGGAGTCTGAACAGATTGTGCAGCGGCGCGTCTATCCGGAAACCCCCGTGCGCATCGAGTACGCCCTCACCCAGCGAGGACGCGACCTGGAGCGGATCCTCGCCGAGGTGGAGCGCTGGGCCCACCGCTGGCTCCCGCAGCCTTCTAAGAGCTAACTAACGGAATCGGGAAACAGGTAACGGGAAGCAACCGCAGTCGTTACCTGTTTCCCGATTCCCGTTTCCGTTAGTCCAGTAGCAGGTCCAGCAGCCGCTGCAGGTCTTCCTCCGAATAGTACGCAAATGCTAGGGTCCCTTTGCGCCTTGTCCCGACCATGCTGACTTTGGTTCCGTATCTCCTGGACAGCGACTGCTCGGCGCTGCGCAGGTGCGGATCCTTGGCCCTTGATCGCCGGGGTATTTCACGTGAAATACTCGGCCGCACGAGCGCTTCGGTCTCCCGGACCGACAGGCCGCGGCGCTCGACGCGCGCCCAGATCTTCAGGATGGCCACCTGGCTCCCGGCGGCCATCAACGCCCGGGCGTGGCCTTCGGTGATCCGGCCTGCGTCCAGACTGGCCTGGACCTGTGAGGGCAGGTGGAGCAGCCGAAGCGAGTTTGCGACGGACGGCTGGCTCTTCCCGACGCGCTCGGCCACCTGTCCCTGGGTCATCCCGAAGTCGTCCACCAGCTTGCGATAGGCCCTCGCCCGCTCCAGCGGACCCAGGTCTTCGCGTTGCAGATTCTCCACCAGCGCGAGCTCCAGCGCCTCCCGATCCGACAGGGGACGGATGATCGCCGGCACCGCGGCATGCCCGGCCGCTTCCGCCGCGCGCCACCGCCGCTCCCCGGCCACCACCTCGAACCCATCGGCGACCGGCCGGACCACGATCGGCTGAAGCACCCCGTGGCGCCGGACAGATTCGACCAGTCCGGCGAATTCCTGAGGGTCCATCGCCTGCCGAGGCTGCAGGGCGCTCGGCCTGAGGCGTGAGACCGGGATCTCGGAAGGTCGCTCTGCGACGGCCTGGTCCGCGCCCGGGATGAGAGCTCCCAGACCGCGCCCCAAGGCACGGCGTTGCCCCGTACCGGATGGTATGGGGCGTTGCCCCGTACCGGATGGTGTGGGACGGTGACTAGCGGACGGCGGCTGGCTCTCCGACACGGGCGATGACCTCCTGAGCAAGCGCGACGTAGGCTGCGGCGCCTTTCGATGATGGATCCAAGGTGACCACCGGCCGGCCGAACGACGGGGCCTCGGCGAGGCGGACGTTGCGCGGGATGATCGTGGCAAACACCTGGCCCCGGAAGTGGCGCTGCACCTCGGCGACCACCTGCTCGGACAGATTGGTCCGCCCGTCGTACATCGTGAGCAGTGCGCCGTTGATCCGCAGGCCGGGATTGAGCTGCCGCCGGATCAGGGTCAGGGAGTCGAGGAGCTGCGATAACCCTTCCAGCGCGTAGTATTCGCACTGGATCGGCACGATGACCTCATCCGCGGCGGCCAGCGCATTCAGCGTCAGCAATCCCAGCGATGGCGGGCAGTCGATAAAGATGAACTCGTACCACTCTCTGACAGGACGCAGCGCATCGCGGAGCCTGTGCTCGCGCGACGAGATCCCCACGAGTTCCACCTCGGCCCCGGCCAGGTGGATGCTCGACGGGGCCACATCGAGCCCCGCCACCGGCGACGGCATCAGCGCCGAGGCCATCGCCACCCCATTGATCAGGACGTCGTAGAGTGAGATGCCGACCGATGCGCGGGGGATCCCAATGCCGCTGGTGGCATGCGCCTGCGGGTCGCCGTCCACCAGCAAGACGTGCATCCCGGAGACGGCGAGCGCGGCGGAAAGGTTGACGGCGGTGGTGGACTTGCCGACGCCGCCCTTCTGGTTCGCAATCGCAATCACGCGGCCCATCAATCAAACTCTCATTCGGGGATGGTGCGGATCGTCCCTCCGCGCGTTCCGCCTGACGGGACGTAATTCTCTATTCTCCCAGCGGCCGCTTCACGGGTACTCCCGTTCGCCTTGGGTATGCGGGCGGAGTCGGGAGGACCTTGGCAATCTCCACCAGGGTCCGCCGCACCCCGCCCGGCAACTCCACCGGAAGGATCCGCACTTCTCCGCCACCGAGGAGGGCTGCGGCGCGCCGGCCCGGTTCTACTTCTCTTCCGACCGCGGGCCCTTTGAGCAACACCGCCTTGCCACCAGGCCTGACGAACGGAAGGGTAAGCTCCGTCAACGCCGGCAGAGGAGCGACCGCCCGAGCCACGACCACATCAAACTGCTCCCGCAGCCGAGGCTGATGCGCCGCCTCCTCCGCCCGAGATCCCACCACCTCGACGCACAACTCAAGCGCGGCGGCGGCGACTTCGAGGAACGCCACCTTCCGGGAGGCGGCCTCCAGCAGCGTTATTCTGATATCCGGCCTGGCGATCTTGATGGGAATGCCGGGGAGGCCGGCGCCGCTGCCGACGTCCAGCACCGACGCGCCGTGCGGGACGCCCGCCCGCAGGCAGAGCAGGGAATCCAGGACGTGCAGACGTGCGGCTTCCCGGGGCCGTGTAACCGTGGTGAGCCTGGCTTTCCTGCTCCACTGCGCGAGGAGTGTCAGGTACCGTGTGATCTGGCCGATCTGCGCGGGAGTAAGGGGACTTCCCAGAACGCCTGCCGCCGGCTCCAGAGCCTCAACGATCTCACGCTCACTCGTCACTCGGGCCCGTCTCAGCCGGTGAGACGCTGGGCTTGGGGGCAACGACGACATGGCGCGCCGCCCCTTCCCCGCGGCTAAAGGTAATGACCTGCGGATGGTCGGCTAGCGTGGTGTGGATGATCCGGCGCTCTGCGGGGTCCATCGGCTCCAACTCGACCTCGCCGTCGCGCGCGACGCGCTCAGCCGTCCTCCGCGCCAGTTCTTCCAGTGCCAGCTGCCGCCGCGCGCGGTAGCCCTCCACATCGACCACCACGCGGGTCTTGACGCGAGCCTGTCTGGCCACCATCAGTCCCACCAGCAACTGCAGGGCATCGAGCGTCGCACCGCGCCGCCCGATGAGAGCGCCGAGGTTCTCCCCGCTCACCTGCACGGAAATCACGTCCTCCTGCTGGTGGACGCGCACCGCGCCCGGGAACCCCATTTCCTGCAACAGCCGCGCCATCACTGTGTGCGCGAGCGCTCCTGGGTTGCCTGTGAGGGTGACGCGAACCCTGGCTTCGCGCGCACCCAGCCCGAGCATCCCGCGGGTGCCGGGGTCGAGGATCTCGACATCGAGATCCTCGCGATCGACACCGAGCTCTGACGCGGCCCGGTCGACTGCCTCCTCGACCGTCCTCCCACTCGTGTCGACCTGTCTCATTTCTTCTTGGTTCCCTTGGGCCGCTGCGACAACAACGGCGGCGAGGCCTTGGCGGGTGCCAGCCCTCCTACCGGAACGGGCCCGGGGCGTCCCACGACAATGAAGTACTCGAGCATGTACACCAGCGTGGACACGATCCAGTAAATAGAGAGGGCAATCTGAAAGTTCAGGGCGAAGTACGCGACCATGACCGGCATGAAGAGGAACATCCGCGCCTGCTGCGGATCGGTGATGCTCATCCGCTGCTGCAGATATGTGGTCAAGCCCACCAGCACGACGATCGCCAGCACGACAGGCTGGCTGGCCAGGCCGATGAGGCAGGCTCCAGACAGGTGGGGGCAGGGCGCCTTGTCCAGTGCCAGGCCGAGAAAGCTCTCGCCGCCGAAAAGATTCGGCCGCCGCAGTGCGGCGAACAGGCCGTACAGCACCGGTAACTGGACCAGCTGAGGCAGGCAGCCAGAAAATGGGTTCACGCTGTTGGCGCGGTAGAGATTCATCATCTCCGTGTTCATCGCCCGCGGGTCGTCCCGGTACTTCTCACGCAGCACAGCCATCTGGGGCGCGAGGGCCTGCATGGCCTTCATCGACTTCAGCGACTTCCGCGTCAACGGATGCAGGACGAGTTTCATGGCCAGGGTCAGCAGGATGATGTCGACGCCGTAGCTGCCGATCCTGCCATGGAAGGCGTTGAGAATTTGCACGAGCACGTTCGCGATGGCCCCGATCACCTGCGTACGCCCTCCTTGCTTACGCTGCTTCGCTATGGAACGGGATCATAGCCGCCGGGATTCCACGGATGGCACCGCAACAGGCGCCGCACCGTCAGCCCTGCCCCTTGCCAGGGACCGTGCCGGGTAATGGCCTCAATCGCGTACGCCGAGCATGAGGGGGAGAACCGGCAACTCGGCGGCGTGTACGGGGACACAAACCGCTGATACGCGCGGATCAGCACCAGCATCACGCGGGTGATCATCCTCACACTGCTAGGACCCTTCGCCGGCGCCGCGAACTACCCCCGCCTGCTGTAGCAGGTCGTGCACGGCCGCACGCAATGCGCTAAACGGCGCGACGGCGGCCGGCAGGCGGGGCACAATCACGATGTCGAAGCCGCCGCCCATCTGCGGACGCTCCAACCGGATCGCTTCGCGCACCCGGCGTCGCACGCGATTGCGCCTGACCGCGGTGCCCGTGCTCCGCCGCACCGAAATGCCGATGCGCGTCACCGGTAGCCCGTTGCGTCGCGCGTAGATCGCCAGCAGGTCGTCCGTCAGACGCCGGCCCTCGCGATAGGCCAGCCGGAACGCCGCAGCCGAACTCAGGGAAACTGCCTGCACAGGGAGGAAGGGGCAGCGGGCTGCCGGCTACACCGTCAGCCGCCAGCGCCCTTTGGCTCTGCGGCGGCGGAGGACGTTGCGGCCGCCGGTAGTACGCGCCCGCTGTAGAAATCCGTGAGTCTTCTTTCTCCGATGCGCCTTCGGTTGGTACGTCCGTTTGGTCACATTCCCTCACCCGTACCCGCAGGAGCAGCCTCCACTATAACACAGGGTACCGCAGGGTGAAGAACCGGCCCCGCGGCATGCTTGTGGATAACTTGGGCACAATTGGGAGTTGTATCCACAGATTCTCCAGAAGCCTTGGGCATGGGGTGGCATCCCACTCCCGGCCAGAAGCTCCAACTCCAAGGTGAAGCTGCAACGCTACGCACCATGTCCTCGTTATCCACAGCATTTTTCATTCCTGTGGATAACTCAGCGGGCGCACGTCTGATGCGACTATCGGCGAGCGGCCGCGCACCTCTGTTCGGCAGGAGGGCTCTCACCGACTCACGAACATTCGGTCACTTCCCCAGGGGCTATCCACAGTCGTGGTCACCGTTTGCTCGCTCACGGACTCCCGTGAAATCCGTCGACTCGTGCGCGCCGGGGTAGGACTTCCCCTGGCGGCGGCAAACTTCGATGACCATTTCACGCGATTGAACGGTACACGCCCGTGTATCGTCGCCCTGCGGCAGCACAGTGTGATCTAGCGGAGGGCGGCGATGGCGGAGTTCTTGCAATCCATCCAGGCAGGCGACGAGTCCGCGGACCCTGCGGAACCTGAAGTCCGCCTCGCGGTCTATGACTCGCCGCTGGCTGCGCCCCGGGTGGTGTCGCTGCGCGGGCGCGAGTTTCATGCGTTTGTCGGCGAGCTCGCGGCCCGCACGTACAACTTCGGGCGCGAGCGCGGCGGGCGCATTCCATATATCGTCATACGCGAGATCCTTGAGAACCTGATCCATGCATACTTTCAGGGCGCCGTGATCAGCATCCTAGACGACGGGAATACCATCCGCATTTCGGACCAGGGGCCCGGCATCCCCGACAAGGAAAAGGCGCTGCAACCAGGGTTTACGACCGCCACACCCCAGATGCGCCGCCTGATCAAAGGAGTCGGATCGGGTCTGCCCGTGGCCAAGGAGCAACTGGCCTTCCTGGGCGGCGCGATTGTCATCGACGACAACCTCTCCCGGGGCACCGTCGTTACGCTCACGGTCGGCGCGCCGAGCCCCCGGCCTTCCCCTCCAGCCGCTGAACCTCCCGGCCGGCCTGAACTCACCACCAGGCAAAAGAAAGTCCTCCTCTTGATCGCCGAGCTGGGGTCCGCCGGCCCGTCGGCGATTGCCAAAGAGCTCGCCGTCAGCCAGAGTACGGCCTACCGCGAGTTACACTTGCTGGCGAGCCGGCGGCTCGTAGACAGCAAGGGCGGCGGGAAGCGCACGCTCACAGAAGAGGGCATCGCGGTCCTGGGCGAGGTCTTCAAGCCGTAGCCCACGGCGCCCAGCACTCATCTAAGGGGGGCAACGTATATGGCAGTCGATACGTCATCCGCGGCTGGCATCTGGCAGGAGGCGCTCCGCCGCATCGAGGGTCGTCTCAGCAAACCCACGTATGAACTCTATCTCAAGAACATGACACCCCTGGGGGTCCACGGCGACACCCTCGTGTTTTCCGTGCCCAGCCGGCACGCCAAGGAGTGGATCGAATCGCGGCACGCAGCCCTCATCCACAGCGCCCTCCAGGAGGTCCTGGCGCGAACCATCACGATCCAGCTGACGGTGGTGGAAGACGCTCCGCCGGCACCGGCACCGACCGCTCCCGCGCGTGGGCCGGAAGGCCTCCCGCTGAGCCCCAAGTATACTTTTGACACATTCGTCATCGGCACAGGGAACCGGTTTGCGCACGCCGCCGCCATGGCCGTGGCCGAGGCCCCGGCGCGCGCCTACAACCCGCTGTTCATTTACGGCGGGGTGGGCCTCGGCAAAACCCACCTGCTGCAGGCCATCGGACACCACGTCATCCACCGCCAGCAACTCCACCGGGTGGCGTACATCAGCAGCGAGAAATTCACCAACGAGCTCATCAACGCCATCCGCGACGACCGCACGCTGGAGTTCCGCACGAAATACCGGAGCGTGGACGTGCTCCTCATCGACGACATCCAGTTCCTGGCCGGCAAGGAACGCACACAGGAGGAGTTCTTTCACACCTTCAATACGCTGCACGAAGCCAGCCGGCAGATCATCATCACCAGCGACCGCCCGCCCAAGGAGATCCCCACGCTGGAAGACCGCCTGCGCTCCCGGTTCGAGTGGGGGCTCATTGCCGACATCCAGCCTCCTGACTTAGAGACGCGCATCGCCATTCTGCGCAAGAAAGCCGAACTCGACCGCATGAGCGTACCGGACGACGTCGCGGAGTTCATCGCCCAGCGCATCCAGTCCAACATCCGCGAACTCGAGGGCGCGCTGGTCCGCGTGGTCGCGTACGCCAGCCTGACCCGCGCCCCAATCACCGTGGATCTGGCCGCGGAGATCCTCAAGGCCTTGCTCCCGGCTTCCGCTGGTCGTCCCATTACGATCCAACTGATCCAGCGCGCCACGGCCGAACACTTCGGGCTGCGCGTCGAAGAGATGCGCGCCAAGCGCCGGACGAAGGGTATCGCGTTCCCCCGCCAGGTTGCCATGTACCTGGCCCGTGAACTCACCGACGCATCGCTGCCCCGCATCGGCGAGGAGTTCGGTGGCCGCGACCACACCACCGTGATGCACGCTTGCGAGCGCGTCAAAGACGCGCTGACAAAGGACACGTACTTCGCAGCCGGCCTCAAGAAGCTTGTGGACAACTTGCGCAGCGCCGAGTGAAGGGGTTATTTTGGCAGGAGCGCGTGGATACCGCACTACAGTTATCCCGGCCCTATACACACCCTCTTTCCCTTGTTATTGTAAGCGTGGATTGGGTTATCCACACTATCCACACCAGTATTAGTACTAGTACTAGTTTAATAATTATTAATAATGGAGGAAAGCGATGTGGGTAAGTTGTCCACAAACAGCGTTGTTAAAAGCCGTGCAACTGGTGGGACGGGCAATTTCGACACGTACGACGATGCCAATTTTGGGTTATATCTTGCTGGAAACCCAAAAAGATGGTGTGAAACTTACGGCAACAGACTTGGAATTGGCGATGCAGGTTGAGGTGGCAGCGGAAGTGAAGCAAGGTGGCCAACTCACGTTGCCAGCACGGATCCTCAGTGAGATCGTCGGGAACCTGCCTCCGGCAACGGTGGAAATCAAAGCCCAGGAGGGGAGCCCGCAAGCGGAAATCAGCTGTGAAGCCAGCAACTTCGAAATCCTCGGGCTCCCGGCAGGGGATTTTCCAACACTCCCGCGTGCGGACGCGGAGGCGATCGGTGAAATTGACGCTGACGTGATGCGGATGATGGTCAATCAAACCATCTTCGCTGTATCCGCAGATGAAACGCGACCGTTTTTGACCGGCATATACGTGGCGTTGGACGGAGCGGAGGCGAAGTTCGTCGCCACGGACGGTGGGCGTCTGGCGCTGCGCAAGGCGCAGCTGCCGCAGGCCGCGCGCCAGAAAGTGGGGGTGATTGTGCCGGCCAAGGCCATGCAAGAACTGGGGCGCGCACTGGCCGGCGTGGAGGGCCGCGTACAGCTGGGGATGGCGGAAAACCAGCTGGTGTTTATCGTGCCGGGCCTGCGGGTCTACTCCCGGTTGATCAGCGGGCAGTTCCCGAATTACCAGCAGGTAATCCCCCAAGAGTTCAAGCAGCGCATTCGCGTGCAGACCGAGCGGTTGTTGCGCGCGGTGCGCCGCGCGTCCATTACGGCGCGGGACTCCGCGAACGTGGTGCGGTTGTCGGCGAAGGGCAAGAAACTTACCCTGACATCGAACACCCCCGAAGTCGGCAAGGCGCGGGAAGAGGTGGAGGTCACCGCCGAAGGGGAACCTATTGAGGCGGCGTTCAACGCGCGGTATCTGATGGACTGCCTCAACAACATCGAGGCGGACGAGTTGTTTTTCGAGCTGACCGGACCGCTCAGCCCCGGGGCCATCCGCCCCGCCCATCACAGCGACTACGTCTACGTCCTCGCGCCCGTGAGGGTGTACGCATAAAGGAAAACGGCGTCTACTTGGTCTACTTGGTTTTCTTAGTCTACCCGGTCTTACCGCAGACCGGGACGTGGGGCAGGCAACTCCCACCCGCAGGTAGGTCAAGAAGACCAAGTAGACTAGGGAGACCAGGTAGACGGTTGGCGGTCAAGCGCGTTGCCATCGATACAGAAAGTATAGAGCTGGCCGCGTTCTTGAAGTGGGCGCAGGCGGCCGAGACCGGCGGGCAGGCGAAGATGCTCATCCAGACCGGGCGCGTGAAGGTGAATGGCCGGGTCGAGCGCCGGCGTGGGCGGACGCTCGTGCCGGGCGATCGAGTGGAGCTTGGCGCCCACGCGCTGGAGATCGTCCGCGCGTAAGATGTACCTGACGCAGCTGCGCCTCGTGAACCTCCGGAACCACCGCCGCACCGAGCTGCAGTTGGCGCAGGGCGTCAACGTCTTCGTGGGGGCCAACGCCCAGGGGAAGTCGACCGTGCTGGAGGCCGTCGAACTGGCCGCCACCGGGCGGTCGCCGCGCGCCACGAGGGAGACGGAATTGATCACGTGGGGAGAAAGCTGGGCGCGAGTGCACGTGACCAGCAGGCGCGCCGAGCGTGACGAAGAGGTCGACCTGGCGTTCCGGCAGGACGCGTCGTCGCCGCGGGGGGATGGGACGTGGAGGGAGATCCGCGTCAATGGCGTGCCGGCGCGCCGGGGGGAGTTGTTTGGCCATCTGCTCTGCGTCGCCGCAGGGCCGGCCGATGCGGAGGTCTCCGCGGGGAGTCCGGCGTTCCGCCGGCGGCTGGTGGATGTGCTGCTGGCGCAGATCAGTCCTGCGTACTACTACACTGCGACGCGCTATGCGCGGGCGTTGCTGCAGCGCAACCGGGTGTTGCGCGCGAAGGCGGGGGCGGCGGCCGACCTCGACCCGTGGGACGACCAGGTCGCCGCGCTCGGTGCCGCTGTGACGCTGCGGCGCCGGGACCTGGTCACCCGGCTGGCGGTGGCGGCGGGGCGCATCTATCGCGAACTCAGTGGAGGCCGAGAGGAACTCGCCGTGACGTACGCCGCAAACCTTTCCGGCGCCGATGAAGCGGAGCTCGTCCGAACGGCGAAGGCGGCGATGGCGGCACAGCGGCAGGCCGAGCGGGCGCGAGGGCGTACGCTGGTGGGACCGCACCGGGACGAGATTACGCTGGAAGTTGACCGGCGCCTCCTGCGGCTATACGGGTCGCGGGGGCAGCAGGTGGCGGCAGCGCTGGCGCTGCGGCTGGCGGAGCGGGAGTTGCTGCGGGAGGAGACCGGGGAAGACCCGGTGCTGCTTCTCGACGACGTGATGATGACTCTCGACGAGCGCCGGCAGGGACAGCTGATTGCATTTGCGCGCGGGGCGCAGGTGCTGATCACGGTTACGACACTCGCCGCGCTGGCGGCGCTCCCGGCTGAGGCCGCGGTGTTTCCTGTGACCGGAGGGACCGTTGAGGCGCAGCGCGCTCACCTCGCTTAGCGCAATCCTGCGTTCCGCGGCCACCGCGCTTGGCGTGGAGCGGGCCGCGCATGAGGCGCTGATTGCCGAGATGTGGCCGGAGATTGCCGGCCCGGAGACGGCGGCGCACGCGCACCCGGCGCAGTTGCGCGGGACCACCCTGCTTCTGGAGGTGGACCCGGGGTTATGGGTCCAGGAGGTGTCGGCCCGGCGGGGGCAGCTCGCGGCGGCCATTAATCACCGCCTGGGAGGCCAGGTGGTCGCCGAGATCCGGATTCGACCGGCCCGCGGTGTGGCCGTGGAGGCGCCGAGAAGCGCCGAGGAGCACCGTGAGCACGAACGGCTGGAGCTGTCGGCGCAGGAGCTGGCCGCGATTGACCAGACTGTTGCGGAGATCGCGGACCCCGAGTTGCGGGAGGCTGCCCGGCGGGCGATGCGTAGCGAGATCATCTGGAGAAAGCGCCACAAACTGCCGGCTACGGACCGCTGACTTTCTGCAATGTACGTCCATCTAGGCGGCGACCTGATCGCGCGCGTCACCGACATCGTGGCAGTGCTGGACGTCCGGCTGGTAGCCAGGGCCGGGATCAACCAGGAGTTCGTCGACAAGGCCGCTGCGGCGAAACACCTGCTGGGCGGGGGGCTGACGCCCGACTGCAAGGCGCTGGTGGTGACCAGGACGGACGTCATTGCGTCTCCCATCTCACCGGCGACGCTGGCCCGCCGGATGACCCACCTGCGTCAAGCGGCAATGGCGTGGGAGCGCGAAACGTAAGGCTGGGCGCGGGTTTCGTGCGTTGACACCCCTTTGCGGCGCATGATAAACTAAAGTGTGCTGCTTTTTGGCACCCCTACACGCGCTCGGCCAGCACTGATCCGTGTCGCAAGCGCCTGCAGGGTCCAAAGGAGTCCATCATTCGGGAGGGGCACCGGCCGCGGTAAGCCCCTCCCGGTTTGTTGAAGGGATTTTTATGCGCAAAGACGCCAGCACGGCGACAAACCAGGCTCCGACGCCCTACACCGCAGAACAGATTCAGGTTCTGGAGGGGCTGGAGGGTGTTCGCAAGCGCCCGGCGATGTACATTGGCAGCACCGGGCCGGATGGGCTGCACCACCTCCTCTATGAGGTGGTCGACAACTCTGTCGATGAGGCGCTCGCCGGCCGGTGCACGCAGATCGACGTCGTGCTCCACAAGGACGGCAGTGCCACCGTGATTGACAACGGCGCCGGCATTCCGGTTGATCCGATCCCCAAGATCGGCCGCCCGGCGGTTGAAGTCGTGCTGACCACCTTGCACGCCGGTGGAAAGTTCGGAGGCGGCGGATACAAGATCTCCGGCGGCCTGCATGGGGTCGGCGTTTCGGTGACCAACGCGCTGTCCGAGTGGCTGGAGGTGGAGGTCTGGCGCGACGGCAAGGCGTGGAAGCAGCGGTTTGCCCGCGGCAAGAAGACCGCGGCGCTGGCGAAAACGGGCAGCACGCGCAAGACCGGCACGCGCGTCACCTTCAAACCCGACCGGCAGGTGATGACCGCAACCGACTTTGATGCCGCCACGATCGCGCAGCGGCTGGACGACATCGCCTATCTCAACAAAGGCCTGGTCATCACGATCCGCGACGAGCGCAGCGGCGAGGACAAGACCTTCAAGCACGCCGGCGGTATCGCCGAGTTGGTAGCGAACCTGAATCGCACCAAGACCAAGCTCACCGCCGTGATGCACACCGTGAAAGAGCGCGACGGTGTGGAAGTGGAGTGCGCCCTCCAGTACAACGAGTCGTACCTGGAACACATGCTTACGTACGTCAACACCATCCCGACGACCGAGGGCGGCACGCACCTGGCGGGATTCCGCACGGCCCTGACGCGGGCCGTCAATGACCACGCCCGGCGCAGCGGGCTGCTCAAGAACGGGGACCCGACGCTCTCCGGTGACGACGTGCGGGAGGGGCTCACGGCCGTCCTGAGCATCAAGTTGCCCGAGCCGCAGTTTGAGGGGCAGACCAAGACCAAGCTGGGCAACACCGAGGTGAAGGGACTGGTGGAATCCGCCGTCGGGGACTGGCTCGACGAGTGGCTGGAAACCCACCCGGCCGATGCGAAGCGCATCGTGGCCAAGGCGCTGACCGCGGCCCGCGCGCGGGAGGCCGCCAAGCAGGCCCGTGATCTGGTCCGGCGCAAGAACGCGCTGGACGTTTCGCCCCTGCCGGGCAAGCTGGCCGACTGCGCCGAGGACGACGCCGAGGCGTCTGAAATCTTCATCGTGGAGGGCGAGAGCGCCGGCGGGTCTGCCAAGCAAGGGCGCGACCGCCAGTTCCAGGCGATTCTGCCCATTCAGGGCAAGATCCTGAACGTGGAGAAGGCGCGCGAAGACAAGATGGTGCAGCATGAGGAGATCCGCGCCATTATTACGGCGATGGGCACCGGGTTCGGCGAGAGCTTCAAGTTTGACGACCGCCGTTACGACCGGCTGATCATCATGTGCGACGCGGATGTGGACGGCAACCACATCCGCACCCTGCTGCTCACGTTCTTCTATCGGTACATGCGGCCGCTGATCGAACACGGCAAGGTGTACATTGCCCAGCCGCCGCTGTACCTGATTAAGAGCGGAAAGGAGCGCCGGTACGCCTATTCCGATGAAGAGCGGCAGGTGGGGATTAAGGAACTGGAGCGAAAGGGCGTCAAGCCCGAAGTGCAGCGCTACAAGGGTCTGGGGGAGATGAACCCCGACCAGCTGTGGGAGACCACCATGAACCCGGCGACCCGCACGCTGCTCCGGGTGGAAGTTGACGACGCCGCCGAGGCCGACGAAATCTTCACCAAACTCATGGGTGAAGAAGTGGAGCCCCGGCGGGACTTCATTGTGAAATACGCACGCGAAGTACGCAATCTCGACATCTAAACGGGAACGCGGGATCGCGGGAACGCGGTGTAGCGACGTATTCGGGATTGAACTGTTTCGCGTTCCCCGTTCCCCCGTTCCCGTCTTCTTGAGGTGATGTAGATGGCATTGGCCGACGAAAGCCGCATCCTCCCCAGGCCCATCGAGGAGGAGATGCGGACCTCCTACCTCGACTACGCGATGTCCGTCATCGTCAGCCGGGCGCTGCCGGACGCGCGCGACGGGCTGAAACCCGTGCAGCGCCGCATCCTGTTCGGGATGCTGGAGGCAGGGTTGCGGCCCGACCGCCCGTACCGGAAATCCGCGGCGGTGGTTGGCGACGTGATGAAAAAATACCATCCCCATGGCGATGTCCCGATCTATGAGTCGCTGGTGCGGATGGCCCAGCCCTGGTCGGTCCGCTACCCGCTGGTCGACGGGCAGGGGAACTTTGGCTCGATCGACGGCGACCCGCCGGCGGCGATGCGATATTCGGAGTGCCGCCTCACGCCGCTGGCGATGGAACTTCTGGCCGACATCGACCGGGACACCGTCGACTTTATCCCCAACTATGACGAGTACGAGAAAGAACCGGTGGTGCTGCCCGCCAAGGTGCCGCACCTGCTGATGAACGGCGCCTCCGGCATCGCCGTCGGCATGGCCAGCAACATCCCTCCCCACAACCTGGGCGAGCTGGTGGACGGCCTGGTGACGATGATCGACGATGCGGACACCAGCGACGAGGCGCTGATGAAGATCATCAAGGGCCCCGATTTCCCCACGGGCGGGATCATTCTCGGCCGCGACGGGATCAAGGCCGCGTACACCACCGGGCGGGGCAGCATCACGCTGCGGGCCAAGGCTGAGATGGAGGAACTGAAAGGGGGGCGCACGGCCGTCATCGTCACCGAGATTCCCTACATGGTGAACAAGGCCGCGCTGATTGCGCGCATCGCCGAGCTGGTGCGCAACAAGAAGCTGGCCGGGATCTCGGATCTGCGCGATGAATCCGACCGCAGCGGGATGCGGATCGTGATGGAACTGCGCCGCGACGCCAACCCCCAAATCGTGCGGAACCAGTTGTACAAGCACACGCAAATGCAGACCACCTTCGGTGCCAACATGCTGGCCCTGGTGGCGGGCGTGCCGCGCACGCTGAAGCTGCGCGAGATGCTGAACCACTATCTCCAGCACCGCCGCACGGTGGTGATTCGCCGCACCAAGTTCGAGTTGAGCCGCGCCGAGGAACGGGCGCACATCCTCGAAGGTCTCAAGATTGCGCTGAAACACCTGGACGCCGTAATCGAGCTGATTAAGAAGTCCAAGGATGTGCCGGCTGCGCGCGAGGGGCTCCGGAAGCGGTTCAAGCTCAGCGAGCGGCAGGCGGACGCGATTCTGGACATGCGGTTGCAGCGCCTCACCGCGCTGGAGCGTGAGAAGATCGATGAAGAGTACAAAGTGCTGGTGAAGGACATCGCCCGGTATAAGGAGATGCTGCGCGACGCCACGTCGGCCCGGCCAAAGCTGATCATGGCAGCGGTGCGCGCCGAGCTGCTGGAGATGAAGGAGAAGTACGGCGACTCGCGGCGCACCCGGATCACCAGCCGGGAGGCCGAGGAATTTGAGGCTGAGGACCTGATCCCCGACGTGGACGTGGTGATCAGCCTCACCCACAATAACTACATCAAACGGCAGCCCCTGGAAACATACCGCCTGCAGCGGCGCGGGACACGCGGCGTGATCGGGGTAGCCACCAAGGAAGAGGACTTCGTGGAGCAGGTGCTGACCACCACCAACCACGCCTTCCTGCTGTTCTTCTCCGACCGCGGGAAGGTGTACCGGATGAAGGCGCACGAGGTGCCGGAGGCAGGCCGCACCGCCCGCGGCACGTCGATGGTGAACCTGCTGGCGCTGGCACAGGGCGAGCGCCTCAACGCCATGATTGCCCTGCGCTCATTCGAGGACACGGGCAGCGTCTTCATGGTCACGCAGCGGGGCATCGTCAAGCGCACCGGCCTGATGGAGTTCATCAACGCCAAGCGGGCCGGCATCTTCGCCATCACGCTGGACCGCGCGGACAGTCTCGTCGGCGTCAAGTTGATCGCCAAGGACGCGCAGATCGTGCTGGCCACGCAACAGGGCAAGGCTATCCGCTTCAAAGCCGGGCAGGTCCGCGAGATGGGCCGCGGGGCCAGGGGCGTGCGGGGCATCCGGCTCCGGTCCGGGGACGCGGTCGTGGGCGTGGCCGATGCGAAGGAAGGACGCGCCCTGCTGACGGTGACGGAGCTGGGCCTGGGCAAGCGCACCCCGATGGGGCAATATCCCACCAAGAGCCGCGGCGGCATGGGCGTGATCAATGTGAAGATCACCAAGAAGGCGGGAGCGGTGGTCAGCGTCCGCGCGGTGGACGACGACGACGAGATCCTGCTCGGGACGACCGGTGGGGTCTTCAACCGTATTCCGGTGGCGCAGATTTCGGTGATGAGCCGCCACGCGCAGGGCGTGCGTGTCCTGAAGCTGGGTGAGGGGGAGAAGCTGGCCGCGGTGGCCCGCATCTCGGCGAAGGAGTAGCCGGTGGATCCCGCCGTCCGTCCCTGGCGGCACGTGCTCGCTGCCCTAGGCGTGATCGGCATCAGCGTGGCCTTGCACGAAGCGGCGCACGCCGTCACGGCTGCGCGCGCCGGTGCGAAGGTGAAGGAGGTCGGCATCGGCTTCGGCCCTCCCCTGTTCCGCCTGCGGGTACGCGGCCTGCCGCTGGTGGTGCGGATGTTGCCGGTGGGGGGCTACGCTGCTGTGGATCAGGACCAGCTCCCGCCGCCCCGCAGGATCCCGATGCTGCTGGCCGGGCCGCTGGCCAACATTACCGTCGGATTGCCGCTGATGGTGGCCTTCCGCCGCTATCCCGTACAGATGCCGTCTGACGGCAAGCGGGTGGGGATGGCCGGGTTCGCCGGAACTCTGGCGGCATTGATCCGGGCCGCGGCGCAGGGCCCTGGCTCCATCGCGCGGCTGGCCGGCTCCCTCAACGTCGGCCTGGGCCTGGCAAATCTGCTCCCGGTCTACCCGCTGGACGGCGGCCACGTGGTGATGAGCATGATGGAAATGCGCGGCGTCCCGCAGGAAACCCGCCACAGATTCGCCCGCCTGACGTCGGTTGCGTTCCTGCTGCTGGCGCGGGCGGCCATGCTCGGCGACCTACGCCGGCTTTCAGCCGGCGTGGAAACAGGGAAGCGCGGAAACGCGGAAGCGCGGAACTAAGAATGCAGTGGTTCCCGCGTTCCCCCGTTCCCGCGTTCCCGTCAGTTTGAGCTGTCGTGTCCGTCACCGTCCGCACCGCAACTCCGGACAGCGCGCAGCTCCCCCTCCGCATCGGGGGGCGCGCGGCCGGCCCGGACGAATGGGATCAGTGGAGCGAGGAGCCTGGGCATGACCTCGTCGCGCTGATCGACGGCCGGGTGGTGGGGGGCGTGCACGTCAGCCTGGTCAGTCGCAGCGAAGCGTGGCTGGAGAATCTCCGTGTCCTTCCCGACGCGCAGGGCCGAGGCATCGCCGCGCAACTGGTGAAAGAGGCGGAAGCGGTGGCCCGGCGGTACGGAGCTGCGATGGCACGCACCGCCATCCCGGCGCACGAGTATGCGGCTCAGGCGGTGGCTGAGCGCGGGGGATATAAACCGTCGCTGCGGTGCGTGGTGGTCGAAGCGCCCCTACCCTCCGGCCCCACGCACATCCCGTATGACGCACCGGTCGACGCGCTCGGGCCTGATCGCGCACCCGAGCTGTTGCGGTTTTTGGAATCGACGTCGGCGCTGGCAGCCTGGCGCCGCCTGGTGCCGCTGGGATGGCGGTTCCGCCGGATCGTCCCGGACCTGGTGCGGGGGCTGCTGATGGATCGTCGCGCGCTGGCGGCGTTGCATCCGGGCGCACAGGTCCCCGCCGTGCAGGCGGCCGCGGTGTTCGCGGTGCGCCAGGACGCCGCCGTGGTGTCCGTGATCGACGGGACTCCGCCTGGCATGCAGGCCGTGTTCGGCGCTGTGGTGGAAGCCGCACGGGCGCGTGAAGCCACGCGGACCGCTCTGCTGGCCCCGGACCTGCGGTCGCTCGAGGTGCTGGGTGTACGTAGTTGGGCGCCTCACCCGTGGTGTCCGGAAGGCCTCGTGGTCGTCGAGAAGAGTCTCGCATCGTAAGTTGGGGGTTCGGCAGGGCCCCACACAGGAAGCGCCTGCTCGTCTGACGAAATCCATCGACGCTACCCTTTCGCAATCACATACCTTGGTCTGATCTCTTGGGAGGTGGTCCAGGCATGAGTAACGGTGCGACGAAGGCACCGGTCTCCCAGATCGTTGTCGGCGTGATCATCGCCGCCCTGGTCGCCGGTGTTGCCGGATACTGGGCCGGGACGCAGCGCGGCGGGGGGATGGCAAAGGCCGAAGAGCGCAAGCTGGAAATCTTCCACTGGTGGACGGCCGGTGGCGAGCGCGAGGCTGCCGATGCCATGTTCAAGGCCCTAAAGGCGAAGTACCCTGACATTCAGCTCGTGGAGAATCCGGTGGCCGGTGGTGGCGGCGTCAGCCACCGCGTCGTCCTGCAGGCGCGGTTGTCGGCCGGGATTCCGCCTGACACCTGGCAGACCCTCGGGGGCGCCGAATTGAAGTCGTACGTGGACGGTGGCTACCTGGAGCCGCTCGATAGCCTCTACACGGAGTTGAAATATACCGACGCCATCCCCAAACCGCTGGCGAACGCGGTGACCATCGGCGGCCACCCCTACGTGGTCCCGCTGAACATGCACATTCAAAACATCTTGTACTATGACAAGAAGCTCTTCGATGAGCTGGGGCTCCGGCCACCCACAACATTCGATCAACTGCTGGCCGCCGCCAAGGCGATCAAAGCTGCGCGGCCGAAGATGTCGCCGCTGGCGCTGGGCTCCAAGGAAAAGTGGGAAGCCGCCTTCGTGCTGGATAGCCTCCTGCTGGAGGTCGGCGGCGCTGAGCACTATGTGAAGCTCTACAAGGGCGAGGTGGACGTTGCTGCCGATCCGGCCTTCAAGACGGCTTTGGAGCGGTTGAACACCCTGAGGCCCTATATCTACGCGTCCCACCCCCAGCTGACCTGGGATGAATCCTGCGGATTGGTGGTCTCCCATGACTCCGCGATGGTCATCATGGGGACGTGGGCCATCGGCTACTTCAAGAGCCGCGGCTGGACTCCCGGCACCGACTTTGGCGCCGTGACGTTCCCGCAGCAACCGGAGCGCGTCCTGCTGTTCCACCCGGATACCTATGGTCTGGCGAAAGGCGCGCCGCATGCCAAAGCCACGATGGACTGGCTGAAGGTTGTGGCGTCGGCCGACCTGCAGGTGCCGACCGATGTGACGCAGGGCGGTTTGTTCGCACGGCTGGACATCGACCCGGGGCAGTTCCCGGACCCGATTCGCCAGGAACTACAGACCTATGTGCGCGGCAACCCCGGCAAGCTGATTCTGGATCAGCATGGCAGCATCGCGCCGTTCAGCTTCACGCAGGCCTACTGGGACGTCGCCGCGGGCTTCACCGCTAAACCTGACGTTGCCGGTACCGTGAAGGCCGTCAGTGAGCTGTTCACCACATACAAAGTGCAGGAAGGTGCGGCGTGGTATCAGTGGCCGTAAGTGTTACTACGGAGCCACTAGACCGTTAGTCCAGGTATTGCAACCCAGGTAACTAGGAGCGGTTGTTTGGTCGTCGCACCCAGGTATGTTTATGAGGGTCCCTCACTGGCGATTACTCCGTGAGGGACCCTTCGTTTTCCCCTTAATGTTGTGAGCACCCCAAGCCACGCCGTCCGGCTCGCCCGCGTCAGGGAAGCGGCCCCGTTCGCGCTCCCCCTGCTGGTGTTCCTGCTCGTGTTGTATGGCATGCTGGCCTGGACTGTCTACACCTCGCTCTCGGACTGGCAGGGCACCGCGCCCAATTACACGTTTGCCGGCCTGAAATGGTACCGCTTCATGGTCGGCCTGGACAGATTCTGGGTCGATCTCGACAACAACCTGCGGTGGCTGGTCCTCGGGGTCGTCCCCACCACGGTCCTGGCCCTGTGCGTCGCCTACCTGCTGGAAATCGGTGCGGTCCGGGGGATCGAGGCGTACCTGCGCACGCTGGTGCTCTACCCCGCGGCGATGTCGTTTGTCGTGACGGGGACGATCTGGTCGTGGATGTACCAGGCCGATCGCGGTGTGCTCAACACCCTGCTGCGCGCGGCCGGCCTGGAGAGGCTGACAAGTGGGTACACCACCGACCCGGCGACCGCCACCTACTGGCTGATCCTGATCTTCGTCTGGCAGTATCTGGGGCTTGCCGTGCTCATCCTGCAGGCGTCATTTCGCAGCGTCGAGTTGCAGGAGATGGTGGAGTCGGCCACGCTCGACGGCGCCTCGCGCCTGCGGATTCTCATTGCGGTCCTGATCCCGAACATTCGCGGCGGGATCCTGGTGGTGGTCTCGCTGTTGCTCATTTCCGCCCTGAAGGTCTTTGACATCGTCTATGTCGTGACGTTCGGCGGTCCGGGGTACGCCACGGATGTGCTGGCGCTGTTCCAGTTCATCGCCACGTACCAGCAGCACCTGGTGGCCCTCGGGTCCGGGCTGGCGGTGGTGATCTTCGCCCTGGCGTTCATCATCATCATTCCCTACACCATCTACGCCCTGCAGCGGTGGTTTGAATGAGACTGCGGCTGACCCCGCTGCGGGCGCTGGTACTGGTGATGGTGGCGGCGTTGTCGGTGGTCTACATTCTCCCCGTCTATGTGATGATGGTGACGTCATTGAAGACTCCGCTGGAGATCACCCAGCGGCAGTACCTGCTGCCCAGCGGAAATTTGCAGTTTGGCAACTTCGCCACCGCGCTGCGGCTGGTCTTCCCGTCGCTGGTGAATTCCTCGGTCATCAGCCTGACCGTCACTGCCCTCTCCGTGTTCGTCGGCGGACTGGGCGGGTACTTCCTGGCCAGGTTCCGGTGGCCGGTGACGAAGGTCCTCTTCGTGTTGCTGGCGATTGCCCTGTACCTCCCCTACCAGGCAGTGTTGATCCCCTTGGTGCGGCTCATGGCCACGACCAGGCTGGCCCTCACGCATTTCGGGTTGATCCTCAGCTATCTGATCCTCAACGTGCCCCTGGCCGCGATCCTGATGGCTACATTCTTTTTCTCGGTGCCGCGCGAACTGGAAGAGTCGGCTGAGGTGGACGGCGCTTCGCGGCTGCAGATCTTCTTCCGAATCGTGTCGGTGGTGGCGCTGCCCGGGTATGCGTCGACCGCGATCCTGGTGTTCATCCAGGTGTGGAATGAGTTTCTCCTGGCCCTGACCCTGGTCACGCCGTACACCACGACCATCCAGGTGAAGCTCAACGACATTAAGGGGAGCTACGTCGCGTTGTACAATCTGCAGATGGCCGCCGCGCTGATCACCGTGCTGGTGCCGCTGACCTTCTTTCTGTTCCTCGGCAAGTATTTCATCCGTGGTATCCTGGCCGGCGCGCTCAAAGGATAGGACATGCCAAAAACTGCGTCTGCTTGGTCTTCTTAGTCTACTTGGTCTTCTTGGTCTACCTGATTCGAATACGTGTGAGGCTTGGAGACCAAGAAGACTAAGTAGACCAAGTAGACCAAGTAGACCAAGTAGACTAAGGAGACGTTGTTAATGGATTCGCAGTGTAGCCTTCATGTGTTGGCGGCAGACGTTGTCGTTCAGGACGACAGCGCCGTGCTGCTGGTACGGCCCACGACCCCTCATGACGGCGCCGAAGGCTGGCGCCTCCCTGCGGAGAGGCTACGGTTTGGTGAGGCGCCGGAGGCCTGCGCACGGCGTCTCTTGAAAGAGCAACTGGGCCTGGAACCGGAGTGGGTCGCACTGGCCGAGGTGGAGTCGTCGGTGGACGGCGCTGTGTGGAGCCTGACCTTTCATTTCAAGTGCGATGCGGATCGCCGGCCGGTGGCGGGGCCGGCGATTGCCGAGGCGCGATTCTTCCAGATCGAGCACCTTCCCGCTACCGCGCATGGAACACGGGAGCGCGAGATCGTGTATCGCGTGGTGACAGCGGCGTGACGGAGTTACTGTATCTGCACGATAGTTACATGCGGGAGTTTGATGCGACTGTGGAGTCACAGGGCGGCCAGGCCGTGGCGCTGGACCGCACGGCGTTCTTTATCGGCGGAGGCGGCCAGCCCGCGGACACAGGGCTACTGCGGTGGGCCGGCGGCGAGAGTCGTGTGGGTGAGATACGCAAAGACGCCGACGGCGTGTGGCATGTGCTGGAGGGAACCCTGCCTTCCGTCGGGACGCCTGTGCGTGGGATTGTCGAGTGGGAGCGCCGGTACGCCATCATGCGGCATCACTCCGCGCTGCACGTGCTCGTCGGCGTGGTCTACAAACAGTTCAACGCGCTGGTCACCGGGGGCGCGATCTACCCGGATCGCGCGCGGATGGATTTCTCGCTGGAAAACCTCGACAAAGAACGCGTGGCCGCGATCGAAGCGGAGGCCAACCGCGTCATTGCGGAAGACCGCCGCATTCTCGTACGTTTTGTTTCGCGGGAGGAATTTGACCGTTCTGATCTGACGCGCCTGGCCCGGAATTTGTTGCCGGCGGAGATCCGCGAGGTCCGCGTGGTGGAGATCGAGGGTTTCGATGCACAGGCCGACGGCGGAACGCACGTGCGGAACACCACGGAGATCGGGCGCCTGGCGATTACGAAGACGGAGAACAAAGGGAAGATCAACCGCAGACTGGAGATCGCGCTGCTGGGGGAATAGAGACAGAGGAGGACTCCTCCGCGCTCGACGCTAACCATATCATGCGCTCCCCGGAGGTCAGACCGTATGCAGTGGCGGTCCGCTGGCGATCTCTTCGACCGGTTGCGCCGCATGGTCAAGGCGCTGGACCTCGACTATGTCGATGTGCGGCGGATTCGCTGCGTCCGGGTGATCGGGTCGCGCGCCAATGCCCTGGCGCGCATCTGGGGGTTACCGCCCGTGTTTCAGGATGCGCTGCGCCTCCGCCCCCATTATGTGATTGAGTTCATGGTGCCCGCATTCGACCGCCTCCCCCGCGAGGAACAGGACCGCGTCATCATCCACGAGCTCCTCCACATCCCCAGGACGTTTAGCGGAGGGATCAGGCCGGAACGCTCACCCTCGATGAGTATCAACCGGCACACCGTAGAGCGCTACTACCGGCAATACCTGGCCGCGATGCGACAAACGCAACGACGGGAATAGGCCTGCTCATCCCCAATCCCGTAGTTTTCCTGGCGTTTCCCGTTTCCCGCTTCCCGATTCCGTTAGTTGCTATAATCTCCACAATGACCGCGATAGACGGCGGTACAACGCTGGTTGGCGTCATCGGCGATCCCGTGGCGCACTCGTTATCCCCGCGAATGCATAACGCCGCGTTCGATGCGCTGGAGATGAACTGGAGGTACGTCGCCTTTCGCGTGGCGCCTGCGGGATTGGGGCAGGCGCTGCGGGGACTCGTTGCGCTAGGGATGGTGGGGGTCAACATCACCATCCCGCACAAAGAATCCGCCGTGGGATTGCTCGATGAACTGGACAGTCTGGCACGTCAGATTGCGGCCGTCAACACCGTGCGCGTGTCCGGCGGCCGGCTGATGGGATTCAACACAGATGCCGCGGGAGTGGTGGACGCCTTGACCTCTGACGGTGGGATGCCGGTGTCGGGTCGCCCCTGCGTCGTGGTCGGGGCGGGCGGCGGCGGACGGGCGGCCGCGTTTGCGCTGGCCGCGGCAGGCGCCTCGCGCATCACCGTGCTCAACCGGACTGAACGCAAAGCGCGGAACCTGGCCGACGCGGTGCACCGTGCCGCTCCAGGCTGCAAGGTTGAGCCCGCTCCGCTCGCCCCCGAGACGATCAGCCGCGCGGTCGAAGATGCTGAGATTGTCGTCCATGCCACCGCGGCGACGATGTCCGCGGCGATGGGCGGCGGCGGGGGCCGGGCCGACTGGCTACAGGCGCTGGCCCGCGGACTGCGCCAGGGCATGGCGGTGCTGGACATGGTGTACACTCCGGCGTGGACCGAGCTGCTTGGCGCGGCGAAGTCGGCCGGCGCCGCGGCCGTGAGCGGCCTCTCCATGCTGGTCTTCCAGGGGGCCCGCAGCTTCGAGCTGTGGACCGGACGGCCCGCGCCCCTGGATGCAATGCGGCGGGCCGTCGGACTCACCGAACTGCCGTTGAAACGTTGAAGCGTTGGAGCGTTGAAGCGAACATGCTGAATTGTCGTGATCCTAGGTTTCCATGGCTTTCACGTTTTAACGTTTCAACGTTTCAACGTTCCAACGATCGGTTGGAGAGGTCACGCCGATGCTCCGCTTTCTGACGGCCGGGGAATCTCATGGGAAGGCGCTGACCGCGGTCGTGGAGGGGCTGCCGGCCGGGCTGGCGGTGAGCGAAGACGACATCAACGCGCAGATGCTCCGCCGCCAGCAGGGCTACGGCCGGAGTGTGCGGATGAAGCTGGAAGCAGACCGGGTCGAGATCGTCTCGGGCCTGATGGGCGGGCAGACCATCGGGGGCCCAGTTGCGTTGCGCATCGAGAACCGCGATGCCCGGGTCAGTGAACCGCCGCTCACACGACCGCGTCCCGGCCATGCCGATCTCGTCGGCTCCATGAAGTTCGGCTTTGAGGACGCCAGGCGCGCGCTGGAGCGTGCCAGCGCGCGGGAAACCGCGGCCCGGGTAGCGGCCGGCACGTTGTGCCGGAAGCTGCTCCACGAGTTCGGTATCGAGGTCTCCAGCCACGTAGTGGAGATCGGCGGCGTCGCGATCCGCACCCGTCCGGAGCAGTGGGATGACATTCCGGCAGCGGCGGAGGCTTCGGAGCTACGCTGCGTCGATCCAGGCGCGGAAGAAGAGATGCGTGCCGCGATCGACGATGCGCGCAAACGTGGTGACACCCTCGGTGGGGTGTTCGAGGTCGTCGCCCTGGGCGTCCCGCCGGGATTGGGCAGCTACGTGCACTGGGATCGCAAGCTGGATGGCCGCCTGGCCCAAGCGGTGATGTCCATTCACGCCGTCAAGGGGGTCGAAGTCGGTCCGGGATTCGAGATGGCCCGCACGCCCGGTTCTCGCGCGCACGACGAGATCTTCTGGGCCCGCGACCGTGGCTTTTACCGAGAGACCAACCGCGCGGGCGGCACTGAGGGCGGGGTGACCAGCGGCGCGCCGGTAGTGGTGCGGGGCGCGATGAAGCCTCTCTCGACGCTGATGTCTCCCCTGCGGTCGGTCGATATGACAACGAAGGAAGCGATCACCGGCGCGGTCGTGCGCAGCGACGTGTGCGCGGTCCCGTCCGCCGGCGTCGTGGCAGAATCCATGGTCGCCTATGTCCTCGCCGACGCATTCCTGGAGAAATTTGGCGCGGACGCCATCCCCGACATTCGCGCGGCGTACGAACACTATCTCACGAGGATCAAAGAGATGTAATTCTGATAACTGCGTCGACTTGGTCTGCTTGGTCTTCTTAGTCTACTTTGCCTGCAAGCCTAGGCGGACGGCCAGGTAGGTAGACCAAGAAGACCAAGTAGACCAAGAAGACTAAGTAGACGTAGTCAGAATGCGGAGCGGCCAGTCGGATGCGGAATGTCGTGCTGATCGGGTTCATGGGCACCGGGAAAAGCGAGGTCGGCCAGTCGCTGGCGCGCCGGCTGGGATGGACGTTCATCGACACCGACCGTCGCATCGAAGCGCGGCAGCGGGCCACGGTGGCCCAGATTTTCGCCCGGCACGGCGAGGAGTACTTCCGCACCGTGGAGGCGAGCGTCGTCGCGGAGGCCGCGGCGCGGCGTGATGCCGTGATCGCCACCGGCGGCGGCGTGGTGCTGCGTCCAGAGAACATGATGGACCTCCGGCGCCACGGGTGGATCGTGTCCCTGACCGCGCCTGTCGACGTGCTGGTCAAGCGCCTGGGCGAGGCCAAGAGCCGGCCGTTGCTGCGCGGCGACGTCCGGGAAAACGTCGTCCGGCTCCTCGATCAACGCCGGCCTCTCTACCGCGATGCGGACCTGCTTGTCGATGTGTCCGACGCGACAGCGGACCGCGTCGTTGAGGCGATCGTGGCGCTGTTGCGAGCGCGCGAGCGCACCACCATCTCCGTGCGCCTGGCCGACCGGACGTACCCGATCCACGTCGGGGACGGGATCATGCCGCTCCTGCCTGCGGATCTGGCGGAGATGAACGCCGGCACGAAGATCGCGGTAGTCTCGCACCGCGCGCTGCTGCGGGGTCCCGGGGCGAAGTTGCTGGCGGTGTTGCGGACCGGGGGATACGAGGGGTTTCCGATCGCGGTGCCGGCGGGTGAGGCCAGCAAGAGCCTGGCCGCCGCCGCGCACCTCTATTCGCGGCTGGCCCGGGCCCGTCTCGACCGCTATAGTACGCTGATCGCGCTGGGCGGTGGGGTCATCGGTGATCTTGCCGGGTTTGTCGCGGCCACGTACATGCGTGGGATCCAGCTGGTCCACGTGCCCACGACGCTGCTGGCGATGGTGGACAGCAGCATCGGCGGCAAGACCGGGGTGAATCACGCAGGGGCGAAGAACCTGGTCGGCGCGTTTTACCAGCCCGCGCTCACGGTCGCGGACGTGCGGACGCTCGCCACACTGCCGGAGCGTGAGCTGCGCAGCGGCCTGGCGGAGGTGATCAAGACGGCGGTGATCGGGGACGCCGCGCTGTTCGAGTTCCTGGAACAGCACCTGCCGGCGGTGCTCCGCCGGGACACCGCGGCCCTGGTCGAAGTGATCTCGCGCTGCGCTGCGTTCAAGGCCCGGGTGGTGGAGGTCGATGAGCGCGAGCGATCGGAACGCCGCATCCTCAATTATGGACACACCATCGGACATGCGGTGGAGGCCGCGGCCGGATTCCGACGTTTGACCCACGGCGAGGCGATCGCCATCGGCATGGCGCTGGAGGCCCGCATGGCGCAACGTCTGGGGGTGGCCGGCGCAGAGGTGGTGGAGCGACAGGACACGCTGCTGGCCCGAGCGGGATTGCCGACCAAACTGGGCGCCGTGAACCGCCGGGCGGTGTGGCGGGCAATGGCGCTGGATAAGAAAATCCGCGACGGCGTGCTGCGCTGCGCGCTGCCGGTAGGCATCGGTGAAGTCATCCGCGAACAGGAAGTGCCGGATACTCTGCTGCGGGAGGTGCTGGCCGGTGCCCAGGATTCTCGTCGTCTACGGCCCTAACCTCAACTTGCTCGGCGAGCGGGAACCCCACATCTACGGCCGCGAGTCGATGCAGGAGATCAACGCGAAGCTGGCGGAGTTCGCCCGGCGGGAGGACGCGGAGGTGGAGTTCTACCAATCCAACAGCGAGGGCGCCATCATTGACCGTCTGCACGCCGCCCGCAAGGACAGCGACGCCGTGGTGATCAACGCGGGGGCACTGTCGCATTACAGCTACGCGCTGCGCGATGCCATCGCCGCCATTCAGATCCCGGTGATCGAAGTGCACATGACGAATGTCGTGGCCCGGGGGGAGTTCCGCTCGACCCTGGTCCTCGCCCCGGCATGCCAAGGCGTCGTCTACGGCTTCGGAGCGAACAGTTTCCTTCTTGGACTGCGCGCCGCCATTGAGGTTGCGCGCGACCGCGCCGCCGCGCCGCCGCGGGGGTCGTGAGGCATGCATATCCGCGGCATCCGTGGGGCGACGACGGTCGAGGAGAATTCCGAGCCGGCCGTGCTGGACGCCACGCGTGAGCTCCTGCGGCGGCTGGCGCAAGACAATAACATCGAGCCTGACGAGATCGCCGCGATCCTGTTTACCTGCACCCCGGACCTCACCGCCGCCTTCCCCGCGGAGGCGGCGCGCCAGCTGCAGTGGACGCACGTCCCGCTGATGTCCGCCATGGAGATCGGCGTCCCCGACAGCGTCTTGATGTGCATCCGCGTGTTGATCCTGTGGAACACGGCCCGGTCGCAGGAAGAGATTGTGCACGTGTACCTGCGGCGGGCCGCATCGTTACGGCCCGATCTCAGCCGCCGTTGACAACCTACACAATTAACTGATGATTTCAAATGCGAAGCAGCCAGTGATGTTTGTTGCCCGTGATTGTGTAGGTTGTGTAGTTTGTGTGGATTGTGTTGGTTGAATGGCGATGGAGCTCGTGGTATCGCCCGCGCGTCGTCTGAGGGGTCGTGTCCGGGTCCCGGGCGACAAATCCATTTCTCATCGGGCGGCGCTGATCGGTGCGCTGGCGCGCGGCGACACCGTGATCCATAACTTCCTGCGCGCCGACGACTGCCTGCATACGGTCAGCTGCCTGCGCGCGCTGGGCGTGGGGATCGAGGACGAGGGCAGCCGTCTCATCGTGCGCGGAATGGGGCCGCGGTGGCGCGCCCCGATGACTCCGCTGGACGCGGGAAACTCAGGAACCACGATGCGGCTGCTGGCGGGGATCCTGGCCGGGCAGCCCTTCCAAACCGAGCTGACTGGCGACGCGTCGCTCCGGACCCGGCTGATGGATCGCATCGTGGAGCCGCTGTCGCGGATGGGCGCGCGGATTGTCGCGTCGGGTGACGGGCGGTTCCCGCCCCTGCGGATTACCGGCGGATCCCTGCGGGGGATCACCTACACACTGCCGGTCGCCAGCGCGCAGGTGAAGTCGGCGGTGCTGCTCGCTGGGCTGCTGGCGGAGGGTCCGACGACGGTCGTGGAGCCCACGCCGACCCGGGATCACACCGAACGGATGCTGGCGGCATTCGGGGCGCCCATCCGGCGCGACGGGGACCGCGTCAGTGTCACGGCGGCTGCCTTGCGGGGCAATGAGGTGCGGGTCTGCGGCGATATCTCCTCGGCGGCGTTCCTGCTCGCGGCCGCCGCCGCCATGCCGGGGTCGGAGCTCACCGTCGAACACGTGGGATTGAATCCGACGAGGACCGGGTTCCTCGACGTGCTGCGCGCGTTGGGTGCGGAGGCGGACGTCCGTCAGACCGGCGAGGATGCGGGAGAGCCGGTGGGAGCGGTGACCGTGCGCGGGCAGCGGCTGCGCGGCGTCCGCATCGGCGGCAGCCTGATCCCGCGGGTGATCGACGAGCTGCCGGTCCTGTGCGTGATCGCGACCGCCGCCGAAGGCGAGACGGTGATCAGCGATGCGGCAGAGCTGAGGGTGAAGGAGTCGGATCGGATTGCTGTGATTGCCCGGGGGCTGCGCGCGCTGGGCGGCGAAGTGGAAGAGCGTCCGGACGGGCTGACGGTGTACGGCAGCCGCCTGCACGGCGGGCGCGTCGGAAGCGCCGGAGACCATCGCATCGCGATGGCATTTGCCGTGGCCGGGCTGCTGGCCGGCGGGCCGGTCACGGTAGAGGGCGCGGAATCAATTAAGGTCTCGTTTCCAGAGTTCGGGAGGGTTCTTCAGGAGGTTACGGGACAGAAGATAAGCCGTGATTTGTGATTCGTGATTCGGAACAGTTGCAATCTCCGAACCCTCGAGGTTTTCAGAATGCACGGAGTTGCGAATCACGAGTCACGAATCACGAGTCCAGCAGGAGGGAGTAGAAGGGTGACATCTCCACCGATGGTGGCTGAGGTAGCCGGCCGCATCCGCGCCAGCATCGAGCGCGTGATTGTGGGCAAGAGCCAGGTGATCGATCTGGCGCTGGTGACGCTGTTATGCGAAGGCCACCTGTTGATCGAGGACGTGCCGGGCATTGGGAAGACGATGCTGGCGAAAGCCCTGGCCAGGTCGCTGGGGTGCAAGTTCCGCCGGCTGCAGTGCACCCCGGACCTGCTGCCGACCGATGTCACCGGCCTCTACTACTTCAATCAGCAGACCCAGCAATTCGAGTTCCGGCCCGGGCCCATCTTCACCAGCGTGTTGCTGGCCGACGAGATCAATCGTGCCACGCCCCGCACGCAGGCCGCCCTGCTGGAATGCATGGAGGAACGCCAGGTCACCCTGGAGACTGGGACAGTGCCCCTGGCGCGGCCGTTCCTGGTGATCGCGACGCAGAACCCGATTGAACTGCAGGGCACCTTCCCGCTGCCCGAGGCACAGCTTGACCGCTTCTTGATCCAGCTCCCGATCGGCTATCCCTCCACGGACGAAGAGACCGCGATTCTGCGCCGTTTCCGCGCCTCCAACCCGCTGGAGGATCTGCAGCCGGTGACATCGGCCGAGGAGCTGGTGGCCATGGAGCGGGCGGTGCGGGACATCCACGTCAGTGCCGCTGTGGAGGAGTACATCGTGGCCATCGTGCGGGCGACCAGATCTCACCCGGAGATCGAGCTAGGAGCCAGCCCGCGCGGCAGCCTGGGCCTGCACCGCACCGCCCAGGCCCTGGCCGCGATCCGGAGCCGGTCATTTGTCCTTCCCGACGATGTGAAGATGCTCGTGCCGTACGTGCTGCCGCACCGGCTCATCACCACGTCGCAGGCCCGGCTGCGCGAGCGGGGCGCGCGCGAAATCGCTGCGGAAATTCTGAAATCAGTGCCGGCGCCGGTAGAAGCCGAATGACGGGAACGCGGGATCGCGGGAACGCGGGAACGCGCCGCATTGTGGGACGCGGGAGAATCATTCCGCGTTCCCCTGTTCCCGCGTTCCCCCGTTCCCGGTAGTTCATATGTTCACCCAGGGCTGGCTCTTGCTGGCCTGGTTCCTCCTCGCTGTCGGCGTGGCCACCCGGCACGCCTTCGCGTTCCTGCTGGGGCTGGTGGTGCTGGGCAGCGCGGCGGCATCGTACCTGTGGGACCGGTACTGTCTGGCCCGGGTGGAATACCGCCGCACGTTTACGCCGCGCCGGGCCTTCTACGGCGAAACCGTCACCTTCACCATGGAGGTCACGAACCGCAAGCCGCTGCCGCTGGCCTGGCTTGAGGTCGTGGATGAGCTCCCGCAACAGCTGGTGCCGCTGCACGGCCGTGTGATTCCCAGCCTGCGCCAGCGCCGCCATCATCTGGTGAATCTCTTCAGCATCCGCTGGTACCAGCGCGTGCGCCGGCACACGACGCTTCGTTGTGACGCACGTGGGTACTTCCCGCTGGGGCCGGCCAGGCTGCGATCGGGGGATATCTTCGGCTTCACCGTGCGAGGCGCAGACATCGAACAGGTGGATCACCTGCTCGTCTATCCGAAAGTCGTTCCCCTCACCACGCTGGGTCTCCCTGCACTCTACCCACTGGGCGACGTCAGGCACCGGCATCTGCTCGAAGACCCGGCGCGGATCATTGGCACCCGCGAGTATGCTCCGGGAGATCCGCTGCGCGCAATTCACTGGAAGGCCACCGCGCGGGCGCAGGGGTTGCGCTCAAAACAGTATGAGGCGTCGGCCAGCCATCGCGTCGTGATCTTCGTGAACCTTGACACACTGGGCCGGTACGCAGAGTACCGGGGCTTCGTGCGCCCGCTGCTAGAGTTGAACATCATGACGGCCGCGTCGATCGCGAACTGGGCCGTGGAATCCGGCCATCATCTCGGGTTGTTCGCCAACGGGTATCTGCCGCAGGGGTTGCGGTGGGTGCGCATTCCGCCGGCCGGGGGCACGGGGCAGCTCTCGTCGGTGCTGGAGGCCCTGGCCAAGATCTTTCCGACCCCCGTCATGCCGGTCGGCGATTTGATGCAGCTGGAGGCTTCTGCCCTGCCGTGGGGTACCACCGCCGTGGTGGTGACTGCCGTGACGGATGATCCGCTGCGGGCCGGCCTGATGCGGCTGGCCGACGCCGGCCACAGCGCAGTGGTGGTTCTCATCGGCGACGAGGTCGCGCCACCCGGGCCGGCCGTGTCCACGTATCGCGTCCGGGAGGCAGACGGCTGGCAGGCGCTGGACGGCATCGTGCCGGAGATGGTGCGGTGAAGGTCGCGGTGCGCCCGCTGCTGGCGCTGACCATCGTGGCCATCGAGTTCGCATGGGCCTACCCGTGGGTGTTGCTGTTGAGCGGCACATTCTACGGAGCGTCGGCTGCGCCGCTGCTCCGCCCGGCTGCCGCGTTTGCGTTGCTGGTGTTGCCGTCACTGATGGTTCGTACCGTGGCGGCGCGGCCGTGGTGGTTGCGCAACGCCCGAGCTTTGGTCGCGGCCGCCGGTGTGCTCAGCGGGATGACCGCGGTGCGGTTCGCATACTATCCGGGGCGCGGGCCGCTGGACGTGCGCTGGATCGGTATGCTCCTGATGGCCGCGCACGACGCGTTGCCGGCGATCACCCCGCAGGTCTTAGCGGCGCTTCTGGCGACGGTGCTGTGGTGGCGCGGCGTGGTGTTGGGCGAGCGGGAGTCCGGTTACTTCGAAGTCGAGCGGGCGTTCCGGCGGGGGATTGGGTGGAGCGTCGTGTTTGTAATCCTGCTGGCACTCTATGGGGATTCCCGGGGTTTCGCACCGGCGGCCTCGGCTCCAGCCTACCTGCTCGCGTTCTTCTCGCTCAGCCTCACCACGCTGGCGGTCACCCGCCTGTTGATGTTGTGGGAGGAAACCCACGCCGATCCGGCGCAGGCGCTGGCGGCCAACCGGCACTGGCTGCTGTTGCTCCTCGGGGTCGTCGGGGTGATCTTCTTGTCGGCGGCTAGCCTGGCCACCGCCGTCCACGTGGAGGTCTGGCCGGTGCTGGTCCGGTTGCTGCGCCCGCTGGCTCCCGTGGCAGAAACACTCTTCTATGTGCTCTTCGCGGTGGCGATGGTGGTCGCGCGGGCGCTCGTGTTCGTCTTCGCGCGGCTGCCGTTCCGCGGGATGGGCTCACCGGTACCGCGAGCAGCGCCGCCGTCCTTTCGCGACTTACTAAAGGATCTCCCGCCGCAAGTGGTGAGCGGCGCCCGGTGGGGCATGGTGGCGCTGGTCATCGCCGTGCTGGTGATTCTCGTCGCCATCTCTGTGGTGCGGGCGCGCCGGCGGGCGCGGAAAACGGATGACGATGAGCGGGAGTCGGTGTGGTCGAGCGAGGCGGTGCTCAGCGGATTGGGCGAGGCGTGGCGAAGGTGGCTCCGGCAGATGCGTCCCACGGCGCGCGGGAGCGAGCTGGCAGGTTTGGGTGTCATCCGGACCCTGTACCGCGAGATGCTACGCACCGGCGCGGCGGTCGGCATGCCACGCGCGCGGCATCAAACCCCCCACGAGTATTACCCGGTCCTTGCCGGCCGGCTGCCGGAGGCTGGGAAGGACATCGCGACGCTTACAGAGGCGTACGCGCGGGCACGGTATTCCCCGCGGCTGCCGGGTCCCACGGAAATCGCGGCCGCGCAGGGGGCGCTCGAACGGATCAAAACGTCCGCCAGCCCTTGACAGTTGTGTTATAATTCCGCTTACCAATTCCATATCGGCCAATGACCGAGAAGAGTACCCGCCGTCATGCTACGGAGAGAGCCGCGGAACGGTGAGAGCGCGGCAGCGACACGGCGAGGGAATGGGCTCGGGAGGCGTGACGTCGGAGCATCGAGCGTCGGTCCATACTGAAGTTGGAAAGTTGAACTCTCCAACTCCGTAGTTAGGGCCGGAAGCCGGGTGGCACCGCGGGAGTGATGACGATACCCTCTCGCCCCTTATCTGGGGTGAGAGGTGTTTGTTTTTTGGGGGAGATGACCATGGACAGCGAGATGTCAGAATGGGCATTTTCGTCGGGGGCGAGAGCATGATCGTCGTCATGGAACCGCGTGCCAGCCGCGAGCAGATCGATGCGGTCGTGAAAAAGATTCAGGACGCCGGGCTGGGGACGCATCTGTCGGTGGGGGTGGAGCGCACCGTCATCGGCGTCGTCGGCGACAGCCACACCAAGGAGCTCCTGCGCCAGTCGCTGGAGGCGACAGCTGGCGTGGAGCGGGTCGTGCCGATCCTCCAACCCTTTAAGCTCGTCAGCCGGGAGTTCAAACCCGAGAACACGGTGGTGGACGTCCAAGGCGTCCGTTTCGGCGACGGGACGCTCGCCGTCATCGCCGGGCCCTGCTCGGTCGAGGGGCTCGACCAGATCGTGAACACGGCGAAAGCGGTGAAGGCCGCGGGCGCGGTGATGCTGCGCGGCGGCGCGTTCAAGCCCCGCACCTCGCCGTACTCATTCCAGGGGCTGGAGGAGGAAGGCCTGCGCTATCTGGCGGAGGCGCGGAAGCAGACCGGCCTGCCGGTAGTCACCGAGGCCATGGACGCCTACCAGCTGCAGCTGGTCACCAAATACGCCGACATGATCCAGATCGGGGCGCGGAACATGCAGAACTACACGCTGCTGCGCGAGGCCGGTCGCGCTAAGTTCCCGGTGCTGATCAAGCGTGGTCCCAGCGCCACGATCCAAGAGTTGCTGCTGGCGACCGAGTACGTGATGAACGAGGGCAACTACCAGGTGGTGCTGTGCGAGCGCGGCATCCGCGGGTTCGATAACTACACGCGCTATCTGCTCGACCTCAGCGCCGTGCCCGTGCTGAAGGAGCTCTCCCATCTGCCGGTGATCATCGATCCCAGCCAGGGGACGGGGAAGCGCAAGTACGTGTCACCCATGTCGCGGGCGGCGGTGGCCGCGGGCGCCGACGGGCTGATCGTCGAGGTCCATCCCGACCCGGAAAAGGCGCGCAGCGACGGCCCGCAGCAACTGACCCCGGAGCACTTCCGAACCTTGATGGCAGAACTGGACCCGCTCACCAAAGCGCTCGGCCGACGCGTGCAGGCGCCAATCCTAACACGATGATTGCGGATTGCGGATTGCGGATTGCGGATTCGTCCTCTTCTGTCCAATTCGCAATTCGCAATCCGCAATTCGCAATGGGTGTCTTGTAGTGGATCGCCTGGAGTGTGTGGGCATCGTTGGTGTGGGCCTGATCGGGGCCACGGTGGGCATGGCCCTGCGGCAACGCGCGGTGGCCGGGCAGGTCGTGGGCGTCGACATCGATGCGCAGGCGATCGCAGCCGCGCGCGAGGTTGGCGCCCTGGACGCCGGCGGCACTGATCTGAGCGTGCTGCGTGCTGCGGACCTGGTCATCGTCGCCGTGCCGCCGGACGGCGTGGTCGGCGCGGCCGTGCAGGCGGCGGCCCACATGAAACGGGAGAGCGTGCTGACCGATGTGGCGAGCACGAAGGCTGAGATTGTGCGCGCGCTGGATGATCGGCTGGCTGCGCGCGTCCATTACATCGGCGGGCATCCGATGGCCGGCTCCGAAGGCCGGGGGGCGCGCATGGCCGATCCCGCCCTGTTATTAGGCCGGCCGTTTCTGTTGACGCCGACCGAACACACCGACCCGGCAGCGGTGTCGGTGATGACCGAGGTGGCGGAACGGCTGGGGATGCTGCCGGTGCTGCTCTCTCCCGACGATCACGATGACCTGGTGGCGCAGGTCAGCCATCTGCCGTATCTGCTGGCGGTAGCGGCCGTGGGGGCGGCCACGGACCGCGCCATCGGCATCGGCGGGCCGGCGTTTAGCGGGTTAGGCCGCGTGGCGCGCAGCCCGGTCGCCCTGTGGGTCCAAATCTGCCGGAGCAATCGGGCGGCAATCAAGCGGTCGCTGGGCCAGTTCCGGCGGGAGCTGGATCGGTTGGAACGCGCGCTGGACGGCGAGGAGGCGCTGGAAACCCTGCTGCAGCGGAGCCGGCGCCGGGCTCCCGTGGACGGCGCGCCGTTAGACAAACCACACGAATCGGTGACGTGATGGCCATATGTATGGCCACGGAGCCACTCGGCCGCAAGTCCAAGTTTTGCAACCTATGTGACTAGGAGCGGCTTTTCGGTCGAGGCACACAGGTATCAGATGAACGCCCTGGACATCGAACCGACCAAACCTGAATTCCTCAGCCGCACTCGTGGCGGCAACCTCATTCCGGTGTCATGCGAGTTGTCGGCCGATTTGGAGACGCCCATCTCCACGTTCATGAAGGTGCGCGGCGGCGGAGATGCCTTCTTGCTGGAGAGCGTAGAAGGCGGAGAGCGCATCGGCCGCTATTCGTTCATCGGCAGCCGGCCGATGATGACCATCGTGTCGCGCGGCGAGCAGGTCGAGATCCGCGAGGGCTCCTCAGGCGATGGGGCGGAGTCCTTGCGGGTGGAGCGTCAGACCGCCGACGTGCTGGAGGTGACCCGCAACATCCTCCACCGCCACCGGCCCGTGCCGGATCCTTCCCTGCCCCGCTTTGCCGGCGGGGCCGTCGGCTATTTCGGCTACGATTTGGTGCGCTCGTGGGAGCGACTGCCCAACCGGCCGCCGGATGATCTCGGCCTCCCGACATGCTATCTGGCTGTGGCCGACACAGTGGTCATCTTCGACCATGTGCGGCACACGATGAAAATCGTTGCGAATGCGGCCGTGGACGGCGACGGAGGAACAGCATACCGGCGCGCGATCGAAAAAGTTGAGCACATCTACGAGCGGCTGCGATCGCCGGTCGTGCCGGTCCAGCGCGCCGGCAGGATCCATCCCGCCATGGACACGGACATGCCGGTGTCCACGTTCCTCGGGGCCGTCGAACGCGCCAAGGAGTACATCCGCGCCGGTGACATCTTCCAGGTCGTGCTGTCGCGGCGCTTCTCCGCCGTGGTCGACGACGTCGACGCGCTGGACGTCTACCGGGCGCTGCGCACCGTAAACCCATCGCCGTACATGTTCTTTCTGGATTTCGAGGACGCGAAGATCATCGGGTCCTCGCCGGAGCTCCTGGTGCGGCTGGAAGGCAACGTGGTGGAGACCAGGCCGCTCGCCGGCACGAGGCCGCGCGGGGAGACCGACGAACACGATCGCGCGCTGGAAGCACAATTGCTGGCCGACGAGAAAGAGCGGGCAGAGCACGTGATGCTGGTGGATTTGGGCCGGAACGACCTGGGCCGGGTCTGCGACTACGGGACGGTGCGCGTGACCGACCTGATGAGCGTGGAGCGGTTCTCGCATGTCATGCACATCGTCTCAGACGTGCAGGGCCGCCTCAGAGGGGACCTGGACGCGATTGACGTGTTGCGGGCGTGTTTCCCCGCCGGGACCGTGACCGGCGCGCCGAAAGTACGGGCGATGGAGATCATTGACGGGCTGGAACCGGTGGCGCGGGGACCCTATGCCGGCGCGGTTGGGTATCTCGGATTCTCCGGGAATATGGACACCGCCATTACCATCCGTACGATCGTCGTCGCCGGGAACCGCGCGTATGTGCAGGCCGGCGCCGGCATCGTGGCCGACTCGGTTCCGGAACGCGAGTATGTGGAGACTGTAAACAAAGCGAAGGCGTTGGTACGCGCGCTGGAGCGCGTTAATCGCGCGAACCAGGGGACGCCATGATTGTTGTCGTCGACAACTACGACTCGTTCACGTACAACCTCGTCCAGTATCTGGGCGAACTGGCGGGCGAGGTGCGGGTCTTCCGCAACGATCGGACCACCCCCCACGAGATCCTGGCGATGCGGCCCGATGCCGTGGTGATCTCCCCGGGCCCGTGCACCCCCAACGAGGCCGGCATCTCGACCCCGCTGGTGGCTGAGCTGGCGGGCCATCTGCCGCTCCTGGGCGTGTGCCTCGGCCATCAGTGCATCGGGGCCGCCTTCGGGGGCAAGATAGTCCGCGCTCCCGCTCCCGTTCACGGGAAAGTGTCGGAGGTGCGCCACGATGGCCGCACCATCTACGAAGGCCTGCCCAATCCCCTCGTCGGGACGCGGTATCATTCCCTGATCATCGATCGCGAGACGTTGCCGGAAGCGCTGGAAGTCTCGGCCCAGCTGGCCGACGGGACCATCATGGGTGTACGGCTCAAGCACGAAATGGTGGAAGGCGTCCAGTTTCACCCTGAATCGGTGCTGACCGCTGCGGGGAAAGACTTGCTGCGGAATTTTCTGAGGCTGGCGGGAGGTCACGTGGGTGGCCATTAAAGAGGCGTTGAGGCAAGTGGTGGAGCGTCGCGACCTCACCGAGCAAGAAGCCTGGGCCGCCATGGGCGAGGTGATGGACGGGCAGGCCACCCCCGCGCAGATCGCGGCGCTGATCACCGCGATGCGCATGAAGGGCGAAACCGTGCCGGAGATCGCCGGATTCGCCCGGGCGATGCGGGAGCGGGCGCAACGCATCACGCCCAAGGCTGAAACGCTGATCGACGTCGTGGGGACCGGCGGGGATCGGCTGAGCACTTTCAACATCAGCACGACCAGCGCGTTCGTCGTCGCCGCCTCCGGCGGCTACGTTGCCAAGCACGGCAACCGGGCGGTGTCGCGTCTCAGTGGGTCGGCCGATGTCCTGGAGGCGCTGGGCGTGCAGATCCAGGTGGCGCCCGACGTGGTGCGGCGGGCGATTGAAGATATCGGTATTGGATTCATGTTTGCGCCAATCTATCACGCGGCGATGAAGCACGCGGTGGGTCCGCGGAAGGAGATTGGGATCCGCACCGTGTTCAACATCCTGGGGCCGTTGACCAACCCGGCCGGCGCGAACTACCTGGTCGTCGGGACCTATGATCCTGCACTCACCGAGATCATGGCCCACGTGCTCGGAGAGATGGGAGCCCGCCGCGCCATGGTGGTGCACGGACTGGACGGCGTGGACGAAGTCTCGACGGTGGGACCGACGCGCATCTCGGAGTTGCGGAATGGGACCGTGCGGACATACGCGGTCACCCCCGCCGACCTGGGGCTCCCCACGGCTGCGCCCGAGGCGATCGCCGGTGGTCGTCCCGAGGAGAATGCCGCGATTACCACGGCGGTCCTGCAGGGCGAGCGCAGTCCGCGCCGCGATATTGTGCTGGCCAACGCCGGCGCGGCACTGTGCGCCGCAGGACTGGCCGGCGATTGGAAGGGCGGGATCGAGCTGGCCCGCCGGGCCATCGACTCTGGCGCCGCCTACGAGAAGTTGGAGGCGTTGCGGGCGCACACCCGCGCCGCGGTATCATGACCACCTCTGTCATTGCGAGGGGCGAAGCCCAGAAGCAATCTCACTTGGTCAGGAGATCGCCACGCGCCTTCGGCGCTCGCGACGGCGGATCGCCCCGGCCCTGCGGGCCTCGCGATGACAGGCCTGGAGCACCGAGATGATTCTTGACGAGATCGTCGCCCATAAGCGGGCCGAAGTTGCCGCGCGCAAGGCCATGCGGTCACCTGCCGCGGTGGCGGTGGAGCGCCCCGGGCCGGCAGCGGGGTTCCGCCGGGCGCTGTCCGGAAGCGGGCTGGCCCTGATCGCCGAGATCAAAGGCGCCTCGCCCTCAGCCGGGACGATCCGTTCCCGCGTCGACCCGGTGGCCATGGCTGCGGCCTATGAAGCCGGCGGTGCGTCGGCCCTCTCGGTGCTGACTGATGCCAGGTACTTCGGCGGATCCTGGGACGCGCTGACCGCGGTCTGCCATGCCAGCCGGCTGCCGGTCCTCTGCAAGGAGTTCATCATCGACCCGTATCAGATCGATGAGGCCATGAGCGCCGGCGCGGCCGCGGTGCTGCTGATCGCCGCGATTCTCGACGGAGCGCAACTGCGGCGCTTCCTTGATGAAGTGCGGAGGCGCGGGATGGACGCACTGGTGGAAGTGCACACCCCGGATGAAGTTGCCGCGGCGGTGGATGCCGGCGCGGATCTCATCGGGATCAACAACCGGGACTTGAACACGTTGCACGTCGATCTCCAGACGACGGCGCGGCTGCGGCCGTTGATCCCGCCGGGGGTTGTGGTGGTCAGCGAGAGTGGGTTTGCGACGAGGGAGCAGGTGAGCGAGGTGGAACGGCTGGGGGTCGACGCGATCCTCGTCGGGACGAGTTTGATGCGGAGCGACGATCCGGGGGCCAAGCTGCGGGAGTTGAGGGGGCGAGCATGACCAGCGCGAAGACGGGCGTGCGCCCCGCCGCCAGGGCCTCGGTGCCGGGGAAGAAGGGGCGGCTGCTCACCGGGGACCGGCCTACGGGGAAGCTCCATCTCGGGCACTACGTGGGGACGCTCGCAAACCGGGTCCGCCTGCAGGACGATTACGACTGCTTCTTCCTTGTTGCCGACCTGCACTTGCTGACCACGCGGCTAGAGAACCTCGCGGAGATCCGCGACAATATCCGAGAGATCGTCCTCGACTATCTCAGCGTTGGCATCGATCCCCGCCGCTCCACGATAGTCTTGCAGTCACTTGTGCCGCAGACTGCTCAGCTTCAGCTCATCTTTTCCATGCTGGTCTCCGTCCCCCGTCTGCAACGCGTGCCGACGCTCAAGGACGTGATGCGGGACCTGCACATCCAGCAGCCATCGCTGGGGCTGCTGGCCTACCCCGTCCTGCAGGCTGCCGACATCCTCGTCGTCCGCGGCGAGATCGTCCCAGTGGGTAAGGATCAGGCCAGCCATCTCGAGGTCACGCGGGAGATCGCCAGACGGTTCAACGAGCAGTTCGAGTCGGTCTTCCCCGAACCCGACACGCTGATCGGCGAGGTCGGCACCCTGCCCGGGACCGACGGCAAGGCGAAGATGAGCAAGTCGCTCGACAACGCCATTTATCTGTCCGACGACGCGGCGACCGTGACGCGCAAGGTCATGGCCATGTATACGGATCCGACGCGGATCCACCCGACCGATCCCGGCCATGTCGAAGGCAACCCGGTCTTCATTTACCATGATGCGTTCAACGCCAGCAAAGGCGAAGTTGAAGAACTCAAGGAACGATATCGAAAGGGCACGGTGGGCGACGTCGAGGTGAAGCGCAGGCTCGCGATCGCGCTGAACACCTTTCTCGAATCAATCCGCGAGCGGCGAGCCAAGTATCGGCCCAGTGATGTCGACGAGATCATCGTAGCAGGCAGCGAGAAAGCGCGGGTGATCGCCCAGGAGACGATCGAACTTGCGCGACAGGCCATGCGCATGAACTACTATGGTTAGGGTCAAGATCTGCGGCATCAGCGACTCGGCGACTGCAGTTGTCGCCGCGGAGGCGGGGGCTGACGCCATCGGGCTGATCTTTGCCCCGAGCCGGCGGCGGGTCACCGCGGCGCAAGCCAGAGAGATCGCGGCGGCGCTGCCCCCGTTCGTGACGAAGGTGGGAGTCTTTGTGGATGAAGAGCGCGGCCGAATCGAAGAAAGTATCGCCGCATGCGGTCTAGGCGCCGTGCAACTCCACGGCGCAGAACCGCCGGAGTTCTGCGCGGGCTTTCGCGTCCCCGTGGTCAAGGCGATCAGGGTGAAGGATGCGTCATCGCTGGAACAGATGACCGCCTACCAGGTTGACGCCTTCCTGCTGGATACGTTTGATGCGTCGGCGCTGGGAGGGACCGGCAGGACGTTCGACTGGACGCTGGCCATCCAGGCTGCGCGGACGCACCGGACCATTTTGTCTGGCGGCATGACACCGGTGAACGTCGTCGAGGCCCTGACCCGCGTCGTCCCGTACGGCGTCGATGTGAGCAGCGGCGTGGAGACCGATGGGCGCAAGGACCATGCCAAAATACGCGATTTCATCAGGCGCGTGAGAGAGTGGGATGTTGAGAACCAGTATCCGCGTGTGACGTACCAGGTGCAAACATGGAGACCGTGACCCAGAAAGGCCGCTTTGGGAAGTACGGCGGCCGGTACGTCCCGGAGACGCTGATTCCGGCATTGGATGAGCTCGAGCAGCAATACGATCGGTGCCGGCAGGACCACCTGTTCCAGGAAGAGCTGGCCTACTACCTGCGCCGCTATTGCGGGCGGCCCACCCCCCTCTACTTAGCGGAGCGGCTGACCGAGCGGCTCGGCGGCGCGCGCATCTATCTCAAACGGGAAGACCTCCTGCACACGGGCGCGCACAAGATCAACAACACGATGGGTCAAGTTCTGCTGGCCCGGCGAATGGGCAAGGGCCGCGTCATTGCCGAGACCGGCGCCGGACAGCACGGGGTGGCCACGGCCACGGCGGCGGCGATGTTCGGGCTGGCGTGCGATGTCTACATGGGCGTCGAGGACATGGCCCGCCAGGAGCTGAACGTCTTCCGGATGCGGCTGCTGGGGGCGCGGGTCATCCCGGTGGACAGCGGCAGCCGCACGCTCAAAGACGCCATCAATGAGGCGCTGCGGGACTGGGTCACCAACGTCCGCACGACCTTCTACGTCATCGGGTCGGTGGTGGGGCCCCACCCCTATCCGTCGATGGTGCGCGATTTCCAGTCCGTCATCGGCCGGGAGGTACGGACGCAGATCACCGAGGAGATCGCGCGCCTGCCCGATTACCTGGTGGCCTGCGTCGGCGGCGGAAGCAATGCCATGGGACTCTTCTTCCCGTTCAAAGATGATGTAGATGTAAAGATGGTCGGCGTAGAAGCCGGCGGGCTGGGCGTGACGACTGGACGGCATGCCGCCACGCTCGTTGCCGGGACGCCCGGCGTGCTGCATGGCGCATTCTCGTACCTGCTGCAGGACGGCGCAGGGCAGGTCAGCCCCACACACTCTGTGTCGGCGGGACTGGACTACCCTGGCGTGGGGCCGGAGCACAGCTACTTCAAGGACACCGGCCGCGCGCAGTATGTGGCGGTGTCTGATCAGGATGCGCTACAGGGTTTCCGGCTGCTGGCGCAGACTGAGGGCATCATTCCCGCGCTGGAACCGGCTCACGCCATCGCGTACCTGCGAACACTGGTGCCCACCCTGAGCCGCGATCATGCCGTCGTGGTCGGGCTGTCCGGCCGCGGCGACAAGGACGTGCAGCACGTGTCCCGCATCGTACAGTGAGCCGGATCGCGGCGACGTTCGAGAGGCTGCGGGGCGAGCATAGGCAGGCCCTGGTGCCCTTTGTGGTGGCGGGAGATCCCGACCTCGCCGTCACGGAACAGGCTGTCGCCACCCTGATCCGCGCCGGTGCAGACATGGTCGAGCTTGGCGTGCCCTTCTCCGACCCCGTCGCCGACGGTCCGATCAATCAACGGGCATACCAGCGCGCGCTGGCCGGCGGAGTGACCCTGCGCAGTGTGCTTGACCTGCTCGGTCGGGCGCGGCCCGCCGTGCCCGTCGTGCTCCTCTCCTACTACAATCCCATCATTCAGTTTGGCGTGGAACGGTTCTGCGTGGATGCCGCGCTGGCCGGCGTGGACGGCGTCGTGATTCCGGATCTTCCCGCCGACGAAGCCGACGAACTGGTCGCCTCTGCACGGCCCGCGGGTCTCGATACCATCTTTCTGCTCGCCCCGACCAGCACCGACGCACGGATTCGGGTCACCGCCGGGCGGTCGAGCGGGTTTATCTATGGGGTGTCGGTCACAGGGGTCACCGGCGTACGAGACCGGTTGCCCGAAGACATCCCGGAACTAATCGGCAGAATCAAGAAATGGACCCGGCTGCCGGTGTGCGTCGGGTTTGGAGTGTCGACGCCCGAGCAGGCCCGCCGGGTGGCGGAGGTTGCCGATGGCGTGATTGTCGGCAGCGCCCTGGTGTCCATGCTGGAGCAGCCTGGTGATCAGGTCGTCCGCCTGGATCAGTTTGTGCGCGAACTCCGGGAGGCGATCGACGCGGTCGGCGCGCGGGGGTCTGGACCGTCCTGATCTCGCTGCGCACGCTGTGCTTCCTGCGGCGAGAGAATCGCGTCCTGCTCATCCACCGCCGCAACCCTCCAAACGCCGGGATGTGGAATGGCATCGGCGGCAAACTGCAGCCCGGCGAAGATCCGTTCACGACCTGTATCCGGGAAGTGCGCGAAGAGACCGGTCTGACCATCACCGGCCCCGTGCTGCGGGCGCTGCTGGTCATCTCGGTCAAGTCAACGGGTGATCTATGGACGATCTTTGTGTTCACCGCCGCCTCACCGGCGGGGGAGCCGGTCGCGTCTGACGAAGGAGAACTGGCGTGGGTGGACGTCGGCCAGCTGAATTCCCTGCCCGTTCCTGCCGATCTCCCCGTGATCCTGCCCCGCGTGTTTGAGGACGGCGGAGTTGTCGTAGCCCGGCTCGAATATGAGACGGAAGACGCGGCGTCCGTTTCACGCGTGGAAATCCTCGGCCCTAGTTGATCCGTGGACTTCGTCATCGTCGCTAACCTGGTCATCCTGCTGCTGGTACTCACGCTGCCGCTGATTTCCCATCGGGTTGAACAGAATCTGGAGGCCTTCCTGTTCATCATGGGAGTGCTGTCGGCTCTTGCCGCGAGCGTGCTCTCCTGGCCCCTGATCCGGGATGCGCTGGCCCACCCGATCCCGATCACCCTGGCCGTCTTCGCCTCTGGCCTGGTGTTCAAGTGGACTCGCCGTCATCTCGGCCAGGGGCTGGTGCAGCTGCGGCTGGTCATCCCGATGCGGGTCCTGCTGGCCGTGCTGGTGATCGTACTGGCGCTGCTGAGTAGCGTGTTCACCGTCATCATTGCGTCGCTCGTGCTCGTCGAGCTCGTCAGCGCCCTGCGATTTGCCAAGGAAGATGAGTCACGGTTGGTGGTCATCGCCTGCATGGCCATCGGGCTGGGGGCGGCGCTGACGCCCATCGGCGAACCGCTCTCCACCATCGCCACGGCGAAGCTCCACGAGGACTTCTGGTTCCTGATGCGCCTGCTGGGACCGTGGGTGATTCCAGGGATCGTGTTGCTGGGCGTATGGACCGGGTTTCAACCCATGCGGTATGCGGGCGACACCCTGACGGAGGGCGAGGACCAGGAAACGTATCGCGGGGTCGTGGCCCGGGCCGCTCGGGTCTATCTGTTCGTGATGGCGCTGACGCTGCTCGGTGAGGGATTCAAACCCCTCATCGACCGGTTCGTGATCGCGCTGGACGCGCGCATCCTCTACTGGATCAATATGGTCTCGGCGATCCTCGACAATGCCACGTTAACAGCCGCGGAGGTCAGCCCGGAGATGACTTTGCTTCAGGTGCGGGCGGTGTTGATGGGACTCCTGATCAGTGGCGGCATGCTGATCCCCGGCAACATTCCCAACATCATTTCCGCCAACAAGCTGGGGATCCGCAGCCGCACCTGGGCCCGCTTTGGTGTGCCCCTCGGGCTCATCTTGCTGGTCGGTTATTTCGTGCTCTTGTTTGTCGTCTAGGTGCCCCTCATGCCTGAGACGCGGTTCCTCACTGACCTGGGGCTCCTCTTCCTGGCTGCGCTGGGCGGGGGATTACTCGCACAGGCTGTGCACCAGCCGCTGATCGTCGGCTACATTCTCGCGGGAGTGTTAATCGGTCCATTCACGCCAGGGCCCACGCTCTCTGATCCGCACACGTTTCAGTTGTTCGCCGATGTCGGCGTCGTGTTGTTGATGTTCACCATTGGCGTTGAGTTTGCGGTGGAAGAGCTGCTGCGGGTCCGCAAGGTTGCCCTGTTGGGTGCGCCGGCGGGGATTGCCCTGGTCGCCCTCTTGACCATTCCAGTTGGAAAGCTCCTGGGGTGGACGCTCGTGCAGAGTCTAGTTGCCGGTGCGGCGGTGAGCGTGGCCAGCACGATGGTGCTGTTGAAATTCCTCCTGGAACGGGGCGAGCTGGCGACGCTGTACGGGCGCGTGGTGGTGGGCATCACACTCGCCGAAGACCTCGCCGTCGTAGCGATGACGGTACTCATTCCGGCCCTTGCTTCGCCGGGAGGCGACCGCGCCGCTGCGTTGGGGCAAGCACTTCTGGAGGCCGTGGTGTTGTTGGGCCCGCTGCTGTGGCTGGCCCGGCGCGCGGTCCCGTTATTGTTGGCCAAGGTGGCCCATACCCGTAACATGGAGCTGTTCTTACTCGTGGCCCTGGCGGTGGCGATCGGCACAGCCGCGCTCACGGCGGGGCTGGGGTTGTCGATTGCCCTCGGGGCGTTCCTGGCTGGGTTAGTCATCAGCGAATCTGAGTTTGCGCACGAGGCGCTGGCCCGCGTGCTGCCGGTCAGAGACATCTTCGTCGCGATTTTCTTTGTCTCGATCGGGACGCTGATCCGTCCCGCCTCGCTCCTGGTTGAGTGGCCTGCGGTGCTGGCGCTGGTGCTGCTGGTGATCGCCGGCAAATTTGCAGTGTGGACGCTGGTCGTCCGCGCCGCAGGGTATCCGGTGGCCACGGCCAGGAACGCAGCGCTGGGGTTGACGCAGATCGGGGAGTTCTCATATATCCTGGCGGGGGTGGGGCGCAATCACGGGCTCCTCCCCTCCTCCATGTACGACGCCGTGCTGGCGACATCGCTGGTCACGATTCTCATCAACGCATTGGTCTTTCGCCGGAGACCCACCTGGGTGCAGCGGCTGGTGAGTGGACAAGAAACTGTGCCGCCTCCAGCGGCCGCGGCTCTGGCGCCGGAGGTTCAGGTCACTGTCTGCGGGTTCGGCCGCGTCGGAAGGGAAGTGGCCGACGCGCTCGATGCCTTTCATATTCTGTACACTGTTGTGGACCTGGATCCGGAGGCCACGCGCGAGGCGCGGTCGCGGGGTGCCGGTGCGGTCTTCGGGGACGCCGGCAGCGAAGGCATGCTGCACCATGCCGGGGTGGACCGTGCCCTCCTGGCGGTGGTGGCGATCCCTGAGTTCGAGGCAGCCCGCCGGTGTGTCACGGCCTTGCGGGCGCTCAGACCCGATCTCCCCATTCTGGTGCGGGTACACCAGCAGCGCCACCGTGCGGAGTTGAGTGGGGCCGGTGCGACTGAAGTCGTTCAGCCTGAGGTAGAGGCCGCCCTGACCATTGTCAGGCATAGCCTGGATCTGCTGGGCATCGACCACCGCCTGGCGCGGCGATACATGGAGGGGGCTCGCGCACACTGGCCCGAGGCCGCGCGCGCGGAAGGCGTGTCCGGCGACGCGCTGCAGGCGATGGAGGTCGTTGTGCAGGACCCCGCCCTTGAAGGACAATCGATAGAGCAGGCACACATCCGAGAGCGTAGCGGTGCCGCCATCGTCAGCATCACCCGGGCCGATGGGCGTGAGATCGTAAATCCGCGGCCCGATGAAAGACTGCAGGCGGGAGACCGGTTGCTGGCGATCGGAACCCGAGAGCAACTGGATTCCCTCCGGCACATCTGCGAGAAAGAAGTGGATCCATATGTTCCAGGATAGAGATGAAGACATCCTCGTGGTCCCGCGGGACCGGCTGTTGGTCGAACCAGTGCATGGCTTCGTGCGAGGGAAGGCCGACGTATACCTGGCGCGCATCCGGGACCATGGGGTCTTCCGGCCGCGGGCGACCGTGGAGCAGGATTCATCGTTCAAGCAGATTATCCCGTACCTGATCGTGCGGCATGCGGGCCGGCTGTTTCTGTGTCAGCGCAGTACGCAGGGCGGCGAGGGACGTCTTCACGGCAAGTACAGTATCGGCGTCGGCGGCCACATCAATCGCCGGGATGTCGAAGGCGCGGAGGAGGTGATCGATGCGGGATTGCGGCGGGAGCTGGAAGAAGAACTCCTGATACGCGGCCCGTGGCGGGCGCGGGCGGTGGGGGTGCTCAACGACGACAGTAACCCCGTGGGACAGGTCCACTTCGGGCTGGTGCATGTGGTGGAGGTCGATTCGCCCGGCATCTCGGTGAGAGAATCAGACACGCTGGCAGGCCGGCTGGCCTCGCTGCAAGAAGTCCGCGCCATGCGCGGCCACATGGAGACGTGGTCGCGGTTGATCCTCGATGCCGCCGACCCCACCGCGCTGTAACATGACCTTTCCCGTGGCGCATGAACGTCTCACCCGGTCCGCCGGCGTCGTGATCCTCGCTGTTCGGCCCCCGTATCATCTGATCCGTACGCTGCAGTGCGGTCAGGCATTTCGCTGGCGGGTGGACGGCGCCGGGGCGGCGGGAATGTTCTCCGGCCGGCCTGTGCGCATCGAGCAGACGGCAGGAGGGATTGCCGTCTGGGGGCTCACCGCCGAAAAGGACCTGTTCGGCTTGCGCCGTTACCTCGGCCTCGATGAACCGTTAGCCTCCATTGAGGATCGATTGCAACGGGACCCCGTGCTGCGGAGAATCGTGCCGCATACCAGCGGGATTGCGCTGATGCGCCAGGACCAATGGGAATGCCTGGTCAGTTTCATCATTTCCGCCTTCAACAACATGCCGAAGATCGAACTCTCGCTCGCGCGCCTGACGAGCCGGTTCGGAGATCCTCTGGGCGAGGGAGTCTGGGGATTTCCAGGCCCCCAGAGGCTGGCTGGCGCGAGCCTGGCGGACCTGCGCCGCTGCGCGCTCGGGTATCGCGCGCCTTATGTGCGAGGTGTCGCTCGACTGGTTGCCTCCGGGGAAGTGAACCTTCACGAGCTGCAGCACATGTCACATGCCGGGGCGCGTAGAACACTGTTAGCCCTCCCCGGCGTGGGTGAAAAGGTCGCCGATTGCGTCCTGCTGTTTGCCTGCGGCAGCGGCGAAGCATTCCCTGTCGACGTGTGGGTCAAGCGCGCGGTCGAGCGATGGTACTTCCATGGCCGGCGCACAACGGCGCGGCAGATTCAGGAGTTTGCCCGCAGCCGGTTTGGTCCGCTTGCCGGGTACGCGCAGCAGCATTTGTTCTACTACATACGGGAACGCGGGAACGGGGGAACGCGGGAACGCGCGCCCGCGAGAGCTAGGGCACGACCTCAATCCGGCCGTCGGCTCCCCCGGTGATCTCACCAATGTGGGCCACGGGGCTGACTCCCCGGGCCCGCAGTGCCGCCGTCAGAGCGTCCAGGCGCTCGGGCGGGACCGCCATCAGGAGGCCGCCGGAGGTCTGCGCGTCGCACAGCAGGATTTGATCATCTTCATCCAGCCCATCGAAGGTAACCCGCGGCTGCAGGTACTCATAGTTCCGCGCGGTACCGCCGGCCACCGCGCCCTGTCGCACGAGCGACCTCGCCTCCTCCAGCACCGGTACGCTCGCATACTGGAGGCGAGCGCGTACCCGGCTCCCCGCGGTCATCTCCCGGAGGTGGCCCAGCAGCCCAAAGCCGGTGACGTCCGTCGCCGCATGCACGCCGACCTCGATCATCGCCTCCGCGGCGGCGCGGTTGAGCGTTTCCATGATCCTGACCGCTTCCTCTACCGCGGCGGCTGAGGTCTTGTCTTGTTTGATCCCCGTCGTGATCACGCCGATCCCGAGCGGTTTCGTCAGCACCAGTTGATCGCCGGGGCGCGCGCCGACGTTTCTCACCACGCCGTCGGGGCGCACGATCCCGGTGACGGCCAGGCCGTACTTCGGCTCCGGGTCGTCGATGGAGTGTCCCCCCGCGATGATAACCCCCGCTTCCGTCGCCTTATCCGCACCGCCGCGGAGCATTTCCTCCAGCACCCACATCGGCAGCTTGCTGCGGGGGAAGCCGACGATGTTCAGCGCTAGGATCGGCCGCCCGCCCATCGCGTATACGTCTGACAGCGCGTTCGCCGCAGAGATCGCGCCGTAATGGTACGGATCGTCCACCACCGGCGTGAACACGTCCACGGTGTGCACCAGGGCCAGATCGTCGGCTAGGCGATACACCGCCGCGTCGTCGACGGTGCTGGTGCCGACGAGGAGGTTCGGATCCGTGACATTGGGCAGCTGGCGCAGGACCTGCGCCAGGTCCTCAGGGCTCAGTTTTGACGCTCACCCGGCGCAGGCGACCATCGTCGTGAGCCGGATGCGCTCTCGCTGTGTCACGATCCTCACCTCCTTTCGCGTGATTCGTGAATCGTGATTCGTAATTCGCACGGAACCGCCGTCGCGTCGGCGTCTATTGTAGCATGGAGTCCAGGAAGTCCTCCGTCAGAAGATGACGAATCACCAATCACGAATCACAAATCACGAGGGTTACGCATGACGCTACGCCAGCTGCGCATCTTTGCCGCCGTGGCTCGGCTGGGCAGCTTCTCCCGTGCGGCGGAGGAGTTGCAGATCAGCCAGCCGTCCGTCAGCATCCAGGTTGCCGATCTGGAGCGGGTGTTGGGCGTCGATCTCTTCACGCAAGAAGGACGGCGTGCTCACCTGACCGGAGCCGGGCGCGTCCTGGACGAGTACGCCCGCCGCATTCTGGCGCTTGTGGATGATGCCGAAGCCTCAGTGAAGGGGGCGAAGCACCCGCGCCGTCCCCAGACTGCGGAGCAAGCCCCAGTGGGCCCGGGGGCCGTGCCACCCCCGTTTGAGGTCGTCGAGCACACCGCCGACGTGGGTCTCGTCGCGCACGGCCGCTCGCTGGAGGAACTGTTCGCCAATGCCGCCAGGGGGATGATGCATTTCTTGATCGACCCCGCCGCAGTCCGCCCGGTAGAACGCCGGGCACGCGAGGTGGAAGCGGGCGATCGGGAGGGCCTGCTGGTGAACTGGCTGAATGATCTCCTCCTGCTGCTGAATGCCGATGGATTCGTGCCCGCTGACTTTGAGGTGAGCGAGCTCAGCGACACGATGCTGCGCGCCGACGTGCTGGGAGAGCCGGTTGATCCCCAGCGCCATCGATTCCACCTGGACGTGAAGGCGGCGACCTATCACCAGCTCTATGTGCGAAAGAACGAGTTTTGGGAGGCCAGGATCATTTTCGACGTTTAAAGCGGGACTAGGGACTGGCGACTCGGGACTGGAAACTACGTTGTGATGCAAGTAATCTAGTCCCAAGTCCCTAGTCCCCAGTCCCGTAGTTGTGGCTTCACGAATGTTAGATCTCAAACTGATCCGCGACAACCCGGAGTTCGTCAAGGCGGGCATCCGCAAGAAGCAGCGCGACCCGGCGCTGGTCGACCGCGTCCTGGAGATTGACCGCCGACGGCGCGAGGTGGTGCAGGAGGTGGAACGCCTCCGCGCTGAGCAGAATCGCGCCTCGGGGGAGATCGCAAAGCTCACAGGCGCAGCGCGCGAGCAGCGTATCGCAGGGATGCGCGAAATCTCGAGCAGCCTGAAAACCCTCGAGCCGGAGCTGCGGGACGTGGAGGCGGCGCTGCAGCATGCGCTCCTGGAGTTGCCGAACCTTCCGGATGAGAGCGTGCCCCCGGGCAAGGGTGCGGCCGAAAACGTACCGGTGCGCCACTGGGGCGACAAGCCGCGCCTCGATTTCAAGCCGCTCGATCATGTGGAAACGGGGACACGGCTCGGGATCCTGGACATGGAGCGCGGAGCCAAGGTCAGTGGATCGCGCTTCTACTATCTGCGTGGGGCCGGCGTGCTGCTGGAGCAGGCCCTGATCCGGTTGGGGATGGACCTGCTGCTGGCCGAGGGATTTACGCCGGTGATTACGCCCATCCTGGTCCGCCCGGAGATCATCACCGGCGCCTGGGGCGGTGCGGATCTGGACGAACAGCAGGTCTACAGGATTGCCGGCGAGGAGCTGGCGCTCATTGGCACCTCGGAGCAGGCGCTGGCCGGGATGTACAAAGAGGAGACGCTCGACGAGACGCAGCTGCCGTTGCGCCTGGCCGGCCTCTCGTGGTGCTTCCGCCGAGAGGCGGGAAGCTATGGGAAGGACGTCCGCGGCATCTACCGCGTGCACCAGTTTGATAAGTTGGAGATGTTCTCGTTCACGCTGCCCGAGGCGTCCTGGGAAGAGCACGAGCACCTCGTCTCCCTGCACGAACGGTTGTTGCAGCAGCTCGGCCTGCACCACCGGGTCGTGGCGGTGTGCGGCGGGGACAGCAGCGCTCCCTCGGCCAAGACGTATGACGTGGAGACCTGGATGCCCGCCAGAGGCGAGTACGGGGAGACCTCGTCCGTCAGCAACTGCACGGACTTTCAGGCCCGCCGGCTGGGGATCCGTGTGCGGCGCGCGAAAGGCACCGTGTATGCGCACACTCTCAACGGGACCGCGGTGGCCACGAGCCGGGCGTTGGTTGCCGTGTTGGAGAACTATCAGCAGAAAGACGGCACCGTCCGGGTGCCGGACACCCTGGTGCCGTATATGAACGGGATGAAGGTTATCACAACGGCTCGTTAGTTTCCACCGCTGAGGTGGCGCGTGGTTCTCCGCATAGTTGTCTTCGGCGCCGGCGCGGTGCTCATGGCGCTCGAGATCGTCGGCAGTCGGATCCTTGCTCCCTATTTCGGCAGTTCCGTGTACGTCTGGGGCAGCCTGATCAGCATCTTTCTGGCCGCGCTCAGTGCGGGATACTACCTGGGCGGAGTAGCTGCGGACCGCTGGCCCCGGGCCGGGACTCTGGCCCTGGCGCTCGCGGTGGCGGGTGCGCTGATCCTGATGCTGCCGATGGTGTCCCGGCCCATCCTGGAGACGTTCTCGGCCTGGGATCTGGGGCCGCGCGCCAGCCCCCTGCTGGCCTCGGTCGTCTTGTTCGTGCTGCCGAGCCTGCTGCTGGGCATGACCTCCCCGGTGGCGATCAAACTCGCCGCCACCGATCTTGCCACGGTCGGCAATACCGCGGGCGTCCTGTATGCGATCTCCACCGCCGGGAGCATCGCCGGCACGCTGCTGACCGCGTTTGCGCTGATCCCCGCGATGGGGGTCCGGGCGATCCTCTATGCATTGGGAGTGACACTGCTGCTATGCTCCGGCCTGTTAGCCGGCCACGCGCGCCGTGTCGCGGGGCCCGCGGCGGCCGCCCTGCTGGTCCTGTCGCTGGCCGCCGCCGGGGCCGCGCAGACCGTCGGCATCTCGCGGATCCTGCTGGAGAAAGACTCCGTGTACCATCGCATCCGCGTGCATGAGGATGCGTCCTGGCGATACTTACGGTTTGATCGGTCGCTGCAGGGCGGGATGCTGCTGAAGGATCCAACGATCAGCCCGCTGCGGTACACGGATTATGTGCACCTGGCATGGCTCTTTACCCCGACCATCCAGCGAATGCTGGTCGTGGGGCTGGGCGCCGGCTCGATCCCCAAGCGGTTCCTGGTGGACTACCCACAGGTGAGCATAGAATCGGTGGAGCTTGATCCGCTGGTGGCGGAGGTCGCCAGAACGTACTTCGCAGTGGCCGATGATCCTCGCCACCGCATCATCGTCCAGGATGGCCGTCAGTATGTGCGCCGCGCGGAGGGCCGCTACGACATGGTGCTGATGGACGCCTACTTTGCTGAGGGGATTCCCTTCCACCTCGTGACGCGAGAGTTCTTCGAGCAACTTAAGGCCAAACTCACGCCCGGCGGGGTGGCGGTGGCCAATATCGTCGGCGCGCTGGGCGGATCGAATAGCAAGCTGTTCCGCGCCATCTACAAGACCTACGCCGCGGAGTTCGCGGGTCTCTATCTGTTCCCCGTCGGTTTCTCAACCGGCAAGGAGGAGGAGACGACGCGAACGATCCTGCTGTTCGCGACCCAGCGGCCGGGCGTCACGCGGGACGCACTCGCGGCCAGATTAACGACGCTGCTCGCGGGAAAGAAGGTCTCTGAGCTGGTGACGAGGTCATTCCTGCGCGACTATTACGAGCGCCCGGTGACGACGGGAGACGTGCCGGAGTTCACAGACGACTACGCTCCCGTGGACATCCTGCCCGTGTATGGGTGGGAACCGGAGCGGCGCTGACTA
>Ga0209159_1000174_pt1 | contig 61520 bp, 67 predicted proteins | sample GraSoiAngelo_144_FD_185901 | JGI IMG/M metagenome (GOLD analysis project Ga0209159, IMG submission 185901) | Grasslands soil microbial communities from the Angelo Coastal Reserve, California, USA - 14_1009_02_40cm (SPAdes) (version 2) | ecosystem: Environmental > Terrestrial > Soil > Grasslands ...
TCCTGTGAGAGGCTCATCCTTCCGGGTACACCTTCGACTTTCGTATCTTCTCTTGAAGCATGATGATCCCGTGCTCCAGTGCTTCAGGCCTCGGAGGGCATCCGGGGACGAAGACATCTACGGGTAGAAATTCGTGGGCCCCGTTGACGATGCTATACGAGTCGTGGAAGAGTCCGCCTGATATGGCACAGTCGCCCATCGCGATCACGTAGCGTGGAACGGCCATCTGGTCGTATATCGTGCGAAGCCTCTTCGCCATCTTCTTCGTGATCGTTCCCTCTATCACTATGAGATCGGACTGGCGTAGGGATCCGATCGGGAGAACACCAAAACGTTCTAGATCATGTCGCGCGCCGCTGGCCGCGCCGAACTCTGCGCTACAACAGGCGGTGGTAATGTTGACGGGCCAGAGCGAGTACATGCGGGCCCAGTTGATCACGTTTCTTATCGGCTCGGTATCTATGACTTTGTGGACAATGTCGCTGAGCTTCCCGACCCAGATGTTGAGAGAATCTGCAAGCAGCTCTATGGGATCGTCGGATTGTGCAGACTTCTGGGCGGACATGATTCGTCACATAGTATTCCTGGTCTTGTTCCTATTTATCCGCATCTTCTGACTATACTGATAGAAGGGTGACTAATGCAGTGTCTTCCTGATGATAAACGCGTTGAATAGATTATCTGTAAAGGGTCTTTTGGGACGGTCTATGGACCGGCGCCTTGAAGGTGTCTCGGGCTAGGCTACTTCCGCTATGCGCCCCGTATATGCCTGGTACTGGTATCGGATGATCCTCTTTACGCAGTCGCCGTTGAGGCACTGGTAGACCCGGTCGCCGTTAGCGAACAGCTCTCGCATGACCATCGGTTTGCCGCATCCTACACACCGGAAGGCTCCGCTCCGCCTCTCGTCTAGTAAGAGCCGTAGGTCTATCATTCGCGTGTCTGCCTCCTTCTTCAAATACTGACGATAGGCGAGGCTAAGTGTCTGCCAGTATTCCGCGTTCTCTGGAGTTGTCTCGTATTCGAAGCTTCGACCCGCCACCACGGGTGGCTTGTAGCCTTCGGCTACGAAGACGGGGTTCTTTGAGTAGGGAACTTTGATGCGGGGCGGGCCCACGTGAGCGACGGGTTGACCGGTATAGGCTTGATGCTCGTTATGGCTTCCGTGATGAACGGCCACAGCCCTTCCATTGAGGCCGGTGTGGAATGAGCTACTTCTTCCTGCTGGTACGCGACCTCTCGGTCGATAGGACAGGTACGGGCAACTCTACCTCGGTCACGCCTTTCGAAGTGACCGAGAAGGTGACCCAGAAGGTCTCATGGGGAGCGCCTTTCATCCTGCGGACCCTGAACTGTTTGACCAAGAGTCCTCGCTCTGCGAAGCCCGGGTTGAACCTGACGTCGAGTATCCCGTCAACCACGTAGAAGAGAAGATCATCAAGCTCCACATAAGCCCGGAGTGGAGTGTGGTGGGAGCAGAAGAATGGGACGAGCTTCTCTTTGGGCCCCTTCGCCCTCCATGATTTCACACCGTCGAGCATGTGGAATACGAGCGGACGCTCCTCCTGGACGAGAGTGAACATTTCTGTTAGAGAGTCGACGAAGACGGCTCCTCGGCCAGACATCTTCATCTCTTCCATCATGTTGAAGAGAGCACTCGTTACCGAGTGAAGATCTCGTGGATCCTTCACATAGTGAACATAGGAAGGAACCTCGACGGGCTCCATTCTGAACGAGAAACAATCTATGAACCGTAGCTGGCCGGATTCGAGAAAAGGCGCGATGTTCCAGCCGAAAGACTCCATATCCTGTTCGACGGCGAGTGGCGGCCCCTCGAAGGTCATGTAGATACACGGCTCCTTTCGCCTCTTCAGCACGCCATAGAGAAGCTGGCTCATCAGCACAGACTTGCCTGTGCCGAGTTCTCCAGCGAGGATCATCATGCTGTTCCTCGGGATCCCCTTAGGGAGAACCTTGTCGAGAGCTTCTATCCCGGTCGAGAAGAGCGCCGGCAATATTGGCTCAGACTCCCGGTAAATTGAAGCTGGTCTACAAGTGATAAAGCATGTCCAACCATCCGTGCCGGAGATCCGATCATCGGCTCGCGGCCGAGATTTCTGTTCCAAGCTCGGAGTTCCCAAACTGGACGATTCTCAGAATTCGGAGTGAAACAGATGCCTCCTGCCGCTGGCCTTGCTTGGAGAACCGCTCTTGTGTCGCGAGGATCAACGTTTTTAAGATTTTCTGGATAGGGTCCCGCCAGTTGAACCCGGTCTGGGCTTGGATTCCGGTTTGTCGCGAAGATTCGCCGAGTCAGGCGTATTGGAGATCGTGGAGGTCAACGTGCAGGTCAGCGTGAAAAGTGCGCGAGGTCAGATCGCATGCTCGGATCTGAGATCTGGGCTTGTTTTGTGGCTGTTGAGCCGGACGGTCACGGAGAGAGGCCTTGGATCTCTTATGCCATCCTGCGCAGGTGTTGGTTGGATGTCGGAGGTTTAAGGTCGGCACGATACTGGGCCAGGGTGAAACTGGTCGCCAGCCAAGTAAGGAGATCTCGGGATTTCTAGAGCGTTCTCACTGGATTCGTGGAGCGATTGTTCGGATAAACGACCTGTCCAATGCGCCCGCCTCGTAAAGGTTCACCATCGTGTTCGTGCTCGCCTCACCCGATAGACGACCCTGGTCCCCGCGGATGTGCCGCCACTTTAGCTGCGTATGCCCACTCTTCGAATTGTAGATTATTCCCAGAACATAGTTGACTCTGACAAAGCTGATCTCGTTGACCCGGCCCAGCGACTCCTTATCCTCCGCCTCCACGTACATTGTTCCGAGATCCCTCGACCTCTCCGGAAAAACTGACATGTCCAACTGATAATCTCCCGGAATAAACGAGCGGCAGGTGCTCGTGATCATGAACCGCCGGAACGACTCCAAGGAACATGCCGTTTCGAGCTTGGGCAGTGTTGATGCGCCCCCAGATTCTAAGGGACAAATGAAACTAATAACTCCATCCTCCGAAACAATCAGAGGTGTGTTTCAGGGCTTAAGATTCGGGTAGGAGCAGGCTAATTACAATCCTCTTTTCTACTCTGCTCTCACGATCCAAAAGGTCCAGTCGCACTGTCCAGACCCATGAGGCGTCGATAGAAAATGGCCATACTGGTCAGAGTCCCACCGCAGGTCCTAGATGACCTAGTCAGTAAAGCCATTCTGAAACAGGGCCGCATCTACAGAGGTGAACTCGCCAAAATGATAGGCGCATCGAAAGAGTCACTCGACGGGAAGACCTCGTTCTACCTCATCAGCCTCATGAAGCTCTGCGGACTGGCAGAGGCGGACATGGCAAAGGTCCTAAAGAGATCACGGATCGTCAACCAGCGCGGCGCAGTGAGCCGAGACATTTCAGCAGGAGAAGAACTGAAGGGAGTCATCGACAGTGCGCTGGAAGGATTCCAGACACTGATATCTGAAAGCTTCAAACCGACAGGCCGAGAAACCCCTCCTCTTCCAGACAAGCAATCGTCCAAGAAAGAACTAGACGAAGACGAGTAGGCCGGAACCGGTCCATTCTCGTCGCTGAGATTATTGCAAATTGATGGGGGAAAATTGGGTCTGGCTCGCTATCGGACGATAACCTTTACAGGTTCAATCTTGATCAAGACCCGCTGCTCGCCTGGGCTCCGGTTCGGGTACTTGTCAAGGCCCCTGTACTTCTTCGCCATCTTGTCAATATGCTCCTCCGCGACCTGGCCAGTCACATGCTCCACAACCTTGCCTCGTATCAGAACCAGGTTGTAGGGATTCGTCTGGTCGGTTATTGCAAGGGCAACGTGGGGATTCTTCTTCACATTGCGGTGCTTAACACGACCAACCGCGGTGTTGATGAGAACGAAGTGGCCATCAGTGTCCACCCATGTAGGAGTGACCTGTGGCGTTCCGTCAGGATTGACGGTGGCTAAGTATACGAAGTTCTTGCCTTCGAGCATCTTTCTTGCGCTTTCAGTCAGCTTTGACATGAATCATCGTCGCTGGACCGGGTCTTCGACTTCTTATTGGTTTCTCCCATGGAAATTTGTCGTCGAAACCCGCAAACGAACAGAAGCCACATGATGAACACATGTGATGCCCAAGTCTGAAATCACCGAAGCGACTGGATACCTCACTGTTAGACTTCGAGTTACGCGACACTTTAGTCCAATGCGAGAGTTTCGTGGTTCACAGTTCTGGCTACGGGGAGGCACGTCGTGCGATACAAGAGAGCGACACGCTATGTTCTTCTCATCGCTCTTGCGCTTCTCGCCCCGTCCCTATTGACAAATCTCGTTCCGAGAGCACATGCTGTAACGTACAGCCTGGGGACCATACCGTTCCTTACCCAAGAGGGCTCAACGATCACGCTCGTATTCTCAGTTTCAGGGGCGACAGGAAACACACTCTACCAGTTCAGATTCTCCGTGCGAGATCCGGCCTCGATCACTCATCAGTCTGTCCTCCAGAACTATACCACACTTCCAGGCCAGACACAGTTCACGCTACCTCCCTTCTACTATCCAACCTCGTCTTTCCCAGGCCCTAACTCACTGGTGGGCCAATATGTCACCTGGGCCGACCAAGTTAGACCCCTCCTAGCCTCGAACCCCGTTGCTGCAACCTACTTTCTCATCATCCTGACAGACAACACGGAGTATCAGAGAACACAAACCGTCAACATTCATGCGACCGGTTATGGTCCATCAGAGCAGGTCAACGTGAAGATCGCAACATATACGACATCTACCACCGTCTTCACCCAGACGCTGGCAGCATCGGGAACAGGAGTAGTGGTTGCCAACTGGAAGATTCCGAGGAACGCAACGATCGACAACAACGGATACGTGCTAACAATTAACGGTACTAGCACAATCAAGACTCCAGCTGATATCCAGGGCTTCAATGTGCGGCCCGCCGTGATGTCTATCTCCACGCTTGGCTCTTCGAAGAGCATCTATCAAAGAACCGAGACGATGAGCTTCTCGTTCCAGCCTGTTTATCCAGATGGAACCATCGCTTCAAACGGAGTGGCTCTGCTGACACTAGCCAGACCCGATGGCATGAACCTGACTTTGACTACAACATACTCAAGCGCAAGTCAGACATTCAACGCCACTTACAAGACAACCCCCTATAACCAAACCGGGACCTGGACAACGTCCCTCGCCCGCGGTGGATACGCTGACTCCTATGGAAACTCGGGTCCCCTCGCCTCTCGAAACAGCACAGCACAGCTCGTAAGCGCAACCTTCACGATCAGCATGAGCGCCACGACCTATGTTCCGATAGGCCAACCCGTCAAGTTCAACGCGACAATATCGTACCCTGACGGGACACGCCTCCAGTCGGGGGGAAGCGTCTTTTCATACCTAGTCTTCAGCGGCTCACCCCCTGTCAACGATACCGTCCCAGTAATCTTCGACTCAGGCCTTAGTCTCTGGGTAGGCACATATTCACGCCAGGCCACCGACCCTGGCGGATTATGGTCTCTCGAGTTGAGAGTCGGAGACTCTGCCACGCCGCCAAACAGCGGCTCCGCGACGAGGGCGATAACAATCCAAGACAATCTCCCGGTCGCCAGTTTCACGTACTCGCCCTCGACTGCTCTCACCGGTGTATCGATAAGCTTCGACGGCACGGCGAGCTACGATCCTGACGGAACGATCGTGACCTACTCGTGGGCCTTCGGAGACGGGACACTCGGGTCCGGGTCGAACCCGAGCCACATGTACAACTTAGCTGGAATATTCAATGTGACCCTAACCGTTACGGACAACAGCGCTTCCACAGCACCGTTCTCGAATCAGATCACGATCATTGACCGACAGCCCACTGTGACTTTCTCAACCTCTACAACGAGCCAGGCTACCGGACAGCCAGTCACAGTAACCATAACAGCCTCTGACCCTGACGGAACGATTAGCGGCACGATCGTCGACTGGGGTGACGGGTCAATCGACAGCGTGTCAGGGACCACCGACAGCCACAGCTACACCCTTACGGGAGCAGCAAGCTCAAAGACGTTCACCATCACCGTCACAGTGACCGACAATAGTGGACAATCAGCCTCCTACACACGCGATGAAACGATACAAGCCACTTCGTCGCAAGGGGGCGTACTCTCCCTTCCACTCTACTACTTCGGGATCCTCGCCGCAATCATTGCAACGCTGGTTGCGGGAGGCTTCTTCGCGTTCAGAAGGCACAGAGTGACACACGCACGGCTGAAGATCGATCTGGAAGCCGTCAGGTCGGAGGCTGGCAGGATCGAGAACCAGGAGTTCTTCCAGTCGGTGAAGGATCAGCTTAGGAAGGATAAGGATGGCTAAGGTAATCGCCGTCCACTCGTTCAAGGGCGGAACGGGAAAGACGACCCTCACCGCAAATTTGGCTGCTATCCTCGCGATGCACCATCGGGTCGGCGTGATGGACTTGGATCTCTCCGGACCAGGGCTTCATGTTCTCTTTGGTCTCAAGAAAGGCGAGGTAAAGGCGACACTCACGGACATATTTCTCGGAGATGCAAATCCTGCTGATGTGATTATAGATCTCACTCCGAGGTTCCCTAAGCTGAAGGGCGGCCTCTACTTCTGTCCCGCGAGCAACAAGGTCGAGGACATGCTACGTCTATTGAAGGCGGGGCTTGAGGTGACCCTGTTCCAGGATACGCTACAGAAGGTCGGCGAACAATGCAACCTCGACTACATCATAGTCGACACACACCCGGGAGTGGAGAATGATACAGTTCTCGCGATGGGATGCTGCGACGCACTGGTCCTGGTATCACGGGTCGACCAGCAGGACCTGTTCGGAACGGCCGTTATGGTGCTCCTGGCCGAGACATTTGGGAAGCCGACATTCCTCACTCTCAACATGGTACCCCCAGGGGTGAGGCTCAAGGACGCGGTCAAGGTCGGCAAGGAGCTGGCGGTACTCTTCAGGTCCAGATTCCTCCAGGCTTTCGACTTTCAGATGGACGTCATAAACAACCTGAGCAGATCAGTCTTCGTAATGGACAACCCTGATTCAGCCTTCGCTCACAAAGTGAACGAGGCGGCAGAACTCTTGACGAAAGAACTTGCGGAGGCACCAGCAACTGCAAACTAGTCCTAAGAACCGGCCGAACGCGTGGGACCTGCGGAGGCTCGTCGGGTCCGTAAACCAGGTACGATTCAACGACAACAAGGGCGAGATATCGTTCTTTGGCCAGAAAATGATCATACTACGACGGGACGTGGTGAGAGTAATGAGAGACGCTCTAGAACGTCTCGTCGCAGACCAGGCGGCTCCCTTCTTATCCTACCTGGCCAGCGGGATCGGGATTCACGAGGGCAGTATCTTCCGGGACAGCATAACCGCAACAGGCCCAGAGCAGAGAGCGGCACTCGAGAATCTGGTTCACTCTGCCTTCGAGGATACGAACCTGGGACTGGGCAAGGTCAGGATTCGACAGATTGACTTTGACAAGGCGAGTGCGAGTGTGGCCATCGGCAACTGTTTCGAGGCGATGGAGAATGGCCAGTCGGAGGAGCCGAACTGCATGTTCACGAGCGGCTTCTTGGCAGGACTCTTTGCAGAGGTTCTCGACAAGACCGTCCAAGCGCGAGAGACCAAGTGCATCTCGCAGGGCCAGCCGGAGTGCGAGTTCGAAATATCACTGGCGGACTCGGAAGATGGGGAAGCGGCGGAGGCTGAAGAGAAAGAGGCGGCCGTAGAACCGAGGATTGAAGACACCAAGCCGAGCATTGAGTCTGCAAAACCGGCCACGACTCCCAAGTTGAGCGAGAACAAGCCTATCCAGAAACCCACGGCCTCCGTCAAGGAGCAAAAGACGCGAACGGAGGAGGCGGGGGCCAGTCAGGCGGACATGGACGCGGGGGTTGAGACAGCTAGTAGAATTGCGAAGCGTAAGCAGGGGTTCTGGGAGAGACACCTCAAGAAGAAGCAATAGTGGGTCTGTACGTTCCTAGCTCAAAGCAAACAGCACCTTTGTGTCGCGGGAATTTTTTTATTTCTAAATTCTAGGAAGGGGTCTCTCGCCCTCTGAACCGTTTCTGGGCGAGAACTGGGATTTGTGCCGCAGAACGGGCTGATCAAGTTTTTCCAGTAAGTGCTGACGAGGGCCTCTCAAGCGTGAATAAAGTGCTCAGTGGAGCCCCCCTCCCAGATTCACGATCAGGGTTCACTCTGCGCCCGTCTTCCTCCGGGGCCTCATGGAGTTTGTCGTGCCCAGAACTAGAGAATTAGACATACCCAGAGTCTCCGTCAAGGACGGAGCCTTATCGTATAGATCAGTTTATGACAGTCCGTCACAAGTCATAGATGGAACGGATGAATTGGGTAAATCACTCAGTAAACTACGCTACCTTCCTCCTCTCGTTGGCTTGGTGTTTCTCGAGATTTTGATATACTGGTTCACCCGCGGCTTATTGTTCTCAACTGGATCGTTGGCAGTAGTCGGGATCTTCATTTGGTGGTTAGCTATGCCTCTCGGATACAAATTATACCTGCGTGCTCGAAGTCGAGAACCGGTCGAGTAGCACTCACCAACCCACATACTCATCATGGTTCTATTTTTCCCCGAGTGTCCTCAGAACCTTAGGCAAAGGTAGGCGGTCGGTTTCTCTGAGTCTTCCTTTGGAGGAAGAACTTCAACTTTCCAAGTCAGTGTCTACTGTTCGACACGCCAAGTTTGTCCATGGCTCGGAGAGTGGGATTCAAAATCCATAGGAGGCCCCATGGGCCGATCCAGAATTCTCAATCTGAGATGCCTCCCATCAGTCATAAACCCATCAAACAGCTAACTCCACAGCGTCTTCAGAAAAGTAATAGGTGTAGGAACTTACTCCACAGTAGACATGGTCGGCATCTATGAGCGTTGCCCAAGTCAAGCTCTACTGTACAAACTGTGGCATTAAGAGAACCTACAATGCAAGTGAAGAGGTTCCAAGACAGTGTCCCCAGTGCCAGAGATATTCTAGACCAAAGTATGTATGGTTGAGAAACAAGCTACCTTTCCTCCCAGCCCTAGTCTCGCTCGGTCTTCTCTTCTCTTTGAGCTTGTATGACCTGTTTGTGACAAAGGCCGAGACGCTTCCATGGCTTCCCTATGACATCTTTGCGCTACTGTTCTTCAGTCTACCATGGATGGTTGTTACCTTGCTAAAGGATTGGCCAAAGCCACCAAAAGGTCCTCACATCGTCTCTGAGATCAAGTGGTTAAGACAGGATGCTTCTCCCCAGGAACTTGTAGGTCTGAAGATACTGGTGATCCTAGAAGGGCGTTATCCTAGGAAGAGATTCGTCTCCGTCATAGAGGGATACAGGTCCATCCTCATGGAAATAGAGGAGGATGGCTGGGAGAATGATAGAGTCTACATTTTAAGATCAGACCAGAACCCTCTGGAAGCTACTCACATCCTCTTCCATCCAAATTGGGTGCGATTCAAGAGGGGAGCCCAACACAGGCTGAGGAAAGAGTGCAAAGGAGCCTTCAGTTACAGGCCTTCAATGGAAGAGTTGCTTCTGAACAAAGAAAGCCCACTTAGAGAGATCTATGGGATAGTCTACAAGACTCAGAATCCAGACACTCTCACAAGCCCTCAGATTCCCTGGTCTCTCCTCACAGTCATGACCTCTGCTTATGGTAGAGTGGGCCCGTCTTGGGGGAATAGGCCTTGAAACTATTCGGGGCTTTCTCATTTCACCGGTAGCAAAGTACACTAGAAAGATAGTGGATCTTTACCCCAGTCACCTCTCAGCTCTCACTTCCTCCTAGCAGCAATGAACTAGTCCTCAAACCACAGCCACAAAGAAGAGCATTCCAATCAGGCCATGAAAGAAGTACTCTTCTCCTCTGCTTCCTGTTCTGATCATTCCACGGAGTTTGCGGTCCTTCCATGGACTCAGCCATTTCACCCCTGTAGGGTTTAGTGAATCCAAGAGCAAGTGAGAAGAGTATCCAATGAACATCGCAAGGTTGCAAGGCTGAGTAAGATGGGGTTTCCACCCCACGCGGCCAAACTAATAGTTAGCAGAGAGAACAGTATCCCTGCCCAGATGCTATGAGTAGGTCCTCTATGAGGAATAATCTCACTTATTGGCTGTTTGAGTAACTTTGGCAGGTCCATCATCTGCCTAAGGGTCCCATTGGGATGGTCAATGTCAGGAAGAAGTGATCCCAAGACCACAGCAATAATTCCTAGGGGTGGAGAAATGTTGGCCCTCACCATTGAGAACCAAATCACAAACCCAGCCATGGCATGGGTTGAACCCATCAACTCTTGATCAAGGCCCATCAGGCTCAGGGGATTCTACCATTCGCCTTGCCGTCCGTAACCTCCGCGAAGAAGGAGAGAGAGTCCTCCATCCCATTGGTGAATCTTTTCTCAACCTTAGCGAATACAAAGGCAGTTTCCTCACCTCCTTTTGGCTTTGGAAAAGTTACTCCCCAAGTCTTGAAGCGATCATTCCACTCCCATCTACCCATGTATAGCTGACGAAAAGCCTCTCCCAAGAATGAGCCAAATACCATTATCATTTGTTCAAGATTCTTGGGCTTGCCTATACCTTCTATCATTTCATCGAGTTTCTTAATTGATGCGATATCATAGGAAAGCTCAAACTTGAAGGTCTTCCTGGCGCCATCAATGTGAAGTTCAGCATACCGCTGGAATTGTTTTGGAGCTTCTGGGTTGTGCTCATGTGAAAGACAAGAGGCTGTTCCCTAGCGTTTCTTCTTTTTCTTCTTAGGGGGTTCATCGAATAGTTCCTTCTGTAGCTTGTTGACCCCTCTGGCAACGGTCAGTATCCCTGATCCAAACTTGGAAATCCCTGACGGTTCGGTAGGGTTTTGAATCACGGTGTCAGGTTGCTTGTCAACTAAGCTTCTGACATCTCCTATGTGTGTTGGCATTATCTGGTTGTGGACCTTGATCTCGGTTTCTGACATCACCCCTCGACCGATACACTGCGCACAGGTGTAGCGAACTACCGTCTCCCCTCTGACCACAATTGGGGCTACTTTCTCAGAACGAAGTATTCCCATTTATCCTATCACCACCTTCCAATTCATTTTGGTCAGAGAAACCATTCTATCAGGCGAAAAGAAGAAAAATGCTGCCTGAAAAGGGTATCCCCTGTTTAACATAGTCCTTGCCAGGAGTTAGTGTCCAAGGCGCCGGGAGTGGGATTCGAACCCACGAGGGCGTGACGCCCAACGGCTGTCATGTCACTGGCCAACCGTGCCCTTATGGGATCTCGAGGCCGTCGCTTTAACCACTCAGCCATCCCGGCGCAACCGCGAACATGACAGACTGGGTCTAAAACCATTTCCGGCTAGAAGTCCGCGTAATTCCAGAGAGACGGTCGATGGACAATCCAACTTTGGGCAGAGTAGTGTTCCGAGGCTCTAGAAACCAAGTAAACTCAGGACTTTAGATGTAGCCCGTACCCGCCTTTTCTGGAAGTTCCGTCAAGTTCAGTGATATCTGTACCCTGGTTTTGAAGACTGTATGAGTAGCAATCCACTGGAAAGGCTACTATCATCTCGCTGAACCCTCTTGGGAACCAGGTGATCTGTCACAACTCTTTCTCTCAGGAGAGCCATGTGATCCTTCAGAGAATCCTGGTACGTGAAGTCGACATTCTTCGAATACTGCTGGTAAAGCTCGACCATTGTCTTGTAGACGATGACACGGGCAGCCCCACCAAAGGATTCGTATAGGATCTCCACCATATCGTCGAATCGAGTCGAGATATCCGAAGGTGGGATTCCCCTGTTGGTCAAGCGTCCATGGACCACGTCACGAACGCTGGTTCCCATCGTCTCCAATATCGAGTCGAAGCAGAAGTTTACCGTATCATGGAACGTGGTAACCAGTGCCGTTCTCAAGGGATTAGCGCTCCTATGAGAAACGAAGTAGGCCATCGCGCGAATACAGGTGTTGTAACACGTGACATTGGCCCATGGAAACTGGCCAAGCAAAGCAACAGCTTAGTCTGAATCCGGGGCAGTTGAGAAACTGGTAAAAAGCGACAGTACGGCGATCCGACTGTCGGGAAGTCTTGGAAGCCTCAGCGTTCAGAGTCGAGAAGATTGCATCCAGGGAAATTCTTGATTCTCGCGGGAACCCTACCGTTCAGGTCGACCTACACACGAAGAGCGGCTTTGGTCGATTCTCAGTACCCTCTGGTGCATCGAAGGGCCATCTTGAGGCGCTAGAGCTACGGGATGGCGAGAGACAGCGCTACAATGGTCTGGGCGTTCAGAAAGCGTTAGAGAACATCAGCAGAGTTATCGCGCCAAAGATTCTGGGCCTGGACTCACGGGACCAACCCAAGATCGACCGGCTACTCAACGAGCTGGATGGAACCGAGAACAAGAGCAAGCTCGGAGCAAACGCCATTCTTGGAATCTCGATTGCTCTCGCGAGAGCTTCAGCGGACACGGCCAATTCCCCGCTCTATCGGACGATAGCTGATGGACGAAAACTTGTGCTGCCTCTACCTATGATGAACATCATAAACGGAGGAAAACACGCAGGCAACGATCTATCATTTCAGGAATTCATGGTCATTCCCGCAGGGTTCAAAACGTTCCACGAAGCGCTACGATGCGGCTCAGAAGTCCACCACGCCTTGAAGGCGAGACTTGAGGCAAAGTATGGGAAGAGCGCGATCAACGTTGGCGACGAAGGCGGATTCGCACCGGACATCGAGAGTGTTGAGGAAGCGTTGGGACAGATCAGCGATGCGGTTGAAGAAGCAGGTTATTCGCCCGGCCAGAATGTCGTGTTGGGATTGGACGCTGCCGCCGACAGCTTCTACAATGAGGATAAGAAGACGTACCTAGTTGATGGAAAGCAGATTGGGAGCCAAGACCTGTTCGAACTCTATGCAGGTCTAGAAAGGAGTTTTCCCGTGAAGTCGATCGAGGACCCGTTCCACGACGAAGATTTTGACAACTTCGCAAAAATTACGAAGAAGCTCGGTTCTAGATTCCAGATCGTCGGAGACGATCTCTTTGTCACAAATATCAAACGAGTCGAGAAGGGTATACGCCTCGGGGCCGCAAACGCATTGCTCGTCAAGGTCAACCAGATAGGCACGCTGACAGAGACTATCGAAGCGGTGGAGAAGGCGAGACAGGCGGGCTATGGACTCGTAATGAGCCACAGGTCAGGAGAGACGGAAGACACTTCGATCGCGGATATCTCAGTGGGCCTTGCCACAGGGCAGATCAAAACCGGGGCCCCTGCTAGGGGAGAGAGAACCTGCAAGTACAACCGTCTACTCCAGATCGAAGAAGAGCTGGGCTCTGGAGCATCGTTCTATGGTCCCGAATTCTTGAAGAAGCATCAATAGTCCTGATTGACCGTGGATCCGAGAAGCCTTGTGGCGTATTAGTGTAGAGTCGGTATTCAACGATTTTATATGCCAAGCCTCTCCGCTGAGGAGAAGACGCGACCGATGGCAGAAGTGAGAAAGCTAATCGAGGATCCGAGCTTCCCGAACGGGTGGCCAAACAAAGAGAAGCACATCGACCACCAGGTAAAGTGGAAGAGTGGGGTTAGCAAGGAGTACGGTGTCCATGGGTCGGCTGTTGGTGTGGATTTTGACATCTGTATCGCCGACGGAATCTGCATCACGGTATGTCCTGTCAACGTCTTCGACCGTATGGAGTTGCCGGGCGAGCAGGAGAAGATGGACAAGGGGGTAGTCAACGATAGCGGAAAGGCACCTCTGGCGACATGGAAGGCTGATCCGGCGCGGGAGAATGACTGCATCTTCTGCAGAGCATGCGAGATACAATGCCCGGTCCAAGCGATCAAGATCACAGAACCCTAGTCAAGAACGATTTTTCTAAGGATACTGGATACTCTCCGTCGAAAGCTTTGGATCCATTGGGTCCGATGGCTATTCTGGAAATCACAAATACGGATGGTTGAGACGACTTGCTGAGCCTTTGCCCATCACTGCGGACGATATCACGCTGAGTTTCATCGCAGCCTTGATGGGACTCGCAGTAACTCTTCCAGTCACATATCTAATTGTCGACCGGGTTGTGGCCAACAATGAGAAGAAAAGGCTTGGACCCGTGGAACGGCTTGCAAAGGAACGCCTCAGATCTAAGCTTGGGGTCGGATTCCTTACGACCTTCCTGATCACTCTCGTTATCGATGTTACAAGCGCAGTGCGCGAACAGGCTCCTATCCCGAGAGAAGTCTTGCTACTCCACATCGAGAAGCTGAAGACGGCACAGTCGGATCTGGAGGTCCTCCTCGGGATCTACAACAACGTTCTCGACATTGAGATCGAACTTCTCACCAGCGACGTGATCCTCCAGATAGAACACCTCCAAGAAGACTTCGAATATCTAGCGGAGATCCCGCAGAGGCCGCCTACCGAATCGCACGCATCACACATCGAACAGCTACTGCTCCGAACAGTCCATTTGACAAAAGAGGAGCTGATTGCGCTCGGCACGGATAATCAGCAGATTCGGGCTCTAGAGGACTGGCTTACGGTGTACACGAAAGAACGTAGACCGGTTCAGAAGAGAGAACAGCCGATTGAGGTGAGAGGAGGGCATACAATATCTTGACTGAGAACGAGTCAGTGGGCCTCAGTTCTCCTCAGGAGTTCAAGGTCGCGGAAGCCGGTGAGATTGCTGACGGAGGAACGAAGATCATCAACATGGTAGGCCGGACTATCGCCCTCTTCAGGATAAAGAACGAGTATTTTGCTATCGCCAACGCGTGCCTCCATCGCGGAGGACCTCTCGGAGAGGGAGAAGTCAGGGACTACGAGGTAACGTGCCCATGGCATGGCTGGAAGTATAACTTACTTGATGGTTCCTTCTCAATGATTCCTACTCTGAGGGTCAAGACTTTCAAGGTCAAGGCGACTATCGAGGGAGTCTTCGTAGAACTCTGACCCAGTTCTGGGCTGGTCTGAGCAAGGTTAACGTGGGTTTACTTGATACGGTCCGTCTGATCTACTTAGTAGCAGTTGACTACTAACCTTATATCAGATACCAGATGCGTACGTGTGCAATGACAAACTACAATGTGGAATCAGGAAAGGAGGAAACCCGATAGTGCTGTTCGGCTCTTACGTGGACATCGCTTCGATACTTCTGAGACTTACAGTAGGAACCCTGTTCATGATACATGGATATCCGAAACTGACCTCGCAGAGAAAGGGAAGCTGGATGAAGAACATGGGAATGCCTACGGCAATAGTGCCGTTTGCAGGGTTTGTCGAGTTCTTTGGCGGCCTAGGACTGCTCCTCGGAATACTGACCCCGATCATCGCGCTCTTGTCAGCACTCTGGATGCTCTCCACCACATGGTTCGCGATAACCAAGCTGAAAAAGAAATACATGGGAGGCTACGAACTAGACATAACACTACTTCTAGCCGCTCTCGCCCTGACATTCCTCGGTGGCGGTGCCTTCAGCATCGACCGTCTAATCGGACTATGATAGTGCAAATGCCGCCCAGAGCCATTGTTTCCAGCGTCCAAACGAGTGGAAAGACCAGCGAGGAAGTTGCGGAAGTTGTCAACAAGTACCGAAGCAGTGCAATTCAGATGATGACCAATGCAGGCTTCAAGATTACAGACAATGTCAAGGTTGCAGTAGATCCAGAACTTCCGTTCATGGGGTACACCATGCCCCAGAGTAAGAGCTTCACCATCGTTGTTTCCGGAGGGGCGGTCGGCTCCGAGATGCTCGAAGGTTTGCTCGTGCACGAGATGTCACACATCTACAGAATACAGACGAACCATCCGTCGCATAACGCTGAGATACTAGAACAGGCTGTTTACAGATTAGGGAAGAAACGCATCCACTCTGACTACCAGCAGAATATAGTCCATGATCTGTTGAACGATATTCAAGACCTCTACGCGGACGACATAGCCTTCCAAGTCTTCCGTACCGCACGTGCACCAGTTCTCGACCGAGTGACCGGCTTCTTACAGAGTATGGTTACGGACAAATCCGTCAAGTCAGGGGACCGAATGAAAGACAGTTGGGTCAATACATCGATCATGGTCCATAATGCCAGAGCGGTTGCCCAGATGGCAAGACATCGAGTTGAGGACAAGGGGGACAAGGCTGATAGGGCAAACCAGAGATTCCTTGCTCAAGTCTCTCCAGGCATCGCGGAGAAGTTCGACTTCTTCCGAAAGCTACTAGGGAACCTCAGAGAAGGCATTACTGAAGACGAGTACAGAGGACTCTTGGCTGAGTATCTCAACCAGTTTTTAGAAGCGGCCGAAAAGAACTAATCCATCATCTGCGTTGGCAAATATGGAGAGTTTGAGCGAAGATTTCGATTTTGATGCAGCTCTAAAGGAGCTGGACAAGAGCGAGACACACCTCGTTGTAAGGGTCGAATTCCGTCGATGGGGAAAACCTATGACCATTATCCAAGGACTGCCCGAGACAGGCCGCTCGTTGGACGAGGTGGCTCACAGACTGAAAGGACGACTAGCCACAGGAGGTACGGCGAAAGAGGGTGTGATAATGCTCCAAGGCGACCATCGGACCAGAATCAAGGATGAGCTGGTCAAGATGGGATTCAAAGAAGACCACATAGAAATCTACTAGGATCAACCGGCTCTCTGATTTGGTCGGACAGCCGGAAAGTCTGAGTGAAGGATCGAATTAGCGCCTTACTTTGCGCGGGCTATAGGTCGGACCTTTTCATCGCTGGTACGAGCGGAGTTGTTAGACGGTTTGTCCCATTTCATGACCCACTTTGCGAGGCTGTCGAGGATATCCAATAGTTCCACCCCTTTCTTCGTCAGAGCATACTCGACCCGAGGTGGGGTCTCGGGGTAGACTTTCCTCTCCACCACCTTTCTCTGGTCGAGTTCGCTCAGTCTCTCGGCGAGGCTGGTGGCGCTGATGCCTTGGATTCTACGTTTCAGCTCGTTGAACCGTGCAGGCTGTTTGAGGCCTAGAGCGTGGATAACAGGAAGGGTCCAAACCTTGGTAAGGTCATTCCATGCAGAGTGGACGAGAAGACACTCTTCCGTCTGCTCCTTCGTAAGGTCTTGGTCAACCTGAGTTAACTTACTCAAGTAATCGGCACCTACTTGGTTCACGACGACTACCAAGTATATAAGCATGACCAGTCGAATTGTCTGTTAGAGAAACATGATGACGCAGAGGACGAGGAAGACGTCGACCATGGGGTTCAGCGAGAAAGAACTCAGGTATTTGATGGAGAGAAGCCTTGGCAGGCTCGCATTTGTCTGCTCAGACATGCAAGCTCACATAATGCCGGTTCTCTTCGAATTCGACGGATCCTACTTCTACCTAAGCGGCTGGAACCTCAAGTACAGCCAACGATTCAAAGAAATCCCGGAAAACGGCCGGGTAACCCTTCTAGTGGACGACGTGGACTCGCCTATCAGATGGGCCCCAAGAGGAGTAGAAATTACCGGGGAAGCAGAATCACGAGAGGAAGATGATTATCTGTATGTCAGGATTAAGCCCGTTGCAAGGACGAGCTGGGGGCTTTAGACAATGTCTACATTAACATCACTTGAGGGTCAGATAACTGGCGCAGTCGAGAAGCTAAGCGAAAGCGTGGTCAGCATCGACAGCGTGAGGGTAACCCGCAACTTTGCATACGGTGTCGTGCCAATCGAAGGAAAAGGCTCCGGGGTCATCATCGATCCTAGGGGCTATGTCGTTACCAACAATCACGTGATCGATGATGCGACCAGGGTTCAGGTTCACCTCAAAGATGGACGCTCATTCGTGGGGGAAGTCGTCGGATCGGATCCCTCAACCGACATTGCCGTGGTAAGGATAGAAGCTGAGAATCTGCCTGCAGCCTCACTCGGGGACTCTGAGAAACTCAAGGTTGGACAGTTCGCACTCGCTATAGGAAACACGCTTGGATTCCAGGGAGCACCGACCGTGTCTCTGGGCGTTGTAAGCGCCCTAGGAAGACCGCTGCCAGGAGCTGACTTCATCTTTGAAGGTCTGATCCAGACAGACACGGCCATTAATCCCGGAAACAGCGGCGGACCCTTAGCCGATATCAGTGGGAGCGTTATCGGAATGAACACGGCGATGATCCCATACGCCCAAGGCGTAGGATTCGCGATCCCCGTCAACACGATCAAATGGGTGATGCAACAACTGCTTGAGAAGGGCCGGGTAGTTAGACCCTGGCTGGGAATCTACGGGACAACACTCAACGAAGCCTTGGCACGGAGGTATGACCTGCCCGCGGACTCTGGCGTTCTGGTCGTCGAGGTAGATGCCCGAGGACCGGCCTACGAGTCGGGGTTGAGAGTTGGAGACGTGATAATCGGCATTGGATCCCAAGAGATCAATCAGATGAAAGATGTGCTTGCAGCCCTCTCGAAACATGCGATAAGAGAAGAGGTTGAAATCCGGTTCATTCGGATGACAAACAAACGAGCTACAAGGCTACTTCTCAGAGAGTCTCCAATTCCCGCGATTTCAAGGCGATAAGATGATAAACCCGGATAATCCGTCACTTTTTGAGATGACTCCTGTCGGAGCAACGCGTATATCTCACACAGGGCTATTGATCAACTAATGGCGCTTATCGGTATCGATCTAAGCGGCAATCTGAGCAGCATCATCCAACTGGCATACTTTGCATCATTCTTCATCCTAATGTTCTACGGCCAGCGCATTCAGATGAGTATGATGCTGGTAAGCGTAAAGAGGAACCTGGGCAAGCTTGAGAAACTTCGCACAACAGCCCACAACAGCGTACTAAACTCTGCCCTGAGGTTCAAGGGAGACAGAAAGGCCGTCGAGACACGCATAGATCGCCTGACAGGCTCCTTCGCTATCCAACCAGTGAACATGGACCCGGCCGGAATAGTCGGGAAACTTGAGCATGTACTTGACACCTACGATGACAATCTGAGAACTGAGGTAAAGACCATCGCCACCGGAGCTACTGACGCTGAAGTCAATACTCTATCCAATCAGATGGAGATCTCGATCGGACTAGACCAGATGTACCGAGTCGTACGCCACTTCTACCTCCTCGCGAGAAAGCAGGGAGGAATCCTTGCGCTCTACCAGCTCCAAATGGCCATGCCCCAGATAATGGAGGAAGCGGAGGCCTACAGCTCCGCGATCAGCGCCTTCGAGAAAGGCCAACCAATAGGTGATGGTATCGGACCTCTCATAGCGAGCAAGATGGCCGAGGGCGTTCAACCCCGGGAGATCGAACAAGACACTATAATGTACGAGACTGGCATCGACGGGAGAAACCTAGTCCTAATACGGGCCAAAGGTCCTGGAGGGAGCGTTGGGAAGCCCGGCGTCGCGGTTGAGAAGCTGATAGAGGAAAAGTCACCGTCGTTGATTGTCACGGTCGATGCCGCTCTCAAGTTCGAAGGAGAGGCCAGCGGAGAGGTAGCCGAAGGAGTCGGTGCGGCAATTGGCGGTCCTGGAGTAGACCGGTACCACATCGAACAGAGCGCATCCAAGCGGCGTATTCCGATGATCGCCATCGTGGTGAAGATGTCGAATAAGGAAGCGATCTCGCAGATGACTCAACAGGTCCGACTAGCGGTAGACGAGACTATTCGCCGCGTCAAGAACACGATCGAAGCTCGGACCAAGCCTGGAGACACTGTGATAGTTGCCGGCATAGGCAACACGATGGGAATAGCGTAGCTCGGGCCGAGATCACGCGTGTTAGTATTGGGTTATTCCTCTAGCGACTACGATGTGGGTTGTTGGAGAACGTTTCCTAACCTAGCTCTGATAGCTACTCAATATGCTAACAACCGATAGACTGCCTGAGGTAAGCTTTGACGGTGGTCCTCGTTAGGTAGTAGACGATTACTAATGGAAGTATCATCCAGGCGATGTTTACAGCGTTCGCTCCTAAGCCAGCCGAGAGTGATTGACTTAGGACATTCACTTCCAGCGCACTAAGGACGCTCGTCACTATTGAACCTAGAATTCCCCATGCCTATGACCACGATCTCGCCCAAAAGAACCCAGCTGCAACAGCAATATCTAGGATGCCGACGAGTAAGGACACGACTCCAAACAACGCGAATGCCGATGATGACTTCCTACCAAAGTTCGTGATCCAGCTTTCCCCTCCGAGAACAGAATTAATGCCGAGTATTAGCGCTATGACGGTGACAACGTATACACCATTTGGTGGAGAGAGTTTGTTCACACCCGAATGCTATTCGACTGTGAAGATAAATCTAGGTCTCGGATTCTTGGTCATCTGAATCGGGGCTATAACGTTCTTTGAACGATCCTGAGGCAGGCGTTCATAATGTATGGAATCTGGTTCTTTGAAAGGATCTGTTTAGCTTCCTCGTTCTCGAGCCCCAGCTGAGCCCAGAAGACAAAGGGTCTCCCATACTTCCGATGCATATCCACCACCTGTTGAGCCACCTGTGGGAGTTCCTCGCTTGGGCGGAAGACATCCACAAGTTCTACCTTGCTTGCCAGATCCGACGGCAGGTCCATGAGGCTTGGATAGGCTTTTTCACCAACGATCTCATCTGCTGTCGGATTTATCGGAATAATCTTGTAACCGTGATCCTTCATGAACTGGGGAACAGTGTAAGCGTCTTTCTGAGGGTTCTTACTAGCTCCTACCACCGCTATAGTCTTGTACTTTCTCAGAACCTCTCTTGGGGAAACGGTCGTACTAGGAGATTTTGTGACTGACATGCTCGAAAGGTCCTAGGCTGCCTTCAGTAGAAAAGCCTTGGAGCCCCCGGAGCGGGGCGAATTCAAAGTCCATAAATATGTAGAATGCTTCAACACTGTCTGTGTCTCCCAGCTGGAACGTTAAACCGCCTAAGAACGATGATGAATACTTCGAACGGATGACTAGATCACTATTCACTGCAGGGCTCAACTGGAAGGTAATAGAGAAGAAGTGGCCTGGCTTCCAGAAAGCCTTCGCCGATTTCTCGATAAGCAAGGTAGCACGATTCTCTGACAAAGACGTGCAGAAGCTCATGTCCGACGCGGGAATCGTCAGGAACGAGAAAAAGATCCAGGCAACAGTGCATAATGCGGGCGAGTTCTTGAAGTTAGAGAAGGAGTTCGGCTCCTTCCAGAAGTACCTTGACAAGTTCGGAAAGGATGAGGAGCGCATGTTAGAGGCTGTGCAAGAACGGTTTCAGCATGTCGGACCATCGACCGCTAGAACATTCCTTTGGTCGTCAGGGTGCAAGCTGACTCCAAACCGCGAAGAGAAGAAATGGATGACGAGTCATAAGCATCAGTAGGACTAGTGTCCAACTCTATCACATCTGTTCAGGCGTACTCTCCTTCAGCGCAACCTCCGTTCCTTTACAACGTACTTCCCGAACCGAAGAGAACCTTGTCGTATGCTAACTAATCCAGCCTGACCCGGTCGATTCAAACCCGGTCAAGAAATAAGTACCCATCCGCGGAAGGGGTTTAGATGGTTTGAAATGTTACTTCTCATGGGAGAATCCAGGGTTTAGATGAAGACTACTATGGTGCAATCGAGCAAGAAACGACTGCGAACCCGTGCATCGAAAAATCGTCAAGGCAACAATCAACAAAAGTCAACAGACGCTGTGAAGAAGAACGGTTCAATTCTCGTAGCAGGCAAGAAAGCTCCTAACTTTTCGTTGAACAGTACGCCTGACCAGAAGGTGTCGTTGACCGATTTTCGGGGACAACCCGTCATACTCGCATTCTATCCTGCTGACTGGAGCCCGGTCTGTACCGATCAGCTGTCATTGTACGCGGAAGTAATGCCGGAGTTCAAGAAACATAATGCGGAACTCTTGGCAATCTCCGTTGACAATATCTGGTCCCACCTCGCATTCTCGAAAGATCGAAAGCTAAACTTTCCCGTCCTAGCTGACTTTGAACCCAAAGGAACAGTCTCTAGAAAGTATGGTGCCTTCAAGGAGAAGATTGGCGAAGCAGCACGAGCACTATTTGTCATAGACGACAAGGGCGTAATCCGTTGGAGCCACCTTTCACCTGACGGCGTCAACCCAGGAGCTGACGGCATACTTCTTGCACTGGAGAATCTGAATCGAAACCAGCCAGTTGTGCAGGGCTAGACGAAGATCTTGGCGGCAACAAAAACTGTTCCACGTAGAACAACCGGCAAGACTAGACTCGAAACGGTAGAAGAGGAACCGGAGACTACTCGGCTCGTAGTTCCAGTCGATCCGGGAGGCGACCACATACAAGGACCCTTGGCAGCATCGCTTACGCTGGTTGAGTATGGCGACTACCAGTGTCCGTACTGCGGGGCAGCCTATCCGGAAGTGAAGAAGATACAGAAACAGCTAGGCTCGAAACTGAGATTCGTGTTCCGAAACTTTCCCCTGAGCCGAATCCATGAGCACGCTCTGAATGCTGCGGAGACCGCTGAGGCGGCCAATGCCCAAGGAAAGTTCTGGGACATGCACGACTTTCTTTACGAACACCAAGACACACTTGGAGATCCTGGCGTAGCACTTGGATTTGCTAAGAAGCTCGGACTGGACATTCAGAAGTTTCAACACGACCTATCCCAACACACGCACCAGTCGAGGATAAAGGAGGACTTCAATGGCGGAGTCCGGAGTGGAGTGAACGGGACCCCAACGTTCTACGTGAACGGACTAAGGCATGAGGGAGCCGCCACAGCCAGAGAACTTGTCAAGGCCCTAGAAGCGCCCAAGTAAGAACAGTTGATAATTGGATACCGAAGCCAGCATTTGCCATCGACCTTTGCGGAATCCTTTTGGTTGCGCCAGAATCGACTAGGGACAGATCCAAGCGCCGAACCCATAATCTTAAAGCACAAATCAGGTCTGCCCGAGTGATTCGTAATGCCGTATGTTGATGTTGGTAAGGAAAATTCTGGTAATATTGATCTCTACTACGAGGATCATGGTGCAGGAAAGCCGGTTGTTCTGATACATGGGTATCCGCTGAACGGTGCATCCTGGGAGAGGCAGATCCCGGTCCTACTCGATGCTGGATATCGAGTCATCACCTACGACCGGAGAGGCTTCGGCCAGTCCAGCAAACCAAACACCGGCTACAACTACAACACGTTCGCCGAGGACCTGCACAAGCTAGTTTCCCATCTCCGTCTAAATGACTTCTCGCTGGTCGGTTTCTCTATGGGAGGAGGCGAGGTCGCGCGCTACATAGGCAACTATGGATCGAAAGGAGTAGCCAAGGCAGTCTTCGCCGGATCTGTACCGCCGTATCTGTTGAAGACCCCGGACAACCCTGAAGGAGTGGACCGCAGCGCCTTCGATGGCATCCAGAAAGCCATCGTCGCGGACCGGTACGCGTTCTTCACCGAATTCTTCAAAAACTTCTACAACACAGACCAACTGCTCGGCACACGAGTCAGCGAACAAGCGGTTCAGGCAAGCTGGAACGTGGCAGTAAACTCATCCCCGGCAGCCACTCTGGCGTGCGTACCCACCTGGTACGAAGACTTCCGAAAAGACCTAGCACGCATCAACGTACCTACCCTAGTAATTCATGGCGATGCCGACCGGATTGTTCCATTCCCTGCCTCCGGACAACGAACCGCCAAACTCGTCCAAGGCGCACATCTCGTCGTCGTGAAGAATGGACCACACAACATCGCATGGACACACTCAGAAGAAGTCAACCCCGCACTATTGAGCTTCCTCAAGGAAGAGAAAAAACTCGTTACAGCAACCGCCTAGGCCAAAGACATAGGCAGGAACCCCGGAACTCCAGCAGGTAGCACGCCTAATTCGGTATTCCAAAAAACTTCTCGCACCCCCCATCAGTGGATGTAGATGCGAGAGCCGATGGAAAGCCTTCGTTCCCGCACCGGTTCGTTGTGCTATTCCTAGGCTGTAGCTGGTACGGGGGTTTGTTGTGAGCTTGCATCGAGACTGCCCTGGATGGAAAGTGTCGCCTGATCTATCAAACCGACGACCGCGGTGGGATGAGAGATCATCGACAGATGCGATGCTCTGACCTGGATAATGTTGGCGTTGATGCGTTGGGCCATGAAGAGTTGCGCAAAGGCTGGAATGACATTGTCGATGGTTCCGACGAGGTACCAGGATGGAATTGTCTTCCACGCGGGTACTCCTGAGGTCTGTGAGAGTGTGCTGAGTGTCAATGGGCGTTGAGTAGATGCTAGCACAGCGCCTTCATTCGGTGGAAGGTCGTTGGCGAAGCACGACGGGAAGAGACTCGGTTTGACGTACAAGTCGACGTCTCCCCCGGTCAGCGGTACGAAGTTGAGGACTTTGGTTGGGTCTCCTGCGAGGCATGATGGTGATTGGCCGGGCGGAGGCGGTACGCTGGAGAGAGATGCGAGCGATTCTCCCTCATCAGGCGCGAAGGCGTCTACGTATACCAGCGCTTTCACGTTTGGATTCCCAGTAGCAGCATTGGTGATGACGGCGCCCCCATACGAGTGGCCGACCAAGATTATTGGGCCGGTGATGCTCTGGAGGAAGATTGCGATATAGGCCGAGTCTGAGGCAAGTCCACGCAGCGGGTTCGGAGGCACATAGACAGTGTAGCCCTGGACTTGTAGGAGGCCGACTACTCGGCTCCAGCTTGAGCCATCGGCCCAAGCACCGTGGACCAGAACGATAGACGGTTTGACTGTGTTTGGTAAATTCCGAGGACTACCGAAAGTCACCGAGGCTGGAATGGCAAGCAGAGCGATAATTACCAGTGGAATGACCTTTTTCATATGTTTGTATCACCACCCTTGGTGATTTTGGGATGGGGCGTTTCGAGTGGGCCCATGATTTCCCAGTTTCCACATGCCCGCACGAAATGAATTGACTTAAGCCTTTACGGGATAAGTAGTCCATTCTGCAAGGATCGGTTTAGAGCAGTCTGAGAGCTTGACAGTTTCTTCCACATGCAAAACGAGATGCCCCAGTTAGGCGCGCCAAGTCCAAGCACTGGGCAGTTCATAGATTCTCGGATTAGCTGTTGGGATGTATGTTCTTGAACTGGCTGTAGAACAAGCCGATGGCTAACACGTAGAGAGCTGTTGCTAGGTAGAATGGCAAGTCGAATATTCCTGCGGCAAGGATGACACCCCCGATTATTGTGCTGACGCTGTTTGGCAGTCTCCAGATAACCGTGTTTACTGCGCTCGCGAGGCCTCTCTCTTCCTGTGTCATTATTCCCATCAGGTACGAGTCTATCAAAGGTGATGCCATGTTCATCAGGGCTGCGCGAATGATGTACAGGCTGATAGCCAGGGCTGCAGTGGGAACGAGGGCGAGGCTCAGCATGAACGCTGTAGAGAGCCCTTGGGTCGTTAGAATTGCTCTAAGCACTCCGAGTCGTCCCGAGATTCGAGGACTCAACACTGCGGCCATCGCGATTGTAAGGCTGGAAACGGCAAGGACGGGTCCGCTCACGGTGTCCGATAGCCGAAACTTCAGGAAGAGCCATGTAGGAATCAGAGGGATGATGAACCCGGCACCGAGGCCTATGATACCGTTTATTCCGGAGAACTTGAGGAGTAGCCGGAAGTTTGGGCCTCTGATCAGCTTTCCTGGATTGACCGTCTCCTTATAGTTCTTGAAGATAGCGTAGACAATTAGCGGTGTCAAGAGGGAAAGGACACCAACCAGGACCAGGAGATCCTGATGGATTGGGACGGCGCCTATTCCAGTAACCCCCTCCACTAAGGGTAGGAAAAAAGGGAGGAGGAAGCCAAAAGCCACGCCTCCAGTCGACACAATGAAAGACAAGGAAAAGGCCGCGTCCCGATTCGCCAGATTTGTCTGATCAGCAATCATGGCGTTCCAGGTCGATAGGAACGCCGACTCAGCGACTCCGAACAAGAGAGCGGCAACGATGAGGAGTGGGACCTCTACGGTTAGTGCCATCATTATCATAGGGACCGCCACGATAGCACTTCCGACAAGGAGGATGTTTTTTCGTCCTCTTCTGTCGGAACGAATACCAAGGGGTATGGACAAGAACAGCATTGCCCCCTCGAGTCCCAAGAGAAGTCCGACAACTCCGGGGCTAACCCCGATCTCGGGGAAGAAAGCGGTCAGATATACCAGGAGATACCCTATGCCGATGTTGTTGAAGAGTCCGGCGAATATGAGCCACGTGACTCTTCGAGGAATCGTCGAGAAGAATCCCACGGTTGCATTTCCCTCTCTTCGCAAAGAATCCCGCAGGCGACGCGCCGGATTCCGAGACTAATTAATCAGTCGTCATCCTACAAGCTGGCTACACCCAGTTTGAAGCGCGTCCAGAGCTTAACCTAGCTTGGGGCTTTTAGCTGTCACTTGTTGATCCATAACCGGTAGTAATGCCAGTCGCCCACACTTTCCGCCCATATGTAATCCTAAATGCGGCAATGAGTCTTGATGGAAAGATCGCCACGCCCACTGGCGATTCTCGAATGTCTTCGGCCGCTGATATGAGGAGGGTTCATCGACTGAGGGCTTCGGTCGATGCAATTGTGATTGGGCTCAGAACGTTGCTTGTGGACGACCCGAAGCTTACGGTGAAGTTTGTCGAAGGACACAAGCCGTATCGGATAATTGTAGATAGCCATGCCCGGACCCCTCTTGCCTCCTACGTGGTTAGAACGGCAAGAGACGTTCCGACGATAATTGCGGTCACGTCTACGGCGCAGAGTAAGAGAATCGAAGCTATGAGAGAGAGGGGAGTTACTGTGCTTGTCTGCGGAAAGGGTCCACAGGTATCGCTGACCTTTCTGCTCAGACGGGTCAGAATGCTTGGAATTCGTAGGATGCTACTCGAGGGGGGAGGGACTTTGAACTGGAGCATGGTCAGCAACGGTCTAGTGGATGAAATCTCTGTAGCCATCACGCCTAGAATTCTGGGTGGAACCGGCGCAATTAGCCTCGTTGGGGGAAAGGGAGCCCCCCGTGTCAGAGATGGTGTTAAGCTGAAACTGCTCAGTAGTGCAAGGTATGGACCTGACCTTGTCGTCAGATACAAAGTCCTGAATCCTGGTCCTCCTAGTCATTAGCAGGTCGAGTCCGGTTTCGGCATGGCGAGCGGAATCCTCCATCCTTTTCGAACGCTTATCATGCGGAGGCCGAAGGTCGCAATAGCCGCGATAGTCTCCGCAGGGATTCCGGAGAGCCCTGTCTGACTGGCTAAGATGATGATTACCGCTCCTAGTATTGATGCGACCGCGTAGATCTCGCCCCGAAAGATCAGCGGGACCTCCGCACCTAGAACGTCCCGCAACACGCCACCGCCCACGCCTGTGAGCATGCCCAGCAAAACCGCGGGAGCGGGGCTCAGACCGGCACTGATTGCGATAGTCGTCCCAGTGACCGTGAAGATGCTCAGTCCGACAGCGTCGAAGGCGATGATGAACCTGCCATGGTGAATCACCCTACTGTACCAGACGAATACTAAGAGTCCTGCCAAGCCGGCGGCTAGATACCGCCAGTCGGTCAGTGTCGCTGGTGGAGTGTGGCCAAGGATGATATCCCGCATGATTCCGCCGCCGAGCCCAGTTGCGACGCTGAGGACGAGGACGCCGAAAAGGTCCATCTGTTTCCTAACCGCTAGAATCGCACCGCTGAGGCCGAAAGCGAAGGTTCCCATCAGGTTCAGCGCTAGTGTGAGGAGGTCTTCCAATTCCGCTACGCAAGCATGTCTGTTCTGGTCTGCTCATAACTTAGCCTGCGACTGGGGGCATCTGCTAACCGGAGAGTTGTGCAGACACTTCTCCACATGCTTATCTGCATCCAAACTATTTCGACTTGCATGAAAGAGTACGACCTTATCATTATTGGGTCCGGATCGGCGATGAATATTGTCGATCCAATGATTCAGGAGAATCCTAACATTCGCATCGCGGTCATCGATAAAGACGAGCCCGGAGGCATCTGCCTTACCCGGGGCTGCATACCGTCCAAGATTCTACTCTACCCCGCGGAACTGGTTCGGAAGATCGAGGAGGCTCGGGACTTGGGCATTGATACCCAGATCAGGAAGATTAGCTTCGAATTCGTAATGGAGAGAATGAAGAAGCTCATCAACACAGACATCGATCAGATCAGGGAAGGGCTATCCAGTTCCAAAAACATCGACTACTATCACGCGCCAGCAGAATTCACAGCACCATACACTATGAAGGTCAGCGGCAATGAGATCAAGTCGAGGATGATATTCCTCTGCATCGGCTCGAAGACGACCATACCTCCGATCAAGGGTCTCGACAAGGTCAGCTACCACACTAGCGATTCAGCCTTCGAAATGAAACAATTGCCGGAGAGCATCGCTATCGTGGGAGGCGGATACATCGCGGCAGAGTTCGGCCACTTCTTCGCATGTATGGGGTCCAAGGTCACGATCATAGGAAGGAACCCCCGATTTGTCCCGGACGAAGAGCTGGAGGTCTCTGAACTTGCAAAGAAAGTGTTGGGCAGACACATCAACATCATCACCAACCATGAAGTGAAAGAGGTGAAAGGGACATCGTCGGGCCTCAAGGAGCTCCTTGCTCTGGACCGGAAGACCGGAAAGACTGTGACGGTCACCGCACGAGAGATCATGATCGCCAGTGGAAGAGGACCGATAACAGACATTCTTCATCCAGAGAAAGCGGGGATAAAGACGACACCGGAGGGCTGGATTGCGGTCAACGAGTATCTCGAAACCTCCCAGCCGGGCATATGGGCGCTGGGAGACGCTGATGGCAAGTTTCTGTTCAAGCACGTCGCAAACTACGAATCGGCTATAGTCTACTACAACGCCATACTCAAGAGAAAAGTGAAGGTGGACTATCACGCAGTCCCCCACGCCATATTCACCTATCCCGAGGTTGCGGGGGTCGGGATGAAAGAGCAGGAAGCGATAGCCAAGTACGGAGCTGACAAAGTGCTCATCGGTCATCACAAGTACGAGGACACGGCTAAGGGAGAGGCACTGAACGTCAAGGACTATTTCGTTAAGGTGATCGTGGAAGCCGAAACCGAGAGAATCCTCGGTGCCCACATTATCGGGCCTGAGGCCTCGACGCTAATACACGAGATAATCCCATTAATGTACACGCCTGAACAGAGTTATCGCCCGATAACGGACATGATGCACATCCACCCGGCACTGAACGAGGTTGTTGACAGGGCATTCCAGTCCCTCATGCCACCCGAACACTACCATCACATGACCGAACACTCACAACAGATGGTTGAGGCATAGGAGGGTATCGGATGAGCAGCGAAGATCTCACCTTCGAGGATATCCTGAAACACATTGACAGAGAATCAGAACACTTTGTCATAAGGCGGGAGACTCATCACCACTCGGGAAGAGAAGTGACGGTCGTAGAGCCGCACAGACCTACCAAGGATGAATCATGGCTGAGAGAACTCGCACGCCAGCTAAAGGAGACCCTTGGTACAGGCGGAGATGTAGAGGATAGACGAATCGTCCTACATGGAGATCTACGAGACAAGGCGATGGCTGAGCTGGTCAAGATGGGGTTCAGCGAAGACAACATCGAAGTCATCTGAAGGATGAAGAACAAACCCTTTTCTTGTCGCAATTCCGATACCCGACGTTAGTGAAGTGTTCGCGTTGAAGCCAGCTGAGGAAGCCGATTCTTGGTGGGAGAGAGCTAACAAGAAGCTCGCGGAAACAACACTCAAGACCAGATTCAGGCTAAACACGGATGGAAGAGTCGAAGTCGACCCTCCTGTCCTTCCAGAAGACTATGAGGAGACGCGATTGCTCTTCGAGATAGTCGACGACGTCTTCTCTATGCTCCAAGAAGAAGCTGACGAAGCAGAACTAGACCAACCCGATAGCTAGAGTATTTCTTAGCCGAGGCCTCCTTTTCGCCAGAAGAACGAGGAGGGCGACGAGGCGAGTCCTAGATCAAACTGATGCCTCGTAAAGACTTATTGGAAGGACTAGACCTTTTTAGTATGGGATTCTTGTGCTGGACCAGATAGAACAGTACATGTGTCCGAACTGTGAGTCCCCGATAGACGGCTGCGAGTGCGCCTGTCCATACTGCAGCGAGACCAGCGATTGTGAATGCGCTGTCGGACATGGAAGGGCGACCGGGGGCTAATCGACGAGCAACGTCCCGGCAAAGGTCAACGACCTATCCTGGATGACAGGCGGCCCACAGGGCAGCGGGGTAGACTCGTCCGCAAACATCTTCGCGGGAGCCTGCGCGATTGGTGGTCTCTGGACCTTCGGGCTTCGAGAGTACTATTCGAGCATTAAGGGACCGCACAGCTATTTCGAGGTCCGAGTGAATAGCGAGAGAATCCGATCCCACGTAAACAACGTGAACCTTCTAGCAACGTTTGACGCTGAGACGCTGATCAGACACGCTGACGAAGTAAACCCTGGAGGAGGAATACTCTACGACCCCAGCTTCAGCGCCGTTGAGATCGACAAAGTCGAAACGATCGAGACCCCAGCGGTACTTCGAATCAAGGCAAGACTCGCAAAACAAGGCCTACCAGCTACCGTCGCTGGAATCCTGGACGAAGCGAAGCGAAGAAACGTCAACCTCTACCCTATACCCTACAGTGACATCATTGCAAAGACCGCGGCCCAGATAGGAGAACACCAGCTCAGCAAGGTCTCCAGAATCATCAACGTCCTCTCAGTCTCAGCCTCTTTCGCCCTCCTCGGTTTCGATCTCAACTACCTAGACCAGTCACTAGAGCGGACATTTGGTGGAAAAAAGAAAGTCATCGAGATGAACGAGATCGGAGCCAGAATGGCTTACGACACTGCGAAAGGCCTGACAAAACAGCCTTTCCCCTACCAGGTCAAACCAGTCCAAAACCAATCTAGACTGCTGCTGATGGGGAATGAAGCAGTAGCCCTCGGCAAGATAGTGGGAGGCTGTCGCGTTCAGACATACTACCCCATCACTCCAGCAGCCGACGAGAGCGAGTTTATCGAATCTCATGAAAACTTCGACCTATCCGACGGTGGCGAGCCGGGAAAGAAGGGATCAATTCTCGTTACGCAGACAGAGGATGAGATAGCGGCGATCACGATGGCCACCGGCGCAGCTCTGACGGGCGTCCGGGCGGCAACATCGACCTCCGGGCCCGGTTTCTCGCTGATGGTTGAGGGTCTCGGATGGGCGGGTATAAACGAAGTTCCGGTCGTTATAACACAATACTCCCGTGGCGGCCCATCAACCGGACAGCCGACTCGTCATGAGCAGGGAGACCTGAAATTCGTATTGAGCGCCTCCCACGGCGAATTCCCTCGAATCGTCCTATGCTCTGGCGACCTCGAGGAATGCTTCTACGACGCGATCAGGATCTTCAACTATGCAGAGCGATACCAGATGCCGGCCATACATCTCATCGACAAGTCCCTCGCCAATAGCAGCGCGACGATTCCTCAGCTCCGCTCGGATATGGTTCCGATCCAGAGAGGAAAACTGATCAACGACGGCCACCAATCGGAGGGCAACGAAGAATATCATCGGTTCGCGTTCTCTGACGACGGTGTCTCACCAAGAGCCGTGCTGGGGATGCCCGGATATCGTTTCTGGAACAGTGGAGACGAACACGATACGATTGGACACATCGAGGAGGACCCGGATAATAGAATAAAGATGATGACAAAGAGAATGACAAAGCTAGAGACGGCGGCCCATGAGATTCCGGAGGAAGAGAAGTTCAACTTCTTCCGCTCTAGCAAGAAACAGGCTGACGTTACTCTTGTAAGCTGGGGGTCCACCAAGGGACCTATCTTGGACGCTATCCGGATGCTCGAGAAGGAGGGAATCGGCGTCGAGTTCTTACAGATACGACTGGCAAGCCCCTTCCCGACCGAGAGCGTCCGGGAAAAACTGGCAGGAGCAAAGCTCGCGATCGATATCGAACAAAACTATTCCGGCCAGATGGCCGCTGTAATCGCTGAGAAGACGATGATCGATATCAAAAACAAGATAGTCAAGTTCAACGGCAGACCAATGTCCCAAGACGAGATCTACCAAGGAGTCAAACAGATAATCTCCAACCCGTCACAGAACAAGAGGGTAATGTTGACTCATGGTGCTTAAACTCTCAGACCTCAAAACAGACGTCCACAACGACTGGTGCCCCGGATGCGGAGACTTCGGAATAGAAGCCGGGCTGAAGATGGCTCTAACGGAACTGCCGATTGATATCAACAAGCTCGTCCTCTTCTCAGGCATCGGCTGCTCGGGCAAGATCGTGCACTTCACCAACGCAAGCGGAGTCCACACGCTCCACGGTAGGGTCCTCCCCTTCGCCCAAGGCGCAAAGCTGGCAAACCCGGACCTAGAGGTCATCGCGATAGGAGGCGACGGCGACGGGCTTGGAATCGGAGTAGGCCACTTCGTGCATGCCGGCAGAAGAAACATAGACATGACATACATCATACACGACAACGGCGTCTACGGCCTGACCAAGGGACAGGCCTCGCCGACGCTTCATCTCGGTATGCAGACAAAATCCCTGCCGATGCCGAACATCAACACGAACGTCGATCCGATAATGCTCGCTCTGGCCTCAGGCTTCACCTTCATAGCCAGAACCTATGCATACAACACGAAACATCTCAAAGAGACAGTCAAGAAAGCGGTGGCGCACAAAGGCTTCGCCCTAGTCGATATACTCCAACCATGCCCTACATACAACGACATCAACACAAAAGAATGGTACGGTGGCGAGGACCGGATAGACCCGGCTACAAAGAAGCCGACACCACGTCCGTACGAGCTGGAAGGCACGGGCTACGATGGAAGGATAACTCCGATGATGAGCGAGGATGATGTCGAGAAGAAAATGTCGCAGATAATCGAAAAATCGAGAGAATGGGGAGACAAAATCCCGATAGGCGTCTTCTACCAGAACGAGACCATCCCAACATACGGGGACCGCATAAAGGCCCGGATACCAAAATACCTAGAAGTACCCCCGTCAGGACAACAACTCGCCAGGCCAGACGGCACATCACCCGTCAACCTAGCAAGCCTCTCAAAACAACTCCTCTTCGAGAGACTCGTGCTAGCCCAGTAGTCGCCCGAAAGCACCGGAGAGGAACCGGGTGGAATACGCCCGGACGCCGCGCAGCCAAATCGATCTAGGATGCCACACGTACTCGCCTGTTCTTCGCATGAGAAGGGTCGAGGGGCGGGTTGAAGATGCGTTGCGGAATAGTTGACTCAGTTCCGGGGTTTTTTGGAAGGGTTACGAATTCCATGAATCCTTCATCGACGAGAGGCCAGTCAAACTCTCCCTTGGTCCCGCAAAGAAGCCATCCAGTGGTACCATTTCTGAAGCGATTATTCTTCTCAGAGACGTCTTCTCCCAGTCCTATTGGGGTCCTGGGAAATTGCCGTATGTTTTTGGAGGCTCCTTTATGCGGAGCGCGACCAATACTCCGAGGACGCCTAGGAGTGCTGCTGCAGCAATAGCGTAACGGAACCCAGTAACAACTCCGGCGGCGTCAGGTGCGGGGTCGGATGCGGCTGCTATTGTCAACAGCACCGCCAATCCAAGAGGAAAGCCCAGTCGAGTAGAAGTGGTGATTAGCCCTGAGGCCAAGCCTTCTTCTCCGTGTTTGGTGCCCGCAATAGCGGCCACGTTAATCGCTGGGAAACCGATGCTCGCACCCAGAGACCAGAGAATCATGCCAGGCAGTATTCCGAGATAGTCTCCTTGGGGAGAAATTCCGACGAGCAGGGATGATCCGGTGGCTATGAGGGCAGCAGATACAACTAACACTCGTCTAATACCGTACCGGTTCACGAGGCGTGATGCTCCCCAGCCTCCTACAACGAAGAATATGATTGCTCCGGGGAGGAATCCTGCGCCTGCCTCGGAGGCGGAATAGCCGAGTATCTGCTGAAGGTAAATTGTGAGAATGAATGAGAGCCCTGCTACGGTAGCCCCAAGTATCAAGGATAGAACGTTCGCGGTCAGGACAGTGCCCCGGCGCAAGAAGCCCAACGGCATCAACGGAGCTTTCGAACGAGATTCGATGACCACGAATGCTCCGAGTACCAGTACAGAGAGAGCAAGTGGGAGCATAGTCGATAGGGAAGAGATGCCATCTGTCGCAGCAACCGTCAACGCGTACACGAGGAGTAGAAGTCCACCGGTTACTGTCAAGGCGCCCGGCAGGTCCAAGTGCCCGTTTACGAGTCGGCCCGCGGCATTGGGCAGAAACTTCTGCGACGCGATCGCTGCTACAATCCCGATTGGAACGTTGATGAACATGACCGACCTCCAGCCAAACCCGACTGTGAGGAACCCGCCCGCAACTGACCCTGCCGCGAAGCCTGCTGAGAGTACTGCGATGAAGATTCCGAGTGCTCTGTTTCTCTCCTTGCCTTCAGGGAAGAGCTCGATGAATATCGCGAATGCTGTGACTGATGAGATGGCTGCGCCAATCCCCTGTATCGCCCTAGAGATTACCAGCGACAGGAGCGACGGGGCAAAGCCCCCAACCATTGAGGCAATTGTGAAGAGGACTATTCCCGAGATGAACAGTTTCTTCTGACCGTAAATGTCGCCTGCTCGTCCGCTGAGCAGGAGGAACCCTGCCATGGTGATTCCGTACGCGCCTACGATCCACTGGCTTTCAGCGAGGGAGACCAAGAACTGGGTCCTGATCGAGGGCAGAGCCACCTGGATGATGGAAAAGTCGACGACGTCTAGGAAGACTGCCGCGATTATCAGAGCGAAGATTAATCGCGTGTGGGCTGTTGGTTTCCAAGCCTGACCAAACAGGGTAACCTTGGCCGTTTCTTGGCTTTGACTTGGCTCCAGTTCTAAATCCTGACCTGACATACCGCGCGGTATCTTCCCGATGGCTACTTAAACGTTCCAGGGCATTAGTTATCATACCAAATGGTATATTAACCATGAGTGACTAAGCTAGCGCAGCGAAAATTGCGAGATCCCGAAAGGACCAGAGCGAGCATTTTAGGAGCGGCGTTCGATGAAATTTATCATCGAGGATTCCACGACACTAGCGTCAACGAAATAGTCGGCAAGACGACTCTGACCAAGGGAGCCTTCTTCCATTATTTCTCAACAAAAAATGATCTAGGCTACGCGATCGCCGACGAAGTTCTAAAAGAGATGGTCCTCGACAGATGGATACGGCCGCTAGCCGCGTACAAGAATCCTGTCCAGGGCATTATCAGCCGCTTCCGGAAAATAATCGAATCTACACCTGATGAGCACATGGCGCTGGGATGCCCTCTCAACAACCTCACGCAGGAGATGTCATCCGTCGACCAGGTTTTCAGAGAAAAACTTCGTGCGGTCATGCAGCTCTGGATATCAGAGACAGAAAAATATCTCACCAAGGCCCGAGAGCAAGGTTACCTAAAACCAGACGTCAACCCGAGACAGGTGGCAGAGTTTGTCGTTATGGTGGAGGAAGGAGCCTTTGCCATGGTAAAGAACTTGAGAGACAAGAAGGTATACTGGTCATTATACGAGTCGCTCAAACGGTATCTGGAATCCATAAGTCAGAAACCAACCGAACAACTTTCCGCCTGAATCCGACTATCGCTTGGCAGGCTCGAACAATTCGATGGGATTGCCATCAGGGTCCTCGATCTGAATCTGCCTTCCGCCAGGACCCACTTCCATTTGATTCCTAAAATGCACACCGGCCTTCTGTAACGCCTCGATTCGCGCGGGTAGGTCTTCGACTTGAAGGACTATCCGGTTCCACCCTCCCGGCTCTTGTTTTCGACCGTCCGGCATTGGACGTGAGCCCGAAGCGCCTGGACCGCTTAGTATGAGTTTGAGATGACCAACCGAGACCTGCGCGAAAGCTGGAAGATTCTGCTGGTCCAATTTGAATCCAACCCTCTCAGTGTAGAAGACCACCGAGCGGACCACATCCTCGACCTGGTAACGTACACCCCAGAGACCTAGGACGAAAATCTCTCCCTTCTCCGAATGCTGAGGCTCAACTCTACTCATATGATTCTGCGATGAGCTAGTGCTACTTGAATTCCTCATCTCGTTGAACCCTTGCCGGACAGGACGATAGACCCTGCCATACAGCGGGACGACCCATGGTTGGAACATCCGATGTTTCAGGCAACAATGGAATGTCCAAAAAACATTGGTTCGGTCTGTCTCCTCGTCTCGATCGAAAAAAGGAGGAGTTATTGGTGTTGGACTATTTGTCTACATTCTGCCGCTTGACTGGAAGAACGCGAAAGTGTTGTTGTCAGGGTCCTGGACGATTGCGAACCATCCGATGTTCGGAATCTCTTCCTTCCCCCGGACGACCTTCGCTCCAAGATCCGTAGCCTTGGCAAGGGACTGGTCGATGTTGACGACGCTGAAGTAGTTGACGAAGCCTGTTTCGCCCATCATTTTCTTGTAGAGGCCGCCCATGGTCTCGTTCTCGGGGGCGTCCTTGTGAGAGATGAGCCAATAGTCCATGTCTCCAGCTGGCATCTTGCTGAATTTCCAGCCGAAAAGCTGTTCGTAGAATCGGCTAACCTTCGCCGGGTCGTTGGTGGGAATCTCGAAGTGTACCAGTGTGTGTTCTCGTGGTTGAAGTCGGGTTGTGGTTGTTGCTGCTTCCATTAGAAACCGCACAGCCTCCCCCGCCTACTCCTAGTTAAACGTGACAATGTAAGTGGCGCCCGCCGGCAGAGAAGTTATCTCTCTGAGACCGCACACATTTCAGGAGTTCATTGTCGTACGAGAGCAACTACACTACGAGAGAACTGAGCATCAAGTCTTGGCCCGATTTTGAGAGGTTGTTCTCGAAGCACGGCGGGGTCGGAGGATGCTGGTGCATGTACTATCAGAGACCACACGGCGGAACAATGAAAGGACTGACATCTACCGAGAGGAGTGCCAAGAACAAGCGCGACAAGAAGTCACTGGTTGAGGATGGCCGCTCTCACGGAGTTCTTCTCTACGATGGTGACAAGGCGATAGGCTGGTGCGCGTACGGATTGAAACAAGAGTATCCCCGGATCGATAACGGGAGAAACTACAAGCAGCTAAGTCTCAAGGAGGATTCCGAGAGACTCTGGCGTATCGCCTGCTTTTTCGTGGACAGAGACTATCGCAAGAAAGGTGTCGCAAAGATTGCTCTGAAAGCCGCTCTGGATTCGATCAAGGCAAAGGGAGGAGGAGTGGTCGAAGCCTATCCCGTTACACACAAATCAGCAAGAGCATGGTCGAAATGGTCCAACTGGTTCTGGTTCGGAACAGAATCGATGTTCGAGCGGGAAAAATTCAGGCTGGTCGGTCCCATGGGACCCCACCACCTATTGATGAGAAGAACTGTCCAGCCCTAGCGCAGTCCGACTCTGGGCATAGTCTCCCGGTAAACATCTGTATCAGACATAAGACAGGGCCGGGATTGACGATTCCAAAGTTGAGTAGGGTCAGCCTCATGGTTTGGAACTAGGATGAGCTAGTGCCCCGATCTCGGACGGACGCGTCTCGTCTGCGAATCTCGCCGAGCCGACCAGTCTGGCCATACTTTGGGTCATCTCGGCGAGGCGCTTGTTGACCCTGTAGTGCACCGTCCCAGGCTCGTAGGTCCCATCCTTCTTCAACTGCCCGGCCTTGACCCCAGTCAGAATTTCTATGCCTTCGTCTATCGTACCGACAGGGTAGATGTGGAATCTGCCCTTTCTCACGGCGTCTACAACGTCCTCGTTCAGCATCAGATGCTGGGTGTTGCTCTTGGGGATGATGACGCCCTCGTCTCCCTTGAGGCCTTTGACCTTGCACGTCTGGTAGAAGCCCTCGATCTTCTCGTTGACACCGCCTATCGCTTGGACCTCGCCCTCCTGATTAACCGAACCAGTTACGGCAAGGTTCTGCTTGATCGGAAGCTCAGCCAAGGCGGAGAGAATCGCGTACAATTCCGTGCTTGACGCACTGTCACCATCGACACCCCCATAGCTCTGCTCGAAGACGAGTCTGCAGGAGAGGCTGAGCGGCTTGTCACGGGCATACTTGTTCTCCAAGTAACCCGAGATGATGAGCACCCCCTTCGTGTGGATCTGTCCCCCAAGCTTCGACTCCCGCTCTATGTCGATTATCCCACGTCTTCCAAGCCCCAGACTTGCAGTGATTCTCGAGGGTTGGCCAAAGTCGAAGTCGCCGAGGCTGATGACAGAGAGACCGTTTACCTGGCCGACTTTCGAGCCTGAGGTATCGATGAGTATGATGCCTCGTTGGATCATCTCCTTCACCTTCTCATCAAGAAGGTTAGAACGGTAGACCTTCTCGTCGAGCGCCTTCTTGAGATGAACCTCTCTGACTAGCTTGGATCCCTCCTGTGAGGCGTAGAAGTTCGCCTCCCGGATGAGATCCGCGATCTGCGGGAACTTCGTCGAGAGCTTCGTCTGGTCCTCCGCAAGCCTGGACCCATACTCGACTATCCTAGCAAGGGCAGGAGCATCAAGATGACCCAGACCTTCTCGCTCACAGAGCGAGTGGACGAAGCTACCGTAGGTCTTCTGGTTCTTGTCGTTCCTCTCTATCGAATCATCAAAATGCGCCTTGACCTTGAACAGGATCGAAAAGTCAGGATCCAGAACGTATAGAGCCTGATAGGTCTCATGATCGCCCACGAGTATGATCTTCACACTCAACGGTATCGGCTCTGGCACCGGGGTCTTGGTGGGGGCTCCTCCTAGCCTCTGACCCATATCCTCGAGCTGGAGGCTCGCGGATTGGAGCGCTCGCTTCAGACCGTCATAGGAGAACTGGTTCTTGAGCAGCTCGTCGACCCCGACGACGAGGAAGCCACCATTCGCGCGGTGGAGGGAGCCTGCCTTTATCAGCGTAAAATCCGTGACGAGAGCTCCGAACCTAGACTCGTACTCGATCTTGCCCAAAAGATTGGTAGCGGTGGGATTGTCCTCGGCGATGACCGGCGCGCCTTTCAACTCGGAGTTGTCAACGATCACATTGACATCGTATCTTCGAAACGCGTGGTCCGAGAGTTTGCTCTCTACAGGATTCCGCTGCTCCTCGTCCGGCTTCTCTTCCGCCACGCCTCCTTCCGTGAAGACCTCCGCATTCTCGAGAATATCGTCTCGCACCTCATTCAGATGCTGAAGAACCTTGGGAAGGTCCTGGTAGCGGGACGTGAGGCTGTTCATGAGACCGCCGATGGCGTAGTGGACTGAATCATCTCTCAGCTTCTTCAACTCCTCAACTGTCGTCATGTCAAGATCGTTGATTCCTTTCCCTGCGTTGTCCAACGCGGCCCGCATAGTGTCCCGAGTCTGTTCGTACTTCTTCTTCACTCGGGCTGGTAGAGAGTCGAAGTCTTCCTGGCTCACCGGCTTCCCAGCGACGACGGGGACGATCGTGATGCCCAGCTGGGTCATCCTGACAGTGTATCCGAGAGTCTCAGCCCGTTTGTTCAGATCATTGAGAATCTTGTTCCGATCCGTTACAGCCTTCTTCGTGGTGTTGTTGGTTCGAGAGACAAACTCTTCGCTCTGGAGAGTTGCAGGGATCGCGCGCTTCGCCTGTTCTATGAAATTCTTCAGATCCTTCTGGAAGACCCGCGCCTTCCCGGGAGGAAACATCAACGCCTTCGGCTCGTACTGGTTCTGGAAATTGTTCACATAAGCCCAGTCGGACGGGACAGGCCTCGTCTTTGCGATGGCTTCAAGAAAACTTCTGGTCGCAGGCCTCTTTCCCGTGATCGGTGGACCGGCTGCATAAACGTTGAAGCCCTTACCCTTCATCTCGATGCCGAACTTGAGAGCCTTGAGGGCCCGGTCCTGGCCGATGATGCCTTCTACCGGACCCAGCTCAGCACTGGTTTCACATCCCACTTGGCCGGGCGGACACTCGAGTCTCAGTTTTTCAGGAGAAAGCTCAGCAATAGTCATTGGTCGCCGGAGACAGCGAGGATTCTGTTAAGTCTTCTTTTTCCAAGACTTCTTGTCTTCGCGCGCCACTTTTGAAGGCTAGAGGAGGAAAGTTTGTCATTCCTGAAGCTCGCCCTGCACGGGCGACGAGCTTATACTCCACAAATAGAACTATGATTGAGACATAGAGAGCTTTGGGCTTCAAAGCCTCCGACATAATGGCCTCGACGATGATCGCTTTCTTCGCAGCAGTCGTTGTGAGTCTATTCTATAGACTCGACTGGCTCTCGCTGCTGGTGATCACGTTAGGCCTTGACGGCCTGTTTCTCTACCTCTTCCAAAACCAGTCGAAAAACCACAGAAAATGGAGCAAGCATCCCACCGTATTCCCGAACCCTATGGGAGGCGGAATCGTAGGCGAGTACATGCTCCGCCCTTGGCAAAATGAGCTGGACTCAATGGGCCAACCCAAACTGGAAACATCGGATCGTGAGCTGAAGAAGCTTGATCGTATGTCCAAGAGACGCGCTCGGAGAATGAGACAACTGCAGAAGCTCAGAAGCTGAGCCTAGGCAGAGACTCGTAAGTCTAGTTCGACCCTAGGTCTACCGGCCTGATACTGTCGAAGTCGATCGTCGTCGCCGGAATAGCCAGTTCCAAGGTCTCAGGAAGATCTCCTTTACCAAGACACTTGAATTCGCTGTTGTGGCATTTTGGACATTTGAGGTCAGACCGCAACTGCCCCACCTCTGCATTTTCTTCGCGTACGATTCGATATCCACAACCCTGTCTTGCACACTCGAAAACATAAGTAGCACCATTCGCCGTCCTGTGACCAGAGGATTTGCGACTGGCTACTCGTCTAGTCGCCGTAGACCTCTTAGCGTGACTCTTGGCTCTTCGAGTCTTAGTGTTCTTGGAAGAACCTCTTGCGGTTGTCTTTCTAGATGAACTGGCTGCCTTCTGTGTCCTTGGCAAATACGTCACTCTGCAACACGGTAGCCTGAACTTTCAGAATAGTGTTACTAACGCCGCGAACCGATGAGAAATACGCGACTCGTTTCTCATCAACATCTCTTCGTTTGGACCTTAGGCGCGTGCTTGTAACGACTCGAACTCGGCATGATACACGTGTTTTCCGGATATGAGGAGATCGAATCTGGAGTGGAGCCGTTCGAGGTCAGGATTCTTCGCGACCAGCGAGTGAACCTCCTTCATGTGAGAGGCATCTTTGAACTTGGCAATCTCAATCCAGAGCTCCTCATCAGCAGCCAAGTCTATCGCCGTTGGAAGACTTACTCCTCCAAACTTTGCCGACACGTCCTTTGGACGCAGGAGCTCGTCCGATAGGCATCCAGCATCCTCGAACAGCTTCATTATGGGTCTGAGGGCGTGGATGAAAGCCTCTGCCTTCCGTCTTGGCACGCGGTAAAGAAAGACGGAACAGTAGGCCATGGCTGGTCTCCATCTCGCGTGACCGGTTTTATTTAGACCCCACCCACCTTTTCTCGGACGAACCAGAAGAAGCCTTACTAGCCGTCGAGTTCTCGCAGTGGGCATGGGTAAGGAAGCCTCTCGGCGAGTCGCGACATTCACAGAATCAGTAATCCGTGAGATGACGCGACTATGCCAAGCATACGGGGCGATAAATCTGGCGCAGGGATTCCCCGACTTCGACCCTCCTGTTGCGATGAGAATGGCCGCGGCTGAGGCCATCAGACAAGGCTACAACCAGTACTCCACAACTCACGGATCAATTCGCCTTAGACAAGCCATCGCCCAGAAGATGCGAACATACAACCATATCTCGTGCAACGCAGAAGACAACATCACGGTCACATGCGGCACAACTGAAGGCACGATAGCCGCCCTCCTCGCTCTACTGAATCGCGGCGACGAGGTTGTGATTCCCGAACCGTTCTACGAGAACTATGGTCCGGACTCGATCCTCTCCGGCGCAAAATGTCGATACGTCGAACTAGACGAACCTTCATTCAAAATAGACGAGGAAAAACTCAAGGAAGCATTCTCCAGAAAGACCAAGGCGATCATTATCAACACTCCTCACAATCCCACTGGCCGAGTCTTCTCGAAGAGTGAGCTAGAGCTGATACGAGATTTCTGTCGAGACTACGACGCTTTCGCGATTACGGACGAAATCTATGAGCACATCACCTACGACGGTCGAAGGCATGTCAGCATAGCCAGCCTCGACGGAATGAACAACCGTACCATCACCATTTCAGGGTTCTCGAAAACCTACAGCGCGACTGGCTGGCGGGTCGGCTATATCATAGCTCCGAGGAAACTGACTGCTGCGGTCAGAAAGGTCCACGATTTTCTAACCGTTTGCGCTCCCGCGCCGTTACAGGAGGCATGCATAACAGCTCTGAAGCTACCCGCGTCGTATTACGAGAATCTCCGACGACTCTACAGCACAAGCAGGAGCCTACTGCTGCAAGCGTTGGAGGAGGCTTCATTCACATGCACCAGTCCCGAGGGCGCGTACTACATATGGACTGACATCGGACATACCGGCTTCAGAGACGACAGACAACTCGCCAAGCACCTAATATCCCGCGTCGGGGTTGGCGCTGTTCCCGGGTCCAGCTTCTACCATCACCCATCCAGGGGAAGGCTGAACCTACGCTTCTCCTTCTCGAAGAAACCCGAAACGATCCGGAAGGCGGCAGCTAGACTGGCAAGATTCCGATGAATCATCAAGATCTACGATCAGCTCAGCCAGTCTCTTTCGCGTCTCACCTTGTCCATGTACCACTTCCGGCTTGGAGGGTGAAACTCTAGCCTGGGAGGATTCGATAGGAAGCTCCCTCGGAGGAATGCGCTCTCCGACTTGGACACTTGCAGGTGGCACGAGCCCATCCCGTCCCATTGCCTCATCTCTCCCTTGCCCGTAAGCGATACGGCAATATTATTGGCCACGACCCCTGCCTGGCCTTGAGCAAAGACGCCGGCCTTGGGAAGGAATGGAGCGTGACCGTGGGGCGTCTCGATCGACGTGACATCGCCGATCGCGTATACATCATCGAACCGAGTCGCAAGGTTCTGAGGATTGACCGGCACCCAGCCCGAATCTCCAGTCAGACCAGCCTCCACCACCACTCTGGGTGGGCGGTGTGGTGGGATTGCGACGAAAAGATCGTGCTTGAGTGCGGAACCGTCTTCGAACGCTACCCTATCGCGCTCGACCTTTACCAGCTTCGTCTTCGGAAGGTACTTGATCCCGCGACTGGTGACAAGTCTCTCGACCTGTTTTGCAATGACGCTTCCCGCCGCAGGGACCGGGTATGGTTCAGGTGTGAAGAGTTGAATGTCAACCCTCTTTCTGGCTCGTCGCATGGTTTCCTCCATCAGAAGCGATAGCTCGTAGGGTGCCGCAGGACACTTGTATGGGGTTCGACAGACTCCGACGACGACTGTGCCTCCTTGAAAGTTCTTGATCGCGTCCCGGAGCTTCAAAGCCCCCTCAAGCGAGTACATTGTGTGGCTGTACGTGTCCAGCCCAGGTATCTCGTCCAAGGCCAGATCGGCGCCTAGGGAAATGACAAGCTTGTCGTACACGATCTCGTGTGACTGAGTATCTATGGTGCGTCCTGTGACATTGATTTTTTCAACCTTCTCGGCAACCATCCGAACGTTCTTTCTTTTTGCGAGGCTTTTCAAATCCTTCTGAATCCTGTTCGGCTCACGCCAGCCGAAGGCAAGCCAAGGAAGTGATGAAGGAAGCGGGATCTTTGCTCGTGGCTCAACTATCGTGACGGTTCCAGAACGGCCCAATTGTTTCGAGACTAGGCTGGAAACCTTGAGTCCGCCGAGCCCGCAACCCAGAACCACAATGTTAGAAGTCATACTGCTCTAGGTTGAGCGAGCAGTTCAGCCCGAGGCATAATACTTTGCTATCAGACTGCGAGTCCCAGACTTAACGCTGCCATCGAAGATGCGGTATTACAATTTCAGAGAGTATCCTACTTGTTTTCGCATTCTAGACGCTAGTTGTATCGTATCGGACGGGTGTGTTTCAGGATGCGGCTTCGACCGGGAACTCTCCCCGGCGTCTCACGTACCGTACCAGGCGCACCTGCTTACGAGCTTCCTCGTAGCAGAAGCCGCAGAGTCGCACCGATTTTTCTCCAGGTTCAGGCATGAACCATGTAGTCTCAGTTACCGGCTTCGGGTCCTTACACCAGGCGCATTCAACCATGTTCCTGGGAAGGAGTTCAAGTTCACTCATGCCTGCTCGGATACGGGCATTGCCAGAAGATAAGCCTAGCGTACACACGCGAATTCCATTACCTTCGCCATGCTTCGTCACATGAATGAGTGTGTGTCTTAGCCAGTGTGTGAATCGGCTGAGCGGGTCATGATTCTAATACTCGGCCAATCTTTCGCGCGAGTTCAAGAGTTACTTTGCGAATCCTCGTCACTGGCGCGAACGGTTTTGTCGGGAGCAACCTAGTACCATATCTTCAGGCCAAAGACCTTGAGATATTGCGAACCGACATTGACAAATCGGACATCAACGGCGATCTCACAGACCCAGACTTTGTCAACCAGTCTCTAGGAGCAAGAGACTTCTCGGCCATGATCCATCTGGCTGGAATAGTCAATATTCCCAAGTCTCTCGCCGACCCGTACACCTGCTACAGAGTAAACTGCTTCGCCACCCTGAACCTCCTCAACATGGCCGCAGAGAAGAAAGTCCAACGCTTCGTCTACGCCTCTTCCAACAACGTCTACGGTCCGCCCAGAAGACTTCCGGTCAAGGAAGATGACCCGTACGATCCGAGATCACCCTACGACTACTCGAAGGTCGTCTCAGAACATTTCGTCAAGAGCTTCCACCAGCACAAGAGCCTGCCTACCGTCATTCTCCGAAGCTGGAACCTATTCGGGCCCAATGACCAGCCGACCAGGGTTGTTCCACGATTCATCAAAGCCTGTCTCGCCAACGAGCCAATCCCGTTATACAATGGCGGCAGAGACGCTGACAACTTCTACCATGTCAACAACTACTGCGAGGCCGTCGCTTTGGCACTGAACAGTCAGAAAGCGGTTGGCGACACGTTCAACGTTGGGACCGGTCAAGAAACGACCGTCCTACAGCTTGCTGAGATGATCAAAGGGATCACTGGATCCGCCTCTACGCTCCAAACCTTGCCCCCGAGGACGCCTCTCGAAGCGAAGCCGAGGAGAACCAAACCATCAATCAGCAAGATACGCCGGGTCCTCGACTACAAGCCAGTCCTCGGGCTGAGAGACGGACTCGAAAGAACTCTAGAATGGTACAGGAAGCAGCCCTCACGGTTAGCTTAACCCGATCTTTTACGATGGTTCTCCACTGGCTCTAGACGAATGGTTCAGAGAGACGGGCTCACAGCAACCCTGCTCGCAGGGGTCCTATTCGGGACCAGCGTCCCGGTAATCAAACTGGGCCTTGACCTGAACATTCCTCCCGAACTGTTTGTAGAGTTGCGGTTCGCGATAGCATCCGGACTCATCCTCCTACTCCTCCGAGGAAAAGGATGGGTCAACTGGGAGCTTTTCAAGTCAAGAGCAATCTGGACTGTAGGACTCATCAATGCCGTGGGATACGTTACCCAGTTCCAAGGACAAGTCCTCACCACCTCGTCAAACGCGGCACTCATAATCAGCACCGCCGCGCTGATGATCCCCATACTCTCGCTGGTTTACGTAGGAGAGAGAATGGGCGGAAGAAAGATCGCGGGAGTAATGACAGGATTCATCGGAACAGCCCTAGTGGTCACCAGGGGCCAACCATTATCGCTAGAAAGTTCTGAGTTGGCTGGTGATATCCTGATTCTAGCAACAGCAGTCACTATAGCATTGGTTTTCGTTCTTTCAAAGCGCATCGTTGAAAGGCGCGGCGGAAGACCAGTAACGGGGGCGTTACTCTTGACGACCAGCATTCTCCTCCTACCCACAATCCTTCTGGATCTGGGTCATCCAGCTAACCTTACGATGACAGCATGGTTCTACGTTAGCTACCTCGCTGTGTTCGCAACGGTGGGAGCCTACTACTATTTCATGAAAGGACTTGAAACAGTCTCGCCCACAGTGTCCTCGATAATTTTACCCATCGAGGTGGTAGTCGCGGTCGCGTTGTCCGTGATACTCTTCAACGACCCGTTCGATCTCTTCTCTGGTACAGGCGCAGTCCTGATAATTGCAGGTGTCGTTCTAGTATCCACTGCGGCCTGACAGTAGCAAAAACAAACTGGTTACTGAGCCACTCTTATTGGTGAGCCCCACAGTTGGGACAATTGCTAGAGTTCTGGTTCATCAGGCCCTGGCAATACTTGCAACGGACCTGGGCGACCTGTTGGGGAGGCATCTGCTGCTGCGGAGGCATGCCATACCCCGGCATCGGCTGTCCATACCCGGGACCCATAGGCATCCCGTAGCCCGGATTCGGATTATAGCCCGGATTGTATCCAGGCGGACCATAGCCCTGCTGGACCGGGTATCCTCCAGGCATATACCCCGGCATCTGCTGGGGCATGCTGCTGGGCGGCATGAAAGCAACCTGTGTATGACCGGTCATGTCCGGCCGGCCTTTGACCTGGACCACAGCCTTGAGACTGTTCTCAATCGACCCTCCAGCTCTTGTTGGGCGACAGGACGGCATTCCGACGCTGAACGGGAATGTCTGGGTTGGACCACTCCCAAAGTCGTTGGGCCCGGTGACCTGGACGTCTCTAGAGAAGAGAACATTCTGCCGGCGTTGATGCTCCTGAACCCGCGTATTGTTGATGGTGACCCATACGAGCTCTGTATAATTTTCGAACACTCTAGCCTCGACTCTAACCCCGAGTGATTGGACATACTCGCCCGCCTCGACGTTTACCTTTCCAACTACAGCCTCTCCCTCTACGAAGGTAGGCTTATCGAAGCTGATCCAGACTTTCCCCTTCGGAGCTTTGAGGTGATCAAATAGGCCCAAGACCGTTCTCCGCCAGATATGCGAGGCTTTGCTGGAACCCGCCTATGAACAGAGCGTAACCCTACGGGCGAGGTTATAGAGAAACTCAGAACGTATTCTACCGGAGCCGGCGTGTCAGAAGGTTTAATTTTTCCTCAGGAAAATCGGACTGTTGGACGGAGTAAGAACTGGCGAGCGGACTGGGAAAGAGTGGTCTCTGGTGAGCTACATCTTGGATGAGAAAGAAGCTGGGAACTCTTCGGAAACGGTACAGGACCAACCGCCGAAGACTCCGCCGGTCCTGCAGCGGAAGAGGGCGCTGCAAGCGGAGCCACAAATGGACACGGACGACCGTATCCTGGAGTTAGAGGAAGCACTGAAACTCGAGAAGGACAAGTCGGAGGATCTTCTGCGCCGGCTCCAGTATCTCCAGGCTGACTTTGAGAACTACCGGAGGCGGGTAGAGAAGGAGATGGGGGATGTTAGGAAGTTCGGGAACGAGAGACTACTCTCCGATATCCTGACAGTCAAAGACGAGCTCGAACTGGCATTTGCTAAGGCCCAAGAGAGCAAGCAGAACCCCGCGATAGTGGATGGGGTCGGAATGATCCTAAAGCGCATCCAGTCCCTCCTTTCCAAGGAGGGCGTAGAGCGGATTCCTGGCGTCGGGTCCAAGTTCAACCCGGACTATCACGAGGCGGCCATGCGAATCGCCTCCGACGAGGAGGAGGGGACTGTTGTAGAGGAGGTCCGGTCGGGCTACCGGCTGAAAGGCAAGGTCCTCAGGGCGAGTATAGTTAAAGTGGCAGAGAAGAGACCCTTAGAGGAATCTGAAGGCGGAGAGGAGACGAGAGAATGAGCAAGCCTGAGACCGAGAAGATCATAGGCATCGACCTGGGAACAACGAACAGCGCAGCGGCGGTTATGGAGGCCGGACGGCCACTAGTCGTTCCCAGTGCTGAGGGGCAGACTGCCGCGGGCAAGATGTTCCCGTCAGTGGTCGCGTTCACAAAGGAGGGACAGATGATCGTGGGAGAACCCGCGATCAGACAGGAGGCCACCAATCCTGAGGGGACAATCCGGGAGATCAAGCGTAAAATGGGCAGCGGCGACTACAAGGTCCGAATCTACGGAAAAGAGTACAGCCCCCAGCAGATATCCGCGTTCATCCTCCAGAAAATCAAGAGAGACACTGAGACATTCCTTGGACGGCCGGTAAAGAAGGTGGTCATCACAGTCCCCGCGCACTTCAACGACAACCAGCGCCAGGCTACAAAGGACGCAGGAGAAATCGCAGGCTTCCAAGTAGAGCGGATAATCAACGAGCCCACCGCAGCGTGTCTCGCCTATGGGCTCGACAAGGGAGACAAGGAGATGAAGATCATGGTGTTCAGCTTCGGAGGAGGAACACACGACGTTACGCTGATGGAGTTCGGCGGCGGAGTCTTCCAAGTCCTATCCACAAGCGGAGACACCCAGACCGGTGGAACCGACATAGACAACGCCATCGTCGAACATCTACTCACCGAGTTCCAACGCCAGACCGGCATAAACCTCCGAAACGACCGGTCAGCTATGACCCGGCTGAAGGAGGCGGCCGAGAAGGCGAAGATCGAACTCTCCACACTCCTCACGACAGACATTGACCTACCCTTCATAGCATCAGACAGCTCTGGACCAAAACACCTCCACGTCACCCTGACACGAGCGAAGCTCGAAGACCTAGCAGGTCCGATCGTCAAGAGGGTCGAAACGCCGATCCGACGGACCCTTCAGGATGCGAAGCTTGAGCCGAAGAACATAGATCGAATAATCCTGATCGGCGGCCAGACCCGAATGCCACTGGTCAGAAAGTTCGTCGAGGACATAGTCGGAAAGCAGGCTGAAAGAGGAGTGGACCCCATGGAATGCGTCGCAGTCGGAGCAGCAATCCAAGGAGCAGTCTTGGCCGGCGAGGTAAAAGACATCCTCCTATTGGACGTCACGCCATTGTCGTTGGGCGTCGAAACCCTAGGAGGTGTCGCGACGAAGATACTAGAGAAAAACACGACGATTCCCACAAAACGTAGCCAAGTTTTCTCGACCGCAGCCGACTCCCAGACGACAGTCACGATTCACGTGCTCCAGGGCGAGAGAGCCATGGCCTCCGACAACATCTCGCTAGGAATGTTCAACCTGACCGGAATTCCACCCGCACCCAGAGGTGTGCCTCAGATCGAGGTAACCTTCGACATAGACGCGAATGGAATGCTCAACGTGAACGCAAAAGACCTAGGGACTGGAAAGGAGAACAAGATCACTATCACAGCCTCCACCAAGCTATCCAAAGACCAGAAAGAAAAGATGATCAAAGAGGCGGAACAGTTCGCGGAGCAAGACCTGAAGCGGAAAGAGGAGGTTGAGCTGCGCAACAATGCCGAGAGCATGCTCTATACAGCGGAGAAGACGAAGGAGGACCTGAAGGACAAGATATCAAGCGACCAAGTACAGACAATCGACAAGGCGGCCGGAACATTGCGGGCTGCAATGTCAGGGAAGGAAGCCGACAAGATCAAGAGCGCCAGCGACGAGCTAAGCAGGGTCCTGCAGAAGATCGGCGCAGAAATCTATCAGAAAGTCGCGCAAAAGCCAGGCGAGGAGAAGGCTCAGCAGGCCTCGCCTCCAGGGGCCGGCTCGTCTGGAGATGCGGATAACGTGGTCGATGCTGAGTATCGGGAAGTAAAAGATGAGGGATCCCGGTAGAGAACGAGTAGAATGAACAAGGTATGGACAAGAGAGACTACTATGACGTCCTCGGAGTCCCCAAGGGCGCCAACAAAGACGAAATAAAAGCAGCTTACCGCAAACTAGCTTTACAGTTTCATCCGGACAGGAACAAGTCGCCTGACGCGACGGAGCGTTTCAAGGAGGTCTCGGAAGCCTACGCGATATTATCGGATGATGAGAAGCGGAACCAGTACGACCAGTTCGGCCGAGCCGGAATCTACGAACGCTATAACCCAGAGGACATCTTCAGGGGCGCTGATTTCGACTCGATATTCCGGGACATCGGCGGTTTCGGCGGAATCTTTGAACAGCTTCTACGAGGATTCGGCGGCTTCGGATTCCAAGGCTTCGCGGGTCCCCAGAGACCCTCCAGGGGAGAGGATCTGGTCTATGATCTCGGAATAAGCTTCGACGAGGCCGCTCACGGAGTGAGCAGAGACATCGAGGTCCCACGCCTAGCACAGTGCAACGTATGCGGCGGCTCAGGAGCCCAGCCCGGCAGCCAACGGAAGACCTGCAAGACATGTAACGGCCGCGGCCAGGTGCAGCAGGTCCGACGCTCAGGCTTCGCACAGATGATCCAGATCACCACCTGTCCCCGATGCAATGGCGAAGGGACGATTGTGGAGAAGCCATGCAAGAACTGTGGAGGCTCGGGGCTGATGCGGAACAAGACAAAGCTTCAGGTCAAGGTGCCCGCCGGAGCTGACGAGGGACAGACTCTGAGGCTACGCGGCGAGGGCAACATGGTCCAAGGCGGACGAGCAGGCGACCTCTACGTCCGAATACACCTGAGACCCCACGAATATTTCAAACGGGAGGGGGACAATATCCTCTATGAGACGAGGATTAGCTTTCCAAAAGCCGCGATGGGAGGAGAGGTCGAGGTCCCCTCGATCGATGGAAAGGCTAGTTTGAAGGTTCCACCAGGGACCAAGGCGGGGACGATCTTCCGTCTGGAAGGGAAGGGCTTCCCACATGTTGAAGGCTCGGGTCGCGGAGACGAACTGGTCAGAGTCGATGTAGATATTCCACGGGACCTCAATAAGAGAGAACGAGAACTATTGCTGGAGCTGGCTCGGCTGCGCGGCGAGAACCTCTAAGTCAGATGCCATCCTTCTGCGGCTCACTCTTCTCTGGAACCGGAACGGTCGCGGTTACCTGCGAAGAGGCCGACTGGGCCGGGGCCTCAGAAACATTCGGCTGTGCCGCGACTGCGATACTCGGCGAAGATTGAGCATCGCCGCCGGACATGCCTAGGATCATCTTCTCAACCCCCCCTCTGATCCTCGGCATGGAAGTCGTTTCTAGCGGGCGCTTGGCGTTCCTTAGGAGCCTGTAGAGCAAGACTACGGCCGTACTAGCTGTCAATCCGACTCCCATTACGAGTAAGGCTACGTATCCTGTCATAGGGTCCAGCAGAATCTGATCAGCGTACGAGCGGAAGAATATGTTGTGTGTGTACTCGCTCATTAGCCAGTAGGTCAGGAATAGGATGACACCGGCCTCGACCAGCATTAGGACCTTGACGGAATATGGCGTGACTGCCTCCCGTGGACCCTTCGTCGTGCTCAACCCCCGAGAACCGCCCTGTCAGCAACGGAGTCTGAGTGCCGGCCGATGATTTGAGACGATTGTATCTGCGCTGGATTGTCTCGAAGAACGAACGCATAGACGAGTGAGACAAAATCTAGAGGCCGAGCCTATGTCTTGAGTCGCGTCTAAGTAATGCTAGAGCTGCCGGGCCATTATCAATGAGTCCAAAAATTTTCCGTTTCTGTGGACCTTCGCTGGAATTCTGCCAACCTCTCTGAACCCTGCCTTCTGGTACGTGTGGATCGCCGCCTGATTTGTGGAGAGGAATTCGACCTCCAGATTCCTTAGGCCGATTCTTTTCGCTTCTCGAACAAGGACCTTTACCATTTCCCTGCCGATTCCCATGCCCCTGTACACCGCAGTCACGGTAAGACCCAGTTCACCACGGTGTCGGGTCTCTCCATAGTGACCCCTAGCTATATCCCCGTTGGCCACTACTCGTTTGCCGACTTCTGCTAGGACGCTGACCATATCGCGGTTCTCTATTCGCACCATCCGATTAGCGAGCCAATCGGCCTCCTCCTCTCGAGTGACCTTCCGCTCGAAACCTGTGAACACGTCTGAGCCTCGGCCTCGTTGCTTATCATCGACGAGTCCGTTTACGAAAGCGAGTAGCTCGTCAAGGTCGTCCCACGCCATGGGTCTCAAAACTACGGTCTTGCCCCTGACGCTTAATTTTCGGTAGACATGCCCAACCACCAAACCTTCAGACTCCACTCTAGTTGGTTGACAACAGGCTTTGTAAGCCTTGACGGTTAATATCGAGAGTTGGTTAGGGAAGTGGGAGGAAACGGTCACTAAAGTTATCTTGACCTACTCAGTTCGAGGAGACTACTAAGTATATATTGTGAAGCGCCTCTACATGATGCAGTGACAGCGACGAGAGAGAGCGAAAGCACTCCACCCTTCCCGACGATTGAGGATCTGGATGAGAGCAACCTCACAGCTAGAGATACTAATGTTATCCAGGCTGTTGTGGAAGAAGGTCTGACAGTATTCACCTTCGATGGGCTGAAGAGGCTCGTTGGCTTGCACCAGGAGAAGCTGTCCCGGATCATTGATCGTCTAGAGGAAGAAGGGTTCGTGGAGAAGGTGCCTGAGGGGTACAAGATCACGGCTAGAGGAAGCTTAGTCGCTCGACCCATGGGCTTGGCCCAACCAACCCTGCCTATTGTCCAGTCGCTTCTTCCCAGAGACGTGGACGTTGAGAGCATACTCTCCCAGTTGAAGGGGCGCTGGTTCGGCAAGCTCCGATGGCTAGGATACGCGAAGAACGATGATGGAATCGTCCTGAAATGGATCGCGGAAGAGGACGGGTTTCAGATAGACGCGAAGTTTACGGACAATTACTTGAGCATCGATGCGAAGATTGTAGGCGCAGGAGAAACCAGCGAGGCCGTCAAAGCTGCTCACCTGTTGCTCGGACATGTTTCACGATCATACAATACCCCACGACGGAGGGGCCACATGGTCTCCCCCGTAGTCTTCTACACTGACTTCGCCTAGCTCTGTGACCAGTATTCCGGCATCATTGGTCAACAAATAGCCCATCCTACCCTAATGGGGTAGGTGAAAAAATGAGTAAAACAGCCAGTTCGTCAGCGATTCTGGAATCCGTATCAGACGCTATCGTAGACGTGACCGAGCGAGTATCCAGATCTGTTGTCCGGGTTGGAGCCGGAAGATGGAGAGGCGGCACAGGCACCGTCTGGAGCAAAGACGGGCACATCGTAACAAGCAACCACGTCATCGGAGACATGCGTGAAGTAGAAGTCGGCTTCAGCGACGGCACAAAGCAAGTCGCGAAGGTGGTAGGACGCGATCCCTACTCCGATCTAGCACTGTTGAAGGTGGACTCTAACAACCTAACACCCGTCGAGACGGGCAACTCTGACAACCTCAAAGTAGGACAGTTCGTCCTCGCGGTCGCAAATCCTTTCGGCAGACAGCCAAGCGCAACTTCAGGCATAATCACAAACCCCACGTTCAGTACAAGAAGATGGTGGGGAGGCGGAGGACTCGACAAGGTCCTCGTCACAGACGCACGACTAAACCCAGGCTATTCTGGCGGTCCACTAGTTGACGCTAGAGGCAGATTGGTCGGAATCAACGCAGCCTACGCCAACAACCGGGGAATATCAGTCCCAGTCAATACGATCAAGACAGTCGTCGACAAGCTACTCCAGGATGGAAAGATCAAGCGAGCCTACATGGGCATCACAGCAGAAACAATCCGCCTACCAGACAACCTAGTCGGCCAACCCGCAGGACTCATCATCTACGGCGTAGACCAAGACAGCGCAGCCAAGAAAGCAGGCGTAGCAATAGGCGACGTCATCGTAAAACTCGACGGCAAACCCGTCGAGACACTCGCAGACCTACGCGGACTCCTTGATGACGGAGCGATCGGAAAACAGGTCAAGCTATCAGTACTGCGCGGAGAGAAGCTCACAGAGCTGACGATAACACCAACAGAAGCAGAACAAGACTAGAGAATCTGCTCCGAAGAAGACTCTGGCTTAAAACCCCAGAGTCCAAACTTTTTTGTGATCTCACACCGACGCGAGAGCTTGTTCCCCTGTATCCAATCGTCGTTTGACTAAGGTTAAACAGGGCTTAAGTGTTCTCACAACGAAAGGCTCTATTGAGAAACATTTGAGGAAGGTAATGCTTCTAATCGGCCTTGTACTCTTGCTCTCAGGCGTCATCTCAGAGGCGATGTACATAACCACCTCTAGGGTTGCCTACGGGGACACGGTCGTCTCAAGTGCCTATCTCACCTTGGGCATCCTCTTAATCCTAGTCGGATTCCTTCTCACGCTAAGCAGCGTAAAGATTCCCAAGATTAGAGTTCCTTAACCCAACACAGTTGAGAGGCCTATCGCCGAGTCCTTCGGTCTTGGGACAGCCAGTGCCTAGTTATTGGCAAGCCTAATCTGCAGACTTCGAAAGAAGCTCAATCCTTGAAACCTCGCGCCTTCTAGTCCGTCCAACCCGCAAACGAGCCTGTCTTGTCCTCAAACGTTCTCGTCTCAACATCCTTCCGAAAATGCTTGGGGATCAGTTTCTGCATCAGAATATTCTCAGTCAGCTGAGCCATTCGATTGGCGAGGGAGTCAGAATACGTTAGGTTGAGAGGAATAGAATATTCCTCACAGAGCTTGGCTAGCGTTCCAACCATGACAGAACGCCCACCCTGGCCGTAGAGTTCGACTAGGACTCGCTCCACATCGTCGAACCGACTCGACAGATCCTCTCTGTCAATCCCCCTTCTCGCGAGGAAGTCATAGATTATCCGCTTCGTTCTCTCTCCCAGAGTGGCCAACACCTCGTCGAAACAGAGAGAGACCGTCTCGTGGATCAGAGTAATGTTGGGAGTCCGCATATTACTACTGAGCCTTCCAAAGAGTCGAGCGGAGTTCCTCCACCATCCATAACAGGCTGTTTCCAAGCTTGGGTGGGTCCAGCTTCAATTGTGAACTGGCTTCGAGAATCGTAACGTGCTTGATGATCTTGGAAAACTTGCCGAATAACTCGTCTAGAACTGTATCGATCTCTCCCAGATATGAGGTCAGACTCGTCAATGGTACATCTCGTCCGCTCCCTAGTAGAGACAGGACTGATGATAGACAATCCTCTCCCAAGCTACGGAGCGTGTTCGATAGAGAGATCTGAATCGCTGAGTCAAAAGCCGCTCTCTCCAAAAGTCAGATCTCCTTTAGGACATCCCTCCCGGGTCAGGACGTCACGACTACAGGCTCACGTCGGGCGTTACCTTCATTCTACTCATGACTTTGTAAATCTCCGAACAGGCACGATGTCTGGCCAGTGTGCGATCGATAATGTCTCGCTCTAAGTCACAATGTTACCCGAAATATCCCCTCACAGTTTAAGAAAATAGAGGTGGACTGCCGTCCAGAGCCCATAAGCGTAGTCTCCGAAGCCATAAACCGGTTCATTTCCCTGTAGCTTCGAGGGGGATCCTCTCTCAGGAGTTTTAAGAGCACGTAGTGGCACGACCGTGCTGATGCGGGGGTTCCCGAGACCATGCGGGTCGCCGTATTGGCGGGATTCAGGTCAAAGGGGCAGGGCCGCTCGCGGAGAGCAGTGCTCGACTTAAGATCCGACTCACAGGAGAAATCCTGTGGCGTAGGCCTTCATGGGTTCGAATCCCATCCCCCGCACCACTCACACCGTCTCTTATCACAGAACTCTCAGTCCATTCGCTGTTCCTCTTCACTTCCGCTATGGGTACAGGATTCTCCATAAACTGGAGAGAGGTACATTGAGCGTTGATGAGAATTGGATAGGTGCGAAGCATGTGAAAGGATTTCCGCATGTACGGTCTGCGGGCACCGCGTGACAGGGTTCGACCATATCGGAGTTCGCGCTTCCACTTCACGACGAGAAGAGACGGCCGCGGGATCAGGTCGATCCCGGGTTACCAGTGGATCGGGTGTGTGGCACTTTGCTCGTCCCTGTGGCCACAGATCAAGTTCCGCTGCGGGTTCTCCTCGGGTCAAATACAATGGAGGCCCGCTCTGGAAGACTGGCTATGCTTGGCAGAGTGTTTACTGGGGTACCTACTTCACGACTCCAAGCAGTTCATCCTGGGTTAAGCGGGTTGACGATGCGGTTCTGAACATTGAAACGGACAAGGCCTATTCGGGTGGACTTTCTGAGTACAATGTTGGAATGGGCAGGGTCATACCTCATACTATCATCAAAACTAGCCCACCTGGGAGATTATCAGACTCGCAGATCAAACAGGCCCTCACAGGCTGGATCAGCCAAGGAACAGTCTCGAGCCTCGGAACTGAGGGAGCCTACAACATATTCCTACCACCTGGCGTCACGGTCTCCCTATCACCGCTTGAAGCGTCTTGCAAGGTCTTCTGCGACTACCACAACACTGTCGACAATGCGAAGGGACCCTTCTACACGGTCGAACCATACCCCTGCACACAAGGCTGCAATCAATGCACCAGCGACCCATTCGACACTCTCACCCAAGGGCTGTCCGAAGAGATTGTAGAGTTGAAGACTGACATGGATCCCGGGACGGGATGGGTTATCGGAAACGAAGAACTCTGCGACTATTGCAACACCAAGTTTGTCTGCAACAGAATCAGCACCGGGGAATACGTCAACGCCTGGTATGACAAGGGAAAGAATGCGTGCTGGAAGGGACCCGCCGGTCAACGTTCCGAGCTGCTCTCGACCGACCTTGACGCACACAGGGTTCGTGTCGAAACAGGCTCTTGAAATTACAATCACGATAGAATCCGCGAACGGTTAAATCCCAACCGTCAACCATCATGCGCTCGTGAAAGAGCGAGGAAGGACCCTTCCGCCAAAGCTCAAGAAAATATCCGATGGAATAAACGACGCCATTCAGGAGGCAAGCAGAATACGCGAAATGTCAATCCAAGAAGAAGGTCGTGCAAGAGCTGGATAGGGTCAACACGACGCTAGAAGGGGCCAAGAAGCAGATCTCGAAGATAATGAAACTCTAAGATGCCGCAGAAGGCTTTGAGACACCTCTACCGTGGCCCTAAAGTAATTGCGCCCCCGAGGAGTTTTAGTCAGCCATCCTTGCCCGACCTTCTCGGACTTGCTCAGAACTTGAGCTTTTCCTGGTACGCTGACAAGTCTAGAAATCCATGCCCCGAAACATTGAACGCTATGGCCTTCTCCAACTTCCTACGCTTGCACTCTAGAGCCTGGTCTATCGCAGCTCGTATGGCATAGGCGGACTCGGGAGCAGGCAGGAAGCCTTCAACCTGGACGAAAGTCTTAGCCGCTTCAAAGACGTCTCGTTCATCGTCGGGATATGCCACAGCCTCCACGTGTCCGAGATGCTTGAGATAGCTGATCAGAGGAGCAGCCGCATGATACCGGAGACCATCCGCTTTGATTGGAGTCATTTCAGTCTGGTGGCCGAGAGTGAACATCTTCAACAACGGAGTCTTCTCTGCATGGTCCCCATAGTCGTACCTATACTCGCCCTTGGAAAGGTTAGGCGCCGAGGACGATTGGGCAGCGAGGAATCTGCACTCTCGCTTCCCCTTCACGACCTCTCCGGCGAAGGGAAGGATGAAGCCTCCGAAGTTGCTGCCTCCTCCTAGGCAGCCGATCATAATATCCGGCTTCTCGTCGATCATGTCAAACTGTTTCATTGTCTCTAGCCCGATGATCGACTGGTGAATCAGCACATGATTGAGCACGCTACCCAGACAGTATGCATAGCCCGGGTTCTGCTCGGCATATTCCAGTCCCTCCGAGACGGCTATGCCCAGACTGCCAGCCTGATCGGCATTCTTCTGTAGCAGATCTCTACCAACAGACGTTTCGCTACTCGGGGAAGCGAAGACCTCGCCTCCATACAGCTGCATCAGCGCCCTCCGGTCCGGCTTCCAGTCATAGACTGACCGGACCCAGAAAATCACACATTTTAGACCCTGAAGACTCGTAGCGTAGGCCAGAGCTGTCCCCCACTGGCCCGCACCAGTCTCGGTCGAGACACCGACAAGGCCCTCTTCTGCCGCATAGTAGGCCTGAGCGAGAGCAGTATTGACCTTGTGCGACCCGGTGGGAGAGAGATCCTCCCTCTTGTAGTAGAGCCGGGCAGGGGTTTTGAGATATTTTTCGAGCCGTCGTGCACGGTAGAGGGGCCGAGGCCGCCCGGCCTGACGATAAAGGTCCTGAACGTCGCTGGGAATAGAGATCCATTTATCGGTCGAAGTCTCCTGCTGGAGGCAGTGTTTCAGGAGGACCTTCGAGAGGAACTCAAGCCGGGAGGGACCCTCATCCGGGTCCTTGGGTCGCGGAAAATCTCCGGGAAGATCTGCAAGAATGTTATACCAAGAACTTGGAAGGTCGTCGGGGTTGAGAACAACCTGGTCTCGCGCCTTTACTAGGGCCTTTTGCAACTCAGTAGCCGGGCTCTCTTGAGCAAGCCGAGAATTAAGCCTTCAAAAAGACGCTGAGTCTCACCAATGCTGGGAGTGAACCACCTGGCTCAAAGGTCGTCTTCCACGATCAAGCGATGGCGATGGGACATGTCTATCATAGTCAGGGTATCCAATTGAGATCACTCCCACCGGAACGAAATCATCTGGAATCCCCAGTTCCTTTCTGAGAAGGTCGGGTCTGAACGCGCCTGCCAGATAGGCCGCCAAGCCCCCGTCAACGACGGCAAGAAGGATGAGTAGCGAAGCACAGCCAGCGTCAAAGTACCAGTAGGGTACAGGCCATTCAATCTCAGTGCCGTCCGGGCGGATCTTGTCAGGCTCATGATACCTATCATGATAGAGCTTCTCACTAACACAAGGCACCATCAGCACCGGAGCGTCTCCCCGGAGCCTGTTCAATTCTCGAATTCTGCGGACCCGCTCAGGCTCAGTTACGACGATAAAAGCCATGCCCTGGCTGAAACCAGCGCTTGGATAGTGCTGCGCCAGTTCAACTATACGACCGACCTTTTCCTCTGGAACAGGCAACGGTTTGAACGCTCGGATCATCCGCCTCTTCCGAACCACCCGTTCGAATTCCATGCGACCGCCCATCGAGGAACCCTCTTGAAAAGAGTGCTCTGAAAGAATTCGCGCTTCTAGCCCGTTCTTGCCGCCGACTCTTCGCTCGTCTCGGGCATCTGCCCGATCGACTTGCGCGGAAAGCTTAGCACTCGGCCGTGCGCTTTCATAATGTGCTCCCGCAACTGCTCCTCAGACTCTATGAACTGCAGAAAGGCGGAATCGCAGTAGGGACACGTATACTTCATACGACTGGACTAGCAATAGCCTAATGAGACCGTTAAGCATTACTCCCCACGAAGTGCCCAACCTAGACACGAAGAGTCAATCCCGTTCTTTTTCCAGCATCTCGACTGGTCGCTGCCGACGCTGAAACGCAGAGAGACCTACAAGGATCGCTACAGCTTCTGCAAAGGCGACGAGAACGAGCACAGATCCTGCAAGCGTGACTTTGAAGCCAGAGGACAAGGCTCCCAATAGGCCCCCGATTCCAATAAGCAAAACAAACGCGAGCGTCAGACTCCGGGATGAATTGTTGTGCTTCCGGAACATTCCCTTGTTGGAATCTGGAGATAGCTGCTCCTAATAGAAAAGAGTCGTCTACCTTTGTCCCTGCAAAAGATTCCAATCCCCTTAAATTCGATCCATTATAGCAGAGATGTTTCCTCTAGCACGCCGGCACTCTTGTTTCCGGCCTAAATTCGAGCGCAAGATTCGGAGTCAAAGTACTTATTCGAAGCAGGGAAGATTGTCTCTCATGTTGAATACCCAGCAGACAAATTTTGAGCTGGAGGATGCTGCCAGGAACCGTCAAGGCTTGGCATCGCAAGCTGACAAGTGGAAGGCGGTTCTCGCTAGAGACGAGACCCAAGACGGGACATTCGTTTTTGGAGTCCGTTCGACAGGAATCTACTGCAAACCTTCGTGTCCAGCCAGACACCCTCACATTGAACAGGTTGTATTTTTCCCTGGGCCTGGCGAGGCGGAACAGTCCGGATTCCGAGCGTGCAAACGATGCCGTCCTAGAGAGCAAGGGAGTTCACAAAGAACAGAACTGGTCCAACGAATCTGCGAATTCGTAGAACGCCACCTGGACGAGAAGCTGACTCTCGCCAGCCTCAGTCGAGAGGCAGGTCTAAGCCCATTCCATTTCCAGAGGACCTTCAAGAGAATCCTCGGAATCACTCCCCGCCAGTACATAGAAGCCCGACGCCTCGAGAAGGTCAGAAGATCCCTGAGACGTGGCGAGACCGTGACCGACGCCCTCTACGGAGCCGGCTTCACTTCCAGAGGTAGACTCTACGAAAAGTCTCCGGCCCAGCTCGGAGTCAATCCTGGCACCTTCCGAAGAGGGGGTGAAGGACTGTCGATACACTATACGATCATAGACTCTCCAGTTGGACGCCTACTGCTAGGGGCAACCGGGACGGGAATATGCGCCGTCTGCATTGGTGCCTCGGATGAGGCTGTCGAAGCCGCGCTCAAGGAAGACTACTATGCCGCGGACCTATACCGAAACGATCATCAGATGAAGAGGTGGGCCGAGGAATTCGCAAAGTACTTTGACGGCAGAGAGTTCCCGGTGGACTTGCCAATAGACGTACAGGCAACGGCCTTTCAATGGAGAGTCTGGAAACAGATCCAGGCCATACCATATGGCAAGACCTCCACCTATAGCGAGATCGCCGAGACGCTTGGCAAACCCCGGGCAGTTCGGGCAGTTGCCAATGCATGCGCCAGCAACCACGTGGCAATCCTGATCCCGTGCCATAGAGTCGTTGGAAAGAAGGGCGATCTTCGAGGCTATCGATGGGGAGTCAGGAGAAAACAAACACTGCTTTCCCTAGAAGGACATCGCTGAGACTGACCTCAATACTCTACAACCTACGAGACGGCACCTGTCAAGCTGTTCCGGGGCTTACTGTTACCATTCACGGTTACCAAACCCGTTACCATCGAAGAAATTTCAAAAGCCATGATCGTCGCGACACGGAGAGTGCGATCTTGAAAGATCTAGCATAGCGAAATCCTCCTCAAAATAGAAGACCATCAATTTCAATCCCCGAGTACGCGTAATAGGACACTTTCGTCGAACAGTCGGGAGGCGGCCAGCCGACTTCGCTTCCAGCCCAGCCGTCAGCTCACACTTATCATGCGGCAACTATCCTCGGGCTCCACGGAGCAGGTCTACTTGTCCAACCCGAGCACTAGCCTACGAAAGGCGGTGACAACCCGCTATGCGGTAGCGTTGTACATGAGCTCGGTCCTAGGCTCAGGAATCCTCGTCCTTCCCGGACTGGCCGCCCAGATAGCAGGACCCGCATCACTGATCGCCTGGGTCGGACTTTCGCTCGCGAGCTATCCGCTTGCCTACACTTTTGCCAGTCTTTCCACCCGTAGACCAGAATCCGGAGGGGTGTACGGCTTCGCCAGGGAGAGCTTTGGGCCTCGCGCGGCTAACGCCGTCAGCTGGCTCTTCATCATATGGTACATCTCCGGGGCACCCGTGGTCACTGTCATCGCAGCCTCCTACCTGGCCTACGCTGTACCGATGAGCCGAACTCTCATCTACATGATCGCCGGGAGCATCATGCTAGCAGCGTTTCTCATCAACTATCGCGGGATAATCGTCAGCAGCCGAGTCCAGCTGGCAGTCATCACCGCTATCGTCGGACTGCTCGTCACTGCAGTAATAGCATCAGCACCATCCGTCAACAGTTCCAACTTCTCCCCCTTCTTTCCCCAAGGGCTCTTACCGATCGGGGTCAGCGCCGC
>Ga0209159_1000177_pt1 | contig 60373 bp, 58 predicted proteins | sample GraSoiAngelo_144_FD_185901 | JGI IMG/M metagenome (GOLD analysis project Ga0209159, IMG submission 185901) | Grasslands soil microbial communities from the Angelo Coastal Reserve, California, USA - 14_1009_02_40cm (SPAdes) (version 2) | ecosystem: Environmental > Terrestrial > Soil > Grasslands ...
GCCGTCCTGCACGTGGCCCTGAGGGCGCCGCGCGGCACGTCGATCGTCGTCGACGGTAAGGACGTGGTGCCCGCGATCCACGCCGTTCACGACGCCATGACCGATTTCTCGAACCGCGTGCGGAGCGGCGCGTGGAAGGGGCACACCGGCAAGCGCATTCGCAACGTCATCAACATCGGGATCGGCGGCTCCGACCTCGGTCCTGTGATGGCGTACGAGGCACTCAAGCACTACAGCGATCGCGCGATGACCTTTCGCTTCGTGTCCAACGTCGACGGGACCGATCTCGCCGAGGCGACCCGCGACCTGGACCCGGCGGAAACCCTGTTCATCGCTTCGTCGAAGACGTTCACGACGCTGGAGACGATGACCAACGCCGAGAGCGCGCGGCGGTGGCTGTTGGCGGGCCTCGGCCGGGACGTCAAAGCGGTGGCCAAGCATTTCGTGGCGGTGTCCACGAACGCCGGGAAGGTAGCCGAGTTCGGAATCGACACCGCCAACATGTTCGGCTTCTGGGACTGGGTGGGCGGGCGCTATTCGATGGACTCGGCCATCGGGCTGTCGACGATGCTCGCCGTCGGTCCCGACAACTTCCGCGCGCTGTTGGACGGCTCCCACCAGATGGACGAGCACTTCCGCACCGCTCCCTTCGAGCGCAACCTGCCCGTGCTGCTGGGCCTGCTGACCGCCTGGTACACGGATTTCTTCGGCGCGGAGACGGTGGCGATCCTGCCCTACGAGCAATATCTCAAGCGCTTTCCCGCGTATCTGCAGCAGCTGACGATGGAGAGCAACGGCAAGCACGTCACGCGCGAAGGGGTCGACGTCGGCTATCCGACGGGTCCCATCTACTGGGGCGAGCCCGGAACCAACGGCCAGCACTCGTTCTATCAACTGATCCATCAGGGCACGCGGCTGATTCCGTGTGACTTCATCGCGTTCGCGCACGCCCTGAACCCGCTCGGTCGCCACCACGACATGCTGATGGCCAACGTGTTTGCGCAGACGGAGGCGTTGGCCTTCGGCAAGACGCGCGAGCAGGTCAAGGCCGAGGGCACGCCCGACAGGCTCGTTCCGCATCGAGTCTTTCTCGGCAATCGGCCCTCGAACACGATTCTCGCCGACCGACTCACGCCGGAAACGCTCGGGAAGCTCGTCGCGCTATACGAGCACAGCGTGTTCACCCAGGGCGCGATCTGGGATGTCGACTCGTTCGACCAGTGGGGCGTCGAGCTGGGCAAGGTGCTCGCCCAGCGGATCATCCCCGAGCTCGAGAGCCACACCGAGCCAACGCTCGACCACGACAGCTCGACGAACACTCTCATTCGGCGTTACCGGATGCGCAAGGAGGCAGCGCGATGAGGTCCCAGACCCGCGACTTCAAAGCCCAGCTGGACAAGATGCGGACACGGCCCGGATTCATCGCAGCGCTGGATCAAAGCGGCGGAAGCACGCCCAACGCTCTGCGTGCGTACGGAATCAAGGACGATCCGTGGTCCAACGAGCAGGAAATGTTCGCGATCGTGCACCAAATGCGGACGCGCATCATGACCAGTCCCGCGTTCACCGGGGAGCGGATTCTCGGCGCCATTCTGTTCGAAAACACCGTCGATCGCGACGTCGACGGCAAGCCCACCGCGGACTATCTGTGGACGGTGAAGAGAATCGTCCCATTCCTGAAGGTGGACAAGGGGCTGGCCGCCGAGAGCCGCGGTGTCCAGCTGATGAAGCCGATCCCCGGGCTTGCGGCGCTGCTCGACAAAGCCAACGCCAAGCGCATCTTTGGAACCAAGATGCGCTCGTTCATCAAGCAGGCCAACGGAGCCGGCATCAAGGACATCGTGACCCAGCAGTTCGCGATCGCGCGGCAGATCATCGCGGCCGGGCTCGTCCCGATCGTCGAGCCGGAAGTAGACATTCACTGCCCGGAAAAAGCCCCCGCCGAAGACGTCCTGAAGGCGGCCATTCTGGGCGAGCTCGATGCCCTGTCGACGGATCAGCTCGTCATGCTCAAGATCACGTTGCCGGACAAAGACGACCTTTACGCCGAATTGGTCAGTCATCCCAAGGTCGTGCGGGTCGTCGCGCTGTCGGGCGGGTACACACGCGAGGACGGCAACAAGCGCCTGCGGCGAAATCACGGCGTCGTGGCGAGCTTTTCACGGGCGCTGGTCGAGGGGCTGTCGGCCGAGCAATCGGATGCCGAGTATAACGCCCTGCTCAACACATCGGTTCAGAGCATCTTCGAAGCGTCGAACACGTGAGTGGTGAATGAGCCCGTCAAAGGAGTGCAGCTCGGAATGATCGGACTCGGCGAGTGGCGCCGGACGGACACCCGGAGCGGAATCTCACTCACGTGCTAGAGAGCCTGCTCGCGTATTGTCCGCTGCGTCCCGAGCAGGTCCATGCGCTGCCCGTGGAGGCCGCAAACATCGAGGTGGCGAGCGAGCAGTACGCGACGACGCTGCGGCAGATCGCCGGCGCTCCGGTCGTGCTCGATCTCGTGCACCTGGGTCTCGGGCCCGACGGCCATACGGCGTCGCTGGTTCCCGGCGATCCCGTGCTTGACGTGACCGACGCCGACGTCGCGGTGACCGGCCCATATCAAGGCCGCCGCCGGATGACGTTGACCTATCCCATCCTCAATCGCGCCCGCCGCATCGTCTGGCTGGTGACGGGACGCGAGAAGGCGGAGATGGTGGCGCGTCTGTACGAAAGCGATCGATCGATCCCGGCCGGTCGAGTCCGTCAGCACGCGGCCGTCGTGCTGGCCGACCAGGACGCGGCGGCGGCGCTCGGGCGTGTCGCATCGCGACGCTGACGCGACATCGGAGGACAAGATTCGATGCACATAGGAATCGCCACCGATCACGGCGGGTTCGCGTTGAAACAGGATCTAATGGCGCGCCTCCGCGCGGCGGGACATGACGTCGCGGATTTCGGCGCCGACACGATGAACCCGCACGACGACTATCCGGACTTCGTCATCCCGCTCGCGCAGGCGGTGGCGGCGGGAACCCTGGAGCGCGGCGTGGCCATCTGCGGCAGCGGCGTCGGCGCGTCGATCTGCGCGAACAAGATCCCGGGGGTCCGCGCCGGGCTGATCCATGACCATTTTTCTGCAGTGCAGGGAGTCGAAGACGACCACATGAACGTTATCTGCATCGGTGGCCGCGCGGTCGGAGCGAGCGTGGCCTGGGATCTCGTGCAGGCGTTTGTCGCCGCCGAGTTCAGTCACGCCCCCCGACATCTGCGGCGGCTGAGCAAGGTGGCGCGCCTGGAGATCGAACCGACGAGGGCAAGCCGATGAGTGTCACGAATGTCGCTGCACCGATGACAGATGCCCAGCTCGATCAGCTATCCGTCAATACCATCCGAACGCTCTCGATCGATGCGGTCGAGCTCGCCAAGTCGGGGCACCCCGGCACGCCGATGGTGTCGGCGCCGCTGGTCCTACACGATCTGGAACCGCGTGATGCGCTTCGATCCCGAGGATCCGATCTGGCCCAATCGTGATCGCTTCGTGCTCTCCAACGGCCACGCGTCGATGCTGCTCTGGTCGGTGCTCCATCTGACCGGCACGAAGGCGGTGAATGCCGACTACGAGCGGTTGGGGCAGCCGTCCGTGTCGCTCGACGACATCCGCCGCTTTCGTCAGATCGGCAGCAAGGCGCCGGGGCATCCCGAGTATCAGTGGGTGTCGGGCGTGGAAACCACGACGGGACCGCTCGGCCCGGGCGCGGCGACGAGCGTTGGAATGGCCATCGCCGAGAAGTGGCTCGCCGACCGCTACAATTGACCGGGCTTCGCAATCTTAGACTACAACATCTATGTCGTGTGCGGTGACGGCTGCTTGATGGAGGGCGTGACAAGACGGGCACGCTCACCGAAGGCAAGGCCCGGTTGGTCTCGCTCGTGACCGCCGCTGAGTGGCAGTGAGTCTCTGCCGAAATTACCCTCATAACCCAAAGGTCGCTGGTTCAAATCCAGCCCCCGCAACCATGAACGACGAGGGGTTAGCGGACGTAGGAGCCGCTAACCCCTTTCGTTTACCCAGACTTCACCCAGGAATTGGCTCGGCGACTCCAGACCCGCAAAAACCGTCTCGACGAGGGCCTCGATATAGGCGTCGGGACAGCGCCGCGTTGTCATACGGGACGGAAAGTCGATGGTAGATCGGGCCTATCCAGCCCGAGCTGCCATCCCGGTTGCACGCGCTCGGCGCCGATACCGTCCGGATGGGCGTTGCGAACACGTGTCGCGGAATCGTTGGTGCGCTGAGGTCAAAGGAGACACGAGAATGAGCAACTCATCAGTGGGCGACGCCGCGATCGCCGTAGTTCGCCGGAACACCGAGGAAGTACAGGGCAAAGGCAACTGGCGCCTCTTCGAGGAACTATTCGCTGATGACTTTGTCGACCACACCCCGCAGCCTGGCACGACACCCGATAAAGACGGAGTGCGGGTGCTGTATAAGCGCCTGCGGGCCGCGTTCCCCGACTTCCATCCCGAGATCCACTGGCAGGCGGCGGCCGGCAACCTCGTGACCACCTACAAGACCTATCACGGCACCCACCAGGGGGAGTTCCTCGGTATTCCAGCCACAGGGAAGAAGGTCAGTTTCTATACCGTCGACGCCATGCGGGTCGTCGACGGCAAGATCACTGAGCACTGGGGTGTCGCCACGCTGCTCGACCTGATGCAGCAGCTCGGTGTCGTCCCTCCTCTAGGACGTCAGAGATGACGACACCGATCGCCGAACGGATGTCTCCTTGCAAGGAGCGGGAGCACTGACAGCTTCACTTCTAAAGAGAGGAGGCGCGACCCTCAGTCTGATCGACCAACCACGATGCGGGAGGGCGCCACCCAGACTTCACCCAGGTTCAGGGGCGGAATCCCTTAGGACTTCGCTTTCTTCGAAGGTTTCGACTTGCCAGAACTGTTGAGGGCGACCGCTTGGCGAACGAGCGCCTTGAAGGCGGACTCGTCAACTTCTTCTCCTTCGTGGATGTCGATCGCGCGGCGTGCGTTTCCGTCGAGACTCGAGTTGAAGAGACGGGCCGGATCCTTCAGAGACGCGCCCTTGGAGAAGGTAAGCTTCACGACATTCTTGTAGGATTCGCCAGTGCAGATGATGCCGTCGTGCGACCAAATCGGAGTGCCCATCCACTTCCACTCCTCGACGACGTCCGGGTCTGCTTCCTTGATGAGCTTGCGCATTCTGCTGAGGGTTTCCCCGCGCCAGTCCCCGAGTTCGGCGATTCTTTTCGAGATGAGCTCCGATGCCGACTGGCCTTGGCTCGCGCCCGACTTTTTCATGTTCTCATCCTAGAAGCTCCAGATATATTTCATTTGCAAGACAGTGGAGAATAGTCATGTAAGACTTCAGGAATTGCACCTCTCCAACGATCGAATCCACGTGGGCGTGTGCTTGCCGAACGTCGTTCCGGGATCGAAGTCGACACGCACCTAGACGACCTCGCGTCCGGGGGCGCCAAGACCGTGACGCTCGAGAACGGGTTTTGGGCTGTTCCCGTTCACCGCTTCCCGTAGTCCGTGAAAACGTAATCTCTGGTCTTCACGATCGTGTGGCACGCGAGCCCGCACTTGGCGTCGTTCCCCTGCGGCGGCTCGTCAGCCAGGGTGCCGGGTTGAACGCGGCCCATCCCCATCCGCCGCTGTCCGCGAACCTCTTGCTATCCTTCACCATGAAGTCGACGTCATGCAGGCTTACGGCACCGTCGCAGTGGGGAACGTCTCGAGCTTTTTCGGGTTCCAATGGATCTTCGCCATCTTGGAGCCGTCGGGGAAAGGCTTGCCGTTGCCGGGAATGCCGGACTGGTAGGCGTTGATCATCACGGGATTGGCGAGGATCACAGCCATCAGCTTTTCGTTCCGACTGATGGAGACCGTCTGCCAGCCTTCGTATCCTCTGAACTCAGAGAACGCGAGCCCATTCGGCACTCGCACGGTGTACTTGGCCTGGGCAGTGTCCTGCGCGGAAGTGGCCCTGCCACCCAGGACGGCGAGCACTGTGACAGCGAGCGAGACCACAATGATCACAACCGCCGGCATCCTTTTGCTCTTGATCGCCCCTCTCCTTGTTTTTTGCTGTTGGCCTGTGGGCTGGGCTTTCGGCTTGAAAATGGTGCTGTTTAGATCCGATATAGCCAGCCCAGGTGCGGCCGAGGGTCGGCCCGGTTACGAGGATCGATCCGTTATCGGCCATGCGACTTCCGTCCATTTCGTCGAACTCTTAGTCGCCTGAACTCTATCCCTCTTATCCGTGTAGGCGTGAGTGATGCAACCTCTTTGAGGCGAGTTCCTCTGTTCAGTAGTCGGCGATAGAGTCGCCACCATAGCGACCCGTCCTCCCCGTTGAGACGCAAGACCAAGCCCAGGAGTCTCAGGGCGTCCGGTTTCGGAGCCGAGCCCAGACTTCACCCAGGAATTGGTGCGACGGTCGGGTACATCCGGCCACCGACCGGCAAAAAGCGCCACTCGGGGACGACACATCGGACTTGAGTCCTCCATCGAGACGCGCAGCACGCTCGCGCCGTCGCTGCCGGGCACGGGGGATCGACGCTGTGGTGTAGGATGGCGCCGATGGGCAAGAGGCTGACCGAGGCGCAAATCGAGCGCTACCACCGCGACGGCTTCGTCTACCCGATCGCCGCGTTCGCCGCCGAGGAGGCGCGGCGGTACCGACGCGCCATGGAGGAGTTCGAGGCGGCCCAGGGCAGAGAACTCACCAAAGGGCACAATTTCAAGCCGCATCTCCTGTTCACCTGGGTCGACGAGATCGTTCACCATCCCGCCATCCTCGACGCCGTCGAGGACGTCATCGGTCCGGATATCCGTCTGTTCCATCTCTCGGTCTGGCCCAAGAACGCTGGCGACGCGGCCTATGTGAGCTGGCACCAGGATGCGACCTACTTCGGCCTCGAGCCGCCCCTGCAGGTGACCGCCTGGGTCGCGCTCACCGACGCCTCGATCGAGGCCGGCTGCATGGAGGTGATTCCGGGCTCGCACAAGCTCGGCCAACTCCATCACGCCGAGCACAGCGAGGCCACACACAATCTACTGTCGCGCGGCCAAACCATCACGGCCGAGCTCGACACGAGCCGCACGGAATTCATGCCGGTGCGCGCCGGCCAGTTCTCGCTGCATCACACCCATCTGGTGCACAACTCGCGCCCGAACCTCTCCGCCGACCGGCGCATCGGTCTCGGCCTCAGCTACATCCCGACCAACGTGCGGTGCACCAGCCGCACACGACTGACCGCTATGCTGGTGCGGGGCACCGACCGCTACGGGCATTTCGACGACGAGCCGCGGCCACGCGTTGATGTCGGCGCGGCCGAGCGGACCGTCCACGCCGACGCGGTCGCACGCTTCCGTGCCTCCAATGCCGAGCAGACGAACCGCGACGCGTCGGCGGTGCGATAGAGAGTTAGGGCGGGATCTCGACTTCGTACCGTTCGCGCGCAGACTCTTGCGGCCCGGCTTCACCCAGGAATGACCCAGAAGTTGCCCGCCACGCGAGCCGCCGCCTGCTCGAGGAAGCGGCCCAGGTTCCTCGAGCCGATCTCCTCCTCGCCCTCGATGATGAACTTCACGTTGAGCGGGAGCGTCTTGGCCGCCCTCAGGTACGAGCCGACGGCGGCCACGTGGGCCATGACCCCGCCCTTGTCGTCGGCGGTGCCCCGGCCGTAGAGACGGCCGCCGCGCTCGGTGGGCTCGAAGGCGGGCGAGAGCCACCTCTCCGCGCGGCCGGGGGGCATCACGTCGTGATGCCCGTAGAGGAGCACGGTGGGCGCGCCCGGCCGGTGCAGCCAGTCCCCGTACACGTAGGGATGCACGCCGGGGATCTCCAGCGCCTCGACATACTCCACGCCCGCGTCGCGGAGCGCCTGCGCCACCGCCTGCGCGGAGCGGCGCACCTCCTCCGGGGGAAAGCTGGCGGCCGATATGCTGGGGATGCGGCAGAGGTTCACCAGCGTCTGCTTCCAATGTAGCACCGAGTACGGCGGGGCCTCCCGGGAGACGTTTCGATCATCGTCGAAGTGCTCATCGGCGCGTCCGACCGTTTCGGAGGTAAGATCGCGGCCATGATTTGCCGGCCCTCTTACCGCCCGGCCAAGCCTGCATGCACCCCGGCGGCTGGCCGCTGTCTGAGCGGAGGCGCAAAATCGTTACGGAAATCAGAGCAGTGGGTGTGCCGTCTAGATTGGTCCGCTTGCGGCGCGTGGCGAATGGCTCTTGACTGGGCGTGGGACGCCGGCCTCGCCGCGAGTTAGCCAATGTTCCTCATCAACGCCAAACGCCACGGGAGGATGGACATGAACGGAGTGAGTCGGTCGATCCTGGGATCGCTGATGCTGCTGGGGCTCGGCGGAGCGACCATCACGTACGCCCAGCAGAGTGAGATGACGTTCTTCGTTACCAGCGCGGGCCCCGGAAAGGGTGGGGACCTTGGCGGCCTCGCGGGTGCGGACAAGCACTGTCAGATGCTCGCGCAGGCAGCAGGAGCGGGCGGCAAGACCTGGCACGCGTATCTCAGCACGCAAGGCGCCGGTGCCGTCAACGCGCGCGACCGCGTCGGCTCGGGCCCTTGGCAGAACGCCAAGGGCACCGTCATCGCCAAGAATCTCACTGAGCTAAACAGCGCGAGCAACAACATCACCAAACAAACGGCGCTGACCGAGAAGGGGGAACTCGTCAACGGCCGTGGCGACACACCCAACATGCACGACATCCTGACCGGCTCGCAGCCCGACGGCACCGCGTTCGCGGCCGGCGATGACCGCACCTGCGGCAACTGGACGAAGAGCGGCCAGGGGGCGGCGATGGTCGGCCATCACGATCGGCAGGGCTTGCGCGACGACGACGCGTCGAAGTCCTGGAACTCGTCGCACCCCACGCGCGGGCCCGACGGCGGCTGCAGCCAGAACGATCTCAAGAGCACCGGCGGCAACGGCTTCTTCTACTGCTTCGCCACGAAATAGTCTTACGGCGGCGCGCTGACGTCGGGGAGATGACTGGACCTGCAGAACCCGATCAGCTGGCGCGCCGCCGTTGTAGAACCGCGCGCCACGTGTGGCTTCCTTAATCGCTGAAAGTAATCGCTGAAAGTCGAGCGTCGACAGCGCGGAGATTCAGCTCGGTAGACCGCGTCGATCACGAGAGTGCTTCAGCTCCTGGACCGGCCGGACCTCGATCACCCCGACGCGCGCGGGCGGGAACCTCGCGGCGACCGCGCAGGCCTCGTCCATGTCCTTGGCCTCGATGACGAAGAATCCACCCAGCTGCTCCTTTGTCTCGGCAAAGGGGCCGGCGGTGGTGGAGACCTTGCCGGCGCGGACGCGGATGGTCCGGGCCGTCCGGACCCGCTGCAAAGCGTCCGAGGCGATGTAGTGGCCGCTCCGTCGGATCTCCTCGGCGTACTCGATCGCGGAGTCGACAAGAGGCTGCATCTCCTTCTCGGGCATGGCGTCCAGCACGTTCTCGTCGTGGTAGATCATGAACATGAACTTCATCGCATTCTCCTCACGGGCGAAGCTCCTTGATCGGCCGCAATGTTGGACATGGCGTTCACGTCGTTCTCGACAAGATACACCAGGCAGATGCCGAAATCGAAGCCGTGATGGTTACGCGCGGAAGTCGGCCGATAGCGCTGGGGACGTGTCTGGGTGCGGCTCGACGCAGTATCGATTACAGAGTTATGTGGCGAGGCGTGCGCGCTCGAGCGCAGCGATGCGCCGATAAGGATCGGAGCCCAGCTCGGCCGTGAGGGCGTCCAGGGACTCGAGCGCGCTCTCGATCGCGGTCCGGTCGGAGGCGGGCTCCGAAGCCAGGAGGCGAACCCACGCCAGCGCGACGTCGAAGGCACCAAGCCGCCAGCCTCGTCCCCGATCGACGAGCTCACGCGCCTCAGAGAGGAGCGCGCGGGCTCCCGAGCGGTCACCGGCGGCCAGCTTCGCGTCCGCGAGCGTCGCGAGGATGCGCGGCTCGTACCACAGCGCGGTGCGCCGATTACGAGCGAGCGCGAGCGCCCGCTCGAGTACGCTCGTGGCCGCGGTGAGGTCGCCGTCCGCGAGCTCCGCAGCGCCGAGAAACGCCGCGGCCTCCACCCGAGAGAACACGCTTCCGCGCTCTTCCGCGAGCTCGACGGCACGGCGGCCGTGGGCGAGCGCGCCGGCCAGATCACCCCGCAGGCGCAGCACCTCGCACAGGATTGCGTGCGTTCCGTAGAGGGCCTGGAGTGCGCGCTCACTCTCCTCGGCGAGGAGTGCCTCCAGGGCGGCCTCAGCCTCGGCCGTGCGCCCGAGGTGTGCGCTCGCCAGCGCCCACCAGACGCGGCACAAGCCAGGGGCGGTGGAACGCCCGACCGCCTCCCGCAGTCCGGCAACCTGCGCGACCTCGGTCAGAGCCCGCTCGGCGGTCGCACGGGCGGGAGCGAGGCGGCCGACCGCAAGCTGTGCGTGGGCCAGCACCGAGCGCATCTCGAACTCGAACACTGCGTCGGATCCTTCGGCGAACTCCGTAGCGCGCTCCGCGCATGCGAGGTACTGCCCCACGTCGCCCGCGAGCCCGCACAGGCGTCCGTAGGACGTGAGCAGGAACGCGTGGCCTGCCTTGTCTTGAAGTCGCTCGGCGATCGCGCGCGCCTCGTCGAAGAGGCCCCGGGCCTCACGCTCCTCGATTCCGGCGATGCGGCCGATTTCGAGTAGCGCGATGCGCGAGGTGAGCTCGAGCATCAGGGTCTCGCGGGACTCCGGAACGGCGGCGAGGAGCGTGGTGACCCGACGGCAGTGTCTCACCCCATCCGCCGGGTCACTGCGTGCGACGCGTCGGCCCGCCTGCTCGTGCCAACGTGCCGCCTCGAGGTGCTCGCCGGCCTCATCGAAGTGATGGGCGAGGAGCGCGGCGTGCGTAGCGGCCGCAGGTCCGTGGATCGTGAGCAAGGCTCGCGCGATGGCGGCGTGGGTTCCGCGCCGGCGATCCAGAAGCTGTGTGCGGTAGGCGACCTCCTGCGCGAGGGGATGCCGGAAGGCGTGCTCACCCGGAGACTCGGCGGGACCGAGAAGCTCGGCTGTCGAAAGGCGCTCGAGCGACGCGGCGAGCTCGGGCGCGGGCAGATCGACCACGGTGCGCAGCAACTCGATTGGCACGTCTCGCCCGACCACGGCCGCGGCCTGGAGCACGTCCTTGTCGCGGTCCGCGAGCCGATCGATGCGCGACGCGAGGACGGCCTGAACGGTCTCGGGCAGCGTGATCTCCTCGATCGGGGCGGCCAGCCCGTAGGCGCCGCGTTCACCACGCAGCACGCCACGCTCGACGAGCGAGCGAATCATCTCCTCGACGAAGAGTGGGTTGCCGCGAGCCCGGGCCTCGATCCGGGCGCGCAGGGGCGCGAGCATGTCGTCGGATCCGAGCCAGTCGTCGACCAACGTCCGGCATTCCTGAAGACCGAGGGGCGCAAGCGAGAGACCCTCGACCCGTGAGGACCACACGGGCCGATACTCTGGCCGCGTGGTCGCGAGCAGCAGGATCCTGCTACCGGCTGACTCCGTGGCCAGGAGACGCTCGGTGAGCATCTCCAGCGCCACTTCGCTCGCCGGGTCGAGCCAGTGCAGGTCCTCGACCCAGAGCAACGTGAGCTCGCGCCGAGCGCGAGCCTGGATCAGCGTGAGCAGTGACCGGAAAAGACGTGTGCGGCGCGCTTCAGGATCGAGTCCTGAAGGAGCAGGGACGTGATCGGACACCCCGAGAAGGTCGAGCCAGAAATCCAGGGCGATCGGGTCGGGCTGCGCGTTCCCGAGACCGCGTCTCACAGCGTCCCGGACGTCTGAAGGTGACGCGCCTTCGCCGACACCGAAGAGACTGCGCGCAAGCGCGACCATCACGTGAAAGGGAAGCATGCGTCCGTGGGAGAGCGCGCGGGCATAGTGAAGCGCCACGCCGCGGGCGCGCTCGACGAACTCGTGACAGAGGCGGCTCTTTCCCGCGCCCGGCTCCGCGGTAACCAGGACGACTTTCGGTCGACCTGACTGCGTCTCGCGCAGGGCCCTCTCGAGCAGAGCGAGCTCGCGCTCGCGGCCGACGAAGCGCGAGAAGCCGCGCGCCCGGGAACTCTCGAGGCGGCTCCGGATCTGGCCCGGACCCCGCAGCTCGAACACGCGCACGGGAACGCTTGCGCCCTTGAGACTCTGTTCGCCACGGTCGAGGAAGTCGAAGAAGCCCGCCGCGAGGCGCGCGGTCTGCTCGGTCACGGTGATGCTGCCTGGTGGCGCCAGTTGCTGCGCCCGGGCGGCGAGCCCGACGACGTGCCCCTGCGCGGTGTAGTCCATGCGCAGGTCGTCGCCGATCCGCCCGACGACGACCTCGCCGGAGTTCAGGCCCATCCGCACCGCGAACTCGAGCCCGCTCTCGCGCCGCACGTCTTCGGCGAGCGCGCCGAGCTCGCGCGCCAGATCCAGGGCGGCCGCACAGGCGCGCTGGGCGTGGTCCTCGTGGGCGATCGGGGCGCCGAAGAGCGCCATGATGCCGTCGCCGGTGTACTGGTTGATGGTCCCCTCGTATCGGTGAACGCCGCCCGCAAGGATCCGGAACAGGCGATCGAGCAGGCGATGCCATTCCTCGGGATCGACGCGCTCCGCGAGCTCCATCGAGCGCACGACGTCGGCGAAGAGGACGGTGACCAGCTTGCGCTCGCCCCTGAGCGCGCTCTGGGATGCAAGAATCTTCTCGACAAGATGCCGCGGCGTGTAGGCGCGCGGCTCGGGGGTGAGTGTCGGCGCCGCGAGGTGCGCGCCACACTCGTTGCAGAACCTCGCGCCAGCGGGGTTCTCGTGCTGACAGATTCGGCAGCTCACTGGGCCCTTGCCCAATCTTAGCCTCATCCGCGTGCAAGTCACGCCGGACCGACGGCTTGCTCCGAAGAATGAGAGCGGGTGAACGACCGCTCAGGAGACTCCCGGCATTGAATCGGTTATCGATCCGTTGTCCGCCATGCGATAGCGCGAAGGTCCAAAATGTTAAGGACCTATCAATGAAGAAGCAGTCGAACGAACAGAATCCGCGAAGACATCCTTGGCTTTCCACTGCTACGAGAGCTTTCGCCGCGTTGGATCGAATATCGGGTGGGTGACAACACCCTAGCCTTGGCCAGGCCAAGCCTGACTGCAGCAGATGTTCCAACGCCCAACGGCAGCGCCTCGCTTCAACTAGCATTTAAGGTTTCCGCTCCCGAAGTTGATACGTGCGCTGACGAACTAGTGCGGCATGGCGTCAATTTGCTCTCACCGCCCACTGACCAGGTCTTTGGACATCGCACGCTGTTCTTCCGTGATCCGGACGGAAATCTGCTGGAGGAGTTTGCGGACATCTATGTTTGCGGACATTTAGTTGTGGAGACAAGCAGTGGCAAAGAATTGAACCGCTTCTGCCGACGGACGTGCGCGGCGAGGATCGCGTGGACGATCCGCGCGCCTGTACGGGCCACGCTTATTTCGTGGATGCCGACTGGAGCCGAGCCGCACCGCCTGTCGCGAGCGGCCACAGGTAGCGATCCCACGTGAGACCGAGCACTTCCATTTGGCCGGCGGCTCGCACGCCGAACCGTTCGGCGACGCGCCGCGAGCGGGCGTTCTGCGGAAGAATCGCCGAGATCGCATACGTCAGCCGCAGAACGTCGCGCGCGTAGTCGCGAACGCAACGCACCGCTTCGGTCGCGAAACCGTGGCCCCAGACGGCGGGGTCGAACGTGTAGCCGAGCTCACACTCGAATGTAAGCGCGACGCCAGCGGGCGCCTGTGCCCGCCCGAACCATCCTCTGCGAATCCCGCGCTGGGCTGCCGCGGATTCGACCGCGAGGTCGGTCAAGCCGCAGCGCCCGATCAGCGCTCCGTCTTCCTTGCGCAGGACCGCGAGGTGGCCGAGCGCGAGCTGCTCAGAGCTCTCGAGAGTGGCCTGCAACCACGCGGCCGATTCTTCGGGCGTGCGCGGCCGGCCTCCGGGATAAAGATACTGCGCGACTTCGGGGAGTGCGTGGATCCGAGTGAAGAACGGCAGATCGTCCGGCGCGATCCGCCGCAGCACGAGGCGAGCCGACTCCAGCCGGTCTGTGCCGTGCGCCAGCGTCATTGTGAAGACGCCTTCATGTCGCTCGCATTGTAGATCCTTTCGCGGAGTCGGATCGACAGCAGCGACTGGGCACCAGGCCGAGAACGTGAACAAGCGCCGAGCAGTATCGTCGCGCAAGGGGTTACCTCCGATCGCTTGACAAGGGCGGGTCAGTTGCTATATTCAACCCACAGGTTGAATATATGAGCCCGGTTCTCAACCTCGCCTTCGCGGCGCTCTCGGACCCGACGCGCCGAGAGATCGTCCAACAGCTGGCGAAGGGCGCCGCGCGCGTAACCGATCTCGCCCAGCCCTTCGACATGTCGTTCAACGCCGTCTCGAAGCACGTGAAGGTGCTCGAGCGCGCCGGGCTGGTGCGGCGCACGCGGGCAGGCCGCGAGCACCATATCGCCCTCGATCCGGAGCCGATCCGGCGCATCGCGGGCTGGGCCTCCCGCTACGAGCGGTTTTGGAGCGATCGCCTCGACAAGCTGGAGGCATTCCTCAAAGCGAACAGAAAGAGAGATTGACGATGCCTACTGCCGGAACGAGCCCGACCACCCCCCTCCTCCGGATCACGGTCCCCCGGCGGATCGAAGCTTCGCCCGAAGAGGTCTTCGACGCGTGGGCCGAACCCGACCTGTTCAGGCGCTGGTTCGAGCCGCACCGGGCCATTCTCCGCAACGCCGCGGTCGACGAGCTCTGGTATTGGGAGGCGGACCATGCCGGCCGTCTGTGGGCGCACTACTGCCGCTACCTGCGCGTGGAGCGCCCGCGGCTGTTGGAGTTCACGTGGATGTCGGAAGCGACGCGCGGGCTCGAGTCCCGGGTGACCATCGAGGTGACGCCGTCCCGCGGCGCCACCGAGCTGGTGTTGACGCACAACGGGCTCCCCGACGACGAGATGGGCCGCGGCCACGAGGAGGGCTGGAAGCACTTCACCGGCATCCTGGCCGAGAAGATCAAAGGGCTGCGGTGAGGAGCCGGGACCGCGAGAGCGTTTCGGGGCCGAACAACGCGGGTTGCATGCCGAACGATAAGGGGACGGAAGGGAACGAACGGTCAAGGACACCCGCAGGAAGGAGAGAAGAGCGATGACGAAGCACATGACCGGGACACGTAAAGAGTGGCTTGCAGCGCGGCTCGGGCTGCTCGAGGCGGAGAAGGAGCTAACGCGGCGCAGCGACGAGCTGGCGCGGCGGCGGCAGGAGCTGCCGTGGGTGCGGATCGACAAGGAGTATCGATTCCAGACCGACGAGGGGAGCGCCTCGCTGGCAGACCTCTTCCGACGGCGCTCGCAGCTCCTCGTCTACCACTTCATGTTCGGGCCCGACTACACGGCGGGGTGTCCGCACTGCTCGGCGATCGCGGACGGGTTCGACGGGTTCGCCGTGCACCTGGCCAACCACGACGTCATGCTTTGGGCGGTGTCGCGGGCGCCGCTCGCGAAGCTGCAGGCGTACAAGCGGCGGATGGCGTGGACGTTTCCCTGGGCGTGCTCGCTCGGCAGCGACTTCAACTACGACTTCAACGTCTGGTTCAGCGAGGAGCAACAGCGCGAGGGGAGCATCGAATACAACTACCGGCGCGGCGGCCACGCGATGGACGCGACGTCGGTCCCGGAGCCTGTCGCCGAGCTCGCGGCCACCGTCGGAACCGACGCGGCCACGTACACGCGCGAGAGGCCGGGCATGAGCGCGTTCGCGCTCGAGGACGGCGTCGTCTACCACACCTATTCCGCCTATGCGCGCGGACTGGACGGCCTCTGGGGCGTGTACCAGTGGCTCGACCGCGCGCCCAAGGGGCGCAACGAGACGGGCGTCTGGATGCGCCGCCACGACGAGTACAACAAGGGTTGAGCGAAGTCGTGGCGCAACTGCGGGATCGTGAGCTTGGACTCGTCAGCGGGAAAGCTTCTCCGCGCGGACGCCGATGAGGCGGAGCTTGCGGTGCCGGGGATTCTCGCGGTCATCGAGGAAGGGCAAGAGTAGCTCGAGCGCCGCCGCGCACAGGGCCTCCTCGCTCGCCCACGCCTCGAGGCCGGTTCGCGAGCGCGAGAAGGTGATGAAATTCTCGAAGCGGACGGTCACCGTGACCGTCCGGAACGCACGGAAGCCGTGGCCCTCGAGCCGGCTCCACACCGTGCGGGCCAGCGCGCGGGCGCGCTCCAGCACGAACGTCGCGTTGAGGGTGTCGACCTCGAACGTCTCCTGCTCGCCGACGGACTTGCGCTCCCGCTCGTTCGACACCGCGCTCTCCGAGAGACCGCGGGCCTTGGCGAAGAGGTCCTCGCCCCCGCGGCCGAACCATTCCGCGAGCTGCGCCAGGTCGAGCGTCCTGAGATCGGCGACGGTCCGGATGTGACGCTCGTGCAGGAAACGCTCGGTCTTGGGTCCGATCCCCGGAATGACCCGGATCCGCAACGGATCGAGAAACGGCTGGACCTCCTCCGGTCGCACGACCGTGAGCCCGTCGGGCTTCTGAAAATCGGAGGCGATCTTGGCGACGAGCTTGTTGGGGCCTATGCCCACCGAGGCGGTCAGCCCTTCCTGGCTCACGATCTCCGCCTTGAGCCGGCGGGCGCGCTCGACCGCAGCGTCGAAGCTGCCGAGCGACGAGAGCTCGAGATACGCCTCGTCGACGCTGGTCTTCTGGAAGGCGTCGCCGGCGGCGGCGAGGATTGCCATGATCCGCGCCGAGACTTCCCGGTAGAGCGCGTGATCGTCACGGACGAAGATCGTCTCGGGCTCGCCTCGGCGACGCGCGGCCTCCGCCAGGCGCCAGGCTCGCGAGATCGGCAAGGCCGAGCGGATACCGTACCGTCTGGCCGCGTAGCTCGCCGCCGTCACGACGCCTCGGCCGTGGCCCTCCTTCGGGTCGGCACCGACCACGAGCGGCCGGTCTCGTAGCGCAGGATCCCGCTGCGCCTCGACGGCGGCGTAGAAGGCGTCCATGTCCACGTGCGCGACGATCCTCACCGAGCCTCCTGTGGGCGTAAGATTGCACAGGCAGAAAGTTCCTCGCCAACGAAAGCCAGAAACACTTTGAACGAAAGCCTTACAAAACGCATTAGTATTACGTGATTGCGCCCTAGGACGATTTCGCAGAGCGTTGGCCACGCAATGCACAGGAAATGGTACGACCGTGCTCCATAGAGCGACCCCGGAGCGACTGAGCGCGTTCTCCGATGGCGTGTTCGCTGTCCTTATAACAGTGCTGGTTTTGGAACTGCGTCCACCAGAACTCCCCACCTTGAAGGCGCTTCTGTTGCTCTGGCCCACATGGCTAAGCTACGCAGTGAGTTACCTTTTCATCGCCATCGTTTGGACCAATCACCATTACCTTATGCGCTATGCCACAGAGGCGACCTCTCGCCTCTTGTGGTTCAATTTCGCGCATCTGTTTTCTATGTCACTGCTTCCGCTCTCGACCGCTTGGATGGCCGTGAGCGAACTGGCGCCGCAGCCGGTTGCCTTCTATGCGGCGGTTTTCTTCCTCGTAAACGCGACTTACATCTGTTTGATTTGGGAGCTTATTGACACAGTTGATGACGTCTCGCGGAGGGTGCGGAGGATTATGCGTTTCCGCTCGATAGCGACGTTATGCCTTTTCGGGGCGGCCGCGGTTGTCGCACTGAAATATCCGCGGGTTGGACTCGGAATTTGTTGTTGTTGCCTGATCGTCTATCTGAAGCCCGATCCGGAGCAACATGCCTGGCGAAATTGTCCGGGATAGCCTGCCAACCTCGGCGTTGAAGAGACGGAGGTGGTCGGTGTCCGCGCGACCCTATAGCCAACGATCCTTGACGCCGTAGACCAAGTAGGCGCCGGCGAGGTACAGGCGCCGGAGCAACGGCAGCGGGAAGCGCGGAAGCCGGGCCGCCGTCAACGGCGTGTCCCGGGGCACGTCCTTGCCAGCGGCGAGATCCGCGGCCAGGCCCCCCGAGTAGGTCGCGATCGAGACGCCATTCCCGAGGTAGGCCAGCGCGTAGACGACGGTCGAGTCCTCATCGGCCGCGCCGACATGCGGCATGAGGTCGTAGGAGAGGCACACGTTGCCGTACCAGAAGTACTCGCCGCCAACACCGGCCAGGACGGGGAACTTGGCCGCCATCTGCGCCTCGAGCCATCGACGCCGGCGGCGGAGCGACGAGGGCGTGTTGACGAGGCCGGCGCGGCCGCCGAAGAGCATGCGGTCGTCGGGCAAGCGGCGCCAATAGAAGAGGAGGTCCCTCGTGTCCGCATAGCACTGCGGTCGGAGGGAGCCGACATCCTGCCACTCGGCGGGCCCGAGCGGCCGCGTCACGATGATGTTGCTCGTCGCCGCCAGGAGCCGGCCGCGGAAGTGGGGATGGAGCCGTTCAGGCGTGTAGCCGTTGGTAGCGACGATCACCCGCCGGGCGCGGACCCTGCCGGTCGGGGTCGCGAGCACGTGGTGGGCTCCGTCCCGCCCCCATGCGACGACGGGCGACCGCTCGTGGACGAGCGCGCCCTGGCGCATGGCGGCCAGCGCCAGCCCGTTGACGTACTTGAGCGGGTGGAGACCGAAGACGTCGCGGAACCAGAGCCCGCCGTGGGCCGAGGGGCCCCGCAGGTGGCCCTCGCGCTCCAGCCGTTCGCGATCGAGGAAGTCGACGCCGTCGTAGCGCAGTGGGCCCCGGTAGAGCGCCAGGCGCGCCTGGAGGTCGGCAACCCGCTCCGGACGGTGGGCGACCTGGACGTAACCGTTGGCGGTCGCATCGCACGCGATTCCCTCGGTCGTGATCAGGTGGCGGACCAGCGCGACTGCTTCCACGCCGATCTCGAGGGCCCGGCGCGTGGCCTCCACGCCCCATTCGGCGATGCGCCTCGCCAGGGGCACCTTACCAAAGGTGATGGAACAGATCCCGCCATTCCGGCCGCTCGCGCCCCAGCCGATCCGGTTGGCCTCGAGCACGAGCGTCTCGATCCCGTGGGTTCCGGCCAGACGGTATGCGGCCGAGAGCCCGGTGTAGCCTCCGCCAATCACCGCCACCTCCACGGTCCGGTCGCCGGGCAGCGGGCGGACGTTATCTGGCCCCGGGCCCACGGTGGCCGCCCAGTACGAGTGGACGTGCCCGGCCGGCGTCAGCGCCGTCGTCATCGGATCGGCCACGCGCGCCACCGCCGCCGCTCGTCCTCGGTCAGCGGAGGTCGGGGTGGGGCGTGGGGATCCACCACTCGTCCCCGCGCGGGGTCGTCACGTATTCGGGCCAGCGGAGGTCGATGGGCGGAACGAAGTTGCGCGGTAGGAGCGGGGCCACCCAGAGACCGCCGCCGACGCCTCCGCCTGTGCGCTCCTCGAACTCCGCCCGAGCCCGGGCGAGATCCTCGGGGCGCGTCAGCAGGTCGATCAGCGTGGCCGCGATGGTCTTGCCAGCGACGAACGTCATGGGGTCGATGCAGCCCGGCACGCCGCCCAGCGCGTTCCGCGCCCACGCGGGGTACTGGTATCCCGGCGCCGGCGGCCGGAGGGTCGGCCGACCGGTGAAGAGCCGCACGGTCGGCGCGTGCCAGGTGTACTCGACGTAGTCGTCGGAGGTGAAGTTGAGCTGCCAGCCGGGGAGGTTGCGGCGGAGCTGGGCCTCGTGCTCCTCGGGGGTCACGAGCCGCTGACTGACGTCGTCGAAGGGGTCCGACATCGGCTGGAGCCCGAGGTTCTTCTGGATCTCCCGCGCGAAGGCACGCGCCTCCTCGCCGGGAACGGGCGGCCCCACGAGCTCCAGGTTGCGGTAAGTCAGATCGGCCAGCACGTGGTTCGCGAGACCGACGCGCGTCTTGGTGACCCAGCGGCTCGAGAGCCGGCATCCCGTGCTCTCGGCCGCGTGCTGCGCGTTCTTCTCGAGCACCCGGGCAATCTGCTCCTGGATCCCGAGCGTCGGCGCGCGCCAGGCGTACTGGATCTGCGCCAGACGCGGCGGGAGATTGTCGGAGGTGCACTGGCCGCCCACCAGGATGAATTCGTTGAGCGTCCAGGTCCCGGCATGGGGGAACATCGCCTCCTTCGTGTATTTCGTCGTGGTGTACATGAGGCACACGGCGTCCAGCGCCGCCGGGCACCGGGCCCCGGCGTGGGCGCGCCCCGGAAAGGGCAGGAGCGACTGGTCGATCCAGGTCTCCGGGTCCAGGCACTCGAAGGTAAAAACCGCGCTCCAGTAGGCGCCGCAATGGGTATCCCAGACGGTCGTGCTTGTCGCGCCTGGATGGTAGGAGATGTAGGCGTCGGCCCCGTCATAGTACCCCTTGGCGGCATGCACGGGCTTCGAGCCGCAGACCTTCTCCGCTGGCTCCCCGAAGAAGCGCAGGGTGCCGCGCAGGCCGTGACGCGCCATGGCGGCCTTGGCCCCCAGCACACCGGCGAGCGCCGCGACACCGAGGGCCGAGTGGGGGTCGGTGTGACCGGGGGCCCAGGGGTGCAGCCCCTCGCGCGGCGCCCGGTACGGAACCGGCTGCTGGGAGTTCTCTGGCACGGCGTCGTACTCGGCGTACGTTCCCAGGACGGGCCGGCCCTCGCCGAACGTCGCCAGGAACGCCGTCGGCATCCCGGCCGAGCCTTCCTCCACCTGGAACCCCTCGGCCCGCAAGAGCTCACAGTAGGCGCGCGCCGATCGATATTCACGGAAGGCCGTCTCGGCGTAGTGCCAGATCTGTTGATGGAACTGGGACAACCGCTTCCGGTTCGCCTCGACCCAGTCGAGCGCGGCCTGCTTCTCGCTGCCGATCGCGATCATGGCAACCTCCTCCTCCGGCTCAGAACCGCCCCGGTGCGCTACTTCAAGATCCAGGCGTCGAAGCGCTTGATCACCTCGGGCCGGTGCTGTGCCCACCACTTGACGTCCGCCAGCAGCATCTTCTCGAAATTCTGCGGCGCGCTCGGGAGCAGGGCGGCACGCTCCGCCGGGATGAACTGGAACGCGTCCTGGTTCGTCGGTCCGTAGTGGATGAGCCGGGTCAAGTGCGCCTGCCGATCAGGACGCATACAGAACGCGACAAACTTCATGGCGCCCTCGAAGTTCTTCGTCCCGCGGGGGATGACCCAGAAGTCGGAGCTGATCGTCCCGTGGTTCCACTCTAGGTCCACCGACACCCCCTCCTCGCGGATCTTCTGGATCCGGCCGCTGTAGGCGATCGCCAGGTTCACCTCCTTGTCGGCGAGCATCTGGATGGGCAGCGCACCCGGCGACCACCACTTCACCACCTGGGGCTTGACGCGGTCGAGACTCGCGAAGGCGCGATCGATGTCGATGGGGTAGATCTTATCGAACGGCACGCCGTCGGCCAGGAGGCCATGCTCCAGCGTCATAAAGAGGCCGCTGACGTTGGCCAGCGTGCGGCCCCCGGGGAACTTCTTCACGTCCCAGAACTCGGGCATGGACCGGGGATGCTTGCCCTTCGGGTACACGTCGGTCCGGAATGAAATGTTCATGGAATAGTAGATCGTGCCCAGCCCGTACCTGTCCCGCTGGGAGGCGTGCACGCCGTTGAGGGCCTTGGGGTCGATCATGTTGTAGTCCAGCGGGTGGAAGTAGTCCCCCTGCGCCTGGAGCTGGTAGACGGTTGCGAGCCCGGTGGTCACCACGTCCCACTCGACGTTGCCGCTGTCCACCATGGCTTTCATCTTGGCTACGTCCGGCTGGGACGTGTCGACCACGCGGATGCCCGTTTCCTTCTCGAAGGGCTTGAAGAACGCCTCGCGTTGCGAATCCTGATAGGAGCCGCCCCAGGAGCAGACGACGATCTGGTGCCTGGCGGCGTGGGCCAGGTGGGGCACGAAGACCCGAGGGGCGAGCGCGCTACCGAGGCTCGCCGCGGTGGCCTTGAGGAAGTCCCGTCGCGAGACGGTTCGCGGGGTGGCTGTGGGAGTCATGGGCTGTCCTCCTTTGCGCGAGGCTCCTGACCGCCGCGGCTCCCCGGGCCGCCCACCAGGCGCTGGGCCTGGCCGCGCAGCACCTCGGCCAGCAGAAGCAGGGCGACCGAGCCGACGATCACCAGGGTCGACACGGCGGCGATAGTCGGATCGATCTCCTGGCGGATCCCGTCCCACATCTGTTTGGGAAGCGTCGCGGTGGTGGGGCTCGAGAGGAACATCGCAATGATGACCTCGTCAAACGACACGATGAAGGCGAAGATCGCGGCGGAGATGACGCCGGGCCGGATGATCGGCAGGGTGACTCGCCAGAAGGTCCGGAGCCGGTTGGCGCCCAAGTTCATGGCTGCGTGTTCCAGGTTGGGGTCCACCCCCTGCAGCGTGGCCGATACGATGACGACCACGACCGGAATGGCGAGCACCGTGTGGGCGAGCGCCAGGCCGGCCAGCGTCCCGGTGAGCTCCCAGCGGGCGAAGAGGAAGTAGATTGCGATGGCCGTGATGATGACCGGGATGATCATGGGCGAGAGCACGAGCCCGTAGAGCAGGCCCCGGCCGCGGAAGCGTCCGCGCGCGAGGCCGAGGGCGGCCAGCGTGCCGAGCCCGGTGGCCAGCACCATGGTCAGCGCCGCTACGCGGACACTCAGCCAGGTGGCGGCGAGCCAGGCCGGGCTCGTGAAGTACTTCTCGTACCACTGGAGCGACCAGCCGGGCGGGGGGAAGGTCAGAAACTTGGCCGAGCTGAAGGAGATGGGGACGATCACGAACATGGGCAGGAGAAGGAAGAGGAGAATCAAGCCCGTCAGCGTGTAGAGGGCGAGCCTCGCGATGTCCCAGTCGCCCGGCCCGGCCCGCCCGTCGCGCCACCCGTTCACCGGCCCTCCACCACGCTGCCCCAGGCCGCGGTCCCCAGGAAGCGCCGGAAGACGATCAGGACGAGCAGGGTCAGCCCGAGCAGCACCACCGCCAGCGCGGACCCGAAGCCCCAGTTGGTGAGGTCGTTGACCTGTCGCTCGATCAGCATCGAGAGCAAGACGTCGCGCGGACCGCCCAGCAGCGCCGGCGTGATGAAGAAGCCCAGGGCCGAGACGAAGACCAGCGCCGCGGCGCTCACCACCCCCAGCAAGCTCAGCGGGAAGAACACGCGGCGAAAGGACTGCCAGCGGTTGGCGCCCAGGTTCTCGGCGGCGCGCAGGAGGTCTCGGTCGATGTTCTTCATCACGCTGTACATGGGTAGGACCGCGAAGGGCAGGAGCACGTGCGTCATGCCCACCAGCACCCCGACGAAGTTGTGCATCAGCCTGAGCGGCTCCTCCACGACGCCCAGCCGGAGGAGCAGCGTGTTCACCAGTCCACCCCGTCCCAGCATCACCATCCAGGCGTACGTCCGCACCAGCACGCTGATCCAGAACGGGACGATAACCAGGATGATGAGCACGCCTGCCAGCCGTCCGGGCACGGTGGCCATGACGTAGGCCAGCGGGTAGCCCAGCGCGAGGCACAGCAGGGTGACCAGGGCCGCCGTCTCGAAGGTGATGCCGAGCACATGGAGGTACGTCGGGTTGGTCACGACCTCGAGGTAGTGCCGGGCTGTCGGCGCGGGATCCAGGAGGCTCAGGCGCAGGATGGCGGTCAGCGGGGCCACGAACAGGACGAGCAGGACGACCAAGGTGGGCAGGACGAGGAGAAGGCGCCGGAGGCCATCGCGTTCGGCAACGGCTTCCCACGCGCGGATCCAGGGACGCGCATCCACGATGGATCCGGCCACCCGGCTGATCGCCGTCACCGTGTCTCCTCCGAGCGTGACGCGAGCAGCTTCACGTCTGCCGGATCCCAGCCCAGGCGCACCTGGTCGCCCCGCCGGATCGCCGGGAGCCCCGTGCTGTTGAGGCGGACGAGGGTCACGGTCTCATCGCTGTCCTCGAGTCGGACCATGAGCTTGGTGACGCCGCCGATGTAGATCGTTTCCTCCACCACCCCTGCGTAGTCGGAGCCCGTTCCGTGCTCCACGGCCACCTTCTCGGGTCGGAGGCTCAATCGAACATGCTGACCCAGCCGGAGCCCGTCACGGTCCGGCACGACGAACCGAAGCTTCTTGGGAGTCTCCGCCACCCAGCGCGCGTCCAGCCGGTCCACCAACGTGGCCTCGAAGAAGTTCGACTCGCCGATGAATGCGGCGACGAAGTCGTTGGCCGGCGTCTCATAGAGCTCGGGGGGCCGCCCGACCTGCTCGATGCGGCCGTGGTTCATCACCGCGATGCGGTCGGAGAGCACGAGGGCCTCCTCCTGGTCGTGGGTGACGTAGAGGACCGTGAGCCCCAGCGCGGCCTGAAGCCGCTTGAGCTCGAGCTGCATGTGCTCCCGGAGCTTCTTGTCCAGCGCGCCCAGCGGCTCGTCCATGAGGAGCACCGGCGGGTTGAAGACGAGGGCGCGGGCCAGGGCCACGCGCTGCTGCTGGCCGCCCGAAAGCTGCCGCGGCAAGCGCCCCTCGTAGCCGGCGAGCTTGACCAGGTCGAGCGCCTCCCCAACCCGTCCGGCGATCTCACGCTTGCGGATGCCGCGCATCTCGAGAGAGAACGCGACGTTGTTGAAGACGGTCATGTGCGGGAAGAGGGCATAGTTCTGGAACACCATCCCGACGTTCCGTCGATAGGGGGGCGTCCGGGTAATTGGCCGGCCAGCCAAGTGGATCTCGCCGGCGCTGGGTCGTACGAATCCCGCGATCATCATGAGGGTTGTGGTCTTCCCGGAGCCGCTCGGCCCGAGCAGCGTCACGAACTCGCCGGCGAGGATCGTGAGCGAGACACGGTCGACAGCCAGGGTGTCGCCGAAGTGTCGGCTGAGGCCGACGAGCTCGAGGTGACCCGCGGAGACACCGTCAGTCATCCAGTCCTCTCGGCGAGGGTCGTACGGGCCCCATTTATCGAGCCGGAGCGACGGTGTCAAGAGTGAACGCGCGCCGAGGCGCCTTGACAGGCCGGAACGCCTTTGGCCGTCTATGATGGCGCGGCAGCGGGCAGCTGCTGGATGCGGTCCAAAATGCGCCTCCGGTTCCGTGGTCGGCAAGGAACCCATAGCGTGATGAGGAGCCCACGGCCACCGACCCGTCGCACCGCGTCGTACCAGCGAGCGATCTGGGTGGCGTCGCGGCCCGGCGCCGCCCAGACCTCGAACCCACGCCGCCGCAGCCGCCGAAGGATCTGCGGCTGGAACCGGTCGTAGTCCCACAGCACTTGCACAATGTCGCGCGGCAGGTCGGCCTCAGCCCGCAGGCTCTTCTCGGCGTGCACCCACCTCCGGGCCATCGGATACGCGCTGTCGTTCCAAATTACTACCTTCAGTCCTCGGCGACGCAACCCGTCTCGGAGCGTTCGAATCGCACGGACGTGCTGGACCGTGGACCGCTCGTGGTCTTCATCCATCCCGACATGGAAGTATCGCTGGGGTCGGCACGTCCGAATCAGTTCGTCGATGATCCGGAAGGCGCGCCGCCAATACTCGGTGTTGTCGAACAACAGGTGGTGCGGTCGAAACCAGTGGTTGTGATGATGCCAATGACTCTGAGAGAAGTTGATCTTCGGCACGACGTCGAGGCGGCGCTGGTGGGCGTGCCGTGCGAGGGTCGCGAGGTCCCGCATCGGTACCGTGTATGGCCGTGCGAGCTCGGGATGCGACTCGTACCGAACCGCGTCCTCGCAGTCCACCACGAGCGTCGTGTACCCAGCCGCGGCCATCGCGTCAACAATCTCGAGCGCGAGTCGTAAACTGAATGGCCGCTCCCACGCCTTGCGCCTGCACCACGACGGGTCGTAGTGGGTGAGGTGAAGGAGGTAGGCACGCACGGACAACGGTCGGAATCTCGTGGCGCCGCGCCGGAGATTCACGGGACCCAAGTGACGAGGCACCACAGGTTGTCTATTCGACATGCCGATCCTTCGCCATGAGGACCTCTCGGGCAGTGGCGATTTCTCCTTGCACCGCCTCCGCGCCTGGGAAGGTCCGATTCGCCTCGCGATACCAGTGGCGAGCGTTCTCGATATCGCCTTCAAGCGTGTGAACGATGCCGTGGAGCCAGGCGGCCTCCGGGGATTTGTCCTGCTGGACGATCCCATGGGCCTCCTGCCAGGCGCCGCGCGCGAGCAGCTCGACCACCTCGATCAACCGATCGTCTCGCATCTCTCTCCCTGTATTCGGCATGGATCCCTCCACGCGGCCGTTCGGTTCACCGCGCATCGTGATGTCCCGGAGTCCTGTCCGCTGACGGGCCGTAGCGTGCGATCTCCGCCGGCGGTGTACCAGACCGAGAGTCCGCCACGCACGTATCGCGCATCCAACGAGCAGCTCGCCCAGGAGTACGTCTTTGCGCGCGTGGTCTCACGGGCGAGAGCGCCAAGACGCTGGTCTTCTTCGAGCGCCAGCTCCTCGTCGAGATCCTCGCCTCTGCGATTCAGTGTGAGAAGACACCCGAGCGACCAAGGCGAGACGGCTGGAGGAGGCGCGACGGCTGCTCGAGGCCGGCACGCATGCCGTCGGCGACGTCAGCCTCCTCGTGGGCTACGAGAACTTCGCCGCGTTCACCACTGCGTTCAAGAGGCACTTCGGCGTGCCGCCCGCCCTCATCTCTTCGCCATCGAGGTCGCCGACCTCCGGATCGTATCGAGAGCGTCTAGCCCGCCACTGCCTGAACGAAGCGTTCCACCTCGGACTCGTCGTTGTAGTAGTGCACGCTGGCGCGGACGAGCGCGTCGACTCCGCGGGCGGGCAGATCGATCCGCGACAAGCGGGCCTCGTGGGCGTTGATGTTCATGGCGCGCAGCCGGTCGCGCGTCTTGGCCGGCGCTTCGCCGTCCTTGAGAAAGGCGACGATCCCGCACTGCTCCACTCCGCGATCGTGCACGCTCACGCCGGGGCGCTTCGCGAGCTCCCGCCGCAGCAGCGTAGCGAGCGCTTTGACCCGTGCTTCGGTCGCGTCGATGCCCACCCGCATCGCGTAACGGGCGGCGACGCCCAGGCCGATCTGGCCGGCCACGAATCGCTCCCAGTTTTCGAACCGGCGCGCGTCGTCACGAACGACGTAGGCGTCGGCGTCGGTCCACGTGGCAGCGTGGAGATCGATGAACGGCGGCTCGAGCTTCCCGATGGTGTCGCGCCGCACGTAGAGGAAGCCCGTGCCACGGGGCCCACGCAGATACTTGCGGCCCGTGGCGGAGAGCATGTGGCAGCCGATCTGACGCACATCGACCGCGAGCTGGCCGACCGACTGGCAGGCGTCGAGCAGATAGAGGATGCCGTGGCGCGCGGCGATGCGGCCGACGCCGGCCGCCGGATTGACGAGCCCGCCTCTCCCGGGCACGTGCGTGATCGCGATCAGCTTCGTGCGCGGACCGATCGCGCGCTCGAGCGCGGCGAGGTCGAGCTGCCCCGACGCGTCGCTGTCGACCACGTCGATCTCGATCCCCACGCGCGCCTTCATCTGCAGGAACGCGAGGTAGTTCGACAGGTACTCGGCCCGCGCGGTGATGACGCGGTCGCCCGCGCGGAACGGAACCGCGTAGAACGCCATGTCCCAGGCGCGCGTGGCGTTTTCCACGACCGCGATCTCGTCCGGGCGCGCACCGATCAGCGTGGCGACGGCGTCGTAGACGTCCGCGATGCGATCGGCCGCTTCGGCCGCAGCCTCGTAGCCGCCGATGGCAGCCTCGCGCGCCAGGTGGCTCGTCACCGCGTCGAGGACCGGACGCGGCGGCAAGGCAGAGCCCGCGTTGTTGAAGTGGAGAACGTTGGCCACACCTGGCGTATCCGATCTGAGCAACGGCACGTCGAGCGTCATCTGCTTGATCCTCCGATTGACACCTCAAGACCGGCCATTCGCGGATGGGTCCAAACCGGCCACTGGGCTTGCGCCCCAAGCGGTGACTGTTCTATCGCATCACATCCTCGCCAAGCAAGCGGCTCACGCCTGGTGGGCGCCTCGCCAAGGCGCGCTCATGACCAAGGCCGTTGACCACTCGGCTCCGACCGGCTACCGTGGCCGACGTGACTGTCGCCATCGAACGACACAGCGCCCTTTCAGATCGGCCGGGGCATTTAATTCGCGAGTCGTGCAGTCAGAGGGTGATCAGGTCATCGGGCGCCGCGGCGCTGGCCACGGCTGCCGTGTTGGCGGCGTGTATGTCGCCGCTGCAAACGCCCGCGCCGAGGACGCGCGTGACGGCGCTGGTGGGCGGCCGTGTGCTGCCGTCGCCGCAGGCAGCGGCGATCCCGGACGGCGTGGTCCTCGTAGAGGAGGCCATCATCACGGCCGTCGGCGCCCGTGGGGCCGTCCACGTGCCCGCGGGTGCCCGCGTCATCGACTGCGCGGGCGGGACCGTGACGGCCGGCTTCTGGAACAGTCACGTCCACTTCACAGGCGACGTCTTCCGCGCGGCGAACACCGCCCCCTCGGAGTCACTCGCCGCCGCACTGCGGGCCATGCTCACGTCGTACGGCGTCGTCCACGTCGTCGACACCGGGTCCGACCTCCTCAACACACTCGCGCTCCGGCGCCGCATCGAAAGCGGCGAGGTGCCGGGGCCGTTGATCCTCACGGCGGGCGCCGGCTTCGCGCCGGCTGGGGGGAGCCCCTTCTACATCCTTCCCGCGAGGATCCCGGAGCTGACGCGCCCGGCGGACGCCGTCCTCGTCGACGCCGAGCTCGCGCGCGGTGGCGACATCGTCAAGCTCTTTACCGGCTCCTGGGCCACGCCGCGCTCGATCGTGGTGATGCCGGTCGACGTCGTGCGCGCGGCCGTCGAGGTGGGCCATCGCCGCGGCAAGCTCGTGTTCGCGCATCCCTCGAACAGCCCCGGCGCGCGCGCGGCCATCGAGGGCGGCGTCGACGTCCTCGCCCACACCTTCCCGGCCTCACTCGACGGCAGCCCCTGGGATCGCGCGCTGCCCGCGATGATGAAGGAGCGCGGCACGGCGCTGATCCCCACTCTCAAGCTCTGGCCGTACGAGCTGACCCGGGGCGGGCTTCCGCCCGATCTCATCGAGCTCGTCCTCGGCAATGGAGTGGCGCAGACGCGCGCCTTCGCGGAGCTGGGTGGGCAACTCCTCTTCGGGACCGACGTCGGCTACATGACCGATTACGATCCCACCGACGAGTTCGTGTACCTGCAGCGGGCCGGGCTCGCGCCGGCGCAGATCCTCGCAATGCTGACCACGGCCCCAGCCGCCCGCTTCGGGCGCGCGACGGGACGCCTCGCGCCGGGGCTCGCGGCTGACATCGTCGTGCTCGACGGCGACCCCGCGCAGGACGTACGCGCGTTCGCGAAGGTGCGCACGACGATGCGGGACGGGCGCGTCCTCCACGGGAGGACGTAGGGCAAACCGAGTACGCATCGACCATGATCAGAAATGCGCTCGAGGATGACACGATGGCCAAGTTGCTCCAGACCATGGACGTAGTGCCGCGTTAGACGCTCGGTTACCTCGTCCGTCTTGACGGCGTGCGGCGGATCGGCGACCATGCGTCTTTCCTACACACGAGAACCCGACACCGAGTTCGGATCATCCCGGGAGGGAAACTATGAACTTCGCGATGAGACAGCTCGGACTCGCGGCTCTTGCCGCAGGCGTCCTGACGCTCGGGCTGTCGAGCGATGCCTCGGCACAGCGCAAGCTCAGCTTCGCCTACGACCAGCCGGTGACGACCGCCTACGGCGTCGCCGCGAACCTGTTCGACGAAAAGCTGAAGGCGTTGAGCGGCGGCAAGCTCAGCATCAATCAGTTCCCCGGCGCGCAATTGGGGACCGAGCCGCAAACGCTGCAGAAGCTGCGTGCCGGTGACATCGACTTCGTCATCACGGCAACCGCGAATGCAGCCAGCGTGGCGCCGCAAGCCGGCGTGTTCTCGCTGCACTTCATCTTCCACGACGAGAACCATCTGGCCAAAGCGCTGGCCGACAAGGCCGTGTCCGATGCCTTCCGCGCCATGATCAAGGACTCGGTGCAGGGCGCCCAGGTCATCGGCCTGATCACCATGGGCTTCCGCAACATGTACAGCAAAAAAGAGATCAGCAAGATCGACGACATCAAGGGCCTGAAGGTGCGCGTGCAAGCGACCAAGACCGAGGACACGCACTTCCCTGCTTACGGCGCGCAGACCGTACACATGCCCTTCGGCGAGGTTTACACGTCGCTCCAGACCGGCGTGGTGAACGTGGCCGAGAACGGCGTCAACGTGTACGAGCAGAACAAGCACTACGAAGTCGCGCCGGTGCTGAACATGACCCAGCACGAAGCCAACAACAACTGCATCTGGGTCAGCGACAAGGCCTGGAACAGCTTCAGCGCCGAAGAGAAAAGGTGGGTCCAGGAGGCGGCCGACGACGTCAGCCGACGCGAGCCGGCCATGGCCTTCAAGCTCGAGGCCGAGTCGGCTGCGAAGCTTCAGAAGATCGGCGTCAAGATCAACTCCAAGGTCGACAAGTCCGGCTTCATGAAGGCCGCCCTGCCCATTCAGGACGAGCTGGCCAAGGAGCTCGGGCCCCATGCGGTCAAGATCCTCGGTCTCGTCCGCGCCGCGAAGTAGTCCCACCGATATGATGCGGCGCGACGGCGCGGGCAACGCCGCCACGCTTCGCGCGACGGGGATAAGCAAGTGACAGCCGTGACCGACTTTGCCGCAAGCCGGGCGCTGATCCTCCAGCGCCACCGCCACCTGAAATGGAAACGGCTGGACCCGCTGGAGGCCGGGTTGATGGTCCTGTGCGGGGTGTGCATCGGCGGCTTTACCCTGTGCGTCTTCCTCGACGTCGTGACGCGCACCATCGGCCACCCCTGGCTGTGGCTGCAACAGGCGACCACGGCATTCTTCGCCTGGGGCGTGTTCATCGGCATCGCCGCCGCCACGCGGCGCAACGACCATATCTACCTGGCCGAGATCACTAGGCGTATGACCGGCACCAAACGCTGGGCGATCGAGACCTTCAACCGGCTGGTTGTGCTGATTGTGGCCGGATTCATGGCCTGGTTCGGCTACAAGAACGCGATGCTGGACCTGGGCAGCTTCCGCATGCCTTGGCTCATTCCATTGACCGTCTATACCGGTGTCGTGCCGATCTCGGGCGTCGTGGTCATGCTATTTTCCGTCGAGCAGATCGTCAAAGGATGGCAGAACGGCTTCGAGGGTCCCGAGGACGATGAGCTCCTGCCGGAACCCGTGGAATGAGCTCTGGCTTACTCCTGGTCTTGATGGGAGGCTTGTTCCTGCTGTTGGGTTACATGGGCGTGCCGGTGGCGTTCGCGATCATAGCGGGCGTGCTGGCGGCGACGGCGTTCACTCCGATCAGCTTCCAGTCGATGGTCGGCCAGTTGTTCCATGGCATCGACTCCGAGACGCTCCTGGCCGTCCCCTTTTTCCTCCTCGTCGGCGAGCTGATGTCGTCGGCCGACGTGACTCATCGCATGATCCGACTCGCCCAGACGCTGGTGGGGCACCTGCGCGGGGGGCTAGCCCAGGTGGTCACTTTGTTCAGCATGTTCTTTGCCGGCATCTCGGGTTCCTCGGCCGCCGACGTCGCCGTGCTGAGCCGCACGGTGGCGCCCGAGATGGACAAGGAGCGCTACGATCGTGCCTTCACGGCAGCACTCATCGCCTCGGCCTCGACTATGGCCAACCTGATCCCGCCGTCGATCATGGCGGTGGTCTACGGCGCCACCGGCAACGTGTCGATCGGCGGGCTGTTCCTCGGCGGCGTGGTGCCGGGTGTGCTGATCGGCGTTGGGCTGATGATCTACAGCTACTTCTTCGGTCCGGTCGGGACCATGAAGAAGCGTGCACGCCTCGTGGACATCTTCGTCGCGGCCCGCGGCTCGGCCCTGCCGATGGTGATCCCGGTCATCATCATGGGTGGCATCCTGACCGGCTGGTTCACGCCGACCGAGGCCGGCATGGCCGCGGCGGCCTACATCCTGCTGGTGCTCATCCCGGTGCTGAATCCGCGCCACGTCCGCCGCCTGCCGGGCGACTTCATGTACACCGGCCTGCTGTACTCACTGCCGCTGGCGGCGGTGGCCGGAGCCTCGGCCTTCGGCTGGATGCTCGCCTATCTGCGTGGCCCCGACACGGTGGCCGAGTACATTAGCTACTACGCGGGCACCGACCCAAGGATGATCATGCTCCTTCTGGTCGCGCTGTTCGTGATCCTCGGCGACTTCATCGACGCGATCCCGGCCATCATCATCTTCATGCCCATCATCAACAAGCTGACGCAGGTGGGCCGCATCAACCCGGTGCACATGGGCGTGGTCATCATCACGACGCTGGTGTTCGGATTGATCACCCCGCCTTACGGACTGTCGCTCCTGATAGCCTCGAAGTTCGTCGGCGTGCCGTTCTACCGCGCGATGCTCCGATCGTTCCCTCTCTACATCGTGTTCTTCGCCACTATCGCCTTCACGGTGCTGTTCCCCGACGTTGTGCTGTGGCTGCCGAAGCAGCTGCTGCCACAATCGGTCGGCTGTTTCCCCAACCCCAACGGAACCGGCTGGATCTGCCCCAGATAGGGAGGGCTGAGCAGCTCACAAAATTCGAGCCATCCCCGCGCCGATTCCCTTCGACCCGCCCGTCACGATGGCCACCTTACCTGTCAACTCGCTCATCTGAATTGCCGGGGGCCGCTGGGTCCCGTGGCACCCGTCCCATCCACTCGGCGAGCCGCTCCACCGCGACGTAGAAGGCCGGCACCAGGAGGACGCCGAGGACGGTGACCGCGAGCATCCCGCCGACCACGGTCGTGCCGATCGAGTGCCGGCTGGCGGCGCCCGCTCCGGACGCGACGACCAGCGGGAGCGAGCCCAGAATGAACGCAAAGGACGTCATGAGGATCGGCCGGAAGCGAAGCCGGGCGGCTTGCCGCGCGGCCTCCCGCACATCGATCCCACGCTCGCGACGCTCCTTGGCGAACTCCACGATGAGGATCGCGTTCTTGCTCGCCAGGCCGATGAGCAGGGCGAGGCCGATCTGCGCGTACACGTCGTTGGCGAGCCCGTTCCACCACAGCGCGCCCAGCGCGCCGAGGACACCGAGCGGTACGGCCAGGATCACCGCCAGGGGGACCAGCCAGCTCTCGTACTGGGCGGCCAGGACGAGGAAGACGAACAGCGCGGACAGGGCGAAGACGAATCCCGCCCGGCTCCCCGCCTCGATCTCCTGGAACGCGAGGCCCGACCATTCGTACGCCATGCCCTGGGGAAGGTGCCGCGACAGATCTTCCATGGCCGCGATGGCCTGGCCGGAGCTGGCTCCGCGCGCGGTGTCGCCGGCGATCTCCGCCGAGCGATAGAGATTGTAGTGGGAGACGGTGTCGGGGCCGGTGATCGGCCTCACGGTGACGAGCGTGCTGAGCGGCACCATCCGAGCGGACTGGCCGTTCTGACCGGCCTGGCTTCGGACGTACAGACGCGCGACGTCGCTCGGCGCTGCGCGGTAGCTCGGCTCGGCCTGGACCTGCACGCGGTAGACCCGCCCGAACGCGTTGAAGTCGTTGACGTAGAGCGAGCCCAGAAAGATCTGCAGGCTCGAGAAGACGTCGGACAGCGGCACGCCGAGCGCCTTGGCCTTGGTCCGGTCGACCTGCGCGTCGAGCTGCGGCACGCCCGGCCGGAACGCCGTGTACGTCGCGGCCAGCTCCGGCCGTTGACGGGCTGCGTCCATGATCTGCCGGGCGGCGGCGTCGATATCTAGGAGCGAGCCGCCGGCCACGCTCTGCACCTCGAACTGGAACCCGCCGCCGGAGCTGATGCCCCGGATGGGCGGCGGAGGAAAGACCACGACGGCCGCCTCCTGGATCCTGCCGAGACGCGCGCGCAAGCGCCCGAGGATCGCGTCGGCCCGGAGCTCGGCCGACTTGCGCTTCGACCAGGGCGTGAGCCGCGGAAAGAGGGAGGCGACGTTCGGGCCGTTGACGCCGGAGATGAAGCTGCGCCCGCCGATGGCGACCACGGTCTCGACGCCGGGTGTGTCGAGCAGCATCTTCTCGATCTGACGAACGACGGCGTCGGTGCGCTCGAGTGAGGCAGCATCGGGAAGCTGGACGTTGACCAGGAGGTAGCCCTGGTCCTCGGTGGGCGCGAAGCCAGTGGGCACGGTGCGGAGCAACAGGTAGCTGGTTCCGCTCAAGATCACCAGCACGACGACCGCCAGCGCCGAGCGCTGGACGATCTGCCGGACGGTTCGATCGTAGCCGGCGGTGAGTCGGGCGAAGGACGCGTTCCACACGCGGGCCAGCCAGCGCTGGCGCGCCGCGCCGGCCGGCCGGAGGAGGAGCGCGCAGAGGGCCGGCGTCAGCGTCAGCGCGTTGAGCGCGGAGAGGGCCACCGACACGGCGATCGTCAGCGCGAACTGCCGGTAGAGCTGGCCGGTGATGCCCGGCAGGAAGGCGATCGGAATGAACACCGCCATCAGGACGAGTGCGGTGGCGATGACCGGGCCCACGACCTCGGCCGTCGCCCGTCGGGTGGCCTCGCGCGGCAGCAGACCCTCCTCGTCGAGGTGTCGCTGGGTGTTTTCCACCACTACGATGGCGTCGTCCACCACGATTCCGATGGCCAGCACGAGGCCGAAGAGCGTCAGCGTGTTGATCGAGAACCCGAACACGCTGATGACCGCGAAGGTCCCGACCAGCGACACCGGGATGGTCAGGGTCGGGATCAGCGTCGTGCGCCAGTCCTGCAGGAAGACGTAGACGGTGAGGACGACGAGCCCGATGGCGATGAGGAGCGTCCGCACGACCTCCTCGATCGAGACCCGGACGAACTCGGTCGTGTTGTAGGGACGCGTGTGGGTCACGCCGTTCGGGAAGCTCGGGGCGAGCCGCGCCACGGCCGCCTGGACCCCGCGCGACACGTCGAGGGCGTTGGCGCCGGGCAGCTGGAAGATGCCGATGAGCGCCGCCGGCTTGCCGCCGACGCGGCCGAACGATCCGTAGTTCTGGGCGCCCAGCTCCACGCGGCCGACGTCGCGGAGTCGCAGCACCGAGCCATCGGCCCGCGTGCGGAGAATGATCTCCTCGAACTCGGCCGGCACCGACAGGCGGCCGCGGGTGGTGACGGTGTACTGGAACTGCTGGCCCCGCGGCGCCGGGGGCTGGCCGATCTGCCCGGCCGCCGCCTGAAGGTTCTGCTCGCGGACCGCATCGGCCACGTCGCCGGCGGTGAGTCCGAGGCTCGCGAGCCGGTCGGGATTCAGCCAGAGGCGCATCCCATAGTCCCGCCCGTTGAATACGGTCACCTGTCCGACGCCGGGCACGCGCGCCAGCACGTCGACAACCTGGAGCGTGGCGTAGTTGCTCAGGTAGAGCTCGTCCCGGCTTCCGTCGGGTGAGGTCAAGGCCACGATCTCGACCAGGTCGGGAGACTGCTTCGTGATGCTGAGCCCTTGTCTGATCACGTCCTGGGGCAGCTTCGCCTGGGCGATGGCGACCCGGTTCTGCACGTTCACGGCGGCGATGTCGAGGTCGGTGCCGACCTTGAACGTCACGGTGAGGGTCATCGTCCCGTCGCTGCCGCTGCGGGAGGACATGTAGATCATGTTCTCGACGCCGTTGACCTGCTGCTCGATGGGCGTGGTCACGGTCTGCTCGACGACCTCGGCGCTCGCGCCGGGGTAGGTGGCCTGGACCACGACTTGAGGCGGCGTGATCTCCGGGAACATCGCGATCGGCAGGAACGGGATCGCCACGGCGCCGGCGACGACGATGACGATGGCCAGCACGGAGGCAAAGATGGGCCGGTCGATGAAGAAGTTGACGAACACCGCCGGTCAGCTCCCGGGCGCCGGCGGCAGTGGCTCGACGGTCGGCTCCACGCGCATCCCCGCCCGTACCTGCTGGAGGCCCTTGATCACGACCTGCTCACCGGGCTTCACGCCTTCCTCCACGACCCACAGCGGCCCGAAGCGAGGCCCCATGCGGACGGTGCGCGCCTGCACGGTCCGATCCGGCCCCACCACGAACAGAGAAGCCGAGCCCTGGCTCTCCTGGACTGCGGCCTGCGGTACGACGACCGCACCGGCCCGCTCATCGAGCAGGATCCGCAGGCGCATGTACTGTCCCGGCTGGAGCAGCCGACGCGGGTTCGCGAACGTGGCCCGTAGCGCGAGCGTGCCGGTCCGCGGGTCCACGGCGCGGTCGACGAAGTCGAGCCGCCCGTCGTGCGGGTAGGCGCTGTCGTCCGGCAACGTCATGGTGATTCCCGAGGGGCCCGTGGGCGCTGTCCGGTAGCGCCACACAGACAGCGCCTCGCGCTCGCTCACGCTGAAGTTGACGTACATCGGATCCAACGTGGACAACGTCGCGAGGAGCGTCGAGTCCTGCCGTCCGACCAGGCTCCCGACCCGAACTTCCGCCCGGCCCATGCGCCCATCGAGGGGCGACCGGATCGTGGTGTAGCCGAGCTGGATCTGAGCGCTGTCAACGGCGGCTTCGTCGGCGCGGATGACGGCCCGCGCGTTCTCGATCGCCGCGCGGGCGACGGCGAGCGCCGCCTTCGCGTTCTCGAAGGCGGCGCGGTCAGCCTGCACCGTGGCCTGCAGCGCGGTCATGTTCGTGTGGATCTGATCGTACTGCTCGTGAGCGATCAGCTCTTTCTGGAGGAGCGTGCGGTAGCGTCCCTCCTGCGTGCGCGCGTTCTCGAGCTGGGCGAGGTCGCGCTCCAGGTTGGCCTGCGCCTGCTGCATGTCGGCCTCGCGCTGGATCAGCGCCGCTTCCGTCTGGTGGAGCTGGGCGGTGTCGCGGGCGACGTTGGCCTGCGTCTGGCGGAGCGTGGCCTCGAAGGGCCGCGGGTCGATGACGAAGAGGATGTCGCCCGCCTTGACGTCGGCGCCGTCGGGAACCACCTGCCGTTCGAGAAAGCCCTCGACCCGTGCGCGGATCTCGACGGTCTTGACCGCCTCCGTTTGACCCACGTACTGGCCGTACACGGGAACCGCGCGCTGAGCCACGGTGACCACCGTCACCGCCGGCGGCTTCGGCGTCGGGAGCGCCTCCGGGGACGACGTGCACGCCGTGAGCCCCAGCCAGGCCGCCGCGGCCAACCCGGCGGTTCGGTGCGTCCATTGCCGTTGGGATCGGCTCCTGTTGCGCAACACGCTCATACCTTCATTCGGGCGAATCGCCCGAACCTCCACTCGAGCATGATCTCCTCTGCCACAGCAACGATCCGTTCGCGCTATTGCTCCTATGGATGCGCGTCAATCTGCGGGGGATTCAGACTGGTGAAACGCCGCCGGGCGACGCCCGACGGCGTTCGTGGCGATCGCATCCCTCGGGCGGCGGGTCAGCTCATGAAGTCCCGAACGATTCTGTTGAACTTCTGAGGGTTCTCCATAAACATGAAGTGGTTCCCGCCCTCGCTCTCCTCGAAGATCTCCAGCCGGGACCCGCGGATCTGGTTCGCGATCCAGACCTGCGACTTCCAGGGCACGAGACTGGTCTTGCCGCCCACAACGAGAGTCGGAACGTTGATCCGGGGGATGATGCGGCGCCAGTCGCGCGTGGCGTGGTCGTACAGCAACCTCGCCGCGTACTCGCGGGGCAGCTTGAGATTCTGCTTGACGACCCACGCCACCTCGTCCTTGGGGTAGGCGGGGGTGAACATCGCCCCGATGAAGCCCTCCGTCGTCTTCACTCCGTCGGGTCCGGCGAGGGCGTTAATGTTCGTGTAGAGTGAGTTCGGGTCGAAGAGGGCGCCGCTCGCCTCTTTCTCTTCCGCTGACCACGCGGGGTTCGCGGTGATGAAAGGCATCTGGTCGACGAGGACGAGCTTGGCCAGCCGCTCGGAACCGAAAAGCTCCCAGTAGCTCCAGATCACCGAGCATCCCATCGAGTGCCCCATGAGGGTGACATCGGCGAGGCTCAGGTCGGCCAGGAGGTCGTGGACGTCCTTGGACAGCCGTGCAATCGAGTAGCCGTGGGCGGGCTTATCGGACTCGCCGTGCCCCCGCATATCGACGGCAATCACGCGGTAGCGGTCGCTGAGTCCGGTCAGTTGCTGCTTGAACTGCGCGGCCGTCTGCGACCAGCCGGGGATGCACACCAGCGGCTTCCCCGATCCGGCCTCTTCGTACCTGAGCTTGTAGCCGTCGTTCGTCGTGACGAAGCCGGGGCCGCCGGCACCGCGCGCGTTGGACGGCTCGATGACGTGAGAGAGCGCCAGTCCTGCCGCGGAGAGGGCGGCCGTTTTGAGGAAGCAGCGTCGATCCTGTGGGTTCATGCATGAGTCTCCCTAGTCGCGGGATGAGGAGCGTGCCGGTCCATTCGTCTCGGGCGATTGCGTCACCTCCTCCCCAGCGAGCCAGCCGCGGACGCCGCGGGCGATTAGGATCGCACAGGTGACCCGGCCGGAGTGTACTCTTCTACCCGAGCCGAGCAGCCCCGGTGAGATACGACGGAGGTGTGAGCCGATGGCGAGATGATCGAGGGCATGGAGCAGCTCCTGCGCGGCGATGCGCCGCAGCCCCCGGCGGCGAGGCTGATCGGCATGGCGCTGGAGTCGTTCGGGCCCGGCGATGCCGTCGTGGTCCTCCAGGCCGACGCTCGCCACGGCAACCCGATGGGCACCGTGCAGGGCGGGCTGATCGCCGCGTTCGCCGACGCCGCCAAGGGTTGGGCCTACATGACGACCCTCGAGGAGGGCGAGTCGTACACGACGCTGGAGATGAAAATCAACTTCCTCAAGCCGGTGTGGAACGGGCGCGTGGCCGCCCGTGGGCGTGTGCGTAAGGCGGGGCGCACCGTCGGGCTCGTCGAGTGCGACGTGGTCGACGGCGGGGAGGGGCTCGTCGCCCACGCCGTCGGCACGTGCATGGTTCTTCGCGGTCAGCAAGCGAGGGGCCGATAGCAACGGTCGCGGGGTGATTGGGCCCGTGACGGCTGCATCCCCGCAACCTCGCTCGCCATCCCAATCCAGGAAGGGGGAACCACCGATGAGGAGCTCATCAGGCGCGGTCCGGCTTCCTGGACACGTTGAGACCATCGCCCCGGTCACGATTCTCGACGGGCAGGGACACGTCGTACGCGTCGTTCCTGCGGCGGTGTTCCGTCGACCCGAGACGGCCTCGCGCGGCCAGTGGCGCGAGCGGCGGCGCAGACTTGCCAGCCCGGTCTCCGGTCCTCCCGGGCGTGAGGGCGCCGAAAGCTGATGACGACCCGCCAGCGCGGTCGCCTGCGTCGCCTGATGGTCTCCGTCGTCCTTTCGCTCCTGCTCGCGCTGCCGGCGGCCTCCGCGGCTCAGACCCGATACGTTCGCCTCGAGGGCCGCGTGCAGTGGATCGCTGGCACCGTTCTGTCCCTGTCGGTGGACGACCGACCGGCCGTCGGGATTGACCTCGTACGGGTCCCCCAGAGCGACTACAGTGGACTGGTGCAAGGGGATTGGGTCATCGTGACCGGACAGCTCCCGGACGACCGCCTGCGCGTACTCGGGACATCGATTCAGCGCAGTGTTCCCGGTGTCCAGGCACCGTAGATCCGCTCTCATGCATGGTCCTTCGTGATCGACGGCGGGCGACGTCGCTCTTGTCACGGCTGGTGATAAGATTGGCTTGGACATGACACGTCGCCTCGTGCCGGCTGCGCTTGCCGCGGCTCTCCTGGCTGCCCCCGGCTCGAGTGTCTGGGCGGGCCCGCCGACTGAGCAGCTCCGCGACAGGATCGACCGCGTCGTCAAGGTTCTCGAGGAACCCGCGCTCAAGAAAGACGCGAAGACAACGGATCGTCGGGCGACGCTCCGCACGATCGCCAACGAGATTTTCGACTTCGCAGAGATCTCGCAGCGGAGCCTCGGCCGCCACTGGCAGGCACGCACGCCGCCCGAGCGCGAGGAGTTCGTCGCGTTATTCGGTGATCTCCTCGAGCGTACGTACGTCTCGAAGATCGAGAGCTACTCGGGCGAGCGCGTTGCCTATGCCGGCGAGATGGTGGACGGCGACCAGGCGACGGTCCGGACGCGGATCATCACGAAGCAGGGGACCGAGGTTCCGGTGGACTATCGCATGTTCCAGCGAGATGGCCGCTGGCGGGTCTTCGATGTCAACATCGAGGGCGTCAGTCTCGTTGCCAACTACCGGACGCAGTTCAACGCGATCATCGTGCGCTCGTCCTACCAGGATTTGGTCACGAAGCTCAAAGCCAAGCAGGACGAAGGCGCGGGGTCGAAGGACACGGGGCGCCGTCGCGTAGAGTCGCCCTGAAGACGCGGGTCATTTTACCTTAGGTGCCTTCAGCAGTTGGTTCAGGTGTTTGAGCGCTTCGGCATCCACTGGGCTGATTGTCGGGTTATCGCAACGCGGATCCGTTCTTTGCAGAGCACCAATCATGGCGCGCGTCACTGGGATTGGAGCGCAACCGTGGTCGGCCTCGCACACGAGATCCCACTGCGGACGAGCGGCAATGTGACATCCAAAACAGTTCCCTCCAAATCGATTGACGACGTCGGCGAATCCTCGTTTTCTAATCTGTGTTCCATCTTTTGACACGTCAAGCTCGAAGAACTCCCAATCACGCGTTGCAGTGTTGAAGCCCTTGTCCCGCTTGACCATCGCCTCGCCCGGAATCAATTGAATGACGGATCCCGGTGGGTACACGGCGCCCGTCGTCGAATTGGCGGCGGCCAGCGTCGCGGTGAGATTGCCACGCAAGTTGTCGACGTAGAACTGACGCACCTGCGTCATCTTCGTGATGCACCGAAATGACTTCGCGTCGATGGGGAGATCACCCTCGACGGTACTCTCCGTTGCGTTCCCGAGACCCGTCGACAGCAGGAACGCGACGCCGCACAAGACCGCGGAAATACCTTCTCTGAGGCGCGTGCTCATGCTCCTCTCCTCTGAGCCGACAAAGATTCTCTTTGCCGAGCGCACGGCCTACACTTGTGCCATGCCGCCATCCACGAACAGTTCCGTTCCCGTGACGTAGCTACTGTCGTCGGATGCGAGAAACACGACGGCCTTGGCGATCTCTTTGGGTGTCCCGAGCCTGCCGAGCGGAACAATGTTGGAGAGCATCTGCAAGCGTTGCTCGCCCGCCCCCGTGGACGCCACCAGGTCGTTCAGTCCGGGCGTGTCGATGGGGCCTGGGCTCACTGCGTTCACGCGAATGCGTCGATTCTTCAGGTCCGTCGTCCATGTCCGCGCGAACGAACGCACGGCGGCTTTGGTGGCGCTATACACACTATTCGCCGCCAACCCTCTGCTGGCGACGATGGACGCAGTCAGGATGATCGAGGCACCGTCCGGCATCAGCGGAAGCGCCTTCTGCACCGTGAACAGGAGCCCTTTCACATTGATGTCGAAGATCGAGTCATAGTGCTCCTCGGTGATCGCGCCGAAGGGAGCATATTGCGCAATACCGGCATTCGCGAACACGACATCGAGCGTGCCCTTCTCCCGCTTGATTTGTGCGAAGAGGCGATCGAGGTCGCCGAGGTGCGACACGTCTCCTCGTACGCCGGTGACATTCCTCCCGATCTCCTTGACCGCCGCCGCCAGCTCCGGATCACGGCGCCCCGTGATGAAGACGTACGCGCCCTCGTTCACGAACTGCTTCGCCGTCGCCAGGCCAATGCCGCTATTGCCACCAGTGATGAGGGCGATTTTCCCTTCGAGCTTCCCCATGTATTTCTGCCCGCCTAGCTCCCCGTCTCGGGCACTGTCATGACCTCCAACAGGTGGCCGTAAGGGTCCTCGAAGTAGAAGCCGCGCCCGCCTCGGCGGGTGTTGATCTGGCCGTCCGTGTGGCTGTGTGGCCCGCTGCCGTAGGGAATTCCCTTGGCCCTCACCCGGCCGAAGATCGCGTCGAACTCCGCTTCGCTGACATGGAAGGCGTAGTGATGCCCACCCCATGGTTCCGGCTCGTCGCCGAAGTCAAACGTCAGGCTCTCGTTGACTTGCACTTGCGCGAAGTAGCCTTGGCCCGACTTGACCGTCAAGCCGAAGACCTCGGCGAAGAACTCGGCGGAGGCGATCTTGTCTTTCGCTGGCACGATGGTGTGGTCCAAGCGAACCGTCATTGCCCACCTCCCCTAGCGCTTCTTGTGTTGCGCCATCGCCGCCTTCGCGCGGCGGTCGAGCTCCTCGCCCGCCACGTCCTCGATGTGCGTGGAGATGTGCCACGTGTGGCCAAACGGGTCCTCGAACGTGCCCAGCCGGTCGCCGTAGAACTGGTCGGCGACCGGCCGCTTGACCTTGGCTCCCGCGGCGATCGCCTGGCGCGCCACGGCATCGACGTCCTCGACGTACATGTGCAGGCTGATCGGCGAGCCGCCGTAGTGCGCGGGGCCGTGGGCGTCGAAGTCCGGATGAACGTCGGCGAGCATGACGACGGTGTCGCCGATCCGCACCTCGGCATGGCCGATCGTCCCAGTCGGCGCCTTGTGCCGGAACAGCTCAACGGCGTCGAACGCCTTCTTGTAGAAGTCGAGCGCGCGCTCGGCGCCGTCGACGATCAGGTAGGGCGAAACGCGGTTGTGCCCCTCGGGAATTTTCTTCGCCGCCATTGCGGTCTCCTTGCTTGAAGGGAAGCCCGTGCACCGCTTGCCAACTATTCCTATCGCGCCGGGCACGCCGCTCCCGAGTCCACCCACGCCTTGATGAGCGCCCCGAAAGCCGCCTGCGTACCCGGCGCTGGCTCGCGGCCCGCACCGGGGTTCCAGGCCCAGCCCACAAGCGGATCGCGCGACATGTGCTCGACGATCTCGGCTAGGCTGTGGCCACCATTGCGCGCGGGTTCCTTCACCTGCGCACAGATCTCGGCGAGGGAGCGCTTCTGCCAGGCCATGGAGGCGGGGGCAAGGTGCCACTTCGGGCTGCCGGGCACACGACCGGGATCGAAGTTCGCTGCCTGGTGACACGTCGTGCAGCGCATCGTCGTGACCCCGAGGCCGTCCGCGCCACGCTGGACGGGCGGCTGATGCGGGTAGCCAGTGCCCTGCGACGGGCGGTCGCCGGCCGGGTGGCAGTTCAGGCAGCGCGGATGCTGGAGCACCTTGCCGGCCTCGACGAAGAGCGCCGCCGAGCGCGCGGCGGGGTCGCGAATACCAGCGAAGTCGTGCGGAGAACGCAGCGTGCGCGCACTCTGCCCGCGTACGGCAGACGGAAGGAGCGCCACCGCCGCTATGACCGCCACGCCCGCCATCAAGATCTGGAGGGACCGGCGTCTCATGCGGTTCTCGTACCGAGCGGCGCGAGTCGCGCGAACGGTAATCGCCGCACCCTCCGGCCCGAGAGATGGAAGAGCGCGTTGGCGACCGCGGGAGCGATCGGCGGGACGCCGGGCTCGCCCACGCCCGTCGGCACCGCCCCTGACGGCACGATGTGCACCTCGACCGCCGGCATGTCCTCGATGCGCAGCGGCCGGTAGCCGTCGAAGTTCCGCTGCTGCACCCGGCCGCGCACGAGTGTGATTTCGCTCCACAGCGCGCCGGCCAGGCCGAAGCCGATGCCACCCTCCATCTGGGCTCGCACCACATCCGGGTTGATCGCGGTGCCACAGTCGACGGCGCAGACGACGCGTTCGACCTTCGGCAGACCGTCCGGACGCCGCGAAACCTCGGCGACCTGGGCGACGACACTCCCGAACGATTCATGCACGGCGATCCCGCGTGCGCGCCCCGGGGGGAGCGGCTCACCCCAGCCCGCCTTCTCGGCCGCGAGGTTCAGCGCGGCGAGATGTCGTGGGTGCTTCGCGAGCAGTGCGCGCCGCACCTCGAGGGGATCGCGGCCGGCCGCGTGAGCGAGCTCGTCCAGGAACGTCTCCGTCGAGAACGCGGTGTGAGTGCTGCCGACCGAGCGCCACCAGAGCACGGGCACGCCGACGGTGGTCGTGTGAAGCTCCACGGTGATGTTCGGGATGGCATAGGGAAGCGTCGACGCGCCCTCGACCGACGTGACGTCGATGCCGTCCTTGATCATCGCCTCGAATGGCGTCCCCTTGAGGATCGACTGGCCGACGATGCGCTGCTCCCACCCGACGATGTTGCCCTCGGCATCGAGCCCGGCGCGCACACGGTGCACGTAGAGCGGGCGGTACCGGCCGCCCTGAATGTCGTCCTCGCGCGTCCACACGAGCTTCACGGGCTTGTCGCCGCCGATGGCCTTCGCGACGGCCGCCGCCTCGCCAGCGACGTCACCGTTCGGCGTGGCCCGGCGCCCAAAGCTGCCGCCCGCGAGCAGCGTGTTGACCCGCACCTTGGTCGGCGGCAAGCCCAGGGTGCTCGCGACGACCTGCTGGTCGATCGTTGGAACCTGCGAACCGGCCCAGAAGTCGCAGCCGTCGGCGCCCACACGGACGACGGCGTCGAGCGGCTCCATGGGCGCGTGCGCGAGATACGGGAACTCGTAGACCGCTTCGAGCACCCGCGTCGCGCGGCGGAGCGCGCCGGCGGTGTCGCCCTCGCGCCGCGCGGGCGTCCCCGGGCGACGGGCCAGCGTGCGATACGCCGAGTAGAGGTCGTCGCTGCTGCGCGTCTCGGCGCGGCTCTCGTCCCACGACACGCGCAGCGCCTCGCGTCCTTTTCGCGCGGCCCAGAAGCTCGTCGCGACGACGGCGACGCCGGAGGGAACCTGCACGACGTGCGTCACGCCCTTGATCTGCTTGGCCACCGTCGCGTCGAACGACTTCACGGTGGCGCCGAACCTCGGCGGCCGCGCGATCAGCGCCGTCAGCATCCCCGGCAGCGTGAAGTCCATGGTGAACTTCGCCGAGCCGTCCGTCTTCGCCGTGCCGTCGAGCCGGGGCAGGTGTGTGCCGACGAGCTTGAAGTCCTTGGGGTCCTTCAAGGTCACGAGCGGGGGCGGTGTGAGCGTGGCAGCCTTCGCCGCAAGGTCCCCGAACGTCGCGCGGCGCCCCGACGGCGCGTGCGAGACCACGCCGCGGTCAACGGTGATCTCCGCGGCGGGCACGCTCCAGTCCCGCGCCGCGGCCTCGACGAGCATGGCGCGCGCCGTCGCGCCGGCCCGGCGGAGCTGCCCCCACGAATTGGCCAGGCCCGTGCTGCCGCCGGTTCCCTGCACCGGGCCCCACCTCAGATTGTTGTAGCGCGTGGCGTCTGCCGGCGCCGCCTCGACGCGCATCTGGGACCAGTCGGCATCGAGCTCTTCGGCAAGAATGACCGCGAGCCCCGTGTAGGTGCCCTGCCCCATCTCGAGATGCTTGCCGATGATCGTGACGGTGTTGTCCGACGCGATGCGGACAAAGGCATTCGGCGCGAACACATCGTCCGCCACGGCCAGGCGGCCGTCGAGACGGAACCCGACCAGGAGGGCTGCGCCCGCGAGCGCGGTCGACTGGACGAAGCGTCGGCGAGTCAGCATGCTCACCCTCCCAGCGTCCGCGCCGCGTCGTGGATGGCGGCGCGGATGCGGACGTACGTGGCGCAGCGGCAGACATTCCCCGACATCGCGGCGTCGATGTCGGCGTCGGACGGGCGTGGGACCCCCGTCAGGAGCCCGATCGCCGACATGATCTGACCCGACTGGCAGTACCCGCACTGCGCGACGTCGAGCCGGCGCCAGGAGGCCTGGACCGCTTGGGCAACGTTGCCCGAGACGCCCTCGATGGTGACAACCTCACGGCCCGGGAGCGCGGCCGCCGGCGTCACACACGAGCGCGTGGCGCGCCCGTCGATGTGGACGGTGCACGCCCCGCACTGAGCGATTCCGCACCCGTACTTCGTTCCCGTCAGTCCAAGTTCGTCGCGTAACACCCACAGGAGCGGGACGTCGCTGTCGACGTCGATCGTTCGGTTCGCACCGTTGATCTGGAACGTCACCATCGCTCACCCTCCAGAGCTCGTTCAGGACACTCGAGCGCTCACCAGGCGAGAATCATCGGTACGACGTTGCACGCGCAGGTGGAGGATATCACGCGTGCCACGCCTTGAACCGCGCCGGTCGTCGAGACTCCTTCACGAACGAGACCGCGGCCGTGACCAGGCGACCGGGCCGAACCAGGCGCCGCCCGCGACAGCCCCGGCGTTGATCAGCCCGAACGCGGCAAACGCCGCACTGAGCGCGACGAAGACATACGAGACGTCGCCGCTCCATCGCAGTGCCAGCCAGCCACCACCGGCCGCGATCACAAGCCGCGTCAGGTTCGCGAGCAGGGGCCAGGAGAGCCGCCCGGCGCCCTGCGATGCGAAGTACAGCCCCATGCCGAGCCCGAAGAGACCGTAGAACGGACCGACGGCCCGCAGATAGCGCGAGCCGGCGTCGAGCATCGCGGGGTCCGTGTCGAACAGCGAGAGCCACGCGTGGGGGAGGGCGGCGGCAGTGAGCCCGATGATCTCGGTGAGGCCCGCGGCGATCCCGGCGCCGATCCAGGCCGCGCGCAGCGCGCGGTCGCGCTGGCCCGCGCCGATGTTGGTTCCCACCATGGCGACGAGCGGGCCACCGAGCCCGAACACGAGCGGGACCAGCAGGTACTCGAGGCGCGAGCCGGTACCGTAGCCCGCGATTGCGGCGGATCCGAAGCGACCGACGAATCCGGTCGTGATCACGATCGTGAGATTGGTCTGGACGGTGATCAGGGCGGCGACCGCGCCCACTCGTAGAATGTCGTGGAAGAGCGGCCAGCGGAAGCGGACGTCAACGAAGGAAAGACGGACGACGCTGCGCCTCGCGCGAAGGTAGACGACCAGGGCGATGCTTCCGATGACGTAGTAGACGATCACCGCGACGGCGCCACCGGCGACGCCGAGCCGCGGGAACGGTCCCCAGCCGAAGATGAGGCACGGGGACAGGGGGATCAGCGCCGCCGCGCCGACAGATGTGATCACGGCCGGAACCGCCATGTTGCCGGTGCCGCGGATCACGTTCGCGAGCGAGTTGAAGACCCAGATCAGGATCGCCCCCGAGAAGACCACGGTGGAGTAGGTCAGCGCCGCGGTGAGGGACGCGCCGCTCCCGCCCATCACACTGTAGAGCCATCGGCCACCCCCCAGCATGGCGAGCATGAAGAGGAGCCCGAAACCGACGGCGATGACGAGCGCATGGACGACCAGCGCCTCGGCGTCCGCGCGACGTCCGGCGCCGAGCGCGCGGGCGATCGCGGACGAGATCCCACCGCCCATGGCCCCCGCCGACATCATCTGCATCAGCATCAGCACGGGGAAGACCAGCGCCACGCCCGCCAGGGCATCGGTGCCGAGCTTGGCGACGAAATACGTCTCGATGAGCCCGACGGACGCCTGCACGAACATGACCAGCACGTTCGGCGTTGCGAGCCGCAGGAGCGTGCTCGCGATGGGCCCCTCGAGCAGCACGCGGGTTCGCGTGTCGAAGCGCGGCGTTGTCGCCGGCGGCGCGGCGTCTTCGCTCCGAACCTGGGCTTCCACGGCTTACTGCGCCAGGAGGAACACGTCTATCACGCCGTCCCAGATCTCATCGGCCGTCTCGTTCGCTTGGCTCCCTCACGCGCGAACGGCTCGCGCGTTCACGATGTCCTGCAGCACCGCCTTGGGTACCGCACCGACGACCCGGTCGACGACGACGCCCTGCTTCACGAACAGGATCGTCGGGATCGATCGGATATCGTACCGAGCCGCCAGCCCGGGGTTCTCGTCAACGTTGACCTTCATCAGCGTCGCCCGGCCGTCCGAGGCCTCGGCGATCTCCTCGAGGACCGGCGCGATCGCCCGGCACGGACCGCACCACTCGGCCCAGAAGTCGACCATCACGAGACCCTGGGTGGCGAGCAGCGCCTCGTCGAAGGTCTGCTCGGTCAGGTGGATCGTTCCGGCCACTTCGCGATCCCGGCTTGGACTCATCTTGCGGGTCCTCCTGACCACTAGGATGGCCGTCGGAACCCGAGAGATTCGCGGATCCAAGGCATAAAGATGCGCCTACATACAATTGGCTTGTCGGGCACGTCCATGGCTGCTAGGATGACGTCCATGGCTCGACAGGACCGCGGACGGCTGTCGCCCTGTGTCTGCAACACGCTCCGGATGGTCACGCGCGCGGTGACGCAACTCTACGACGAGGTCCTGCGGCCGAGCGGCCTCCGGGTGACTCAGTTCAGCATTCTCGCGACCCTCGCGCGCATGGGCGAGGCGAACTTGAAGCAGCTCGCGGACGCGCTCGCCATCGACCAGACGACGCTGACGCGCAGCCTAAACCTTCTGGAGCGCGATGGTGTGATCGAGCGTGGTCCGCACCCCGACGGCCGCATCAAGGCGATGCGGCTCACATCGAAAGGGCGGCGAGCCCTGGAGGTCGCGCGGCCGCTCTGGGCCCGGGCGCAAGACAAGGTCCTCCGCGAATTGGGGACGAAGGCTTGGGCCGACGCGCAACGGCGGCTGACCCACTTGCTTCACGTCGCCGTCCAAAAGCGACGGCCGGGGCGGACACGCGTTTCCGCCGCGTAGTTCAGACGGCCAAACGCAATGATTTGTGCAAATGCGATCCTTTGTGTAAGATCTGCCACTCGCGCCATGGCGATCGGATTCTACACGGAACCGGGGTACCTGCAGTGAGCAGCGTGACGGCACGCTTCGCCGAGGTCAACGGCGTTCGATTGCACTACCGCATCAGTGGCAGCGGCAGCCCCGTCGTCCTGCTCCACGGCTATACGCAGACCGGCCACATGTGGCATCCGATCGCGCCGTCGCTCGCCGGACATCACACGGTGATCGTTCCCGACTTGCGCGGCGCCGGTGGATCCGCCAAGCCGGAAACCGGCTACGACAAGAAGACGCTGGCCGTCGACATCCATGCCTTGACCACGTCATTGGGATTCGATCAAGTCCGCATCGTCGGCCACGACATCGGCCTGATGGTCGCGTACGCCTACGCCGCGCAGTTTCCGCAGGCCACCGAGCGTGTCGTACTGATGGACGCCTTCCTGCCGGGCATCGGCGCGTGGAAGGACGTCTGGCTGCTGCGCGATCTCTGGCACTTTCACTTCTACGGTGCCGTGCCGCTGGCACTGGTCGAGGGGCGCGAGCGGATCTACTTCGAGCACTTCTGGAACGACTTTGCCGCCGACCCCAAGCACTCGGTGCCCGAGGCCGATCGCCGGATCTACGCGCAGGCCTACGCGCAGCCCGGCGGGATGCGGGCCGGCTTCGAATACTTCCGCAGCTTCGAACGTGATGCCCAAGACTTCGCGCACATGGGCACGTCGCGGCTCGCGATGCCGTTGCTCGTCCTCACTGGCGAGAAGGCCAGCGGCGACTTCCTCATCGAGCAGACCAAGGTGGTTGCATCCGATGTCCGGGGTAAAGTCATCAAAGGTTCAGGACACTGGCTCATGGAAGAAGCGCCGGCGGCGGTGATTCCCGCCATCACCGAGTTTGTCAGGTAATACCCGACGAGGGTCAGAATCATTCATCGCCCTGGCGCGGGACAGGCAGATCTCCTCCGAGACCCGACGGTCTGCATTCCTGGTCGGGGTGACGCTGCAGGTGCGCTGGCTGCACAGATCGTTGCGGGCGGGCACTCCCGTCTAGCCCTCACATTCACTCTCGTCTCAAGGAGGCGGTCATGCCACCAGGTAACGGTCGTCCGAAGCTCAGCGAAAAGGGACTCCTCACGCCCGACAACTGTGTCGTCACGCTGATCGACCACCAGCCTCAGATGCTCTTCGGGGTGGCGAACTTCGACCGTCAGGCGATCATCAACAACGTCGTCGCGCTCTCGAAGGCGACGCGAGTGTTCGACGTCCCGGTCATCCTCAGCACGGTCGAGACCCAGGCCTTCAGCGGCAATCTCTGGCCCCAGGTGCAGGCCGTGTTTCCGGGCCACACGCCGATCGAGCGCTCGTCGATGAACTCGTGGGACGACGCGAACTTCGTGGCCGCCGTGAAGAAGACGGGACGGAAAAAGATCGTGCTCGCCGGTCTCTGGACGGAGACGTGCGTCGCGCTCCCGACCGTGCAGGCGATACACGACGGCTACGAGGTCTACGTCGTCGAAGACTGCTGCGGCGACGTGAGCCAGCTCGCGCACGACAACGCGATGAAACGGGTGATCCAGGCCGGGGCGAAGCCTGTCACGTCGCTGTCCGTGATGCTCGAGTGGCAGCGAGATTGGGCGCTGCGCGACACCTACGACGCCGTCATGGACATCGTGAAGACTCATTGTGGCGCGTACGGCGTCGGCGTCGAATACGCCTATACGATGGTGCACGGGGCGCCAGCGACGAAGTTGCCCGACTACGTCCCCGCCGCGGCGCCGACCGCGCACACGTAGCAGCGGACGCGCGACACGGCTCGGGTGGGCAAACGCCTCAGCGGTTGAGGGATGACAGAGATGGTCAGCCGCCGGTCATTCATCACACAGCTCTCGGGAGCGAGCGCGGCTGTTGCGCTCGGAGGATGTGCCATGAGCCCGCAGGCGTCGACGCCGTCGACCGGCGCAGACTTGATTCTCACGAGGGGACGGATCACAACGCTGGACCGACGGCGCCCCTCGGCATCGTCCGTCGCGGTGAAGGATGGACGCTTCCTGTCGGTCGGCTCCGACGCCGACGTCATGGAGCACCGCAGCGAGACCACCCGTGTCATCGATCTCCGCGGCCGGGTGGTGATCCCGGGTCTCAACGACTCCCATGTGCACGTCATTCGCGGCGGCCTCAACTATATGATGGAGCTCCGCTGGGACGGGGTGCGCTCACTCGCCGAGGCGATGCGTATGCTGCGCGACCAGGCGCGCCGTACCATGCCGCCCCAGTGGGTTCGCGTGGTCGGCGGCTTCACGGAGTGGCAGTTCTCGGAGCGGCGGCTGCCGACGCTGGCGGAGTTGAACGAGGCGGCGCCGGACACGCCGGTGTTCGTGCTGCACCTCTACGACCGGGCGCTGCTGAACCGTGCGGCCTTGCGGGCCGTCGGGTACACGAAGGACACGCCAGAGCCGACCGGGGGTCACATCGAGCGTGACAAGGCGGGCAACCCGACGGGCTTGCTGATCGCCAGGCCGAATGCGTCCATCCTCTACTCGACGCTCGCCCGGGGGCCGAAGCTCGCGCGGGAGCATCAGCTCCTGTCGACGCGTTATTTCATGCGCGAGCTGAACCGTCTCGGTGTGACGAGCGTGATCGACGCGGGCGGGGGATTCCAGAATTACCCGGCCGACTACGACGTGGTGAACGAGCTGCACCGCACGCGCCTGCTGACGCTGCGGATCGCATACAATCTGTTCACGCAGCGCCCGAAGCAGGAAATGGAGGACTTTGCCGCGTGGGTGAAGATGACACGCCCGGGAGACGGCGACGACTTCTATCGGACGAACGGCGCCGGCGAGATGCTCGTCTTCTCGGCGGCGGATTTCGAGGATTTTCGCGAGCCGAGGCCCGAGATGTCCTCGACGATGGAGGCTGAGCTCGAAGGCGTCGTCGGGTTGCTGGCGAAGCATCGCTGGCCCTTCCGGATGCACGCGACCTACGACGAGACGATCGGCCGGGCGCTGAACGCATTCGAAAAGGTGAACGCTGAAGTGCCGCTCGACGGGCTCCACTGGTTCATCGATCACGCGGAGACGATCTCGCATCGAAACATCGACCGTGTGCGCGCGCTCGGGGGAGGGATCGCCATCCAGCATCGGATGGCATACCAGGGCGAGTACTTCGCGGAGCGGTACGGGAAGAGTGCGGCCGCGGCGGCGCCCCCGATTCGCGCCATGCTCGAGGCGGGAGTGCCAGTGGGGGCGGGCACCGACGCGACGCGGGTCGCCAGCTACAACCCGTTCATCGCTCTCTACTGGCTCGCGACCGGCAAGACGGTGGGCGGCACGACGCTCTACGACGGCTCGAATCGTCTGAGTCGCGAAGAGGCACTGAGGCTGTTGACCGTCGGCAGCAGCTGGTTCTCGAGCGAGGCGGGCCAGAAGGGGGCAATTGTTGCGGGACAACTCGCCGATCTGGCCGTCCTGTCCGCCGACTACTTTGTGATTCCTGACGACGACATCAAGCGGCTGGAGTCCGCGTTGACGATCGTCGGCGGAAACGTGGTCCACGGCTCGGAGGAGTTCGCCGCCCTGGCCCCGCGGCTGCCGCCGTCCGCGCCCGACTGGTCGCCCGTCCCACGGTTCGGGGGCTACGCCGCTCCTGCCGGAGATCGTGCGTGGGGATTGGCGTGCGGTTGTTGGGCCTTCTGAACGCCGGGCTGAGGTCCTGACGATGAGCAAGGCCGAGACGGCCGACGAACACATCGCGAGTGACGACGCGCACGGTGGCGCGTGGACTCCACTGCGTCTCGAGGTCTTCCGTGCGCTCTGGCTGGCGGCCCTCGTGTCGAACATCGGCACGTGGATGCAGAACGTGGCGGCCGTGTGGTACATGACGTCCCTCACGTCGTCACCGCTGATGGTGGCGCTCGTTCAGGCGGCAACCAGTCTCCCGATGTTCCTCGTCGGTCTTCCCGCCGGAGCCGCGGCCGACATCTTCGACCGCCGACGGCTTCTGCTGTGGACGCAGGGCTGGATGTTGGTCATCGCGGGCGTGCTCGCCGTCCTGACGTTCGCCGGGCTCATGAACGCCTCGCTCCTTCTCGCGCTGACCTTCGCTCTCGGTCTCGGCGCGGCCGTGAACGCGCCGAGCTGGCAGGCGCTCACGCCTGAGGTGGTGCCTCAGCCGGAGCTCTCTCGCGCCATCGCGTTGAACGCCCTGACCGTGAACCTCGGGCGCGCACTCGGACCGGCGCTCGGAGGGTTCGTCGTGGCCGCCGCTGGCCCCGCGCTCGTGTTCGCGTTGAACGCGTTCTCGTTCGTAGGAGTCCTCGCGGTCGTCTATCGTTGGCGCCGGGCGGCGGCGACGCGCTCCGTCCTGCCGGCCGAGCGTCTGCTCGGCGCCACCCGCGCGGGACTGCGCTACGCGCGACACGCTCCTCCGCTCGCGGCCGTTCTGGTCCGCACCGGACTCTTCATGCTGTGCGCCAGCGCGTTCTGGGCGCTCCTTCCGGTGATCGCCCGCGCTGAGCTGGGCGCGACCGCGGTCGGCTATGGCGTTCTGCTGGCGTGCGTGGGACTGGGCGCCACCATCGGAGCGGTGCTGCTGCCACGGCTGCGGCGGCGACTCAGTTCCGACGGGCTCACCGGGCTCGCCACGGTCGTCTTTGCTCTGGTGAGCGTGCTCACCGCGTCGTGGCGGTGGCTTCCCGGCCTCTGGGGCGTCATGGTCATCGGGGGCCTGGCGTGGATCGCGATGATGGCGAGCCTCAACGCGGCCGCTCAAACAACCGTCCCTTCATGGGTGCGTGCCCGAGCCCTGGGCGTCTACCTCGTCGTGTTTCAGGGAGGCCTCGGCCTCGGCAGCGCGCTGTGGGGCGTGGTCGCTGAACGGATCGGGACGCAGCCGGCTCTTGCCCTGGCGGGCGGCACCCTCGTCATCGGTCTCGCGGCGATCCCGCGATGGAGGCTCGTCGGTGCGCTTGATCTGGCATCGTCCGCGCATTGGCCCGAGCCGCACGTCGTCACGATGCCAGGGGCGGATTCCGGCCCGGTGCACGTTCAGGTCGAATATCGCATCGATCCCGCCCACGCGCGCGAGTTCGCCGCCGCCATGCAGGAGTTGCGCGAAGTCCGTCGCCGTGACGGCGCGCTCGCATGGAGTGTCTACCGCGACCCCGCCGAGCCAGGAAGGTACGTCGAGATCTTCACCGTCGAGTCGTGGGTGGAGCACCTGCGTCAGCACGAACGGGTCACGACAGCCGACCGGGCGATCGAGGAGCGGGTGCGGCGGTTTCACCGGGGCGGTTCGCCGCCCGCGGTGATCCATCTCATCGCCGAACGGAGTTCCTAGCCTCTTGACCTCTCCGCCGGCTTCGCCCATTCTTTCGGCGGCGGCGACGGACGTCCCGCCGACGAAAGGAGCGGGCATGCGTGGAGGGCGCGTGATCGCGGTGGCGGCGCTCGTGGCGGTGGCGCTGGCGACGCCGTCGAGCTGGGCCCAGCCGAAGAAGCTGGTCTTCTGGACACACTGGGAGCAGAACCCGGAGTTCAACAAGTACTACGAGACGCGCGGGAGAAATTTCGCGCAGAAGTCCGGCTACGAGGTCCAGGTCGTCACCGTGCCGTATCAGGGCTACGAGGCGAAGTACCTCGCGGCGCTGATGGGCAAGAGCGGCGCGCCCGACATCTTCATGGGTATGACGCATCACTGGTGCGGCCAGTATGACTTCTGCGACAAGATGCCCGCCGACCTCGCGAAGATCTGGGACGAGAATCTGCCGAAGTACATCGTCAACGTCGGCCGGTGGAAGGGCGTGCGCTACGGCATCCCGATCGAGCACGGCAACTTCCAGCAGATGTACATCGATACGGAGCTCTTCAGGAAGGCCGGCCTCGATCCCGACAAGCCACCGAAGACGCTCGACGACTGGCTGATGGCGATGAAGCGGCTGACCGTGCTCGACGCCCGAGGCGAGCCGACCCAGGTCGGCTTCGCGCTCCGCCACAAGGGCCATCCCGTGGGCATCACCGACAAGTTCCTACCGTTCGCGCACGCGTTCGGGGCGCGGATGTTGTCGCCGGACCTCGAGAGGGCCACGGGCTTCGCGAACAGCCCGGAGATGGTGTCGGCGCTCCAGTTCTATTCCGATCTCGTCCACACGCACAAGGTCGCATCAATCGCGTTCCCGACGCCCGAAGACGCCTTCGGCCAGAAGCGCGCGGCGACGATCTTCCGCGAGTCGTGGTTTTTCGGCTGGGTGAAGAAGAACGCGCCCGAGGTCGCCTTCAAGGTGTACGCGCTGCCGTGCGGCAAGACGTGCCCCGGCGCGGGCGCGCTGTTCCCGTGGGCGAACATGGTCTACAAGCACAGCCCGAACAGGCAGGTCGCGTGGGACTACCTCAAGTTCATCAGCACCGCCAAGGACGATCTCGACCAGCACCAGGCGCAGGGGATCCTACCGGTGTGGACGGCGAACCTGGACTCGGCGTACGTGAAGAGCCGTCCCGACTACCAGTCCACGCAGGAGATGCTCAAGCAGCCGGTGCCGCCAGAGTACTATCACCCGAAGTCGAACGAGCTGGCCACGGCGCTCGGCGAGGCGGTGGTGGCCGCGCTGTACGGTCGAGGGCAGCCCAAGGCGTTGCTCGACGAGGCCGCGGCGAGGATGGATCGCATCCTGAAAGACTGATCTGCTGCTGCGGCTCCTCGCGCCGCGCTCGTACATGGACCGCCAGCGGCGGGCGGGACTGCTGTTCGTCCTGCCCGCCGTCGTGTATTTCGGCTGCGTCTTCCTCGTCCCGCTGATCGAGTCGGTGCTCGGCTCCTTCTATCGCAGCGTGCCCGGCGGCGCCAGCCAGTTCGTCGGCACGCGGCTCTACGTGAAGGTGCTGACGGATCCCACGTTCTGGCAGGCCGTCGGCAACACGGTGAGCCTCCTCGTCATGTCGGTGCCGCTCACGGTCGTGCTCGCCCTCGCCGTCGCGCTCGGCCTGCATCGCCTGCAGCGCCTCCGCTGGCGCAGCGCGTGGGCCGCGATGTACTTCCTGCCGTTCGCCGTCTCCCTCGTGGCGGCGGCCCTGATCTGGCAATGGATCTACGATCCCGTCTACGGCGCGCTCAACCATTTCCTCGGCGCGCTCCGCCTGCCGCCGCTCAAGTGGCTGCAGAGCCTCGACCTCGTGCGGCCGTCGCTGGCGCTGGTGAACGTGTGGGCGCGGCTCGGCTTCGACACGGTCATCTTCCTGGCCGCCCTGCAGGCGATCCCCGCCGAGTTCTACGAGGCGGCGGCCATCGACGGCGCCGGTCCCGTGCAGGCGCTGCGGCGGATCACGCTGCCGCTCCTCAATCCGCAGATCGTGATGGTGGCGATCCTCGAGCTGATCTTCAACTTCAAGATCTTCGACACGGTGTACGCGACGACGCAGGGCGGGCCCGCGGGCGCCAGCCAGACGGTGATCATGCTGCTCTACGACACCGCCTTCAAGTACTTCCGGCTCGGTGACGCCTCGGTGATGGCGGTGTTCGTCTTCGTCTCGCTGCTGCTCGTCACGCTGCTGCAATGGCGGCTCTTCCGCCGCCAGGTCGAGTATTGAAGACGACGCGGCTCGGCTGGCTGACGGCGGCGCTGGTGGCGGCGGGCGCGCTCTGCGTGGTGTTCCCGTTCTTCTGGATGGCGGTCACGTCGCTCAAGACGGTGCCCGAGATCCAGCGGCTGCCGCTCTCGATCTTTCCCGACCGCTGGAGCAACCTCGACAACTACCGCGAGGTCTTCCACCGCCAGCCGTTCGGCCGATTCCTGCTCAACAGCGCCCTCGTCGCCTCGATCGCCGCGCTCTCGAGCGCCGTCGTGTCGTCGCTGGCCGGCTACGGCTTCGCGAAGTTCCGATTCCCCGGCCACGGCGTGCTCTTCTTCGCCATCGTCGGCATCCTCATGGTGCCGTTTCAGTCCGTGGTGGTCCCGCTCTATCTCTGGGTCAATCGGCTGGGGCTGCTCGACACGTACGCCGGCATCGTCGCGCCGGACCTCGTGAGCGTCTTCGGCGTGTTCCTCATGCGCCAGTCGATCGAGGTCGTGCCGAGCGACTACGTCGACGCCGCGCGCATCGATGGGGCGGGGGAGCTGGGGATCTTCTGGCGCGTGATCCTGCCCGCCGTGAAGCCGGCGATCGCGACCCTCGTGATCGTGAAGTTCATGTGGACGTGGAACGAGCTGTTCTGGCCGCTCGTCGTCGTGAACTCGCCGACGATGAAGGTGGTGACGCTCGGGCTCGTGAGCTTCACCAACATGTACTTCATCGAGTACAACCTCGTCACCGCCGCCGCCGTCGTGAGCGTGCTGCCGATCCTCGCCGTCTTCCTCGCCTGCCAGAAGTGGATCGTGCGCGGCGTGGTCATGAGCGGTCTCAAGGGATGAGTGTCCGTTCTCCTGATGGGCTCAGTCATCGTGCGGGTCGGCGGACCGACTCGGGGCGCCGCCGAGTGGGCGGCCCCAGGCGCTCGTCCGCCAATTCTCGTGGGGCTCGGCGCCGGCGCGCCAGGCCGGCAACGGCATCACGAGGTACCGGGCGAGCGCGACGACGTACGGCTCGTACATCCGCCGGAGCTCGGCGAGCTTGTCTTCGGCACCCTCCCCCGCGTGCAGGACGACACCCACGGCCGCCAGGCCCGTGCGGAGACGAGCAAGCTCGGACGCTGGCAGCCGATCCGGCGCCGAGCCGACGGGCGGCCGGCCGAGCACCTGGGCGAGATCGACCACGGCGTGGCGCGCCATCGCGAACGTGAGGCCCGCCTGGCGCGCGCACGCGCCTTCGATGCCGACCATCACGAGCGCGCTCGCGTCGAGCACGGTCGTCAGCGCGGCCAGCCACGACTGGTTGTCGTGCTGCGAGCGATAGTAGGACAGCACGGGATAGGACAGATGCGACTCGAGCACCTCGGCGCTCCAGCGTTCCCACTCCGCGAGCAGCTCCGTCAGCTCCTCGTGGTCGGCGCCGAAGCCGCGCAGCAGCTCCTCGGCGCTCGGCGGGGACCCCGCGCGTGCGTCGAGCAGCGTGATGTTCAGCTCGCGCCGCGAGAACGACTGGTACAGGACCGGCAGATACCCGATCACGAGGGCCAGGAAGCCGAAACCCACGCCCGCCTCGATCACCGTCACCGCGCGGCCCACGCGGGACATCGGCGTCACGTCGCCGAGACCGAGGGTGAAGAACGTCTCACCGCTCATGTACAGGTGATCGAGGAAGACGCCGTCGCCCTCCACGTTCAGGCGCGTGCCGATCCCCGCCTGCACCATCGCGAAGGCGGTCACGAGGCTGGCGGCCCAGGCGGCGAGCAGCACGAGCAACGAGAGCGGGCCGTAGAAGCTGAGGAAGGTCTCGCGCCGGCCGCCCGGACGCATCCGGAGCACCACCGCCGACCACACCCGCCACGTCACGCGGTAGAACATCCGGGCCGGCCGCAACCGCCGGGTCACGCGCCGGGGCAGGACGATCGCCTCGAAGGCGTCCCACATGATCACGGCGATCCAGAGCGCTCCGGCGGCGGCGATCACCGAACCCATAATATCCTTGGCGCCTGCGAAGCCGTACTCACCGAGGAGTCCATGAATACGGCCGGGCGCGGGCGAAATCAATAAAGATCATCGGGAACCGCAACCGTGGGTTGTGACTTCTTAATGTATAGGGGGAGGAACGGCGATGCAGCGACGAATCGCGGTGCTCATAGCGGCGGCGCTCCTCACAGGGGCGACCGGGGTGTCGGCGCAGCTCTATGCCCCCCAGACCCTCGAGCGCTACTTCCGGCTCGAGTGGGAGGTGACGCGCGGCCGGAAGGGGCCGGCCATCGAGGGTTATGTCTACAACAATGGGCCGCGGAGCGTTGAACACATGCGCCTTCAGATCGAGCGCCTCGACACCTCGGGCAAGGTGGTTGGGAGCTCGACGGTGTGGGTGCTTGGCAGCATTGCCATGGATGGCCGCGCCTACTTTGGCGTGTCGGTGCCCGACGCCACGAGCTACCGCGTACAGGTGCTCTCATTCGATTGGGCCCGCGGTGGTGCCGTCGGCGGCGGGATGTAGCGGGCCACGCTCTCCCGCGCGAGGCCGGTGCTATACTGGCTCGCGATGTCCGGCGACGGCCCGAAGACGGCGTACGAGCTCGCGATGGAGCGCCTGCGCCAGAAAGACCGGGAGTCCTCGGTCGAGGAACGTCCGCTCACGGATGCGCAGAAAGCCGGCCTCGCCGAAGTGCGAAAGGTCTACCAGGCCAAGGTCGCTGAGCGCGAGATCCTTCACCGGGACGCGCTCGTCAAGGCGCGCAGCCCCGAGGAGGTCGAGAAGCTCAAGGAGGAGATGCGGCGCGACCTCGAGCGGCTGGTTGGCGAGCGTGACCGGAAGATCGACGAGATCAGACGGCGCGGGTAGCGCCGGGCGGGTGCCTTCCGGATCCTCAACCCGATCCACCTCGTAATTCTCGACGCTTACCGCCCCAGGGTAGTCCCTTGGGGGCTGCCCTCGTCCCGTTTCAGGTACTTTCCCCAATCCGATCCCGGCATTCAGCCAATACCCTCTTCGGGATTTCGAGACTACCGTTGGCGTCGGGCGAGACGTGCCCGATATGACCAGAACCTCGGCGAGGCTAGCGTTGGTTGTCGCGGCAACGCTGGTGTTCTGGTCACTGTTTCCGACTCCCGCGCCGGCCCAGACGCTATCGTTCGCCAAGAGAGATTTTCCGGTCGGCAGTGATTCGATAACCGTCGCCGTGGGCGACTTCAATGGCGATGGGGTGCCCGATCTGGTGGTGGCCAACGAAGGTTCCAACAACGTCGCGGTGCTGCTCGGCAACGGCGATGGGACCTTCCGGGCGGCACAGTTCTTCCCGGTTGGCATTAATCCCGTGTGGGTCGTCGTGGGCGGCTTCAATGGCAGTCGGGTCCAAGACCTGGCGGTGCCCAACATCAATGCCAACAACATCTCGGTGCTGCTGGGCAATGGCGATGGGACCTTCCCGGCGGGGCGGACCTTCGCTGTAGGGTCTCTCCCGACTTCCGTGACCGTGGGCGACTTCAATGGCGATGGCAAGCTGGACCTGGCGGCGGCCAACTGGAATTCCGGCGACGTCTCGGTGCTGCTGGGCAACGGTGACGGGACCTTCCAGCCGGCCCGGACCTTCCCTTCTGGCACGAATCCCATTTCCCCCGCCGTGGGCGATTTCAATCGCGATGGGCTGCCCGACCTGGCGGTGGCCAACTATGGCAACAACAACATCTCGGTGCTGCTGGGTAACGGCGATGGAACCTTCCGGCCAGCGGTGTACTTCCCTGCCGGCACTCTCCCCTCCTTCGTGGCCGTCGGCCAGTTCAACGCCGACGGGATCCTGGATCTCGCGGTGACCAACGCTTGGTCCAACGACGTCTCGGTGCTGCTCGGCAACGGCGATGGGACCTTCCAGGCGCCACGGTCCTTCGCGGTCGGCAGCAGCCCTCTCTCCGCTGCCGTTGCCGACATCAATGGCGATGGCAGGCTGGACCTGGCGGTGGCCAACTATGGCAACCCCAGCGTTGGTGATCTCGGCAATGTCGTGGTTCTGCTGGGTAACGGCGATGGGACCTTTCAGCCAGCGCTACCCTTCACCGTGGGCACCAATCCTGAGTCCGTGGTCGTCGGCGACTTCAATCGCGATGGCAAGCTGGACCTGGCGGTGGCCAACTTTCATTCCAACAGCGTCTCGGTGCTGATCAACACTAGCGGGGCCCCCGCGCCGACCTACACCCTGTCCGCCTCGCCCAGTAGCGTGACCGTCACCCAGGGGAGCACCGGCTCGAGCACGATCACCGTCTCGCCGCTGAACGGCTTCACCGGCAGCGTGACCCTGTCCGCCTCCGGGTTGCCAAGCGGCGTCACCGCGGCCTTCAGCCCGAACCCCACGACGACGACGAG
>Ga0209159_1000182_pt1 | contig 60113 bp, 58 predicted proteins | sample GraSoiAngelo_144_FD_185901 | JGI IMG/M metagenome (GOLD analysis project Ga0209159, IMG submission 185901) | Grasslands soil microbial communities from the Angelo Coastal Reserve, California, USA - 14_1009_02_40cm (SPAdes) (version 2) | ecosystem: Environmental > Terrestrial > Soil > Grasslands ...
CCAGTCCGGGAACCGAGCTTAGGCGCGATCCGGGCGGGGGAACTGTCCGGACACGGCTCGCCGCTTGAGCAGCCAGTCGATGCAGTCAACGCAGACAAGATCGTCGGCCGCCTCGCCGGCGCCGAGCGCGGCTCGCGGGATGCCGCAGAGCGAGGCCTCCGCATCCTCGCGCACCAGGTGAAGGGCCGAGCCGCTCCTCGCCCTGGTCGCGCGATCGCTGAAGACGCGATAGTCACTCTTACCCATCGGGATTGGCAGGTTAGCTCCGATCCGGGACCTCGACAGCGAGGAAGCTCACATTCTGAGCCCGGTTTCGACGGAACTCTGGCCGAGTCGGTGCGGAAGGATGTAGGCTCCTTAGGTTGTGAGGGCGCCATTGGAGAGGGGAATGCCGGCCGCCGGCGGATCCGACCCGAATCAACCCGAGCCACAGGAACGGGATGGCGCCGCAACCGGGTTCCAATCGTGGTCGGCGGAAGGCAGCCGCGCCTCTGTCATCGATCCGCGCCGGCGGCTCGGTGGCCACGGCCAGGCCCGGCGACTATTGGTCGTGGATCATGGCGCTGCAGCGATGGCCCAGGGTGTCTGGCGCGGGCTGCTGTCGGCGCTTCAGCGGCACACCGTCCAAAGCGCCCTGGTGGAGATGACTGCGGAGGAAAGAGACGTCCTCACGCTCGCGTATCAGGAAGGTCGCACCAACAGCGAGATTGCGTCGGTGATGGGCGTGTCGGAACGCACGGTCAGGCGGCGTTTGTCCGTGGCGCTGGCCCGGCTGGAAGAGTTTTCGGGCCGTGCGGGAGCTTGGATCTCGGCGATGGCGATCGTGGGTGTCCTCTATATGCTCGAACGCGGCGCGCGGGTCGGCCGCGGCGCCACTGCTTGGCGACCTGCGGACTGGTCCGCCACGTTGGCGGGCGCGGTCGCGATCGGAGCCGTAACGGCGGTGGGCGTCGGTCTCGCGGTCGCCGACCATGCCGCCACAACACCGCAGCATTCCCGACCCCCGGTCATCAGCGGCATCAATGTGTTGCCAAGCAGGGTCGTCGAGCTGACCGCGGTCACACCGGACGCCCCGAGCAACGACCCGACCAAGACCGGAGCGGAAGCGGGTCCACCAGCGGTCAAAACCACCGGCGGGTCTGACGAGTCGAACGAGGCGTCAGATCAAGAGTCGCGGGGTAGTCTGGGCTGTCACGGCAACCCCACCAGCGCGCCGCCGCCTGTTCCGGTCGGCCCACGCGGGGATCACCCTTCCGGGGCCCCGGTCACACATCCGGGACCCGGGGGCTGCAAGAGCGACTAGGTTCGAACCGGCTTAGGTCAGCCTGCCTTCGCCTGGTTCGCTTCCTGGGCCTCGACGATCTCCCCTTCGATGTTGATCTGCACCTCGTTGCTGACGATGAACTTGCCGTCCAGCATCATGTCGAAGCGCATACCGAAATCCTTGCGCTTGATCTCGGTCTCGGCCGCGTATCCGATCCGGTGGCCCATGCTCGGGTCGTTGAACTCCCCGTACTTGACCACCTGAAGCGTCACCGGTTTCGTGGTGTCCTTGATCGTCAGTTCCCCGGTCACCCGATAGCGGTCGCCACCCGCGTGCTCGATCTTGGTGCTCTTGAAGGTCATGGTCGGGTACTTGTCGACCTCCAGGAAATTGGATGACCGCAGGTCTTTGTCGCGCTGCTCGTTATGAGTGCGAATGCTCGCTGTGTTGATCGTGGCCTCGAACTTCGATCGCTCCGGCAGCTCGGGGTGTATCTCACCGAAGGCGGTGACCTCGTTGAAATGGCCACGCACCGTCATCATGCCGAGATGCTTTGCGGAAAACTCCACCTGAGTATGAAACGGGTCGAACTTCCAGGTTCCCATACCAATTGCTCCTTTCCGTAGCCAGTACTTGCTGACACGTATAACATTGTTGCGGTGACAACTATTTCAACGCCTCGTCCCATTCAGAATCAGACCCGGGAGGCGCTTCTTGCCTACCTCGACGCCTTGACGCTGGCGGAGCCGATCCAGGCGAGACTCTGGCAGCTGGCGCACCTCACGCTCACCCAGGTCTCGCTCCTGCGCGAGCTCAGGAGCGGATCGCAGACGGCCGGGGTGCTGGGCCAGGCGGTCGGCCTCTCGCCGACCTCGCTCACGAGGCTTGTCGACCGCCTCGAAGGTCGAGGCCTGGTCATCAGGCGTCGAGAGTCCGAGGACAGGAGGTGTGTCGAGATCCGTCTCAGCGCGGCTGGAGAGAGACTGCTCGGCGAGGTCAAAATCTTCCGCGGCAGCCACCTGCACCGGGCTGTCGACTCGATGACTCCCGATGAGCGCCGCCGGCTCACCGTCGGGCTGAAGCGTCTGGTGGAATTGGCACGAAGCATCGTGGCGCAGGACGAACAGGGCGGGTGAGGCCCGCCACCGTCGAGCCGGCTGAAGCCGGCCTACCGCCGGCGCGGTTCGCCTACAAGTGGATAGCGCTCTCGAATACGACGATCGGCATGCTCATGGCGACCGTCAACGCGACCAGCATCTTGATCGCGATGCCGGTGATCTTTCGCGGCATCAACATCAATCCCCTCGATCCCGCGAACTTCAGCTATCTGCTTTGGCTTCTGATGGGATACATGGTGGTGTCCGCGGTGCTCGTCGTCACTGCCGGCCGCCTGGGAGACATGTTTGGTCGCACGCGCGTCTACAACATCGGCTTTGCCGTTTTCACCATCGCCGCGGTCGGACTATCGCTGGTCTGGAGCCAGGGCGCCGCGGGCGCGATCGAGCTGATCATCCTGCGCATGGTCCAGGCCATCGGCGGGGCGATGGTGATGGCGAGCGGAGCGGCGATCATCACCGATGCGTTTCCCTCGGACCAGCGCGGCCTCGCACTCGGGATCAACATGATCGCGGGGATGGCGGGGTCGTTCCTCGGCATCCTGGTCGGCGGAGTCCTGGCCACCATCAACTGGCGCTGGATCTTCCTGATCAACGTCCCGATCGGCTTGATCGGCTCGGTGTGGGGCTTCTGGCAGCTGCGCGAGATCGGCGTAAGGCACCGGGCCCGGATCGACTGGATCGGGAACGTGACGTTTGCCGCCGGGCTCGCCATGGTTCTGATCGGAGTCACGTCAGGGCTCCAGCCCTACGGCGGGTCGGCGATGGGGTGGGGCAACCCGTCAGTGATCGGCCTGGTCGCCGGCGGTCTGTTGATCCTCGCTTTTTTTGCGTTCTGGGAGACAAGGACGAAGGACCCGCTGTTCCATCTCGAGCTGTTTCGGATCCGCGCCTTCACGTTGGGCAACATCGCCGGCCTCCTCGGCGCCGTGTCCCGCGGCGGACTCCAGTTCATGCTCATCATCTGGCTGCAGGGGATCTGGCTGCCGCTCCACGGTTATGACTACACCCAGACCCCGCTCTGGGCCGGCATCTACATGTTGCCCATGACGGTCGGTTTCCTGGTCGCGGGCCCGATCTCAGGAATGCTCTCCGACCGCTACGGCGCACGGCCGTTCGCGACCGGAGGGATGCTCCTGTCCGCGCTCACGTTCGGGCTCCTGATGCTGCTGCCGGCCGACTTCTGGTTTCCGGTTTTTGCGCTGTTGATCTTCCTGAACGGCGTGGCCATGGGCCTGTTCGCATCGCCCAACACGGCCGCGATCATGAACAGCGTCCCCGCTCGCTACCGTGGCGTCGCGTCGGGCATCCGCGTCACCTTCATGAACGTCGGCATGCCCCTTTCGATCGGGCTCTTCTTCACCCTGATGATCGTCGGCCTCAACACGACCGTTCCCCCGGCCCTGTACAGCGGCCTCACCGGCAGCGGCGTGCCGGTGGCGGTGGCGCATCGCCTCGCCGGGCTGCCTCCGATCAGCTACCTCTTCGCGTCGTTCCTCGGCTACAACCCGCTGCAGACGCTGCTCGGCCCGGTGCTTGGACAGCTGGCGCCAGCGGATGCGGCCCGGCTGACGGGAAACACCTTCTTCCCGTCGTTGATCTCCGGCCCGTTCCAGCACGGACTGGTGCTCGTGTTGAGCTTCTCGATCGTGGCGAGCCTCGTCGCCGCCCTGGCCTCAGCGCTTCGAGGCGGCCGCTACGTCCACGAGGAGACAGCCACGATGCCGCTCCAGGAGGCGGCCGATTCGTAGGCGAAAGACAGCAGAACACATCAAAGATCGAGCGCCAATACACTCGAGACGTGCGACTTGAGCCGGGCCCGATCGGCGACCTGAGTGATGTCCGCGCCCTCACGTTCGATATCTTCGGCACCACGGTGGATTGGCGATCCGGAGTGTCCGCGGAGGCGAAACGCCTCGCCGCGCTGACCGGTGTGCACGCTGACTGGGAGCGGGTGGCCGATGCCTGGCGCGCAACGTACGTGCCTTCAATGGACAGGGTGAGGCGTGGCGAGCTGCCGTGGACCAACTTCGATCGGCTTCACCGCATGTCGCTGGACCAGGTTCTGCGTGACTCTGATGCCGAAGGTCTCGATGTCGCCGCGCGCGACGAGCTGAACCTTGCATGGGAACGTCTGCCGCCGTGGCCGGACGCCGGGCCGGGGCTTGCACGGCTCGCCCGGCGATTCACGGTGGCGACGCTGTCGAACGGCAATCGATCCCAGCAGTCGGCGCTGATCCGCTACGCCGATTTGCCCTTTCAGCGGTTGTTGTCTGCGGAGGATTTCGGCCACTACAAGCCTGACCCGGAGGTTTACCTGGGCGCGGCTTCTGCGCTGGGGCTCAAAGCAGGCGAGGTGATGATGGTGGCGGCGCACAAGTCAGACCTACGTGCCGCCCAGGCGGTTGGCATGCGGGCCGCATTCGTCGAGCGCCCGCTCGAAAAAGGGCCCGCCGGCGGGGCCGATCTGCTGCCGGATCCGGACGCCGATGTCCAGGCCACCGACTTTCTGGACCTGGCGGATAGGCTGGGCTGCTGAGGGCAGGTTCGGGGAATTCCGGAGCTGGTGGGCTGCTACTGGGCCAGTGGCTCGACCCGGTACGTCCCGCGATCCTCGATCACTCTGACACCTTTCCCCTTGGCGACCGGCTGCACAATCTCACCGGTCAAGCCCAGGACGGCCGCTTCGGTGGTCGGCGAGTGGCCGACGACCAGCGCCTTACCGCCCTCCGGGAGCAACTCAAAAACGGCCTTCAGGGCTGCTCCAAGTTGGGCTGATTCGCGCTCGACGAGCTCGGGATCAACTTTGCGAAAGGCATTGAGGTCCTTGCCGTTTGCCGTGCGGGCGGCTTCGAACCAGCGTTCCTCCACGCTCGAACGGAACCCGGAGTTGACCTCGACACCGGCTGCGACCGGGTGCCCAAAGCCGGCGAGCAGACAGGCCAGGGTTTGGGTGGCGCGCTGGGCGCCGGATGAGATGAGCAGGTCGTAGTTTCCCGTCAGACGTCTCCCTATCTCCACCGCGGCGCGAATTCCATCAGCGGTGAGCCTGTCACCGTCGGCGTCTGTGTGCCGCCTCAGTTCGACTGTCTTTGGCATCCGAGAGTCATTTTGATTTCAAACCCGTGGGTAACCGGCCGAGTTACTTGACCGACTCGATCTTGCCCTTGCCGTCCAGGTAAAAGGTGAACAGCTGGCTGCGCGGCTTCTGGGTTTGTCCGGTGATCTCCGCCCAGGCCGACGCAAGATCATGGCTCTCATTCCAGGCGGCGCTAAAGTTGCCGCTTCTCAGGTCAGCCGAAGTCTTCGGCCAGCCCAGCGCGGAGATCGCGGCCCGGACTTTGTCGTGCGGCAACATCGGCCGGTCATATTCGTAGATGTAGCCACCGTCCTCCGTCTTGTGCAGGTAGCGGTATTCGCCATTCTGGCCGACTCTGGTCGCAAAGGCGCCGTCGGAGTCGATGCCGACAGATACAAGACCGGTCTGCAGGCTCCTGTCAAAGCAGTTGTAGGTTCCCGCGACCGGCTGCTCAGTGGAGACCGCCTTCATCACCGTCTCGGCGCAGGCCGGCCGATCCCACATGCCGGGCACCACCGGACCGGCGCCGACGAGAGCGGCGCCGAACAGGGCGCCGCCAAAGACAGCAACGACAGGTCGCCGGGCGTGTGGCAGCCGAATGTGCATGCACTCCCTCCAGAGCTTTCGTCCGGTATCGGGCCATGGCTGTGCCCATGGCGAGGATCCGGTCAGTTAAGAAACGGCTGAGGGGGCGATTTCGGCGTTATCAGAGCGAGCCGGACAATGCCGCCCACGGGAACGCTGGCCCATGAAGGTTCAAACGGCGCGAGCCCGAGCCAGGCCCTTGCCCACGACCTGAAGCTCCATGAGGGTGTCCCTCCAGGCGGCTATGGAAGCTCGGGCCAGGCCTCAATCAATAGCCATGGCTGACGACGTTGAGCAGCGGTTCACCATCCAGATAGCGCTGCAGCTGGGCTTCGACCAGGTTCCAGGCGCGCTCGTAGACCCGGGTCACCCACCCGCCGATATGCGGAGTGATCAAGACGCCCTTCATGCTCCAAAGCCTGTGACCGTCCGGCAGCGGCTCGGGATCGGTCACGTCCAGCGCGGCCCTGATCCGACCCGAACCGATGGCGTCCGCGAGGGCGTCGGTCTCTGCGATCGCACCTCGCGACGGGTTGACGAGAAGGGCTCCTGACCGCATCTGCGAAAGCAAGCGCGCATCCACGAATCCCCGCGTCTCATCGGTCAACGGCAAGAGGATCACGACGATGTCGGCCTGCGGCAGCATGGCTGGAAGATCGGCGACGCTCTGGACCCCTTCGCGGGCGTGGCGCCCGACACGCAAGAACCGCGCCCCGAATGGAGCCAGCCGCGCCTCCACCGCGCGACCGATCGAGCCGTAGCCGACGATCAGCACGGTGGCGCCCTCGAGATCGCCCATTGTGTCGGCTCTACCGGGCTGCCGCCAGTGGGCGCGCTGCTGATCGAGCACGTGCTGGGGCAGATTTCGAATTGATGCGAGAATCGCCATCACCACCCACTCGGCAACCGGGACATCGTGGATGCCGGCGCCGTCGCAAAGAATCACGCTCTCAGGCAGCCGGCCCACGAGGTCGTCCACGCCGGCAGAGATCGCCTGCACCACGCGGACATCGTCCATGCGCTCGAGGAGCTCCGGGAAACGACCACGGGCGAAGCCGGCGACCACGAACTCTCCTGGCCCGAGTCGATTCGGCCCGGATTCCGGGGAGGGCAGGGTGGCGACTTCAACGCCCGCAGGCAGCGCGCGGGTGTGGCCGCCGGACATGCCGGCCGGAATCCACAGATGCGTCTTCTCACCCGCACGGGGACGGTTCAATCTCCGCTGCAGCTGTTCGATGTTCTCAAGATAGCCCGCGCGTAACGGCGGACCGTTTGGGCGCACAGTTCTCGGAATGGCTCGAGCCGAGAAGGGGCGTCTGGAGGACGTGCCAACGGGGCGGGCGCCGTGGCGCAGGTGGGGTCCATATCTCAGCGAGCGGGCCTGGGGGACCGTGCGCGAGGACTACAGCGCGGCCGGCCAGGCCTGGGAATTCTTTCCGCACGACCACGCTCGCTCGCGCGTTTACCGCTGGAACGAGGACGGTCTCGCGGGTCTCTGTGACGACCGGCAGACCCTTTGCTTTGCGCTTGCTTTCTGGAACGGCCGCGACCCAATCCTCAAAGAGCGGATCTTCGGGCTGACCGGCAACGAGGGCAACCATGGCGAGGATGCCAAGGAATACTGGTTTTACCTCGACTCGACTCCCACTCACTCGTGGATGCGCTGGCGGTACCTCTATCCGCAAGACGCATTTCCCTACCTCGAGCTGGTCGAGGAGAACCGCCGCCGTGGCCGCGACGAGCCGGAGTTCGAGCTTCTCGATACCGGCGTCTTCGACCACGATCGGTACTGGGAGATCACTGCCGACTACGCGAAGGCCGGCGTGGACGAGATCTTGGTTCGGATCACCGTCCGCAACGCCGGCCCCGATCGCGCGCAGATCGACGTTCTGCCAACACTTTGGTTCCGGAACACCTGGGCCTGGGGCGGCGACGAGCGCGTGCCGTCGATTCGAGAAGACGACGGCGCGCTGGTGGCAGAGCACTGGGAGCTAGGACGGACGTTTCTGGCCACGGACGGAGCGCCTGAGAGGCTCTTCTGCGACAACGAAACCAACACCGAGCGCCTGTGGGGTGTTCCCGGTCGCAGCCGGTTCCCCAAGGACGGCATCAACGATCACATCGTCTCGGGCGCCGCGTCCGTGAATCCGCGGCGGACGGGGACCAAGGCAGCGTTCCGCTATCACGTTGCCGTCGACCCTGGGGCGAGCGCGACGATCAAGCTCAGGCTGAGCCCTTCCGGTTCGCCCGTCGATCGCGACTTTGACGCCCAGCTCGACCAGCGCCAGGCGGAGGCGGACGAGTTCTACGCCGAGCTCACACCTGCGGGGACGCCCCCGGACGAGGCCCTCGTCCTGAGGCAGGCGTTGGCCGGGATGCTCTGGTCGAAACAGTTCTACAACTACAGCGTCCAGCGCTGGCTTGAAGGCGACCCCGCCGGCCCGGCGCCTCCGCCGCAACGCCGTTTCGGCCGCAACTCCGACTGGCAGCACCTCGACAACCGCGACGTCATCTCGATGCCCGACAAGTGGGAGTACCCGTGGTACGCGGCCTGGGACCTCGCATTTCACTGCGTAGCGCTCGCGCGGCTCGACCCCGAATTCGCCAAGTTCCAGCTCCTCCTTCTATGTCGTGAGTGGTACATGCATCCCAATGGGCAGCTGCCGGCGTATGAGTGGGCGTTCGGCGACGTCAACCCGCCCGTGCACGCCTGGGCCGCCTTGCGCGTCTTCGAGATCGACGGCTCGCGCGACTTTGACTTCCTTGGGCGCGTCTTCCACAAGCTGCTCCTCAACTTCACGTGGTGGGTGAATCGGAAGGACAGTGAGGGCAACAACGTCTTTCAGGGCGGATTTCTCGGCCTCGACAACATCGGCCTCTTCGATCGCTCGTCGCTCCCCGTATCCGGCCACCTCGAGCAGTCAGACGGCACGGCCTGGATGGCGATGTACTGCCAGAACATGCTCGAGCTTTCACTCGCGCTCGCCCAGCACGACCGGACCTACGAGGACCTGGCCATCAAGTTCTTCGAACACTTCGCGCTCATCGCGTCCGCCCTCAACAGCCAGGGCCTGTGGAACGAGGAAGACGGCTTCTACTACGACGTGCTGCACGTGGCGGATGGTTCGGCGCGGCCGCTGAAGGTGCTGTCGATGGTCGGCCTCGTGCCGCTCTTTGCGGTTACCACGCTGGGTCCGCAAACGATGGCGAGCCTGCCCGAGTTCACGCGCCGGGCGGAATGGTTCACGAACCAGCGGCCGGAGGCGATGGGCGTGATCCAGCACATGAGCGCCGAGGGTCACGCCGGCTGGCGTTTGCTCGCCATCGTCTCTCCCGACCGGCTGCGGCGAATCCTGGCGCGCGTGCTCGATCCGGAAAGGTTCTTGTCGCCATTCGGCGTCCGCGCGCTGTCGAGGTGGCACCGCGACCATCCATTGGAGGTCGAGGTGGGCGGACGCGTGGCGCGGCTGATGTACGAGCCGGCCGAGTCGAGCACGGGACTTTTCGGGGGAAACTCAAACTGGCGAGGTCCGATCTGGATGCCGGTCAACTACCTGCTCGTCGAGGCGCTCAGGGTTTATCACCGCTACCTGGGCGCGGAGTTCAAAGTCGAATGCCCGACCGGATCCGCCAAGATGCTGAATCTCGACGAGGTCGCCGACGAGATTGCCGGCCGGTTGCTGTCGATCTTTGCCGACCGCGATGGGCGGCGGGCCGTTTTCGGCTCGTCCGAGAAATTTCAGCGCGACCCGACATGGCATGGGCTCATCCCGTTCCACGAGTACTTCAATGGGGAGACCGGCGCAGGCATCGGCGCATCCCACCAAACCGGCTGGACTGGACTCGTCGGCGATCTGGTGATCCGGCTCAACGAACGCAGCCGCCGGCCTTAGCAGCCGCCCTTCGCTTGCCACAATGCCTGGCTGGGGGGCAAACTCGATCACCGTGGCCGACGAGCTGACCAGGGGTCGGGATGCTTACGACAGGCTGGCCTGGGCTGACGCCTTCGCCCATCTAGCGGCCGCCGACCGCGCCCGCCCGCTCGCGGCGGAGGACCTGGACCGGCTCGCCATCGCCGCCTTCCTGTCTGACCAGGAGCAGGCGAGCATGGACATCTGGCAGCGTGCTCACAACGCATTCCTGAGCCTGGGAGACGAGCCGCGGGCCGTGCGGACCGCGATCCACATGGCCATGGGACTGGTCAATGCGGGCGAGTTTGCACGGGCCGGGGGATGGCTTGCGCGTGCGCGCCGGCTGCTCGACGATGGACAGCGCGACTGCGTCGAGCTTGGGTATTTGCTTGTGCCGGCGGCGCTGCAGAGTCTGATGAGCGGCGATCTCGAGAATGCGAACGCCGCCTTCCGCCACGTGATGGAGATCGCCGACCGCTTCCGCGATCGGGACCTGCAGACACTTGGGCGTCTTGGTTATGGACAGTCGCTGATCGCGCTCGGAGATGCAGCCGGCGGAGTGGCGCTGCTCGACGAGATCATGGTTGCGGTCACCTCGGGCGAGGTCTCCCCGATGATCGCCGGGACCGTCTACTGCGCCGTGATCGAAGCCTGTCATGGAATCTTCGATCTGCGGCGCGCGCAGGAGTGGACGGCGGCCCTGAATCGCTGGTGCGAAGCTCAACCGGGCCTTGTCGCCTTCCGCGGCAACTGCCTTGTTTATCGAGCCGAGATCATGCAGCTGCACGGTGCCTGGGCGGACGCGTTGGCCGAAGCGCACAAGGCCCGAGAGTGGCTTTCCCGACCGCCGGCGCGACTGGCGGCGGGCGCCGCCTACTATCAACTTGGCGAGCTCCATCGCCTTCGCGGCGAGTTTGCGAAAGCGGAGGCGGCGTACCGCGAGGCCAGCGCAGCCGGAAGATCTCCCCAGCCCGGCCTGGCCTTGATGCGATTGGCGAACGGCCAGCTCGAGGCCGCTGCGGTCGCGATTCGCCGGGAGCACGAAGAGGCGAGGGAGCGCGCAGCCAGGGCCACGATCTTGCCGGCCTATGTCGAGATCATGATCGCCGCACAGGACATCGAAGCGGCCCACACCGGGCTGTCGGAGCTATCCGAGATTGCCTCTGCTCTCCGCGCTCCATTCCTTCGAGCGGTCGAAGCCCATGCCCGGGGAGCGGTGCTTCTGGCTCAAGGGGACCATCATCGTGCGCTGGAGTCCTTACGCCGTGCGTCGAGCGCATGGCGCGAGCTCGATGCGCCTTACGAGGCTGCCCGGGTGAGGGTGATGATCGGACTGGCATCCCGGCACCTGGGCGACAAAGAAAATGCGGAGATGGAGTTCAAGGCTGCGCGGCAAGCGTTCGAGCGGCTTGGGGCCGCGCCAGACCTGGCCAGCCTCGACCGGCTATTGCACCCGGCTGCACCGAAGGAAATTGGCGGTCTGTCCGCGCGAGAGGTGCAGGTCCTGCGCCTGGTTGCGAGTGGCAAGAGCAATCGCGCGATCGCGACCGAGCTCGTCATCAGCGAGAAGACGGTGGCGCGCCACGTAAGCAACATCTTCACCAAGCTCGGTTTGTCAACCCGAGCTGCCGCCACCGCGTTCGCGTACGAGCACGGATTGAAGTCGGCCGCTACATAGAAATGCCCATCCCGACCTGGGCCACGATTTGGGTACTTCCTTCGATGCGCAATGCCCCAGGGCGCGCCTAACGTGCTCGCTGGACCTTGATGGGTTCAGGAGGAACAAGATGAACGGAAGCGCTGAGCGATTCGAAACGGTGGTCGTCGGCGGCGGCCAGTCGGGTTTGGCGGTCGGGTACCACCTGGCCAGGCTCGGCCGGCCCTTTGTGATCCTGGACGCGCACGATCGCGTGGGCGATGCCTGGCGGGAGCGGTGGGACTCGCTGCGGGTGTTCACGCCGGCCAAGTTCAACGGGCTGCCAGGCATGCGCTTCCCAGCGCCCGGCCTCTCGTTCCCGACCAAGGACGAGGTCGGCGATTACATGGCCGCCTATGCGGAGCGGTTTGAGCTCCCAGTGCGAAGCAGGATCAAGGTCGACTCGGTCTCCCGACACGGTGCCGGCTATCTGGTCAAGTCCGGCGATGCCGCCTTCGCGGCCGACAACGTGGTGATCGCGACGGGAGCCTGCCACACCCCGAAGGTTCCATCCTTCGCCTCGGAGCTCGATCCCCAAATCACCCAGCTGCATTCCAGCTCATACAAAGGCCCGCTGCAGCTGAGCGAAGGGGCGGTCCTGGTCGTTGGCCTGGGCAACTCCGGCGCCGAGATCTCGCACGAGGTCGCCCACACGCATCGCACCTTGGTGTCCGGCCGTGGCACGGGCGAGATACCCGCCCCGCACGGGACTGGAGCGGCCATCTTCGTCTTGCCGCTGGTGAAGTTCATGGGCACCCACGTCCTGACCATGGACACGCCCATCGGGCGCAAGGTGGAACCGCAATTCATCAAGCACGGCACGCCGCTGATCAGGACCAAGCTCAAGGACCTGTCCGCGGCCGGGATCGAACGCGTGGCGCGGGTGGTCGGGGTCCGGGACGGTCGGCCGGAGCTGGCGGACGAGCGCGTCCTCGACGTCACCAACGTGATCTGGTGCACCGGGTTCAGCCCCGCGCTGGGCTGGATCGATGTGCCCGTTTTCGGAGACGGCGGACGCCCCCGGCAGTACCGCGGCGTGGTCGATGCGGCGCCGGGTCTGTACTTCGTCGGCCTGGAGTTCCTCTACGCCGCGGTCTCGGCGGTCCTGCCCGGTGTCGGTCGCGATGCGGGCTACATCGCGAAGCACATCGCGAGAAGGGCGAACGAGGCACAGCCGGCGACGGTGACCGCAGAGATGGCTTCGATGTCGCGCTGACCCCGCCTGTCCCATTTTCGGCAGGCAAAACGCCCATTGCCTCACGCAGCGGGCGCCCCTAACGTGGCCTGCACGGAACAGCCAGGCGTCCCGTGGCGACGGCGCATCTCGCGCCTGGCCGACCCCGGGTTTGAAGAAACCATCAGCACGGATTCGACCGCCAGCTCCGCGCGAGCTGCCGATCAGTCTGTGAAGCGCGGCGACGCGCCGATCTACCTCGTCTGGGAGGAGGTGGACGCCATTCCCGACGAAGGCTACGACCGTTTTAGCGGAGAGCTCGTCAAGGCGCTGGGAGCGATCCATCCGGTCATCAGCCACGCCACCCCCAAGAAAATCCCTGGCCGTGCCGGTGTTCGCTTCATCGTCCGTCAGCTGTCGATGCTCGCGGCGGTGCGGAAGCTCGCCTCGCATGGCCGGCGCCCCAGGGCCATCGTCTACGCGTCACGCCACGAGCTGACTGTTCCCGGCTTGCTCAGGGCGCGGCTCCTGCGTTGGTTTGGGCGCGCGCCACTGGTGATCATGGTCCTGGTTCCCAACCACGCTTCGCGTCCGGCGTTGCGTCTGCTTCGCTGGCTCGCTCCCGAGGGGATTCTGCTCGGGACCGAGCGGGAGATCGCGACCGTCCGCCGACACGGCGTTGACGCCGAGCTGATCTGGAGCGGTGTCGACACGAGCCGGTTCCGTCCCGGCGACGAGGCCGAGAAACGATCTCTGCGCCGGCATTACGGGCTGCCCACAGAGGACAGGATCGTGCTGCACGTCGGCCACCTGAGGGGAAGTCGTGGGCTCGAGGCGCTCCTTCCCCTGGGATCGACGGCCGGGATCACGGTTTTGCTGGTGGTCAGCCATCGCCGGTGGCCGGATTCGGAGCAGGTCAAAGCAGAGCTCGAGCGGCACGGCGTGGTCGTGATGGAGGGCTATCAAGCGCGTGTCGAAGAGATCTACCGGCTCGCGGACTGCTACGTGTTTCCCGGTGGCGACGACCGGGCCGTGTCGCTGCCGCTGTCGATCCTGGAGGCGGCGGCCAGCGGCCTTCCGGTGGTGAGCGTCAGATACGAGGCGGTGCCGGAGCGCTTGGCCGCCGTCGACGGCATCGAGTTTGTGGAGGACTCATCAGTCATACCCGCCCGGGTCCTGGCGGTGATGGGTTCGCGCCGTACCGCTCGCGAGCTGCCCGCCGAGCTGGGCTGGGACGGCGTGGCCCGGACCGTGCTGGCTGCCGTCGAGAGCGCCATCCAGCGGCGCTGACGTCCTCGGTCAGCTCTCGAGGGCCGCGGCCACGGCGCCGAAGCCGGCCGAGCTCAGCAGCGAAACCTGCTGACCGTTGTACACGGCGACCTCGGGAATGTCGTCGACATGCTCGAGCACGAAATCGATATCCGCTTCGCGGCCCGTGGTGCGCAAGTAGTCGGCGCTCGGGCTGCGGCCCATGATTCGGTGGTCTGCTCCTCGCCAGCCCTCGACCTCGTCGAGAGTTTGCTCGCTCTCAGGCTCATATCCGGCTGCCAGAAGCTTGTCTCCGATCCACGCGCACACGAGCTGATCTTCGGGGCGCGGCTTGCCGCGCGTGCCGGCGCCGATCAGTGCGACCCGAGGGTGATGGAGGAGCTGGGCGGCTGTTGCCGATAGGTTCCTGAGGCTCGCCACATAGATGGCCGACGCGCCACGGCAGTTGGTGAGCAGCAGCGTGCCCGCGGAGGTCAGCAGCACTATCGGATGCGCCCCCTCCAGGCCTGCCAGCGTCCACGGCGAGTTGTCGTAGTCGAAGTTCGGTGGCTTGATCCCGTTCTGCTCCCCCGCCAGCCGGGCATCGCGCAGGCCGCCCGCCACCGTGACAGCCTCGCCAATCGTGGCCACCGGGTAGACGGCGTGGCCTCGGAAGAGCGCAGTCACGATGCAAGTCGTGGCCCGGAAAACATCGACGACGGCGAGTGCGTGCGTATCCCGGTATAGGGCCGCGCTCTCGGGCAGGCTATCGATTACGAAGCTGTGTGCCATCTCGGTCCGCCCCGGCAGCGCCAGGAGCAAGGAATCGCGCGTAAGCGTCCGAATGCAAGCCGCGCCTGTAAATCTCAACGCGGAGCAGCTCCTCGAGGCGGACATTGCTGAGGTTGACCGTGTTGCCGAAGTGGCTCAGGAAGTCGAACTGAGAGCGCTTGTTGGGCGCCTCGAAGATCGTCCGTTCCATGCCGAATGCGTCCGCGAAGGCTTCCGCGGCATCGAAGTTCAGCCGACCGGAATCGTCGAACAGCCCGACCGTCTGCGCGCTCTCGCGCGCCTCGACAACGATCTGACGGGCGCCGGCGTCCAGCCATTCGAATCCGTCGGCGATGAGCTGCTGGATCACCGCGGGGGTGAAGGTCCCTCCGTGCTTGTCGCCCAGCTCCATCTGGAGGGTCAATCCGTAGGAGGCAGCCAGGTCCACGTACTCCCTCGGCGTCCGTCGCAGCCTCGTAAATCCCTCGCCCGCCTCGACGCGGTCGATGTTCAGCGAGGCTGCCAGCTCGAGGAACGACTCCAGCTTTCCTTTGTCCTCGGCGATCTCGAAGGGTCCGCCCCCTGTCACCAGCGGGACACCCAGGCGGCGGGCGGCGTCGATCTTGGAGCGGGTGGCGGCCTCGTCGGCGATCAGCCAGCAGGTCATCGAAATCTTCAACCTGCTGATCAGGTGATGGCTCTGCTCGAGATGGCTGATGACCGTGGCCACGTCATAGCCGGGGTCGAAGGGGCTGGTCCGTGGTGGCATGTCGGGAACGCCGAGAGAACGCACGAACTCATGCGTGCTCGACGGCTGCGTCGACCGGGGGGTGGGGCGTGTGTGAATCAAGTCGCTGGCCGCCTATTGCCGCGAGGCTAGCCAGGCTGGAGGGGCACGGCAATGGGACACAAGTCCTTTCCTTGGCCCCCAGGCCCATAGACCTCTGAGCCGTGGTCGCCTACGTTTGCCGCGTGCCGTCCGGACAGGCTGCTCGCCTGTGGCAAGACATTCTTCGCGAGCGAAGCCGTGGGCTGCCGCCTGTCCTGTTTCTTGCCCCTCCCCGCTGGTATGGAGCGCACTGTGCGATGCGCAGCCTCGGCCGCCTGGGCGTGCGCGTATACGGAACCAAGCATCGGGGCGGGTCGCCGTCGAACCTCTCTCGGTTCTGCGCCGGGACCGTGCCGGCCGGCGACAATGGCAGGCCGACCGGCGACCCCACCAAGATCGTGGAGGGGCTGCTGGACGCCGGCAAGCGGCTTGGCCGTGGCACAGTCCTGATCAGCGGCACGGACGAGTGGGCCATCTTCGTCGCCGAACACGCCGCCGAGCTGGCCGCTGCGTTCGTCTTTCCGGGTCCGCCTTCCGACCTGGTGGCAAGGCTGGCGTCAAAGCAGGGCCTTTTCGAGATCGCCAGCCGGCAAGGCTTTCCAACCCCCCGGTTGGTCGTGCCTCGAAGCCTCGACGACGCCGCAGACGTGGCGGTCTCGCTCGTCTACCCGGTCATGATCAAGCCAGTCCTCAGCCGGCCGGACATCTCCGCGAAGGCCGTAGTGCGAACAGCTGCCGAGCTGTTGGCCTACGCCCGCGTCCACGCGGAGAGTCCCGACGATCCGAATCTGATCTTCCAGGAGTACGTGCCCGGGGCCGACTCTGACGTATGGATCTTCACGGGCTACTTCGACGCGCAATCGCGTTGCGTGGCCGGCTTCACCGGGCAAAAGCTCCGCCAGTGCCCGGCCCACATGGGCCATGCATCGCTGGGCATCGCACAGAAAAACGAGGAGCTCGCCACGCAAGCGGCGGCCTTCATGACCGAGATCGGATACCAGGGCATCGTCGACAGCGGGTATCGATATGACGCGCGTGACGGCAGCTACAAGATCCTTGATGTCAACCCCCGCGTGGGCGGTAACTTCCGTCAATTCGTATCGAGGAGCGGGATCGACGTCGTGCGCGCGCTCTATCTCGATCTGTGCGGGATCCAGGTGCCGGCGGGGGAGCAGATCCACGGCCGGAGGTGGATCAAGGAGGACTCCGACCTGATCGCGATGGTCCAGTACCGCCGCCTGGGTGAGCTAGACCTGTGGACCTGGCTCAAGAGCCTGAGAAATATCGACGAAGGCTCGACCTTCTCGCTCGACGATCCCATGCCGTTCGTAAGGGCGATGGCGCTCCTATTCAGCGACACCTTGGCCGGGCGATGGCGACGTCGAAAGCGTGCACGTGCCCTCGCAGCCGGGGCGCCGGCGGGCTCGGCGGCGTGATGGCGTCAGTGCGGCAGCTCGTGGCAGGAAGGCAGCTGCTCGCGCCTGCGCGCCTGGGGGCGGGTTGGTCGCAGCTGTTCGGGCGATCGGTGCTCCTGGTCGGCAGCACGGGGTTGGCCCGGATCCTCGGCTTCGGTTTTACCATCGTCGCCGCGCGTGCACTGGGACCGGCCGGCTTCGGCCTTGTCACCTTCACCCTGACCCTTGCCAACATGGCTTCGGTCGCGCTTTTCAATTCCCCGGCCGGCCTGGCTCCCGCCCTGGTGCGAGCGAGCGGCAGCGAGCGCCGCTTGGTGCTCAGCAGCTACCTCACGGTCATCGGTGTCCTCCTGCTCGCAAGCCTGGTCGCGGCCATCCCGCTCGGCCTGATCACGGGGCTGCGCGGCGCCGTGCTGGCCGGCCTCCTGGCCAACCTCATCGGGATCACGGCCCTGACCGTTTACCGGGAGGTCTTGCGAGGCGTCGACAGATACGGGGCCGTCGCCGCTTACAACGTTGCCTGCAACCTCGTCCAGCTCGTCGCGGTCGCCGGCCTTTGGTTTTTCGGCTTCACCGAGCCCGTTCTGTACATCACCGCGTTCGGTCTCTCGAGCCTTGCTGCGATCGCGGTGGTCGCACCCTGGGCACATGTCTCATTGCGACCCTCGCTCCGAGATGTGAACCGCGAGCGTGTCAGCGCGGCTGCTCGCTTTGTGGCGCCGATGCTGCTGCAGACCGTCTTTTTCATGTTGTGGCTCAACGCCGACGTGATCGTCCTCAAGGCGCTGGCCGGCCTGGCGCCCGTCGGTGAGTACGGCGTGGCCAAAAGCCTCGCCAACGCGGCCCTGCTGATACCTTCGGCCATCGCGACCGCGCTGCTTCCCCAGGCCGCAAGGATCGGCAACAAGGACGCCCGCGGGTATTTCGTGAGCCTCCTGGTCCCGGTCTGCGCTGCCTCGCTGCTGCCGCTGGCCGGCCTTGGAGTGCTTGGACCGTGGGTCCTGAGCCATGTGTTCGGGCCCGCATTCGCGGCCGCGTCGGGCGCGCTTGTGGTCCTGGCGCTGGGGATGACCTTGTACGGCGTCGCCATCACTCTCGATGCCAGCTGGACAGCGATGAGCCGACCCAGCCTCGTGATGCTCGGGACCGCCGCCTCAGCGTTCGTCACACTCGTGCTGGTGGTCCCGCTTGTTCTCGCGTTCGGAATGATCGGGGCTGCCGAGGCTGTAGCCGCAGGGGCGGCGATCAAGCTTGCGATCCTCGTCGTGGTGAGTCTCAGGGGCAGGCCTGCCGGCCATCCCCAGAAAGAGCTCGCATGAGCGACCGGCTGACGCTGGAGACGCGTCGCCCTGAGGCGTCGTCGCCGCCGCAAGAGAAGGTGACGAGATTTTTCGATGGGGCGGCGGGGTTCTGGACGCAGGTGTACTCCGCGCCGGGTGTCTTTGCCGACACGCATCGACGGCGGCTGGAGCTCGCCCTGGCCTGGATCGATTCGCTGGCCCTCCAGCCTGGTGCGCACATCCTGGTTGTCGGTGCCGGCGCGGGATTCGAGGTGATCGCGCTCGCCAACCGGGGCTACTTGCTGACTGCGATCGAGCCCGCAAACGCGATGGTCGAGATCGCGCGCGGACGCGCCGATGCTGCCGGCTGCACTGGTGTGCGGTGGGTGAACGGGGATGCGCATGCCCTGGGTTTCGCGCGCGAAAGCTTCGATGTCGTGATGGCGCTTGGCGTCATTCCCTGGCTGCACACGCCAGGAGTCGCGATGGCCGAGATGGGTCGCGTGCTACGTCCGGGCGGCTGGTGGCTGGGATCGGCCGACAACGCCGTGCGGCTCGACCGGCTCGTCGATCCGGCCCGAAACCCGGTCGTGGCGCCACTGTCGCGGAGGATCCGCAAAGCCGTGATGAGACCGAGTGCGTCGGCCAGGCCCAAGGCCAGAATGCACACAGGGCGAGCGGTGCATCGCCTGCTGGATGATGCTGGCATCGACCCGGTCGCCGAGGTGACATTCGGCTTTGGGCCATTCACCCTGATCGGCCGTTCTATGCTTCCCGAGGCGGTGGGGAGGACCATCAATGCCAAGCTCACAGAGCTGGCGCTCCGCGGGGTTCCCCTCGCGCGTGCGACAGGTTCCCAGCGGCTGGCCCTCGGCCAAAAACGATTGGTGACGCCCTGATGGCGAAGTCATGAGTCAGCGGCCGAAGGTGTCGGTCTGCATTCCGACATACAACCGGCGGCAGATCCTGCTGCAGACACTGGAGAGCTTCAAGCGCCAGGAGGAACCCGTCCAGAACTTTGAGGTCGTCGTCGGCGACGACGGCTCGGTTGATGGGACGGTGGAGATGGTAAGCGCGCTGCAGACGCCTTACCGCCTACGCGTCTTCACGCATGCAAACGCCGGCCCCGCCGCCGCGACCAACCTCGCGGCGAGCCACGCGGAGAACGAGATCCTGGTCCTGCTCGACGACGACCAGATCGCAGCCCCACGCTTGATCGGCGCGCACATTCGCGCCCACCAGCAGTATGGCGACGTCCTGGTTCAGGGGCTCTTCCCGCTGACCGAAGAATCTCGGAAGCGCGGTGCCTCGCTCCTTTATGAGCGACACCTGATGAGCGACATCGCACCGCTCGACGCGGAGCATCCTTTCTCACCGAGGATCTGGAGCGCGAACGTATCCGTCCGGCGGAGCACCTGGAAGCGTGTCGGGGGCCTGGACGAGAGCTTCCGCGAGTACGGCGGCGAGGACACGGACTTCGGCATGCGGGTGGCGGCGGCAGGGTGCCCGGTCGTTTTTGTCCCGGACGCGCTTTCGTACCACGTCCATCTCATCAGCTATCGCTCCGCGCAGCGCCAGCCGTACCACGCCGGCCGGGCGATGGTGCGCCTGGCCGAGAAGTTCGACATGCCGGTGGAGGCGTTTTCGGGTGGGGGCACCCAGTCCGCGGTTGACCGCATCTTGAGTCTGGGCTGGCGGACCAGCCCGCCGGCGATGACGGCGCTTGGCGAGGTGCTGACGTTTGGGCTTCGCGCCTCCGACCTGACGAAATGGAGGCCGGCCCAGCTGCTGGCGGCGCGAGCGGTCCACAGGCTCAACAAGGTCGGCGGTATCACCAGCGAGAAGAGGGAGCTGACGCGGCGCCGCGCGGCAGGCGGGGCCGGGAGCTAGGCCCGGTAGGCTGACGGCGCGCCGGGCGGGAGATAAGGCGCGGGGTTCACAGGCTTCTGGTTGATCCGGAGCTCGAAGTGCAGGTGCGCGCCCGTCGAGTTTCCGGTCGATCCTTCGAGTCCCACCGGCTGGCCCTGGGACACCGACTGGCCGACCTTGACCAGGGACGCGGAGAGGTGGCCGTAGAGAGTATCCAGCCCGCCCGAGTGCGCGACCACGACATAGTTGCCATAACCGCTGCTCGTGGCGCCGACCAGCGCCACGATGCCGTCGTCGGCTGCGTAAACGGGCGAGCCAAAGGGGGCCACCAGGTCGATGCCGGTGTGGAAGTGCGGGTAGCTGCCGTACGGCGGCTCGAACCAGTACGTGCTGGGGCCGAAAGGCTGGGAGATCTGCGCCTGCGGCTCCGGCCAGATGAAGCGGTACTGGGTCGAGTGGCCCGCGCTGTTGGGGATCTGGCCGACGTTGTTGGACTGGGCCCAGAGCTGAACCTGCGTCCAGACCGATTGCATGGCAGCCGCGATGATCGCGTCCTGCTGCTGCTGGAGCATGTCCGTCACGGCTTGCGCCAGCTGAACCGACTGCGTGTTCAGGCGCCTGAGCTCATATTGCGTTTGAGCGATCTTCACCTGCAGCTTGGCCATCGAGTCCTCCTGCTGGGCTTGCAGGGCTCGCAGCTGGGACAGCTCGGAGGTGAGCTCATCTCGCTGCTTGAGCTGCTCGTCGCGGGCCGCCTGTTCTTTCTCGCGCTCTTTCTGGAGCGCGTCGAGATCACGCGCCAGGGCGCTCTTGATCTCGGCCGCGCGCGCGCCGGCGGCGTTGAGGTCGCTGACTCGCGTTAGCAGGTCGCTCAAGCTCTGCGACTCGGCGAGAACGAGGAGCGCCGACCCAGGTGAGACATAGATCGCCCGCGCCAGCTGCTGAAGCTGTGCCCGTTCTGCCTCGATCCGCTTGGCCAGGACCGCCTCGCGCCTCTGAGCATCAGCGATCTGGATGTCGAGCGCCGCGATCTTCGCCTGGACGTCGGCGATCTTGCCCTGGAGGGATTGCTGCTGCGCCGCGTTGTCCTGGAGCGACTGCCGGAGCTGCTGCTGGGCAGCCATCGCATCGGCGAGGTTGCTGCCGAGCTGGGCGCGGATCTGATCGATCACCGCCAGCTGCTGCTGAGGATCGGATGGGCCGGTGTCAGCGGTGGCGATCGAGCGGTCTGCCCCAAGGACGAGAAACGCCACGATGAGGGCTAACAGCGGCCCCCTCACGCTTCCATGTGCCTCCGCACGCTGACCAGGGATGACCCAGAGCCGAGACCCAGGCCGGCGGCGAAAACCATCGCGCCCACGACCGCAGCCACCGCCGCGGTGACGCCAGGGGCAAATTGGGTGAAGGTGCCCGAACCGGCGGCGATGCCCGTCATCGCCAGGCCGAAGGTCACCAGGCCGGCAGCCATACCGGCGAGACCGCCGGTGATCGCGCCTTCGACAACGAACGGCCCGCGGACCATCCAGCGTGGCGCCCCGACGAGCTGCATGATCGAGATCTCGTCTCGACGGGCGTGGATCGCGGCCTTGATGCTGTTGATCGTCACCGTCACCGCGACGAACCCGAGCATGCTCAGGAGCGCGAAGCCCGCGACGGCCGTGCCGAACAAGACCGCCTGGATGCGCCGGTAGGCGCCTCGGTCATAGGACGTTGGATAGAGAGGGTCGACGGCGCCATCGTCGCGCGCCATCGCGTCGATCCCGGCCACGTCGTCGATGCTCTTGAGCTGCACGTCCAGGCTGGCGGGGAACGGGTTGCTCTCGGTGGCGTCCGCCAGCTCGGGCAGCCCCGGCATGCGCTGAGCTCGCGCGAGGGCCTGGGATTTGGAGGTGTAGCTGACACTCGCGACGCGCGGGTCGTTCTGCAGTCGGTCCCTGAGCCAGTCGACCTCAACCGGGGCCGCATCGTCCCGTATATAGACGTGAAGCAAAGAGGCCTGCGCGGTCTCGACCCGCTCGAGGTTGTGGAGGGCAAAAGCGGTGATCCCGACGAGCCCGGTCATGACAAGCAGCAGCGTCATCGAGCCCAGCGCCGGCGCCGTGCTGCCTATGTTGCGTGCCCAGTTTCGGGCTGCGCCCCTGAACAGATAGCGAAAGGTGTTCGTCGCGACGATCCGGAACAGCCTCCGCCTCGGGAAGCGCCCCTTCACGACAACGCCAGCCAAGCCATCCTCCCGATCTGCCCGGCCGGTTGGTCTCGCACCAGGCGACCCTGGACGAGGGTCACGACGCGACGCTGGAGACGGGTGACGATCTCGACGTTGTGGGTGGCGATCAGCACCGCGGTGCCCCAGGCGGCGATGTCCGCGAAGAGGTCCATGATCTCCCAGGCCGTGTCCTGGTCGAGGTTGCCGGTGGGCTCGTCAGCGATCAGAAGCGGGGGCTGGGCGACAACCGCCCGGGCGAGGGCAACTCGCTGCTGCTGACCGCCTGAAAGCTGGTCCGGGAAAGCATCGCCACGATCGCCCAGGCCCACCGCCTCGAGGGCGTCGAGGGAGCGGTCGCGAGCCTCCTCGTCCGAGACGCGGAGGTCGCCGACCTGAAGCCCGAAAGCCACGTTCTCGAGCGCGGTCAGGCGGGGGAGAAGCTTGTAGTCCTGGAAGACGACGCCGACCCGGCGTCGCAGCTCGGCGATGCGCGACACCTTGAGGTCGTGGGCGGCGATCCCGTCAACCCAGACCTCGCCCCGGGTCGGCCGGATCTCCCGGTTGATCAGCTTGAGGAGGGTGGTCTTGCCGGCGCCGCTGGGGCCGACGAGAAAGGTCAGCTCTCCCGGCTGCAGCGCCAGGTGAACTTCGTCCAGCGCAAGCCTGGCTCCATAGGCTCGCGTCACGCCTGTGAGCTCGACGATTGGGCGCACCACTCCGTTTCCGGTAACGGGAAATCAGACGAATCCCTGCCGTCGTTTCGAACTGGGCCCGAACTGGCCGCGCCAAAGGCACTGCGAGGACCGCCTAAGCTGGCTATGTGAGCAGGGGCTTTCGCGACGCTGACACCACCCAGGCCATGAGCGACAGGGCTGTCGCCGCCGCCATTGACAAGATCCTGCATCAGGATCGCGAGCAGGGGGTCAGTGCAGAGGGCGGCGACGGTCGTTGCTCGGATTGCCGAGAAGAGATCGGCGCTGAGCGGCTGGCGGCCATTCCCTCAGCCATGCGTTGTGTCCGCTGCCAGGCGGCGTGGGAGCTGGCGAGCCGGCACTAAATTCGCGTCCTTGAACCTGCGCCGTGAACAGGCTTAAGGGCGCGCGACTGTTGCGACCCGCCAGAGCAATCGGCCAAACCGTCGGACGTCGAACCCTGTGCGAGAGGAAGGCTATTTTCCAACCACTCGGTGATGGCTCAGCGCAGAGCCACTGACGCAGATCCGGCGGGCGCGCGGACGGCGCAGCCGAGGACGATTTGGCCCAGGCCTCAGGCCCCGCATTTCTGGTTGATGCGCTTCGAGCCATAACGCGTCGGAGGGCCTGGAACCTCGGTTCGCCGGCCGGAGTACGTGTGGAGTGACGGCTGTCATCCAGATCGAGGACGCGTGGAAGACGTACCGGGTTCGAGACCAGGACGTTGACGCCCTGGCCGGCGTCGACCTCGCCGTGGGACCAGGTGAGTGGTTGGCCGTGTGCGGACCATCGGGCTCCGGCAAGACGACGCTCCTCAACGTCGCGATCGGTCTGGACCGTCCCACCCAGGGGACCATCAATCTATTCGGCAGAGATCTGAACGCCATGCGCCAGGAGGCGCTGGCGCGCTTTCGGGCCGACTGCGTGGGCATCGTTTTCCAGGACCCCTTGCTTCTCCCTGGCCTCACCGCGCTCGAGAACGTGGTCGCAAGCCGGCTGCCCCATTCGAGATGGAAGTCTCTCGAGCGGCGAGCGCGGGAAATCCTGGACATGGTGGGCTTGGGCCAGCGTCTCAACTTCGCGCCGAGCCGGCTGTCCGGCGGCGAACGCCAACGAGTTGCCATCGCTCGTTCCCTGGTGGGCGGGCCTCGCCTGCTGGTGGCGGACGAGCCCACAGGTCAGCTCGACGCTGAGTCGACCGTGCGCTTGCTCGACCTCATCGAAAGCCTGAAGGTCCAGCTCGGCTTCACATTCGTCGTGGTCACCCACGACCCCATCGTGGCCGCTCGTGCAGGCAGAATCGTCAGTCTTCACGCGGGTCGGGTCAGCGCCTGACGTGCTTCGCCTCGCGTTCCGGGAGCTGATCGGACGTCGACTCGCGAGCGGGCTTGCGTTGGCCGGCCTGTGCACCGCCTGCCTCGGGTTTGCGCTGATGACGAGCGGGGCGCAGTACACGCAAGCCCGCCTTTCAAGCGACCTGAGCAAGGCATGGAACGGGCGCTACGACTTGCTGGTCAGGCCGTCGTACTCGGTTGGAGCGGCCGAGCAGCAGCTCGGGCTCATTCCACAGAACTTCAGCACCGGCTCATCGGGCGGCATCACCTACGCGCAGCTCGAGGCAATCCGCTCGCTTGCGGGCGTGGAGGTGGCGGCGCCACTGGTGATGGTCGGCAGCGTCAACTGGGACCTGGGTTCCTTCACCGTTGATCTCTCGGCGCCGGCCGCCGGCCTCACGGCTTACCGGGTGACGTACACCGAGCGCATCGATGCGGGGCTGGTCACTTACGGCATGGACGATCACATCGCGCTGGTCGCACATGATGGCTCGATCAACTTTCCTCCCCGCGGCCGCACTCCAACCCTGACCACCGGCGGCCGGACCATCGAGTGCGCGTACCCGCTCTTTTGCTGGGCGCCGACATTGTGCGAATCCGGACAGTGCGCGCCATATCCGGATCGTCCAAGCGACGGCATCGAGATCTGGCAGCCGATCCCGATCGCAGGGGTCGACCCGGTGGCCGAGGCGCAGCTGGTCGGCCTCGACCAATGTGTCAAGTCTGGGCGCTACCTATCAGCCGCAGACCTTCCCCGATCCGATCCGGATCCGCCGGGCACCGACATTCCTGTGCTGGTCAGCTCGAGGTCATTTGTGGGCACGGACTTTGCCGCCAACATCTCGGCGTGGCCCGTCGTAGCGGTGACGACACCACCTTCGCTCGGCCCACTCCCGGCCAACGCAATGCCGCTGACCACGCGCACCTTCTCCTCCAACGATCTGTACCAGTCGCACCTGCAGGCGGTCGGCAGCGACGTCGACTTCTGGCCGATCTGGCGGGTCGGCCAGGCTGCCTACGAACGGTTGGGGAACGGCCGACTTCAGCCCTTGAGCGTCGCCGCCGATTCGTCGATCTACGCCCACCCGAACTTCACGCTTCTGGGTGGCAGCCCGGATGAGCTGAGGGTTCCTCCTGAATCGCGCTCGGGCTGGTATCGCCCGGTCGAGGCGAGCTATTACCGCGGCGTCTCGGGCGACCGGCGATGGCAGGTGGTCGGCACGTATGAGCCTGCCTGCTTGCCTGGATTCGACGCGCTGTCGCGAGCTGGCATGGAGACATATGCCGCGCCTCAGGTCACCCTTGGCGACGGAACTGTCCTGCGGCCCGATCGATCGGTAGGCGGCTACATCGCCAGCCCGCCCCTTCTTCTGACGAACCTCGCGGGCGCCGGCTGGTTGATGGATGGAACCCGATTTCAGGGCCAGAATTCGAGGGCTCCCATCAGCAGCATTCGCATCCGGATTCGTTCCCTGCCCACGAACCTCGATCGGGCCCAGCGCCGCCTGGAGCAGGTGGCGGTGGAGATCCGCGACCAAACGGGGCTCAAGGTCGACCTGGTCCGCGGCAGCAGCCCCCAGTCGGTGCCGCTTCAGCTGCAGCTGGCCGGCACGGGTTATCCGGCGACCGAGGTCTGGACCAAAAAGGGCGTGGTCATCGAGTTCGACCGCGCCGTGACCGCACAGACCCTCGCGTTCCTGGCCGAGGCCGCGTCGCTTGGCGCGCTGCTCACGATGCAGACGGGTTTCACGGCCGTGAGGCGGCGGCGGCGTGAGTTCGGCATGTTGCGAGCCCTGGGTTGGAGCCCGTTCGATTCTTTTCGTCTCGTCCTGATCGAGCTGGGTGCGCTGGGGGCGCTCGCGACCTTGCTGGCCGTGCTGGTCTTGCTGGGGGCGAAGCTCGTTGTGCCCCAGCTGCAGGGCTACGTCCTGGCGGCGCCCCTGGTTGGTGTGGCAGCCGCAGCGGTCGGCGGCTTGATACCCGCCGCGATAGGAGCCCGGGCGCGGCCTGCCGAGGCGCTCGCCCATGGACGGTGGGCGGGCCTGAGCCGGAGGTTCAACTCCAGGCTTTTGGTGGGGGCGCTGGAGCTCTGGCGAGCATTCCGCGTTGAGGTGGTGACGTCGGCGATCCTCATCGGAGCCGGCTCGGCAACGGTGGGCGCGGTCGTCGCCGCAGCGAGTTCGTTCCTCCAGCGCCTGGACACCTCATGGCTGGGCTTCTACCTGGGCGGGCAGGTGAGGCCATTCCACACCATCCTCGCGGTGACGGCCGCCTGCATCGCCGCCCTGGCCGCCGCCCAGCTGGCGACCCTGGCCTACCTGGAGCGGCGCCAAACGCTGGCTGCGCTGCGAGCGATGGGCTGGAGCAGGCTCGACGTGCTCATCTTCATCACCGGCGGAGGGCTGCTCATCTCGCTGCTGGGCATCGTGCTTGGCGCCGGCTGCCTGGCGGGCGCTGCGTTGGTGATGGGGACGCCGATCAGCGCGGTCATACTCCCGGCCGAGTTAGCGGCCCTCACGGGATTGATCTGCGGGCTGCTGGCCATCGTGTGTCCCGCGGTGCTCGCCCTGCGGGCCAACCCCGCCGCCCTCCTGCGGGGCGAGTAATTCACCTCCCCACCCTGTGGGGAGGTGCCGCCGAAGGCGCCGGAGGGGCAGGACGGCGGGACGCGCCGGGGAGGGAAGGTCCGCGTCCCATTGGTATCGCGGCGCAGAATCGACCTGGGTAGGAGTGAGGTGCTGGGTGCGGCATGGCTAAGGCCCGTGAGGGCGGTCCGATCGTGGTCCTGGGCTCGGGGATGGCCGGTGGGGTCGCGGTCAAGACGCTGCGCGAGGAGGGCTACGGCGGGCGTCTGGTCTTGATCGGGCCCGAGCCGACCTTGCCGTTCGGCCGACCGCCCCTTTCGAAAACCTACCTGCGAGGGGAAGAACAGCTTTCCGGCTGGCTCGTCAATCCGCCTGGCTGGTATGCGGAGAATGACGTCGAGCTGGTCGCGGCCACGGCTATTCGCCTCGACACCGCGGCGCGGCGGGTCGAGCTCGATTCGGGTGAAGCAGTTGGCTACGCCAAGCTGCTGCTCACCACGGGCGGCCGCAACCGGCGCCTGGAGGTTGCCGGCGCCGGCCTGGCGGGCGTCCACCAGCTGAGGACGGTCGCCGAGTGTGACTCGATCAAGAACGCCGTACGTGCGGGTGGCCGCGCGGTGGTGGTCGGCATGGGGTTCATCGGTTCAGAGGTCGCCGCCTCGCTGCGACAGCTCGGCATGGAGGTGATCGCAGTCCTCCCCGGCGGCGCACCGCTCGAGACCGTCCTCGGCGCCGAGATGGCCGAGGTCATGGCGGGTATTCACCGTGACGCAGGTATCGAGCTGATCACGCAAGACCAGGTGGTCCGATTCGAGGGCGCCGCGCGGGTCGAGCGCGCGGTCACGAAAATCGGCCGCAGGCTGGACTGCGACCTTGCCGTCGTGGCAGTCGGCATCCAGGCTGACGTCGAGATCCTCAAGGGCACCGAGGTCGCGGTTGACAACGGGGTGGTCGTCGATGCCCGATGCCAAACCAATATCAGCGAGATCTTTGCCGCGGGCGACGTGGCCAACCACCTGCATCCGCTGTTCGGCCGGATCCGCGTCGAGCACTACAACAACGCCGAGAAGCAGGGCGCGGCCGCGGCCAGGTCCATACTCGGCTCAACGGCCGGGTACGGCTACCTCCATACCTTCTGGTCGGACCAGTACGAGCACAAGCTGGAGTACGTCGGGCACGTCCGCAGGTGGGACGAGTTCGTCGTCCGCGGCTCGACCCGGAACCGAAAGCTGGTCGGCTTCTACCTCGCGGAAGGGGTGCTGAGGGCGGCGGTGGGTCTCGATCGAGGCGGTGACCCCGAGTTGGACGAACACGGGGAGATGGCGGCCGCGGGCCGGCTGATCGCCAGAGGCGCCCGGCCCAGCCCGGCAGCGCTGGCCGACGACGACCAGGACCTCGACCGGCTATGACATCCGGTGCCGGAAAAGAAATGACCAGCGATCCGTCCGGCTTGCGCCCTTCGAACCACTGGCCAATTTAATTTTTGCACTGGCCGAAAAAGATTTCAAGTCGGGATTTTGTGGCCAGGCAACGTTGGGTAGCTAAGTGACATTAGCTACCGGGCGCGGTGGCGCAGAACGGGGTTGCGCAGCTCGCCGATGCCGTCGATGCGAATCGCCACCACGTCGTCCTGCTGCAGGCTGAAATCCGACGGCGGGACGATGCCGGTCCCCGTCAGGAGGACGCAGCCGGAATCAAAGCGCTGGTCGCGGCCGAGGTATTCGACCAGCTCAGGTATGGCCCGACGCATCGCTGACGTCGATGTGTCGGACCGGAAAACGACTTTTCCGGTCCGGATGATCTCGAGCTCGATCTTCCGATCCGAGGGTGAGAAATCCCACGCCAAGGCGACGGCCGGCCCGAGCGCGCAGCATCCATCGAACACCTTCGCCTGGGGCAGGTAAAGCGGGTTCTCGCCTTCGATGCTCCGGGAGCTGACATCGTTGCCGATGGTGTAACCGACAACCTCGAGCCGGCTGTTGCAGAGCACGGCCAGCTCCGGCTCGGGCACGTCCCATGTCGAGTCGGAGCGAACAAACACCGCCTCGCCGGGTCCTCGCACGCGGCCGGCGGTGGCCTTGAAGAAGAGCTCGGGTCGGGGGGCGCTGTAGACCAGGTCATACGGGTCTGAGCTGACGGCTTCGTCGGCGCGCGCCTCGAGGCTGCGCTTGTAGGTGACCCCGGCGGCCCACACCTCCTGGCTCTGGATCGGCGCTCCGATGACGGCGCCCTCACGCAGGTCGATCGCCGCCCGCTGTTCGTCCAGGAGCTCGCGTAGCTCTGGGAGCGGCAGTCTCAGCAGGGCGTCGATCGAATATCCCTCGAGAGGACTCCACCTCCCGTCCTTCTTTATATGCGCGGCTCCATCGACCTGGACCAGGTGCAGGCCGGCGGCCGGCACGATTGCAGCGCTCAGGCGGTCCTCCATGCCGGGCCGGAGGGGTACTCGAACTCACCGATGGACTCCGGGCGCATCGTGATGCTCCAGCCAGGCGCTTGCGGCGCGACATAGCAGCCGTCCCGGATTATCACCGGGTCGAGGAAATGCTCATGCAGGTGCTCCACATACTCCAGGACCCGGTTCTCGAGCGATCCGCTCACGGCGATGTAGTCGAAAAGAGACACGTGCTGCACGTACTCACACAGCCCGACCCCGCCGGCGTGCGGGCAGACCGGCACCCCGAATTTCGCGGCAAGGATGACGACCGCGAGCACCTCGTTGAGTCCACCCAGCCGGCAGGCGTCGAGCTGGCAGAAGCCGATCGCGTCCGCCTGGAAGAGTTGCTTGAAGATGACCCGGTTCTGGCAATGCTCGCCCGTGGCGACTTTGATCGGTGCGATCGCGCGCGCGATGGTGGCATGGCCGAGCACGTCGTCGGGGCTTGTGGGCTCCTCGATCCAGAAAGGGTCGAATTCGGCTAGCAGCTTGACGTTGGCGATCGCCTCGCCGACCTCCCACACCTGGTTCGCGTCCATCATCAGGCGGCGGCCCGGGCCGATCTCCTCGCGCACGATGCGGGCGCGGCGGACATCGTCTTCTATCCTCTGGCCTACCTTCATCTTGAGGTGCGACCAACCCCCGGCGACTGCCTCGCGGCACAACGCCCTCACCTTCTCGTCCGAGTAGCCAAGCCATCCCGCCGACGTCGTGTACGCCGGATACCCGGAACGCACCATCTCCGCTTCACGCTGGGCGCGCGTCGGCGCCATGCGCTGGAGGATCTCCAGCGCTTCATCAGGCGTCACCGCGTCGCTTATGTAGCGGAAGTCGATGCACGACACAAGCTGTTCGGGGCTCATGTCGACGATGAGCTTCCACAGCGGCTTGCCTTCGACCTTTGCGTACAGATCCCACACCGCGTTGATGAGTGCGGCCGAGGCGAGATGGATCGCGCCTTTCTCGGGTCCGATCCACCGCAGCTGCTGCTCGCCCGTGATCGCCCGCCAGAACCCCCGCATATCGGACGTGATGGACTCGAGCGTCCGCCCGATCACGATCGGCGCGAGCGCGTTGATCGCGGCCACGCATACCTCGGTGCCCCGGCCGAGCGTGAAGGTGAGTCCGTGGCCTTCGAGATGGTCACCTGCGTCGGTCGTCAGGACGACGTAGGCGGCCGAGTAGTCCGGTGTCGTGTGCATGGCGTCAGACCCGGCGAGCGTGCGGGAGGTCGGGAAGCGCACGTCATGCGCGGTGACCCCGATGATTCGATGCACGTCTAGCCCTTGACCGCACCGACAAGCAGGCCGCGAGCGATGAAGCGCTCGAGCGCGATCGCCATCGCGATCACCGGCCCGATCATGATCAGGATGAGCACGGACATGTACCACCACTGCGGTCCTCGGGTCGCGTTCTGCGCGGCCACCGTCAGCGGCAGTGTCTGAGCGTTGGCGCTGGTGAGGAACAGCGCGATCAGGTACTCGTTCCAGGCAAAGACGAGGACGAAGAGGAACGTGGCGACGAGGCCTGGCACCGCCAGTGGGAGCACGATCGACCGGAAGATCCGGTAGGGCGACGCCCCATCGATCGCGGCGCTCTCTTCGAGCTCGATCGGCACGCTCTGGAAGTAGTCGCGCATCAGCCAGACCACGATCGGGAGGTGCGATGCGGTGTAGGCGATTATCAGCGCGCCCCACGTATCGAGCAGCTGGAGCTGCTGAAAAAAGATGTAGATGGGGATGATGGTCGCGACGGGTGGCAGCATGCGCTGGGAGATCATCCAGAACGCGATATCGTCGTTGCCGGCCCCGCGCCTGAAACGTCGAGCGACAGTCTGCAGCAGCAGCACGAACACCCCGGTCCCGGCTGCCACGCCGAGCGGCCACGGCCCGCCCGCAATCACGACCACGACCGTGATCGCGACCGCGACCGCGAAAGACCCGATTGCGCCAAGCCCGACCCGGTAGCGCATGCGCACCAGGCCGTAGGCGGCCATCGAGCCGAGCAAAACGGTGATCGCCGTGCTCGTCAGCCCGACCACCACGGTGTTGAGGTAGGGCCGGAACGTGTCCTCTCGAAGGTCGAAGAAGATGTAGTGCCAGGAATCGAGCGTCGGCTGGAAGTCGCGCCACGGTACGTAGAACGGTCCGCCGTTGACATCGAGGGGCGTCTTGAGCGCGGTCACGGCCAGCCAGTAGAGAGGGAAGAGGACCACAAAGGTCCACGCGAAGAGGGCGATGTACGAAAGCGTCATCGCCGGAAATGGGACCGTCGTGGTGGAGACGGACCCGCGGCGTCTTCGAATGATGGCCATCGCGCTCACGCCATCGCCGTCACCCGACGGCGGAACAGGTTGACGTAGGAGATGCCGACGAAGGTCACGACGATCAGCAGCATGTAGGCAACCGCCGCGGAACCACCGATGTCCAGCGCTCGCCAGATGGTGTAGGCGTGAAGGGTCAGCGATTCGGTGGCGGTTCCAGGCCCTCCGTTGGTCAGGACATTGGGCAGGTCGACGATCTTGAAGCCTTCGATGATGCGAATCAGCACCACCGTGGTGGTCGCCGGAAGGATCTGCGGAAACGTGATCCTCCAGAAGACTTGCCAGCGGTTCGCGCCGTCGACGACCGCCGCTTCGGTCAGCTCATGGGGCAGGGTCTCGATCGCAGCCAGCAAGACGATGAAGATGAACGGCGTCCACTGCCATACGTCGCCGATCATCACCGCCAGCCGCGCGCCCCAAGGATTTGTGACCCAGGACACGTCGGTCAATCCGAAATGGGCCCACAGCGGATAGAGCGGTCCCTTGCTCGTATCCGTGAGCATCCGGAACAGGTACGCAACGCCGACGGGCGTGATCATCATCGGCAGCAGGAAGACCACGCGGAAGAAGCGCCGGCCTGGGAGGTGCTGGACCACGAGCAAAGCGAGGCCGAGCCCGAGCAGGTACTGGACGGACACGTCGACGGCGACGTAGACGATCGTCACGACCAGAGTGCCTGGACGGCCGCTCGTCAGGATCGTATTGACGATCAGCCAGACAAGCGCCCCGGCGATTGCGGTCGTCACAACGCGGCCGGCAAGCCCTCCCAGAGTGCGGTTGGGGCCGCGCGCGTACCGATAGAGGAGGACGGCGAACAGGCCGTAGATCACGAGCAAGACCGCGATACCGACGGGCGTTAGCGGGCGGGTCACGCCGAGAAAGTGCGGCTGGTCGATGCCGAACAGCAGCTTTGCGTAGTTGCCGAAGCCGACGAACTTCAGCTCCACGCCGCCCTCCGAGAAGCCCAGGCGTGAGAGGGACACATAAAGCGAGGCGAGCAGCGGGAAGATCGAGAAGGCGAGAATGACCACCACCGCCGGGAGGATGAACACCAGGCTTGCACCGCGGTCGAGTCGCGCCCCGACCGGACGCCACCATGACGCGGCGGTCCTCAGCGCGCGCGGCGACGCATGAATGCTCACGGAGACGGAATCCTTTTCATCAGTTCCTGGCACTGAATGGGATGAGGAGGGCGGCGAGGCGTGACCTCGCCGCCCCTGTCGCTACTTCGTGATGCTCAGGCTGGATTTGTAGGCGTCTAGCTGGCCTTGGCGCCCGATCTCATCGGTCTTCGAGTTCCACTGGTTTGTGATCTGAGTCATGGTCTGGTTCAGCGAGATCTCGCCCGCAAGAAACTGCGCCAGCGCCTGGTCGAGAGCTGTCTGTTCGTAGAAGGCCGACTGTGGGATGCGAAGGTCGAGGACCATGTTCGGGCTCTGCAAACTCGACTTGATGGCCCCGAGGTAGTCATTTGCCGCCTGAGTGCTCATCCCGGCCTTGGTCCAGTTGTCGAGGTTGGTGAACTGTGAGGTCCTGTACGGGTTGAAGCCCGTCTTGCCTATCGTCACATCCTCACCAGACTGCTTTGGGGCGGACATGTAGGAGAGGAAGGCGAACGCGGCGTCCTTCACCTTTGCCGAGGATGCCTTGTTGATCGCACCCGACCAGCCGCCGAAAGCAGCGAAAGGTGCGTGGTTGACCCCGTTCACGGCATTCGGGCACAGCGTGGCGTTGCAGTCGGCGAGCTGGTTGGTCGAGCGGTCCAGGACCCGCTTGGAGCCGGGCAGGATAACCGCCCCGACCTTGTCCTGAACCTTGGACTGCGTTGGGTCGATTGCGAGCGTACCGATGTCGCCCCAGTCGAGAGAGAGGGCGCACCGACCGGTCACGAACAGACCGCGGGAGTCGCCGACGTCGTTGTTCAGCTGGTCGGGAGGACCGATCTTGGAAAGCTGCTTGTACACATCGAGGGCCGCGGCCGCCCCCGGGTTGTTCGTCAGCGGCTGCATATTGTCGGTGTTGAAGAACGCGCCCTGCTTTGTCCCTTTGCTCTGCAGGTACGCCGCCGCGATCGAGATCCACGCCCAGTACGACTGCGCGCTGCGCTTCATCGCCAGGCAGGAGCCGTAGTCGTTCTTGCCGTCGCCGTTCAGGTCCTTGCCCTGGAAGTGCTTGGCGATGCTGATGTAGTCATCCCAGGTCGCTGGCGGCTGCAGGCCGTCTTTCTGGAGGAGGTCCTTGCGGTAGTAGACCATCTGGAAGTCGCCGTCGAGGGGGACGGTGTAGACCTTGCCTTTGAACGTGGCGCTGAAGTCGCGGAAGAAGGGAGCGATGTCGTTCCACTGCAGCGAGGAGTCCTTTTGCACGCGATCGGTCAGGTCCTCGAGGTAGCCGGGCGGCACGTAGTCGCCCATCCACTGCGGGTCGAAGACGGTCGCGTCATATGAATTCGTCTTCGTCGCGAAGTCGGTGAGCAGCTTCTGGTACAGGTCGGCGAACGGGACCGTGATGACCTGCACCTTGGCGCCCGTCAGTTTCTCGAAGTCGGGCGCGCGCCGCTGCAGCGGCTCGGCGATCTGGGGTCCGGTGAACGTCACGACGCGGATAGTCGTGCCGCTGAAGTTGGTGCTGGAGGATGTGTTGTTGCTCGACCCGCTCGTGCAACTCACGATCAACCCCACGCCCGCCACCAGGACCAGGGCTTTGGCCAGGAATCGCCTCATCTCATTTCCCCTCTGAATTGACGAAAAGCCGCGACCCGCGTCGACGGCCTACCCGATGAATATGGGATGTTTAACGTGTTAGGAGGCGTTTGTCAAGGCTCGACTGGCCTGGGGTCACCCTGTTGAAGCTCTAGTCATCGGATGTATATCGTTTTAAGCGCCGGTTCCCGCACCCAGGCTGAAGCGATCGAGAACGCCATGGAAGAGCCCGACGAGCACCGCCACCGGTCCCAGGGAGACGATCAGGGCCGCGGCGGCGGTGGGCCAGTCGAGCTCACGCTCGAAGGTGAAGAAATCGCTCATCGCGACAGGGATGGTCTTGATCTCGCCTGAGGTCAGGACGAGCGGGACGAGGAGCATGTTCCAGTCGAGCACGAACAGGACGACCGCGGTCGCGGCGACGGTGGGCGTGAGCAGCGGCAAGATGACACGGCCGACCACCTGCAGCAGTCCCGCGCCGTCGAGCACGGCTGCTTCCTCCCATTGGACCGACAGCTGCGCGATGGCTCCATAGAGGACGAAGACCGCGAGCGGCGCTGTGACCGCCGCCTCGCTCAAGACAACCCCGGCAAGCGTGTCGAGCAGGTGGACCCGGCGAAGCACGTCACTCAACGGGATCACGTATGCCATCGCGGGGAGGCTCGCGAGGACCAGAAATCCCTGCGTCACCCCACGGTTGGCGCGAAACGATGATCGGGCAAGGCCATAGGCGGCAAAAAAGCTGACCGCCACGGCGAGCGTCGCGGCGCACGCGGCCGCTATCGTGCTGGTCGCGAGCTCCTGCCAGAAGGTCGGTTCGGCGATGCCGATCTCGGAGAAGTGCTCGAGCGTGGCCGGTCCGGTCCACGACGGGGGACGCGTGCTGTTGTCCGGCAGCAGCCCTATCGACGCGAGCGCCGTCCACGCCAGGGGCGCGAGGAATACGACCAGCATCGCGGCCAGCAGCAGGACCCGGGTCGCATCGCGGCGCCGCGCCGTCACTCGACGTTGCGGACGGTGGCCAGCCGAAGATAGATCGCACCGGCAGCAAGCACGCCGGCCGCGATCAGCCATCCAGAGGTAGCACCGACAGGCCAGTCGTTGGTGCCGAAGGCGCGTCCGTAGCTGTAGAGCGCGGGCGTCAGTGTCGCTGTACCCGGACCTCCCCCGGTCAGGATGAGCACAGTGTCGAAGGTGCCGAAAGCCAGGCCGACCAGCAGCATCGTGATCGTCAGCAGAAGCGGCGCCACGGATGGAATGGCGACCTTCACCAGCCGTCCCGCGAGCGAGGCTCCCGCGAGGGTCGCCTCGTCCCATCGTTCGCCGGGAATCGCCGACAGGCTCGGCAGCAGTAGAAATGTGACGAACGGCGCCACGCGCCAGACCTCGACCGCGATGGCCGTCGGCAGCGCGAGTCGGAGGTCGCCGGCGGGCGACTGCAAATCTGGCTGCCCGAGCCAGCCCAGGACGAAGTCGAGGACGCCGGTGGCGCTGCCGAACAGAAAGTGCCACATGACGCCGCTTGCGATGGGGCTGACCAGCCACGGCAGCAGCAGGAGCATCCGCCACAGCGACCGACCCCGGAGCGGGCGGCGCAGGAGATAGGCGATTCCGAAACCGATCACGAGCTCGAGCGGAACGGCGACGACGGTGAAGACTGCGATGTTGCGCGCCGCGGCGCCGAACTGAGGGTCAGACAGGATCGTGGCGTAGTTGGCAAGCCCGGCGAATCGGACAGTGGCGGTGAATGGTGAGTAGTTGGTGAACGTCGCCAGCAGGCCTAGCAAAGCGGGCAGCACCAGCCAGCCGGTCAGCAGTATCGCTAGCGGCGTAAAGAGGACGATTCGATCCCGTCCACTCATTCGCATCGGATCACCGCATTAGGGTCGCCTACTTGGTGCCGCTCACACCGCCGTCGACTACCAATCCCGTCGCCATCACGAACCTGGACTCGTCCGAGGCCAGGTAAAGCGCCGCGCCGGCCACGTCCTCGGGCCGGCCCAGATCATTGGTCAGCTGCCGCTTTCGAATCGCCGCCATTCCCTCTTCCGGGTCGGCATAGGAGTCCTTGAGGTAGCGTTCGACAAAAGGCGTCAGGATCGTTCCGGGGAGCAGCGCGTTGACCCGAATTCCATGCGGCGCCAGGTCGACCTGCATCGACTTCGTCATCGAGAGCACGGCGCCCTTGGAGGCGGCGTACGACACGCGACGGGCCAGCCCGATCTCGGCGATGCAGGATGACATGTTGATGATCGATCCGGATCGCTGCCTGATCATCTGCGGTATGACCGCGCGGCTTACCAGGTACACGCCGCGCACGTTGACCCGCATCACGCGGTCGAACAGCTCGGGCTCCGTCTCCACGATATCGCCGACGCCGCCGATGCCGGCATTGTTGAAAAGCACGTCGATACGCTCGAATCGCCTGACCACCCTCTCCGCCAGGGCAACGGTCTGTGCCTCGTCGGTCACATCGACCTGCTCCGCCACCGCCTCGCCGGCGGCGCCGATCGCCTCGACCGTGCCCTGCGCGGCCTCGAGGTCGACGTCGGCGACCACGACGCGCCCGCCCTCGCTCACAAAAAGCGAGGCGCTGGCCCGGCCGATCCCAGAGCCGGCGCCGGTGATCACGCACACCTTGCCGTCGAGTCTGCCCATCTGTGGTGTTAGCTATATGCTGAAGCTCCGATGTTTGTCAACCGGCCGCACTCGCACCGGCGGTGTTTCCAAGCTCGGAACCGATGAACGTCCGACCTCTGGCCGCCAACGGGTCCAGGCGCCGTCGGCGCGCCGACCGCGCGCCCAGCGTGACGGACGACGCCATCGACAAGATTCGGGAGCTCATCGTGTCGGGCGCCTGGGGCCCTGGCGATCGGCTGCCGAAGGAGAGCGAGCTGGCGGCTCAGCTCGGCCTGTCCCGCAACTCGCTACGCGAAGCGGTGCGCGCGCTCTCCCAGCTGCGTGTCCTCGAGGTCAGGCAGGGCGACGGAACGTATGTCAGCAGCCTTGAACCTGGCCTGCTGCTCGAGAGCACCGGGTTCATCAGCCACCTCCTGCTCGGGGAGACGGCGGTCGCGCTGTACGAGGTCCGTCGCATCCTAGAGGCGGCCGCCGCCGCCCTGGCCGCGGCGCGAATCGACGAGAAGGGAAAGCGGGACCTGGAGCTCAGCCTCGAGCAGATGCGTCAAGCGCAAGGGGTCGAGGAGCTGGTCGAGGCTGACGTCGCCTTTCATGCGGTGATCGCGCGCGCGACCGGCAATCCTGTCCTCACCTCGCTGCTGGCGAGCCTGGCCACGCGAACCCTGCGCGTCCGGCTCTGGCACGGCCGGACTGCGGACGACGCGCTCGAGGTCACGCGCGAAGAGCACCGGCGGATCTATGAGGCGATCATGCAAGGCGACCCTGAGCTCGCACGCGCGGCCGCGACGGCGCACATCGCCAGCGGCGAGCGATGGTTGCGACGACAGGTCGCGACGGGAGCATCGGCCTGATGCAGGTCGGCCTGCACACCAGGCATGTGATTTTTCGCGACGGCCCCGACCTGTTTCATGGCATCGAGTCTTCGACCGTGGGTGAGGCCCTGGCGGAGCCATCAAGCTGAAAGCTGGCGAACGCGTCAGGCTTGGCCGGACCGGGCTGATGGTCACGCGTCTTGGCCTGGGGACGGCGCCCCTGGGCGGCCTGTTCCGCGCCGTCGGCGAGGCCGACGCGTTGCAGGTCGTCGACGGGGCCTGGCAGGAAGGTCTGCGCTTCTTCGACACCGCTCCCCTCTACGGCTTCGGCCTCGCGGAGCGCCATCTCGGCCGGATCCTGCGCGAGAAGGCGCGCGCCGACTACACGTTCGCGACCAAGGTCGGCCGGCTTCTTCGCGCCGATGCGCCGCCCGAGCCCGGCCAGGTGTTCCACGGCGCCCCGGCGCTCAATCCAGTGTTCGATTTCTCCTATGACGGCGTGATGCGGTCGCTCGAGGAGAGCCTCGAGCGCCTGGCCATCGGCCGGGTCGACATCCTGCACATCCACGACCCCGACGACCACTACGACGAGGCGCTGAGCGGCGCCTACCGCGCGCTCGATGAGCTGCGCCAGCAGGGCGTGATCGGTGCTGTCGGCGCCGGCATGAACCAGGCGGAGATGCTGACCCGCTTTGCGAAGGAGGCCGACTTCGACTGCTTCCTGCTGGCCGGTCGCTACACGCTGCTGGACCAGGTCGCATTGAAAGAGCTGCTGCCGACCTGCCTCGAGCGAGGGGTGGCGATCATCGCCGGCGGGGTGTTCAACAGCGGCATCCTCGCCGACCCTCGGCCCGGCGCTCACTACAACTACCAGGCGGCGCCGCAGGAGTTGATCGATCGCGCTCAGAAGCTGCGCGCTGTGTGCGAGCGCCATGGCGTGCCCCTGCGCGCGGCGGCGATCCAGTTCCCGCTCGGCCATCCGGCGGTGCAAACCGTGGTCGTGGGCGCCAGGTCGCTCGAGGAAATTCGCGACTCGGTCCGCATGTTCGAGGTCGAGATCCCTTCCGCGCTGTGGGAGGAGCTCAAGTCGGAGCAGCTCCTGGCGGAACACACGCCGACACCAGGGTGATAGCCCGGGTCGACGCGCACCACCATTTCTGGGATCCGGCCCGGCGCGACTATCCATGGATGGGTCCCGAGCTCGCCGCGATCCGGCGGCCTTTCGGACCTGAAGATCTCAAGCCACTGCTCGCGGCCAGCGGAATCGATAGGACCATCCTCGTCCAGACGGTTGGAACGCTGGAGGAGACGCGTGAGTTTCTCGAGATCGCGGCCGCGAACGAATTCGTCGCCGGGGTGGTCGGTTGGGTGGACCTCGCCGATCCATCCGTGGCCACGACCATCGCCGGCCTGAAGCGCGGCCCGGGGGGAGGCGCCCTGGTCGGCATCCGCCACCAGGTTCACGACGAACCGGATCCCGAGTGGCTGCTCGGGGACGAAGTTCAAGGCGGAATCGCCGCCGTGGGCGAAGCCGGCCTTGCCTACGACCTCCTCGTGCGCACGCGAGAGCTGCCCGCCGCCCTGGTCACCGTCAGGCGGCACCCAGACGTCAGGTTTGTCGTCGACCACGCAGCCAAGCCCCGCATCGTCGACGGCGCGATGGATCAGGCGTGGGCGAAAGCGCTGGCACCGCTGAGCGATGAAGCGAACGTCGTCTGCAAGCTGTCAGGGCTCGTGACCGAAGCGGACTGGAACGCGTGGACGGCCGAGCAGCTCCGGCCTTACGTGACTCGGGTGCTGGAATGGTTTGGCCCACAACGATGCATGTTCGGCTCCGATTGGCCTGTATGCCTGGTCGCCGCGTCTTATGAGCAGGTCGTCACCTCGATGCGCGAGATCGTCGGCGACGATGACGATGTCTTCGGTGCCACCGCGCACAGGGTTTATCGCCTCAGCTAGCGGATCGCCGCGATCGCGATCGCGGTTCGGCATGCCGCTGATGGGTCATGGGTCAAACTGCGATCAGGTTGATTACACCGACATCCGGCGGCCTGGCCGCCGCCGGCCTCACCAAGCGTTTCGGCAAGACGCTGGCGGTCGATCATCTCGACTTTGACGTTGCTCCGCATCAGATCCTCGCCCTCCTCGGCCCGAACGGAGCCGGCAAGACAACGACGCTGATGTGCCTGGCCGGGCTGCTCCGCCCGGACTCCGGCCGCATCACCTGGCAAGGCGTCGAGCTCGGTCCCACCCGCGGCCGGCAGGTGGCGCTCATCACCGAGACGCCCGAGGTCTACGAGATGCTGACGGTCTGGGAGCACATGGTCTTCGTCGGCCGCAGCTGCCTGCTGCCGGCAGGCTGGCAGGACCGCGCCGAAAACCTGCTTCAGCGCATGGGCATGGCGGATCAGCGTGACACCATGGGGGAGGCGCTCTCGAAGGGAATGCGGCAGCGAGTCCTGATCGCGGCCACCCTGCTTGCGGCGACGCCCATCCTCCTGCTCGACGAACCGATGATCGGCCTTGACCCTCGCGGACAGCACGAGCTGCGAAATCTCCTTGTCGAGGTCCGCGACCAGGGCACGACGGTCATCGTGAGCACTCATCTGCTGGCCAACGTGCAGTCGTTCTGCGACCGCCTTTTGATCCTGAACAAGGGCAGGGCGGTCGCCGCTGGCGGCCTTCAGGAGTTGCTCGATCGCTACGGCCACGACACGCTCGAGGAGACATTCCTCGAAATCGTCAAATGAGCGCGAGACGCCTGAGCGCGCTGATCTGGCTCGATTGGAAGCTGTTCGTCAACCGGATTCGCTCCATCCGGCGCAACCCGCGACGGCTGATCCCCTGGCTCATCTTCCTCATCTGGCTCATCCCGTCTTTCATCAATCGGCTTGTCATCGGATCCAACCTGGGACGCGGGCCGGCGCTGCGGACGCTGGCTCCGCTGGTGGGTCCGCTGGGGGACTTCGTACCGGGGCTGGCCGCGCTGGCGCTGGGATTTGCGATCTGGCGCGCCTCCGACCGCCCGCCGGCGGCGTTCCAGTCGCCCGCGGACGCGCGTTTTGTCATCGGGGCCGGGCTCGATTCACGCGCTGTTTTCACGTGGCTCTCGCTGCGAACCGCACGGCGTCTCATCGTCGGCTTTCTCTTGCTGCTGGTCCTCTTTCAGGTCCTCTACCTCCCCTGGCTCGGATTCAACCTGCTGAACGCCCTTGCTTTCACGGTCGCGCTGGCGACGTTTGGCGGAATCGTCTTTGGCGCCCGCCTCCTCGCCTTCAATCTCAAGCGAAAGGTGCCTTGGTTGCCGGTCGGGGGATTCGGATGGCTGACGGGGATCGCCGGCACCGGAGCCGCCATGGCGATGCTGGTGGAGATCAGCGGCACGGCGACCATGCCCGCGCCGATCGAGCGCATCAGCGCTGCCTTGCCCCCGGGGAGCTGGATGCTGAGCGCATTCCATGGCGACCTGGCGGCGGAGCTGCTGCTGCTGGTCTTTGCGGTCGGGTTCACCGTCGTGGGTATCGCGCTGGCAGGGGATTGTTACCCCGAGCTGTGGGAGACGTCGAGCCGGGTCTTCGCCATGCGCCAGGCGCTCAGGTCCCGGGGTGGCATGTTCGGCTACCTGGGCGCCCGTCCGGCCGATTCTCGTCAGAACGTCCGCCAGGGCGCCCGCGAACGACGGGCCCGGTCTTCATCCGGGCAGCGGGTGCCTGGGGGCGCTTTGATCGTCTTCTGGACGGAGTGGCAATCGCTCAAGCGCGGCCGCGGCGGCGTGCCCCTCCAGCTCGCTGTGGTCGCGGCGGCCGGCGTCGTCGGGGTGCTGGTCGGGCTGGCAGCGGCGAAGGGACTTGCCGCCGGCGGAATCATCGCCGCCAACGTCGTTCTGCTCCTCGTCGTCTGGAGCTGGGCCCTCAGCGTGCAGCTTGGCCGCTATCTTGGCAATCCGCTCTGGTGGCTGTCGAGCTCTCCACTGTGGAGCCGGCTCGCGGTTTGGACTCTGGCACGCGGCCTGCGGTTCGCCGTTCCGCTGATCCTGTTCATAGAGGTCGCGATCGCCGTGTTCGGTCGCTATGAGTGGGTCCTCGCCGTCGCTCCGTGGCCGCCCCTGCTGCTGTGCTGGTTGACGCAGGCGATCGGCCTTGCCGGTTACGCGTTCCTGCCTGCCCGCTCGGACTACCGGCTCGCCTTGACGGTTCGAATGTTTGCCATCTACGCGATCTTCGTGCCCCTGGCCCTGGCCGCGATACCGGGGGCGGTCCTGCGAAGCCCGGCGCTGCTGGTGGCGCTGCCGACGCTGCTGGCGGCGACGATCCTGGTCGGGCTGATCGCATTCGCGACCTGGCGGATCGAGGGCAACGGACTGGCGTTCGCGCAAGAGGAACGGCAATGAACCTGCATGCTGCGAGGTCCCTCGCTACTAGCCTCCACGAAGACTTTGCAGCGCAGCCACCGCTGCATCCAGCCTGGTCCGCGGCAGGCGGCCCGACGCAACGGCGGACCTGATCGCGTCGTAGGTCGCGTCGGCGACCGCTAGATGGTGGGCGACCATGACCATGTCACCGCCGGCGATCAGAAACTCGACCGCCGCCTTAGGAGTCGGCGTGCTGGCGGCGATCGCGCCCATCTCCATATCGTCGGAGAGGATCGCGCCCTTGAAGCCAAGGTCCGACCGGAGCAGGGTCATCGTGGACGGAGACAGGTCAGCGGAACGCTGCGCATCCAGGGCGGGAAAGAAGAGATGGCCGAGCAGCACGAAATCAGTTCCGTGAGCGACGGCGGCCTGGAACGGCGGCAGGTCGCGGGCCTTGACGGTGGCGAGGCTCTCGTCAATGCGTGGCAGCTGGGTCTCCGAAGTGACCGCCGTGTTCCCGTGGCCTGGAAAGTGCTTGGCCGCGGAGAGCATGTGGGCGGCATGGATTCCATCGACTACCGGTCCGATGCTGGTCGCCACGGCGCCCGTGTCGGTGCCGTAGCAGCGGCCCCACATGATCGAAGAGGGTCCAGAACACACATCCGAGACGGGTCCGAGGTCGAGGTCGAATCCCAGCCCGCGCAGGGCTTGCGCCATCCTCGTCGTCTCCGCGTTGCCCACTGGCATCGGGGCGCACGGGACTGAGCTCACATCCAGACATATCGCGCCGCCTTCCTGGTCGGTGGCGGCGATCAGGCGGTGTCGAGAAACTCCGCGCAGGGCATTGATCAAGTCGGCGACGTCCGCCCCCGATCCCGCGTTGCGATTCAGGTTGATGACCAGGAGCCCGCCGAACTGGCGCTGCCTCCAGTCGGCAACCACGGCGTCGGTCAGCGTGCCCTGGAACCCGACCATGATCACCGCGCCGATCTCTTCGTCCAGCGTCAAGCCGCCGGGCCCGAGCTGCGAGGCGGGGATGGTGGCAGCTGAAGATGGCGACGGTGCCGCCATCGACGCGCCCGCGCACGAAGCCAAAACGCTGGCGAGCAGCAACAAGATCCCAAGCTTCCGCGTCATGCCGACGCTGATCTCAACGCAAAAGGGAGGCGAGGCGTTCCGCCTCTAGCCGCGCGGCGACGGGGCGTCGCCCCCGACGGCTAGGCCTGGACCGGCACCTCAAACACCTGGTCGGTCGGATGGCCCGAGCGCTGGTGGATGCGCTTCACGGCCTCGGCGTTGGGAGCCTCCGAGAGGCAGAACACCTTCCCCGTCTTCGGGTCCGCCCACGCGTGCTTGAAGTTCACGCCCTCGTCGTCCTGGATGTCGAGATCCGCCTGGTGCGCCTCCGCCAGCGCCTCCTTCGTGATGCCCATCATGCCCTCGTGGACGTCCATATATTCCGGCATGGCTTACCTCCCAATCCGAAGCTGATGCTTGTCGACATCGTCCCACACCAACCGGCACCGGGGAATCCGCCTCGCGGAGCCTGGACACCGGAAGCGGCTAAGCTGAACGGGCTGTGGGCAGACCGATGGCCGTTTGCATCCTCACGAGGCGACGCGCGATCGATCATGCCGGCTGCACCAGCTGCCTCTGTAGTTAGCCCGGTCACGACCGCTTCGACCGCACTAACTCCAATTCCTTAGGAGGCACACATGAGCGTTACCGATGAGCTCGTCCGCAACAACGACTCCTATGTCCGTTCGTTCAAGAAGGGCGACCTTCCCCTGCCCCCGGCCAAGCACGTGGCGGTACTCGCCTGCATGGACGCGCGGCTCGACGTGCACAAGATCCTGGGCCTGCAGGAGGGCGACGCGCATGTCATCCGCAACGCGGGCGGTGCGGCCACCGAGGATGCGATCCGATCGCTGGCGATATCGCAGCGCCTGCTCGCGACCAAGGAGATCGTGCTCATCCACCACACGGACTGCGGCATGCTCACCTTCAAGGACGAGGATCTGAAGCGAAGCATCGAGTCCGAGACCGGCATCCGGCCGGCTTTTGCCTTCGAAGCCTTCAGTGACCTTGCTGACGACGTGAAGCAGTCGATCGCGCGGATCAAGGCCAGCCCGTTCATTCCCAACAAGTCGAGCGTGCGGGGCTTCGTCTACGACGTCCACACGGGAAAGCTCAACGAGGTGGGGGTGGCCGCCGCCGTCTAGCTCTCTGACTCCCAGCGGGGGCGCTGCTCAGCAACGACGGTGTCGACGGCATCGATGAATTCCTGGATGTCCGGCTCGGCCATCGGCGTCGACAGCGCCCCCATCGCCCGCGGCGCCATCAACACCCCGTGGTTGACCAGGCCGAGGAAGAGCTCTCGCGTCCTCTTCTTGTTGGCCGCGGCCATGGTCCTGTAATCGACAACGGGGGCGCTTGTGAAGTGGAGCGCAAGCATCGATCCCGCGCCGTTGACCTGTACCGCGACGCCGTGCGACGCGAAGACCTCGGTGAGCTGTTCGCACACACGCGCGCCTTTGCGGTTGAGGTCTTCATACACGTCCGGGGTCAGCTCGGTCATCGTGGCGTAGCCGGCCGCCATCCCGAGCGGGTTGCCGTTGTACGTCCCGCCCTGCGCGATGTTCGGCTCCCGGCGCGGATCGAGAAGCTCCATGACATCCGCGCGGCCGCCAAACGCGGCGACCGGCAGTCCGCCGCCGATGATCTTGCCCAGGGTCGTGAGGTCGGGCGTGACGCCGTAGAGCTGCTGGGCTCCGCCGGGGGCGACGCGAAAGGAGATCACCTCGTCGAAGATCAGGAGGACGGCGAGCTCGCGCGTCACGTTGCGGAGCCGCTCGAGGAATTCGACCGTAGCCGGGATCACACCGCCCGCGCCGATGATCGGTTCCAGGATCACGGCGGCGAGCTCGCCCGCCTCGCGGCGGATGATCGCCTCGGCGGCGTCCGGGTTGTTGAACGGCAGCACCACCGTCTGCTCCAGCGCCCAGTCGGGCGTGCCCATCGAGTCCGGCCTGGCGATGGGGGCATCCGGTGAGCCGGCTTCGGCAACCGCCGGATGCGTGCTCACCTCGGCGTAGTCGTGGGTGCCGTGGTAGCCGCCCTCCATGCGCGCGATCTTCGGCCGGCCCGTGAACGCGCGGGCGAGCCGCATCGCAAACATCGTCGCCTCGGTGCCGGAGTTGCAGAACCGAACGGCGTCGAGGCTCGGCACCCGCTCGCAGAGCAGGGTCGCCAGTTGCACCTCGATCGGATTGGCCGCCGCGAAGCCAGTTCCCCGAGCCGCCTGCTTGCGGATGGCCTCCACGACCTTGGGGTGGGCGTGGCCCAGGATCATCGCGGTGTAGTTGCCGAGCATGTCGATGCGCTCCGTCCCGTCGGCGTCCCACACCCGGCAGCCCTCGCCCCGCTCGATGTAGAGCGGATAGGGGTCGAAGTAGGTGGTCGTCCGGGTCGTGCCGCCGGGCATGACCGCGACCGCCTTTTCGTGGAGCGCACGAGAGGCAGCCGTTGTCTGGCGGTAGAGAGCCTCCGGATCGGCGAACATCCGGCTCAACCTACAACAGAGCCAGGTCGTGGATCGTGGCGGCCGTCACCGCGGGTCAGGCCTCGAGGGCGGCGCCTTCCCCCGACATCGTGACCGGCGCACCCCGCCTGGCCGACTCGACCGCCGCGGCCATGAAGGCGATGGTGGCAACGTTCTCGCGCCCTGAGCATTCGGGCTCCCGACCCTCGCGGATCGCGTTTGCGAACTCGGTCAGCGTGCCCCAGCGGTCGACGCGCATCTCCGGCATCCGGAGCGAGCGCGCCCGGCCCCCGCGCGGCCGCACGGAGACCCAGTCCGCGAGGGCGCCGTTGTCATCCCGGCTCGTCCAGAACACCTCGCCCCGCTCGAACTCCATGCGCCACTCACCGGCCCAGGGCGTGATCGGCGCGGAGCTCACCCAGCTCCCGCGATAGCTCACGACGGCGGGGCCGAAGGTGATCGACGCGACGGCGGCCGACGGCCCCGCAAAAGCGCTCCATCCAGGGTTCCAGGCCTCGCAGAAGATGCGTTCCGGCTCGCGATTGAGGATCATCCGCAGGAGGTCGAAATGATGGATCGACATGTCGACCAGCAGCGGCTGCTCGTCCTGGTGATGGCGTGCGCGGCCGGTGGCGCTTGCGGCCGAGTAGCGGCGGAAGTCGATCGACACCTCGTAGACGTCGCCAAGCGACGCCTCCCTGACCAGCCGTGCAACCGTGCGCACGGCGGGGAAGAAGCGGTAGTTCTGGCTCACCATCAAGGTCACGCCCTTGTTAGCCGCCGCTCGCACCAGCTCCTGTGCGGTCGCGACGTCGGGGGCAAACGGCTTCTCCACGAGCACGTGAAGGCCCGCCTCGACGGCCGCCTGGGTCACGGGCGCGTGCCCCGGCAGCGTGGTCGTCACGAGCACCGCTTCCGGATGCGTTGAAGTGATCGCCTCGTTCAACGACTCAAAGAACATCTCCTGCGCCTTGGGCATCTCCTCATGGAGCAGTTCCAGTGACGAGGGATCGGAGTCGACGTAGCCGACGAGCTCCACCTCTTTGATGTCCGGGACGATGCGCCACGCCCAATCGCGCCCCCAGCCGCCCAGACCAATTTGCAGCAATCGAATCGGTGTCACCGTTTCGGCAAGAATAAGACAGGTCGTGAAGCCAATCACCGAGATCGGCGCTGCGGTCGTGGGCACTGGGTTCATCGGCGTGGTACATGTCGAAGCGCTGAGGCGTCTCGGCGTGCAGGTTCACGGAGTCGTCGGTTCGAGCCGCGAGCGAGCGGCGTCCCGGGCGCGCGACCTCGGCCTGCCGCCGGCGTATGAGAGCTATCAAGCGATGCTCGACGACTCGCGCGTCGATGTCGTGCACGTCACGTCGCCCAATCACCTCCACCATGAGCACGCAGCGGCGGCGCTGGCGGCCGGCAAGCACGTCGTGTGCGAGAAGCCGCTGGCGATGACCTCCGCGCAATCGGCCGAGTTGGTGGAGCTTGCCGCGCGAAGCGGGCGCGTGCACGCGGTGAACTTCAACATTCGGTTCTATCCGGTGAACCAACACGTTCACGGCTTGATCGCCGCCGGGGAGCTCGGCGAGATCCGGCTCGTGTCGGGTCACTACCTGCAGGACTGGCTGCTGCTCGAGACCGACTGGAACTGGCGGCTGGAACCTGATCTCGGCGGCGAGCTGCGCGCCGTCGCCGATATCGGCTCGCACTGGCTGGACCTGACCACGTTTCTCACCGGCAGGCGGATCAGCGCGGTCATGGCAGACCTGAGCACCTTCATCAAGACGCGCCGGCAGCCGGCCGGGCCCGTGGAGACGTTCGCGACAGACAGGGGCGCGGACTCTGTCGCGCGCCAGATCAAGACCGAGGACGCGGCGACGATCCTCCTTCGCTACGAGGGCGGTGCGCGCGGGGCGCTGACCGTCTCGCAGGTGAGCCCCGGCCGCAAGAACTCGCTCGTGTTCGAGATCGACGGCTCCACGGCGGCGGCGTCATGGAACGCCGAGCGGCCGGATGAGCTCTGGATCGGCCATCGTGGCCGGCCCAACGAACTGCTGCTTCGCGACCCGGCCATCCTCAACGAGGAGGGGCGGAGGGCGGCTGGCCTTCCTGGGGGTCACGCCGAGGGTTTTGCTGATACCTTCAAGGCCCTCTACGCCGCGGTCTACCGCGCAGTCGCCGAGGGCCGTCCTGGGACCGGCTATCCGACGTTCGCCGACGGCCACGACGAGATGCTCGTCTGCGAGGCGGTCGCGCGAAGCTCACGCGAAGCGCGCTGGGTCGAGGTCGAACGCGCCGGCGTCGCTCCGGACCCGAGGCTCAAGACGGCCCGATGAAGCTCGGGCTTTTGACAGCGGCGTTTCCGGACCTCTCGCTGGAGCAGGTCGCCCAGTGGGCTCATGGCAACGGATTCGAGGCGCTCGAGATCGCCTGCTGGCCGGCGGCGGGCAGCGAACGGCGCCGGTATGCGGGCGTTGCGCACATCGACGTCGACCATCTCGAACCCAAGCAGGTTCGCGACGTGCTGCGGCGATACAACCTCGAGATCTCCTCGCTCGCGTACTACCCCAACAACCTGGACCCGGATCAGTCCGCGCGCGAGGCCGCGAACGACCACCTGCGCCGCGTGATCGAGGCCGCAGAACGCCTCGAGGTTGGCATCGTCGGCACCTTCGTGGGACGCGACCAGGCACGCTCGGTCGCGGACAACTTCGAAGACTTCAAAAGAGTGTGGCCGCCGATCGTCCGCTTCGCCGCTCAGCACAACGTGAAGGTGGCGATCGAAAACTGCCCGATGATCTTTTCCGCCGACGAGTGGCCGGGTGGCCGCAACCTGGCGTATTCCCCGGCGATCTGGCGGCAGATGTTCGAGATCATCCCCGACGAGAACTTCGGCCTGAACTTCGATCCGTCGCACCTTGTCTGGCAGTTCATCGACCATACGCGCGCGCTGCGCGACTTCGCGCCGCGAATCTTTCACGTCCACGCCAAGGACATGGAGGTTGACCGCGATGGTCTCTACCAGCACGGCGTGCTGTCCGTGGGTGTCGGCTGGCAGGTGCCGAGGCTCCCCGGTCTTGGCGAGGTTCGCTGGGACCGCTTCATCAGCGCGCTTTACGCGATCGGCTATGACTGGGTTGTATCCGTCGAGCACGAGGACCGCAATTTCGAAGGAGGCCTCGAGCTGGTCCAGCGTGGATTCCTGATCGCCCGCAACGCGCTCCGCCCGCTCATCGTCTGATCCGACTACCATTGGCCGCGCGCCGGCGCTGGTGGGGTGGCAGCAAACCTGGGAGGAATCCATGAGCAGCATCGCCGAGCGGCCAAGCGGGATCACCGAGCACGAGGCCGAACAGATCGAACGATCCAACGTCTCCGGCCGCATACCGGTCGTCTTCATCCACGGTCTGTGGCTGCTCCCGAGCAGCTGGGATCGCTGGGCGGCGGTCTTCGAGGAAGCCGGCTTTACCGCGGTCAAGCCAGGGTGGCCCGATGACCCGGAAACGGTTGCGGACGCAAAGGCGCATCCAGAAGTGTTCGCCGGCAAAAAGGTGGGCCAGGTCGCGGATCACATCGATGCGGTCATCCGCGGGCTGAGCAAAAAGCCCACCGTGATCGGTCACTCGTTCGGCGGCTTGCTGACCCAGATCATCGCGGGGCGTGGCCTGTCGTTGGCGTCGGTGGCGATCGACCCGGCGCCTTTCCGCGGCGTGCTGCCGCTCCCGATCTCCGCTCTCAGATCCGCATCACCCGTGCTGCAGAACCCAGCCAACTGGAACCGGGCCATACCGCTCACATACGAGCAGTTCCGATTCGCCTTCGCCAACGCGGTTAGTGAAGACGAGGCGAAGGAGCTCTACACGACGTACGCGGTCCCGGCGCCCGGAGCGCCGATCTTCCAGGCCGCGGCCGCCAACGTCAATCCTTGGACCGAGGTCAAGGTCAACACGATTCATCCTGAGCGCGGCCCGCTGCTGATCATCTCCGGGGAAAAGGACCACACGGTTCCGCGGGCGATCGCCGAGGCATCCTACAAGCGCCAGAAGCGAAACCCGGGCGTGACCGAGTTCACCGAGATCGCCGGCCGCGGGCACGCGCTGACCATCGACAGCGGATGGCGTGAGGTGGCCGACACGGCGCTCACTTTCATCAAACGCTTCGTCTGACGATCCGGCGCTAGGCCGTCCTGCGCAGGGCGGCCATTGTCCAGAGCATGCCTTGCTGGTCGGCGATCCGCTTCAGACCGTGCCGCTCTGACGTCGCCAGGATTTGTTGGGGCGGGTGGAGGAAGATGTGGAACTCGCGCCGCATCATCCACAGCAGCCAGTTGCCCAGCGTGAGCCCGATCTGCGTCCACCAGGTCAGCCTCGGGTAGCTCAGGACGAGCAGCTGCCGTGCATGATCGGCCGCGGCACCCGCCAGCCGCGGCATATCGGGGTAGCAGCAGATGACTCGGTTCATGATCACGACGTCGGCGCTCTCGACCTGGCTCGCCGCCTGGGCGAAGTCCATCACCCTGCGCTCGACGCGATCGGTCAAACCAGCCTCGTTTAGCAAGTCCGAGGCGGCGTCCTCGTAAGTTGGCGTGAGCTCGATGCTGACCGCACGGGCCGCTCCGGCTTTCAGAAGCTCGATCTGGATGCCTCCGATACCTCCTCCGACCTCGAGCACGGTGCTTCCCTCGACACCCTGAGTCCTCAAGAAATCAACGATCCGGCGTGACGTCGCATCGAGACCGCGGCGGCGGTAGCGCCGGGCCTCAGCCTGGGCAGATCGCTCGCTGAACACCCACCGGTACCCCTTGGGTGAGCAGCAATTGCTCATGGGCTAATACTCCCCCCTTTAAGAGCGCGGGTCGTGAAGCGACAGGGCATCGTGCTACTCCGCACGCGTTGCGCGTGGCGCGCGCCTCACTGATTGCGATTCCGCGCGCTTTGCCCCTCCGCCGCCGCGAGCGGCCGTTTATATCCAACCCCGGCGGCGGAAAAGATAGAGCTGGATCCCGATCGCGACCAGCATGGTGACGAGCCCGACAACGAATGCGTTGGTAGGCGTCTCCAGGACGCCGACCAGGTAAGCGAAGTTCATGCCGTAGAAACCCGTGAGGAAGCTCAAGGGCAGGAACAGGCTCGCGATCACGGTCAGGGCCTTCGTGGTCTGGTTGAGCCGGTTCGAAACCGTCGAAAGGTACACATCCATCGCGCTCGTCAGCAGGTCGCGGAGAGAATCGGCCGTTTCGTACTGACGCACGATGTGGTCGTACACGTCGCGGTAGTACAGCGTCATGTCCTGCTGCTGCAGGTGGATGCCATGCGTGATGAGGCTCTGAAAGACGTCGCGCTGCGTGCCGAGAAACCTGCGCAGCTGGCTCACGGCGTGCTTCAGGTGGTAGATCCGGCTCAGCGATTCCTGGGTTGCCTTTTCGGTGATCTCGTCTTCCAGCTTGTCGACTTCCTCGTCGAGGTTGTCCAGCACCGGAAACGTGGCGTCGACGAGCGCGTCGATGGCGAGATACGTGAGGAACGCGGGTTTGCCATGAGTCAGCTCAGGACTCTTATGGATCCTTTCCTGCAGGTCTTTCAGCTGGGTTGAGGGCTCGTGGTGGACGGTGATGAGGTAGTGGGGACCGACGAACAGGTGGTGTTCGCGGAGCGCGATATCGTCGTTTTCCCAGACGGCGACGAAGATCACGGTGAAGTTGTAGTCGGCGTACTCGTCGACCTTGGGGCGCTGGTCCTGGTGACGGATGTCCTCGATGGTCAGGGGATGAAATTTGAACGTGTGCTCGAGCAGCTGGTAGTCAGCGTCGTCAGGCGCCTCGATGTCCAGCCAGAAACCCGCCTCGTGGGCTTCGCTGAAGCACCGCATGATGTCCTCGACCCGGATCGAGGGCGTCTTGCCGGTGGTCGTCAGCAGGGTTCGCAAAGCGATGCACAGTGTGCCGGAACGGGCCCCCTCCGGCGCCAACCCTGCCACGATCGTCGCCGCGGCGCGGGCGCCCTTGCGCCGGCCGACGCAGGGTTACGTGGCGCCTACGGCTTCCTGAATCCGCTGGCGGCTGCGGCCAAGCCAAGCGCGAGGTAGGTGGCGGCGGCGGCGCGGCCGGTTCTTCGCTGGGCGAGCGGGCTTCGGATCAACCGGCCGGAGATGGCTGCGGCCGTCAGCACGTACGTCGAGTCGATGGCGACCGCGATCGCGATGTATATGATCCCCAGCACTATCACTTGGGGAGCGATCTGTTGCGCAGGGTTGAGGAACTGGGGAAGAAACGCGACAAAGAACACCGCCACCTTCGGGTTGAGAAGCTGGGTCACGAAGCCCTGGGCAAAGATGCGGCCGAGCGGCGCCGGCCGCGGCACGGGAAACTTCTCAACCTGTCGCCAGCGCTGCACGCCGAGGAAGATGAGATAGGCGGCGCCCGCAAAGCGGAGCGCGGTCAGCCCAGCGACGGATGCGGAGAGGAGGGCGGCGACGCCGGTCGCGGCGGCAACGATCCACATGATCTCGCCGGACTCGATGCCGAGCATCGACGCAAACCCCGCCCGCCGTCCCTGGGCCACGCTGCGCGCCGCGACATAGAGCACTCCCGGTCCTGGGGACACAGTCAGGATCGTCGTGGCGACTGCGAACAGCAGGACCGTGGTCAGGCCTGGCATGTGTGCTCCACGACGGCAACATCATGCATGAGGGGGTATGACCCGGCGCGAGATGCGGGTAACCAAAAATCGAGACGAGCGCCGGCTCAGCGGCGCTCGTCCCGACTACAGGTCAGCTGTTACCAGCGATACCACCGGCCGCCGCTCGTTCCGCGAAACACGAATCCGAGCGCCCACAGGATCAATCCGATCAGAAGGATGATCCAGAGGATCTGCAGCGAGGAAGAGATCAGGCCGCCCCCGCCGAACAGCAGGAGCAGGAGCACGAGCACGATCAATGCAACCAGCATCCGGTACCTCCTTGGAATTTGATCAGCGAGTTCCTGGACTCGCCGCCTATGAAGGAAACAAGCCAGGCGGCATGACTACTTCCGGTCGTTGGCTCCAAGCGCAACGTCTGACGAGGTAAAAGAACCCGCGGCGATCTGACGCCGCGGGTGTCCTCAGACTGTGCGGACCGGCTCCCGGCGCACCATGTGCACGATCGCGACCAGGACGACGGCGCCGATGAGGGCGACGATGAACGAGATGACCAGCCCGGTCGGCTGCGTCCCGAAGATGAGAGAGAAGATCAAGCCGCCCACAAACGAACCCACAACGCCGAGCACGATGTCCCAGATGATTCCGTAGCCGTGGCCGCTCATGATCTTGCCGGCGAGCCAGCCCACGATGGCCCCCATGATCAGAAACCCGATGAGATGCATCTCCGAACCTCCAGTCAGGTGGTGCCCGCCAGGAGGCGAGCCTTCAATCTGTTAACCCGACCCAGGCGACGACTACCTGACCGCCTGGCGCTCACCTTCGATGGCTGGAGGCCAGACCTACCCTAGCCAAAAAGTGGTATTGACCACTTGCGCGATCTGTGCTTTACTGGCGCAGATGACGGCGCCTGGAGGGCAATACCACTTAACTGTCTTCCCCATTCATGGGGAAGTACCCGGCGCAGCCGGGGGATGGGGCTGGGTGGAACCCCACTTGTGAGCAAACAGGAAGAGACCCGGGACCGCGTGCTCGATCTGGTCGAATCGCTTGAGGTCGGCCGGCCGATCCCTGCCGAGCGCCATCTGGCCGTCGACCTCGGGGTTTCACGGCTGACGGTCCGGGCGGCGCTCGACGAGCTGGTCCGCGATGGCTACCTCGACCGTCGTCACGGCAGCGGCACCTACGTCACCGAGCCGAAGATCGCCCAACCCCTGACGCTGACGTCGTTCAGCGACGACATGCGGCGCCGCGGCATGACACCCGGCAGCCGTACCCTTGAGCTCACGACGACGCTGGCCGGCGCGCGCCTCGCGCACCGCCTGGCCGTGTCGCCGGAAGCGCGGCTGATCCGGGTCAAGCGCCTCCGCCTGGCGGACTCAATGCCGATGGCGATGGAGGTCCTGCACGTGCCCGAGTCGCTCGTGCCCGGCCTGACCCGTGCGGACTTCGAAGACCACTCCTTCTATGAACTGCTTCGCGAGAGGTACGGCATCACGATCGCGTCGGGGACCCAGTCGATCGAGCCGACAGTGACCAACGAAGAAGAATCCGAGGTCCTGGGGGTCGCGCTCCACACTCCCGCATTTCTCTTCGAACGGACGACCGTCACCGAGTCAGGTCGGATCGTCGAGTTCGTCCGCTCGATCTATCGCGGCGACCGTTATCGCCTGGTCGCCGACCTCGTACCGCAGCGAAGCCGCAACGGGCGCTCGGCCGGCGCACCGCGCGGCTCTTCCGCGGCGCCGAGGAAATCCGGAGGCGACCACCATCCCGGCGCTTCGGCGCCGCATTCAAGACAAAGGGGGAAATTGCCTGGATGAAGTTGAGGAAGGCATCGTCAATCGTGGTTTCGATCGCCGCGGCGGTCGTGGTCGCAGCCTGTGGTGGCAGCGCCCCGAGCACCAACGCGGCAGACCAAACCGGAACACTCACCGTCTGGCTGATGAATGGAAGCGCGCCCGCCAGTGTGATCGACAGCGTCAACGCAGATTTCAAAGCCAAATATCCAAATGTGACCGTCAAGGTCGAGCTCCAGCAGTGGGGTGACATCGGCACCAAGCTCGACACGGCATTTGTCGGCAGCACCCCACCCGACGTGGTGGAGCTCGGCAACACGCTGGTGGCCAAGTACGCCGCGGCCGGGGCGCTCGAGGACATCGGCGGCAAGAAATCGAGTTTTGCCAACTCGGGCACGTGGCTGCAGTCCCTGACCGACTCCTGCACCGTGAGCAAGAAGCTTTACTGCGTGCCCTACTACGCGGGCAGCCGCGCGATCATCTACCGCAAGGACTTTTTCGCGGCAGCGAACGTCCAGCCTCCTGACAGCATGGACGGCCTGCTGACCGTGGGTCAGAAGCTCATGGCGGCACACAGCTCCGACCCGAACTTCTCGGCCCTGTACTACCCCGGCAAATACTGGTACGCGGCGCTGCCGTTCATCTGGGACTTCGGCGGCGATATCGCCACGCAGTCCGGCGGCAAGTGGCAGGGCAGCCTGAACTCTTCGAGCTCGCAGCAGGGCCTCAACACCCTGACCAACCTCGTCACGACGCTGTCCCGCGCGGACAAGACGGGCGATGAGGCGAAGCAGGACGCGGCCTTTGCCCAGGGCCACGTCGCAATGATCGTCGCCAACGGCTGGGAGGTCGGTGTGATCACCGACAAGAAGGCCGGCGACCCGACCCTCACGGACAAGCTCGGAGCCTTCCCGATCCCGAGCCACAACTCGGGCAAGACCGCCCCGGTGTTCCTGGGCGGTTCCGACCTAGGCGTTGCGGCCAAGAGCCAGCACCTGGCGCTGGCCAACGAGTGGGTCGCCATGCTCACCGGCAACAAGCACATGGCTGAGATGGCGACCGTTGGCGGCGTCATCCCGAACAACACGTCGATGCTCGACCTGGGCACCGGAATCAACGCGACCTTCTACGGAGCGGCCAAGAACAGCAAGTTCGTGCCCAACTCGCAGAACTGGGCCAGCGTCGAGAACGCGAACGTCATTCCCGACATGCTCGTCAAGATATTCACGAAGCAGCAGAACATCGCTGACGCCACCAAGGCCGCCAGCGACCGGATCACGACGCTGCTCAACGGCGGCGGCTAGCTTCCGGAAACACGGGTCAAAGGGGGGCTGGTTCGATGGGAGTGGCGATCGCAACGCCTGACCTCGAACCAGACCTCCCGGACTCGCGGCGCCGCCCGTCCTGGCGAAGCGTCAATTTCCTTCCCTACGCGCTGATCACACCCAGCGTGGCCGTGATCGGCGGTGTCCTCGCCTTCCCGCTCGCGATGCTGGCCTGGCTTTCTCTGCAGCACTACGGCCTTCGCGAGCTCATAGCCCACCAGGGCGACTGGGTAGGCCTGGGCAACTACCAGGCGATACTGGCCGATCCCCTCTTTCACCAGGTGATCGTCCGCTCGCTGCTGTTCACGCTGGCATGCGTTGGCCTGACGGTGATTCTCAGCACGTTGATCGCGCTCTTGCTGCTCAAGGTGCGGCAGGCAGTTCGCGTTCTGGTCATGAGCTCGCTCGTGTTTGTATGGGCCACGCCCGTGATCGTCACCGTCGACATCTGGCAGTGGATGTTCGATTACGAGTTCGGCGTGATCAACTACGTGCTCACGCAAATCCATGTGGGCAACTTCATCCACCACAACTGGTTCGACAACCCGATCCAGGGGTTTGGTGTTTTCGTGGCGCTGGTGGTCTGGGGGGCGATCCCGTTTGTCACGATCACGCTGTTCGCCGGTCTGCTGCAGGTGCCCGCAGACGTGGTCGACGCGGCCCGAGTCGATGGCGCGGGGCCTTGGCAGACGTTCCGCTTCGTCGTCGCGCCGATTCTCAAACCGATCTTCCTCATCGTGACCTGCCTCTCCACGATCTGGGATTTTGGAGTTTTCAACCAGATCTACGTAATGCTCAACCAGAGGCCGAGCTCTGACTACTACGTGATCGCGATCTATTCCTACCGCGAGTCGTTCGGGGTCACGCAGTACGGCTTGGGTGCAGCCATCGCGGTCGTGATGGTGCTCGTTCTGGTCATCGTCACCTTCTTTTACGTAAGGGAGACGGTCAAGGTGGCGGAGATCGCATGATCGCGCCCGGGACCGCTCAAGGCGTCCGGGGAGCTGCGCGCGCCGCCACACAGACGAATCTGCGGGTCGACCTGTGGCAGCGCTCCAGACAGCTGGTGTACGACGCGATGGGTGTTGTCGTGGCGCTGGTCATGCTGTTCCCGATCTACTGGATGGTGGCAACCGCTTTCAAGCCGGGCCGCGACATCCTCAGCCTCACGCCGAAGTGGATCCCCGCGCCCTTCACGCTCCAGAACTTCCAGGACGCAATCGCGCGGCCGTTCTTCATCGACGATGTCAAGAACAGCGTAGTGGTGGTCGGGGTGATGCTCGTGCTCGCGCTGGCGATCGCGTTCCTGGCGGCGGTCGGCACGGCTCGGTTCGGGTTCCGAGGCCGGACGGCGTTCCTGGTCATGATCATCGGCGTCCAGATGGTGCCGTTGAACGCGCTGATCATCCCGCTCTATCTGATGCTCGACCGCCTCGGACAGACCGACGCGCTGGTCGGCGTCATCGGCGTCTACCTCGCGGTGGTGCTGCCCTTCATGGTCTGGACGCTGCGAGGGTTCGTCGCCAACATTCCGGCAGAGCTCGAAGAGTCCGCCATGATCGACGGCTGCACTCGCGTCGGCGCTTTCTGGCGGATCACATTTCCGCTCGTCGGTCCCGGCCTGGTCGCGACCGCCATCTTCGGCTTCATCCAGGCCTGGAATGAGTACATCATCGCCTACGTCCTGCTGTCGAGCCCGAACAACCAGACCCTGACCGTGTGGCTTGCCTCGTTCACCACCAACCACGGTCCGCAGTGGGGCCCGCTCATGGCCGGCGCCACCCTGACGGGGCTTCCCGTGGTCGCGTTTTTCCTGATCCTTCAGCGCTACCTCGCCGGCGGCCTGACCGCGGGGGCCGTCAAGGGATGACGTCGGTCGAGGAGCTCGCTCTGCGCTGCTTGTTTCCGGGCTTCGAGGGCTCCGAAGCACCCGATTGGGTGCGCCGCCGGGTGGCGTCCGGCCTTGGCGGCGTCGTCCTTTTCGCGCGCAATGTCGACGCGCCGGAGCAGCTGACCGCCCTCAGCGACGCGCTGCACGGCGAGCGCCCGCAGCTTGTCATCGCCATCGACGAGGAAGGGGGTGACGTGACGCGCCTCGAGGCCAGAAGCGGAAGCTCATATCCGGGCAACCTCGCGCTTGGCGTCGCCGATGACGTGGGCCTCACCCGCGACGTCGCCGCCGCCATAGGCGCTGAGCTGGCCAGGCGCGGTATCGATCTCGACCTTGCTCCGGTCGCCGACGTGAACAGCAACCCGCTCAACCCTGTGATCGGCGTCCGCTCGTTCGGCTCCGACGCATCACCCGTGGCAAGACACACCGCGGCCTGGATCGAAGGCTTGCAGAGCACCGGGGTGGCCGCATGCGCGAAGCACTTCCCGGGTCACGGCGACACCTCGATCGACTCGCACCTCGCGCTCCCGGTCGTCGACGAGGATCCGCACCTGCGTGCGCTCCAGCCATTCCGGTCGGCGATCTCATCTGGCGTGAAGGCAATCATGAGCGCGCACATCGTGGCGACCGCGATCGATCGAGCTCCCGCGACGATAAGCCGCAGGATCATGACCGCTCTGCTGCGCGACGAGCTGGGTTTCAAGGGGATCGCGATCACCGACGGCCTGGAGATGCGGGGCCTCAGCGATGGCGTGGGGATGACGGAGGGCGCGGTCTTGTCCTTGATCGCCGGCTGCGACGCGCTCTGCATCGGAGGCGGCCTCGCGGGTGAAGACGCGGTGGAGGACATAGTTCGCGCCGTGGCCGCCGCGATCAGGCAGGGCCGCCTGGCGGAGGAGCGCCTGAACGAAGCGGCCTCGCGCGTGGACGCGCTCGCCGCGTGGTGTTCACATCGAGGAGAAAGCGGCCGGGAATCTCGCGACATCGGACTGGTCGCCGCTCGCCGCGCGGTCGTCGCCGAGGGACCGATTCGCATCGGCGGCGAGGCGGTGGTCGCTCGCTTCACGACCCCCACCTCGATGGTGGCGGGCGGCGTTCCATGGGGGATGGCCGCCGCGCTTTCGACGCAAGGCGTGCGCGTCTCGGCTTTCGACGTCGACGCCGAGGGCGGAGCACATTCGCTCGAGGCGCCGTTGAGGGTTGCCGCCGGCAAGAGCCTGGTCGCGGTCGTGCGCGACCTCCATCGCCGTCTGGCGCAGCGGGAAGCGATCGACTCGCTGCTCGGCAGCCGCCCCGACGCCGTCGTCGTCGAGATGGGCCTGCCGCTCTGCAGGCCTGGCGGCGCAATGGCCTACATTGCGACCAACGGATCGGCGCGCGTGTGCGCCGAAGCCGCGGCTGAGGTCATGACAGGGATGACCGCCCCTTGAGCGAGAGCCCGCACCCTCGCGCCGATGAGCTCGACGAGCTCACTGCGTTTGAGTTCGTCGCCCTCATGCACGCGGAGGACCTCGCCGCGGTGAGCGCGATAGGGCCTCAGATCGACCAGGTGGCTCGCGCCGTCGAGGCGATCGCGGAGCGCCTGCGGGCGGGCGGGCGGCTGCATTACTTCGGCGCAGGCACAAGCGGCCTGATCGCCCGCCTCGACGCAGCCGAATGCCCGGCCACCTTCGGCGTTGCCCCCGACCTCGTCCAGGCCTACGCCGTCGACGAAGCCGCCGCCGAGGACGATCGCGATCTCGGTCGCGACACGGCGCGCGACGCAGGGATCGGTCCGAGGGATGCGGTCGTCGGCATCAGCGCCAGCGGTGGCACCGCCTACGTCCTGGGCGCGCTTGACCGCTCCGCCAGTGAGGGCGCGCTCCAAGTTGCGATCACGTGCCACCCGGGATCGCCCCTCGGCGCCGCGGTCGACATTGCGATCGAGGTCGACACCGGTCCTGAGGTGATCGCGGGCTCGACGCGCCTCAAAGCCGGCACGGTCCAGAAGCTGGTGCTCAACATGCTCAGCACTGCGGTTTTGACCCGGCTCGCGCACACCCACCGAGGTCGGATGGTCGGCGTCGTGGCTGCCAACGACAAGCTCCGCGCACGGGCCGCGCTCGTGGTGGCGATGCTGGGCGGGGTCTCGGCCGACGAGGCTGCTGCAGCTCTCGAGGCGGCCGCCGGCAGCCCCAAGACCGCGATCGTCATGCTGCGTCGGGGCGTCGGCGCGGACGATGCCCGCGAGCTGCTGGATGGGGCCGCTGGCGATCTCAAGATCGTGCTCGCCGCCGGGCGCGCGCAGGGCGCTTCCGCGGAGTGAAGACCTTGCTGCGCGGCGTGCTGCATGGCGCCCGCGGTGCGGACGCGGTGCTGATCGAAGGCGAGCTCATCACCTGGGTCGGTCGGGGCGAGCCACCGCAGCGACCTGATGAGGAGGTGGTGGCCGGCCTTGGCGAGGTGATCGCCCCAGGCTTCATCGACCTCCAGGTCAATGGCTACGCCGGACATGACGCGGCCGCCGGAGCCGACGCCATCGCGGCGCTGTCCGAGGCCCTGCCAGCCACCGGCGTCACCGCGTTCCTGCCGACGCTCATCTCAGCCCCTGTCGAGGTCGGAGCC
>Ga0209159_1000185_pt1 | contig 59893 bp, 70 predicted proteins | sample GraSoiAngelo_144_FD_185901 | JGI IMG/M metagenome (GOLD analysis project Ga0209159, IMG submission 185901) | Grasslands soil microbial communities from the Angelo Coastal Reserve, California, USA - 14_1009_02_40cm (SPAdes) (version 2) | ecosystem: Environmental > Terrestrial > Soil > Grasslands ...
GCGCAAGCGCACATCCATGAGCGACCTCTCTTCCCACGGCATGGCACCTCCTGGTGGAGGCACCTAGGTTAGAGAGTGTCACCCATCAGCTGATAACAACGTGTCACCTATCAGGTGCGAATGTACCGCTGCTGCCGCCTAACACGCGCCTGAAGCTGACGGCGCCGTCTTGCTATGGAGGCCATCGGTTTGTGAAATCCTTAAGCTCGCGCCGCAGCTTAGGCGCACTCCGTTAGGCGGCAACACATGGGCGAGAACGTCTTTGAGCCGTCGCCCCATAGCAGCTTCGTCGGTAATGTCGTTTTGATACACGTTCCTGCTGGCGAGGAGTCGCCCATCGCAGAACCCCAAGCCGTTAGCACCGGAGGAGAAGCATGCGATATCTCGCAATCCTATTTACCACATTGGGTCTCGCAGCCTGCAGCACGGCTCCAGTCACGCGCAGTGAATCCCAGGCAGTGAGTCCCACTCAGGTACTTGCTCCTGAACTACAGAAGGCATCAATAGATTCAGTCGTACAATTCTTGCTTACAGCAGCCGCTACTGATTTTCGTACCCACCGCTCACCAGATCCTGTGCGGTTTCGTGATGTGCGAATTGGCCACGTTGTGACTCCCAGTGGAAAAGAGCAGTACATGTTGTGCGGCCAGTTTCTGCCAGCGCAGGAAGGAGGCAAGGCTCAGTGGACGCCTTTCGCGACGATCAAGACGTCGGGTTACGAACAATGGATTGGGGCTCAAGCTGCGGGCTTTTGCCAGGGCTCATCGGTCATATGGGACAAGGTGGCCGATTTGTCGTCCTCGCTGCAGAGCCGACTCGCTTCTCTGCGATAGGGTACAGGCAGATGCTTCCGAAGGAAGGTTGCCGCGTAGCCCGCGCTTGAAGCTGTCGGCCCGCGGCGGCCGCTTCGGGCGGAAGGCCCAGGGGGAAGTCCTCTATCTTGATTGCGGCCGCCGCAGGCCGCAGCTTAGGCGCGATCCGTTAGGCGGCACCCATCATTGTGAGGAAGGATGTATGACGGCTCCGCTGCTCCAGCCTGACGACGCGCTGCGGGATGCGGCCTCGCTCACGTTCGCAGTCATCCGCTTCGCCGAGGGCGCCGCGCATTCACACCGGGGTTCCACGGCGCGGGGCATGCCACGCTTGGGCGAGGATGCGTACGTTTTCGCTCCGTCGTTGCGCCACGTGCGTCGCGAGGACGTGCCGGCGTTCCTCGCAGGACTGCCGTCCGCGGCGATGCTCTTTCCCACGACCATCCGGGGCGTCGTGGCCCTCCAGCTGCTCAACGAGCTGTCGGGCGATCGGGCTGCGGGGGCTCGCAAGGAGTTCGCGAACCAGCGTGGTGGCCTGGAGGAGCTCGCGGGCCAGCTCGGCCTCACGGCGGACTCGCCAATTCTGCTTGAGTTCGGCGACGAGGCGCACGTCGTTTCCCTCGCCGTGCTCCTGCTGTGGAGCGAGCGGTTTGCCGTGCACGTCGGCTGGAACATTGGGCGGCTGGAGGGCGACCCCCGGGCGTCCGCCCGACTCAATCTGTTCCGGAGCGACGGGGTCAAGTCGCGAGGCTGGTCGTAGGCGGTTCGGCCGCTCGAGAGCCGAGTGGACGATTCTCTGGCCGTGCCGCCTAACAAGCGCTTGAAGCTGATGGGCGATTATCGCTTTAAGGGAAAGGCAGAACTACCGAGACGTACGACCTGCTGCGAGTTTGCAACACTAGCGCTGGGTCTCAAATCTCCACACCCTATACTGAGCATCGCCTCCTGCACCACTCCTACGAGAGGAGCGCTCCTATGATCCGTCTCGTGTTATCGGTCCGCCGAGCGGCTGTGATCACCCTTGCGGTCGCGGCGTGCGGTACCGAACCGACCGAGCCGACGAAGGGTGTTTTCCTGGTCACTGATGCACGCGAGTATCACCTGCCTCCGCCCAGCCAACCTCCCATGTCCATCCTCGCGACGATCAGTAACCAGACATTCGCGGGCGTCCCCGTTCGCCGGTGCCTCATCGGGGGCAGTGCTATCGATCCCGTGGGAGCGGATCTCGTGTTTGAGGAGGCGCAGTCCAACGGCACTTGGCAGGCAGTGGATCTGGGCTTCGTATGCCTTAACTCCGCGCAGCCACGAGCCGATGTCGTGCTGGCGCCACACGAGGTGGCATTGGTTGCACGCATTGTCACAAGGACGGCCGGTCGATTCCGGATTCGTATGGGATACGGGACCATCGGGGATACTGCTCCAACGGACACTGTCACATCGCCCGTTTTCACGGTCCGGTGAGCATGTTCGTCGAGGCATGGCGCCTGTACTCGGTCGCTGGCGCGTCATCCGCCTAACAAGCGCTTGAAGCTGGCGGCGCGCGCAGGATATTGAATGACTACTCTTTCTTCAGCGCGCCGCAGCTTAAGCGCGATCCGTTAGGCACCACTGGAGGTATGCGGTGGCTCGGCTACCGAAGACCCGCGTATTCTGGCCCATCCTGCTTACGCTCCTCATTGCGGATTGTGCCTCCAAGAAGCTCGCGGAGACCTACCTTGCTCCGGAGCACACGCCTCACGAGGTGGTAGGCAGTGTCGTCCGGCTCACGTTGGCGCACAATGTCGGTGCCGCGATGGGCCTCTCACTTGGTCCCTATTCGCGGCTCGGCTTCTCCTTAGCCGCGCTTCTGGCTCTGTTCGCCCTCGGCCAGCTCTACATCCGCACTCCCGCCATGGCCCGCCTGCGTGCCGCTGCGCTGGCCCTCGTCGTAGGCGGCGCGATCGGGAATCTTGGCAACCGTCTGCTCTCGCCGCGCGGAGTGACTGACTTCATCGACGTGGGGTTTCGCTCGTGGCGGTTCTGGACCTTCAACCTCGCCGACGCCGGTATCACCATCGGAGCGGCACTCCTGATCGTGGTGTTATCGCGAGCGAAACGGTGTGGTGAAGGTGCTGCCTAACAAGCGCTTGAAGCTGGCGGGCGGTGATCGCCTTCAAGGAAGCGGAGTGTTTGCGCCCTGGTGGGCCCGGACTGTCGTCCCACATCCTTGCGCCGGCGAGCGAGTCGCCCGCAGCTTAGGCGCGATCCGTTAGGCAGCACCAGTACCCGTGTCTGAGCTGTCCATTGATGGCAACCAAGACTCAGCCTAGCGTCGCCGCGTTCCTTGTTCCACTACACGGCCGCTTGGTAGGGAACTGGTCTGTCTTGTCGGCGGCCGCTGCAGGCCGCAGCTTAAGCGCGATCCGTTGGGCGGCGCGAGCGAGTCGGAGAGGAGGATCAGAGATGCCCGATCGGCCGACCTCAGATCCAACGCAGTTCATTCAAGGCGCTCCCGTATTGCACGTAGCCGATGTGAAGGCGACCGCGGCCTACTACCGCGACATCCTTGGCTTCAAGTGGGACTTCGGAGACGGGGAGTATTCGGTCGTCTGGCGAGACAACTCTGCGATCCACTTGGCGAGAGGTGGCCAGCGTTCCCCTACTGGCATCCATCTGTTTCAGTGGGTCCGCGACGTGGACGCGTACTTTCGAGAGATCAGGGATCGAGGGGCTGACGTGCTCGACGAGCCGACGGATCGCCCCTATCAGATCCGCGAGTTCAAGGTTCGGGACCCCAACGGCATCGATATCGTGTTCGGTCAGGACATCGATTAGGAGATCGGACTCGTGACGAAGCGTCGCAAAGTCATCGTCCACATCGCGACCAGCACGGACGGCTATATCGCGCGTTCCGACGGCGATCTCGAATGGCTGACGTCCCGCCCGGCACCAAAAGGGTTCTATGGCATGAACGCCTTCATGAGGTCGGTTGACACGAAGGTGCTTGGCCGGAAGACCTACGAGGTGAGCCTGCGAATGGGGGCGAAGTTCGACTCACAGAGTCGGAATATCGTTTTCTCCCGTCATCCACCGCCAGCGGACGCCCCGTCAGGTGTGGAGTTCGTGAACGATGCAATCGGCCTATTCGTGAGCCGTCTTCGCGAGCAGCCTGGCAAGGATATTTGGTTGATGGGCGGTGGCGAGATCATCGCCTCGTTTCTTGACGCGCAGGCGATCGACGAGTTCGTCATCAGCGTGGTCCCCGTTTTCATTGGGGAGGGCATACCATTGATAACGCGGCGTCATCGTCACGTGCCCTTGGAGTTGCGATCCGTCGAACGATTTGAAGATGGACTGGTTCAACTGTACTACTGCGTGCAGAACAAACAGTCTTGATGACGTGGAGCGCTACTCGAACGGAAGGGCCCTCTCATCGGGGCGCCCTGTAACATCGACTTGCAGCCGACGGCGACTGGTGAAATCATCCGGGCCGCCGCGGCTGAAGGCGCCGGCTTTTCAAAGGAAGCGGTCTGTTTGTGCTCAGTTCAGCTTCGCGCCGCAGCTGAAGCGCGATCCGTTACGTGTCGGCCGCGAAGATGCCACGTCGACTCGGTAGGACGAACCACCCTCACCGGCGTCGCGGGGTCCCAGTCGGCGGCGCGCGCCGGTTGCTGCTAGGGCTGCCGGGCATCGCAGAAGGGCGATCTTATGGCATGCCCTCCTTCCTTCTGGATGGTCGTTTCTTCGCGCGATTCCGCGACGACGAGACGGTCTTGGTGCTGCAACTGGGGACAATTGCCGAGCGCGAGGTCCTTATGCAGCTCGATCCGCGCGCCTTCTTTTTCACGGAGCACTATCGCCACTACCCGGCCGTGCTGATTCGGCTCGCGGAGGTGCCACGCGCGCTGTTGATCGAAGTCGTGATGGAAGCGAGGCGTCAGGTAGCTGCCATCCGAGCGGTGCGGTCCCGAGGAAAGCATGCGCCGGCCCGCAACGCACCCGCGAGACCGCGGGCCGGGAAACGGGCCGCCACCTAACAAGCGCTTGAAGCTGCCGCGGGCGGTGATCGCTCTAAGGGAACCGCAGTGTTTGCGCCCTGGCGGGCGCGGACTGTCGTCCACTACTCTTGCGCCGGCGTGCGGGTCGCCCGCAGCTTACGCACGATCCGTTAGGTGGCAGCCTCCTCCGTGCCAGCCCCGCTAACAATTGAACGTTGCCGCTCCACCGAGCTGACGGACACGTTGGCTGCGGCGGTCCGCACCCTCTGCGATGCTGCCTATGGCACCGCCACAGCGCCCTTCTTCGCGTCTCTCGGCTCTGGCGAGCATCTCCTCGGGCTGCGGAAGGGTGCGTTGGTATCTCACCTCATGTGGGTCACGCGCTGGTTGCAGCCGACCAGGCAAAGGGCGCTCAGGACCGCCTACGTGGAAATGGTGGCCACCGTGCCATCGGCGCAGCGGCAGGGCTACGCAAGCGCGCTCCTAGAGCACTTTGTAACTCTGGTCGGTGACTACGAATTGGCTGCGTTGTGTCCGGCTACCGAGAATCTCTATGCGCGCCTCGGCTGGCGTTTCTGGTGTGGGCCGCTGTCTGCGAGAAAGGACGGTAGCGTTGTGGCAACGCCCGACGAGCGAGTCATGATTCTGTCCCTTCCGCAGACACCATCGCTCGACCTCGACTTGCCCCTGTCGGTGGAGTGGCGTCGTGGCGAGATATGGTAGGCTGCCACTAACATGCGCCTGAAGCTGCCGGCGCCCGTCGTCTGTGAATTGCGTTTGTGACGATTCCAGTTCGGCGCCGCAGCTTAGACGCAGTCCATTAGACCCCGCGATCGGCACTTGTGAATGTTCCAGCTCCGTTTTCCTCCAAGTGAAATCGCCCATTGGGCCCAACGCTACTCCTATGCCGAGGAGGACGGTCGTGTCGAACGAGCAGGGTCTGCGGCGCGCGAACGAGGGTACCTGCGCCGCTCCGAATTCCTGGCGCTGTGCCGATGGAAGACTCCTCGCACTGCGAAGCAGTGTGCTTCCAACTCACCCCAACGAATCCGGGAGGCGTCCGAACTTGCATTTGGTACTGCCGACGAACGCGTCAAGATTGGGGTTCTCCGTCTTCTCGCTGGAGTTGAATGGCCAACTGCCTCCGTCCTGCTCCACTTTTGCGATCAGGGCTCATATCCGATTCTTGACTTCCGCGCCCTATGGTCTTTGGGAATACGCACGCCCCCTGTCTACAACTTCGAGTTCTGGGCAGCCTACACTTCCTACGCCCGACAGCTCGCCGATTCTACTGGTATCACGATGCGCACTCTCGATCGGGGACTATGGCAGTATTCAAAGGAGCATCAGCCGGCGCGGCGTCTAACAAGCGCTTGAAGCTGAGGGCGTCCGACCTTGGGAGGAATTGCGTTTGTGCGCCAAAGAGCTCTGTAGTAGTCTCAATTACCGCGGCGCCTGCCAAGTGCGGCGCCGCAGCTTAAGCGCGATCCGTTAGGCGGAACCTCGGGTCTCACTTTTCTTTAACCGCGAGCGTCATCCGCGGTCGTAGTTGGGAGCCAGAATGGAACACGACTTTCCTGGTGCGGTACCCGAAATACCTGTCAGTGACGTCGACACAGCTGCGGCGTACTACAAGAACCAACTCGGCTTTAGCATAGATTGGAGTAGTGGGGACGGTGGGATCGCAGGAATCTCGAAAGGGAGCTGCAGAATGTTCCTGACCAATCGCCCTTTCCGAGAACACTACGGCAATGCAGCGCCCGTGTTGGTCTGGCTCAACCTGAATAGCAAACAAGAAGTAGATGATTTGTACGAGGCGTGGAGTCGCTGCCAAGCACGGATTGTTTCTCGTCCCGAGTCAAAGCCGTGGAAGTTGCATGAGTTCACGGTCGCAGACCTGGATGGCAACCGGTTTCGCGTTTTCTACGACTTTTCGTGGGAGACCCGCGGAGTATGAACTACGAGCTCATCCGCGGTGCAGCTCAGTTCTTACTTGGACCCTGGGTTTCGGGCGGTCCGCCTAACTACCAGTTGAAGCTGTCGAGCCGGCTGGCCGCGCTGGCGCGCGTCCAATCCTGCTCTTGTGCGTTGCTGCAGGGCCAGCGCGGCCGATGCGCCGGCTCGCGGCTTAACCTTGCCCGTTAGGCGGCGCGCCTGTCGACGTTCATACCCGCAAGCTCGGGGAGGTCTCTGAACCATAGAGGGGGAATACATGCCTTGTCGTCTTCACCTCCCACTGGCGGCCGCTCTGTTGGCGGGCAGCCCTTCGCTGCACGCACAGGAAGCTGTTGTCGGCGCGAGCGATCCGGACGCCTTGTTCCACAGCAGCGACCCGAAGCTCAATACGAACAAGCAGGTTGCCTACCACATTGTAAAAGACCTGCTTGAGGCCGGGCACTGGGAGCTGGCTGACAAGTACTTGACCGAGCGGTACATCCAGCACAATCCGAACGCGGCGTCGGGACGCAGTGGTGTGGTGAAGTTCTTCACCGAGGTCCGGAAGGTGAAGCCCGTGCCGATCCCGCAGAAGATGAACACGAAGGTCGTGTCGGTGGTGGCGGAGGGCGATCTCGTGGTGGTCGCGTACGTCCACGACCTGAAGGACGCAAAGGATTCCTCACAGAGCTACACCACGACTTGGTTCGACATGTGGCGTTTCAAGGATGGCAAAGCGGACGAACATTGGGATCCGGCAACGCGCATAGGTCAATGATGTTGGAAATGGACCCAAGAATCGCCGACCGAATCGATGAGCGGCCCCAACAACCGCAGGGAACCGGACGTTAGGCGGCGCAGGCGAATGTCTCAGGCCTAGATGAGGAAGGCCACATGAACCCTGAGTTTCTTGTCCCACTCATACCAATCGTGGCGATCATTGCTGTCGCAGCGGTGAAGATCGCTCGTCTGCGTGCCACTCGTCCAGAATCACCATCGAGCGACGTCACTGCGCGGTTCGAGGCCCTTGAGCGTGGTGTCCAGGACCTCCAACAGGAGCTAGCAGAAACACAGGAACGGCTGGATTTCGCAGAGCGTTTGCTCAGCAAGGCACGGGAAGAGCGGCGGATTGGCAGCTAGAGACAACCTCGTTGACTGCGCTGCCTGATAAGCGCGTGAAGCTGACGGGCGTGATCGCTTTAAGGGGAGCGAGTGTTGTGCCCCGGACGGGGCACGGACTGCCGTCCACTGGCCTGGCGCCCGTGGGCGAGTCGTCCGCAGCTTAAGCGCGATCCGTTAGGCAGCAGCCGCCCCGTGTTCAGCGAATCCGCAGAGCTCTACGCTGATCTATTCGAGCTTCAAGGATTACTCCCGGGAGGCCCGCGATATTGCCACGCTCCTGGGCCCCTTTCTTGTGCGTTCTTTGGGTGCTGCCGTGATCATGAGTTCCGTTATCACTACAGTTTGGGTCTTGTTGGTAGGCTACAGACTCTACAGGCTCGGTCAGTAGTGATCCCTACTCACCGAGATTTCCTCTTTGCCGCAGCTCAAGCGCGATCGGTTAGGCGCTAACCTCAACTCGAACAAGGTCATGTGACCGAGCTCCTCGGGTTCCTTGCGGTGGCGGCCATGGTCATCACCTACGCGCTGGAAGCCCGCTCCAACGTATACGTCCTGGGTTTTGCGATCGCCTGCGCAGGTGCCGCCACCTATGCGGTGTTCATTCGCTCCTGGCCCTTCGCTCTTGCTGAGGCAATCTGGTGCGCAGTTGCCCTACGCCGCTGGTCCGCCCGGCGAACCGGATCCGCGCCGACACGATAACTTCCTTGCCCTCGAGGGGACCGCCGCCCGGCTTCGCTATCGTGTCGCGCGATGATCCGCGCAATTCTGGAAGGAAGGCCTGGTTTGCCGCCACCACCCGATTTACGAGCGACCCTGCTTGCCGCGTGGAGGACGAACAACCGGCTCACGGTCCACCTCATCCAGCGCCTGCCAGCCGCACTCTGGGACATCGCCGTTCCTGGAGTACCACAGCGCACGATCCGAATGATCGCGGCCCACCTTCACAATGCGAGTGGCAATGGAAGATGGCCGCCGCGGCCGTGGGGCGCTGACGCCTAACAATCGGCACATGAAACCCGCCCTACTCTTCGTGATCGGAGCGTCTGGCGCCGGCAAGACGGCGGCGGTGCAGGCGCTGGACGCCCGCGCCCTCCCTGGAGTGCAGTGCCATCACTTGAACTCGATCGACGTTCCTCCAACCGAGATCATGGAGCGAGACTTCGGCACTGGGGAACGCTGGCAGGCGCACGCCACGGCTCATTGGGTCGAACGCCTCGCCGCCAACCGGGACGCTGCGAATATTGCCGTCCTCGACGGTCAGACACGGCCGTCCTTCATCCGAGCTGCGCTGGCGCGTACCGGCGTGCGCCACGCGCGCATCGTGCTCCTCGATTGCGACCCTCGTGTCCGCGCGGCGCGCCTCGCCGGGCCGCGCGGCCAGCCAGAGTTGGTGACACAAGGGATGGACGCCTGGGCTGCTTACCTCCGAGGGCAAGCCGACGCACTCGGGCTGCCGGTCGTGGACACAGCGCACACGTCTATTGACGCGGTGGCGGACGCCCTTCAGGAACAACTCGAGTTGCTGCGGGCCGAGGCCGCTGCCGAGCAAGCGCTTGAAGCTGGCGGGCGGTGATCGCCCTCGTGGAAGCGGAGTGTTGTGCCCTGGCGGGCACGGACTGTCGTCCACTCCACCTTGCGCCGGGGCGCGAGTGGCCCGCAGCTTAAGCGCGATCCGTTAGCCGGCGTCCGGACTGCACGTTCCTCTCATGCCACAGGCCACGCGCCTTCTCTCCCCCGTGTCGGCGCTCGTGCTAGCGCTCGTGCCAGTCTCCTTGTCTGGCCAGGCGTCGCCTTCTGCGCGCGACGAAGTCGTCTGGCACTGGTTCGGCGATGCGCGGGCGGGGACTCGCTAGTCCTAGAAGTCACTCTCGACGGGAAGTCCATCTACAGCTCGGCGTTCCCCATTTGCCAACGTCGCCGCTCTGCCATCAAGCCAGAGCCGCAGCAGCGGATTCTCGAATTCCGATTTGCCGGCGTGCCCGGCCGCTTTGGGACCCGATACCGCGCTACCGAACCGGAGCCCATCGAGGGCAATATCTGGGAGCGTCGCGGCGAACGGCACGCGATATTGCTAGGCGTCTCGTTCGCTACGGACCAGCGGGTTCTGCTCAACACGGTTCACGTAGCGCGAGCTGATTCTCCATCGCGCTCTGAGCGGGTCCGGGGTCTCGTGATCCTGACGCGCCCGGCACGGCGGAGCGATCGGACGCCGCCTAACAAGCGCTTGAAGCTGTCGAAAGGCGCTCGCTTTAAGGGAAGCGGAGTGTTGTGCCCTGGCGGGCACGCGCTGTCGTCCAACAGCCTTGCGCCGGCTTGCGGGTCGCCCGCAGCTTAAGCGCGATCCGTTAGGCAGCATGCAATTGAACACGAGTTGGCCCCGATTCGAAGAGCCATTGCGCCGCACGCTGGCGAGAACCGTGGCGCTTGCCGCCGTCGTGGGCGCGGTGCTCGCGCTCCAAAGACATGACCTCAAGCTGCTCCTCCCCCTCGCGGCCCTTGCCTTGTGGTTCTCCCTTGGCGGGCACTACATCGAACTCGCATTCTTGAACGGCCTTCGGGCCCGAATCCCACAGGGACGCCTGACGCAAGCAGTAGTGCGACTGCTGGTGTGGTGGAGTGGTGGCGTCCTGCTCTATGTGAGCATGGCCGCCACGGCGCGCGCCCTGCCGATCGAGGTCCCACCGCCGAGGCTATGGTGGTACGGAGGTTTCCTGCTCATCGCAGTCGAGCTGGCGGTGCACGGCCTCTTAGCAATTCGAGGTCGACCGAACTTCTACAACGGGCGTGGATAGAGGATGGCATGCAGGTCGCCCACTCCCTTAACAGTCGACGTATCATGGTTACATCAAACCTCGTCCACGACAGGCCGGTCGCGTGCCATTCATCGCCTACATAGCACCCTTCATACCATTCCTTGCAATGGTCCCGCCTTCCCTCGCGGCCATGTGGATTGCTAGTCAGTGGTTCAAGAGCCGGCGCGGTAGCGCCGAACTGCGGGTTGAGATTGTCACACTTCGAGATGAGGTAGCGGCGCTGCGCCAAGCGCAGGCGGAGGCCCAGGAACGCCTCGATTTCCAGGAACGTATGTTGAGCCAACTTCGCGAGGCGCGCCGTGACCTCCCAAAGGCTTCTTCGTAGCAGTAACGCGACGCACCAGGGCGCGCTCCATGCAAGTGCAACCCATGAGCACGCCGCCTAACATGCGCTTGAAGGTGGCGGGCACGGACTGTCGTCCACTTCCCTTGCGCCGGCGGGCCCGCCGCCCGCAGTTTAAGCACGATCCGTTGGGCGGCGCTGTCCCGATCGTTCAGTGGAGCATACTTCGGATGCTCGATCGAGCTACACCCAACCTCCCGAGTCGCGACCTCGTCGCCACGTCGCAGTTCTACGCCCGATTGGGTTTCACGGAGGCGTTCCGCGACGAAGGCTGGCTGATCGTGGAGCGTCCCGATTCAAATCGAGTTCTTCCCGTTCTCCAAGCTCGATCCGCGGAAGAACATTGCGAGTTGCTGCATCCGCGTCTCCGATCTTAATCTCCTTCACCAGGCGTTCATCGGCGCGGGCCGCCGACTTCGTGCCGCGACGTACCTCGGATCACTGCGCCGGTCGATCAGCCCTGGGGGCTCCGAGAATTCGCGGTCGTCGATCCTGACGGCAATCTGTTGCGCTGCCTCTCGCCACTCGCCACACGGGAATTAGAACGGAGGGCGGGCGGATAAGTTACAGAAACGGGAGAGCCATCGCGCCGCCTCACAAGTGCTTGAAGCCGACGGGCGGTGCTCGCCCTAAGGGAAGCGGAGTGTTGTGCGCTGGCGCGCACGAACTATCGTTCAACTGCACGGCGCTCGGCGGGCGACTCGCTCGCAGCTTAAGCGCGATCCGTTAGGCAGCAACGCACAGGTTCCTATGAGTATGTTCTCCCACCGTCTTCGTCGCTGTTTCCCCTGCTGCGTTGCGGTCGCCGCGTTTGGCGTTGTGTGCCCGCTCGCGGCACAGGGCACGGGGCCCTCGAGACAGGGGGCACCAGCCACCTTGCACTTGCAGCCCGCGCTCGCTGACAGCCTGTTTCTCAGTGCCGCCCGTCCGCAGTCTCGACCGCCCTGGCGAGCAGCCGATGCGCTGCAGGTGCCGCAGCGGCGGCATATGCCGCCAGAACTCAAGGGTGCTGCCCTCGGCATGGGCGTCGGGTTCGCTGCTGGCGCGACCTACGGACTGTACCATGACCTCAAGGGCTGTAACCCTTTGCTCTGCGGCTTTGGTCCAGTGGCCTACGGCATTTATGGTGCGGGACTTGGTGTGATGGTGGGCGCGGTGGCCGGCTTCGTGAGCCGGTTCTTCTAGCCTTACCGTGGGCCCCATAGGTAAGCGTCGCTTCATGATCACCTTTGCCCGCGCTTCGTTCCTTCTAGCCCTCCTGGTCTTTCAGGCGCCTGAGACGCCTGCCGCGCGAATTCTGGGCACCTGGCATGGCACCTCGATCTGTGTGGACCGAGAGGCCGATCGCGCGTGTGGCGATGAAGCGGTGATTTACGAGATAGATTCCGCTGCGGGCCCGCGTGGGCCGCCGCCGTGATGGTTGCGGGGCGGTGATCGCCTTAGGAGGCGGAGTGCTGTGCCCTGGCGGGCGCGGACTGTCGTCCAACGATCTTGCGCTGGCGGGCGAGCCGCCCGCAGCTTAAACGCGATCCGTTCGGCTGCTGCCGTCACAAACCACACGGTCATGCGCCGTAATCGTCTCCTCTTGCTCGTCGCGGTTGGCCTCGCGGTAGGCGTTCTCGTCGTGCTGCGACCGCGTACGCCTACCTCTACCAAACCTGAACAGCGTCCGGCGCCGCCGGTCGAGGAGCCGCGCAAGCCAGCTCTTCAAGCCGACGCTCGTTCTGCGAGCGGAGAGATCTTGTACAGCGCGCGGGACTCGTTCGTGTGGCACCCAGGGATTAGGGCGGGGCAGCGGCCAGCTTTGAGCGCGCTCCGTTAGGTCGACGAATTCAGTATGGCAGCTAACCATGGACTGATCGCCGAGCGATTCCCTCGCTCGTCGAGGTACCACCGCGAGTGGATCAGCGCCAGCGTCAGTGGCGGGGCCAACGCACTGTGGCTAACTGAATGGCTTGCCTCCGCGCTGGACCTGCGGCCCGGAATGCGAGTGTTGGACCTTGGGTGTGGGCGGGCTGCGTCATCGATCTTTCTGCACCGAGAGTTTGGAGTCCAGGTCTGGGCGACGGATTTGTGGTTTAGTGCCTCTGAGAGCCTACAGCGAATTCGCGATGCCGGTGTGGAGAACACGAGAAGTGCTGAGTGACACCGCCGGTCGGTAACCGAGAAATGCGGCCCAACGATGGCATGCAGCGGACGACGAGCGCCGATCCCAAGGCGCACGCGGGCTGCCCGCGATCGAGGCGGACGCTGCGAAACTCCGAGCGGTGATCGCTAGTATTGAGCAGGTGCTCGGCCCCTCGTTAGGCAGACTCGACAGGAACTCGCCATGACCTTCAAGCCCGCGATTTGGTACCGGATCGCCGTCGTGCTGAGCGTGGCCAACTTGGTCGGAGCCGCGTTCGCGGTCGGGCAAGCCCAGCCGTCGCATGCCATGGTTCATGCGGGGCTCGCCCTGGCGTTCGGATTGTGGGCCCAGTTCCTGCGGCTGCGTCCCGGCGGGAGCGAGCTCCAGGCTCGGCTCGAAGGGCTCGAAGCTGATGTGAGCAGGCTCGAAGTGCTCGAAGCCGAGGTGACCAAGCTGCGGCAGGAGCTGAGCGAGGCGCAGGAACGGCTGGACTTTGTCGAACGGTTGCTGGCGAAGGGACCGGAAACGCGCCGAGTGGGCCCGCAGCGCTAGGGTCCCCCCGTCTTGATTGCGCCGCCGGTGCTTGCCCGCGATGACCACAGTGAAGGGAGAGGGTGAACAATGGTGCACGTGAACTACCTGGCCGTCCTCGTGGCAGCCGTCGCCGTGTTCGTGCTGGGCTGGCTCTGGTACAGTCCCCTGTTGTTCTTCAAGCCGTGGATGCGGCTGCGCGGCATGGACCCCGTCGCGGCGATGGCCGGCGCGAAGATGCCCGCGGGGAAGCTGCTTATCGAGTTGGTGCGGTGCTTGGTCCTCGCCTACGTGATCGCGCGCCTCGTGGCGCTACTCGGCGTCAGCAGCTGGATGGGCGCGGTGCACTTCGGCTTCTTGTTGTGGATCGGGTTCCCGGTGATCCTGCTTACGGGATCGGTCCTCTGGGAGAACATCCTGTGGAAGGTGGCCGCGATCCACGCCGGTGACTGGCTCGTAAAGATGCTGGTGATCCCGATCATCGTGAGCGTATGGCCCTAGCACAAAGGCCCCGCCTCGAAGAGCTCGTCTTTGCGATCACGAGCGTCGATGCTGCTCAGGTGATCCCCTTCGGTCGGCCAAGCCGTCTCTAAGCGCGATCGGTTGGGCCGTGCTGATACCATGACCACTGTTCTCCGACTCATGCTGCTCCGCTTCGTTGCGTGCTCACTCGCTCCATTCACGCTGTTAGCACCGGTCTGGGCGCAACTCCCGGATGCGCCCGTGCGCGTGGCTGTCGGATTCGGGGTCGATACCATCAGCGTCCTGAACCACGAGATCTTCGGTCTGTGGCGCAGCTACCTCTCTAGCCGTCCGAGCTGTGCGCAACGGAGTCCGCTTTGGTCACCCTCCGAACAGGCCCAATGGCCGGTTGCTGATCTCTTGTGCAGCTATGTGTACCAGTACCAAGGGTTCTCGACGTTCACGGTCGTACACCTCGCCCCAGCGGCCGGCTTAGACAGCACCTACCTGATCCGCACGCTGGTCGCTCGCGTCTCCGATTCCGGACAGGTGGTGCGGCCACTGGCGCTGTATCGACTGTACGCGACGCGCGAGGGAGGGCGGTGGGTGCTCGCAAATGCGCTCCCTCGTCTGACCCGTCGCTGGAACCACGAAACAATCGGACGCATCTCGTTCGTGTTTCCCTTGGGTCAACGCTTCGCGCGCGCCCGCGCCGAGGCGACGGCCGCCTTTGTCGATTCGCTCGCCCTCGCCTTCCAGGTACCGCCCCCGCCAGCGGTCGGCTACTACTTCACCGATGACCTCATCCAAACGTTGGGCGCGGCCGGTCTTGAATTCTTCCCGCTCGGGTCCGACACTGTCGGAGGCAGGAGCGATGCACTCGACCATCTCGTCTTCATCGGTTCTTCGAGCAACGGCGAGGGCTACCGACACGAGCTCGCCCACGTCATCCTCGGGCCCTTCCTGGCTCCGCTCAATGCCGCGGGCCTCGTCCAAGAAGGGCTGATGACCTGGACCGGCGGTTCCGCCGGTCTCGACTTCCACGCGCTACTGCCGGGGCTGAAACAGTATCTCGACGCCCACCCCGGTCTCACGCTCGAAAGCATACTCACCGATCCGCCACCGCGAAGCGGAACAGTGGATGTTGGTTACGATGGCCTCGCCGTCCTTTGCAAGATGGTTTACGACGTCGGCGGTGTTGCAGGCATTCGTATCCTGGCGAGTGCCGGGCATGAACCACGCGCTGTACTGAGCACGGCAGCCCGCCTTTTGCGCGTCCGAGAGGTTCTACTTGATCGAGTCTGGCGCGACCGGATCGCAGATTTGTCGCGCCAGGGCCCCAACACCTCTCCGCCCTGAGGACCCATGTCCACCCATCCAAATCAGCTCGGGATACCGCCTGGTCCCCTCGCCGACACCGACGCCGTGGAGCTTGCACGCATCTGGTTCAGCGGGGGTCACCAGTACTTCGTCCTCGACGTGGCCAAGCTGGGCGACGATCCAGCGGTTTGGGGGATGTGCGCGCTCGACCTCAGGAAGCACGCCGCTCGTGCCTACCAACACCTGGACGGACGATCGAAGGAAGACGCCTACAAGCAAATCCTGCTCGGCTTTACAGTCGAGATGCAACACCCTACCGAGCCCCTGTGAGGTCTGCGATCACATCGATGCACCCGCTCCAACTCGCCGCCATCGTCGCTCTCGTCGTCAGTGCCGCCATCTACGTGTGGCGCAGCGTCACACGGGACATGCGAACAATCGAGCAGTTCTTCCGGGGCCTTGTGCAGCGTCTCTCCCAGGTCCTTGAGCCAAAGGGATTTCGTCTCACGCGACATGTCTACATGCGGCAGTCGTTCGGCCACCGCATCGCGACGTTCCAAGGAGCCAACTTCCAGGTGGATGCCGCATGGGAGGGTCGGGACCGGGAGATTCTGCTGTTGCAGCGAGCCCTCGACGCGGGGAACGTGTCTGCGGGTCGGATACTCGCACGCGCGCATTTGCCCCAGGGCACATTGTCCGCTGCGTTCGTCGAAGCAAGCAACGTCATCGTGACCGCGGCCAACGCGATCGAGGGCGCAGCCTACAAGCGCTAGAAGCCGGCGGGCGGTGACCGCTCTAAGGGAATCGGAGTGTTGTGCCCTGACGGGCACGGACTATTGCGACTAGCGAGCGCGCCGGAATGTGAACATTTTGCCCGTGAGCGATAACCCCGAACCGCAATGACCAAGAAAACACGACGACCACCGAAACGATCACCGAAGCGCCGGTCCGCCGCGGAATCCTCGCGGTCGTCTCCGGCGAGTCACGTGCCGACGCGGGGCCTCTACGGTTGGATCACGCACACCGAGCTCGCCAGCGCCGACCCGGCGGCGACGAAGGCCTGGTGCGCCAAGGTTCTGGGCTGGACGTTCAAGCCGAGCTTCCCTATGCCCGACGGCGGTGAGTACCACCTGTTTGCGTACTCCGACCAGGGCGGCGGCGGGATTCGCAAGACCAATCCGTCCGAGGCGCCGGGCAGCAGCTTCTCTGTCCACGTCGCGGACGCGCGCGCTGCCTTCGAAACGGCCCTTCGCGCAGGAGCCGAGGAGATGCTCCCGCCAACCCAGGTGATGCCCGGCGTGACCATCGCAGTCGTACGCGCACCGGGAGGGGTCCCCGTTGGCTTCGCTGGCCCGTAGTCCAGAAATCCGCATCGCTGGGGCGGCAGCGAACGATTCAGGTTCCACGTGCTTCCAAAGCCGGGCCACTTGCGTCCAGCCGCTGCTCACACTCTCGGCAGTTCGCATTCAAGACGAGCTGGCGAGAGCCGCGGCGATTGCTGCCGATGCCGCAGCGTACCGCCAGAAGACAGTTCGCCTCATTCTTGTTTGCATCGCCGACTACGTGGCAGGTTTGGCCATAGTTGGCTTCAGCCTTCACATGTCTGACGGCGACCTGGCTCCGGTGCTGTTCTACGCCGGCCTCCTGCGTGCTCTGTGCGGACCAATGTGGACCGTCCTCCTCACGCTGTGGCTCGAGGAGAATGGATGAGCAAGCGGGGTGTTGTGCTCTGACGGAGCGCGGCCTGTCGTCGAACGGCCTTGCGCAGGCGGGCGAGTAGCCCCCAGCTTAGGCGCGATCCGTTAGGCTGCCGCGACACACTCTGGCTATGACCGCAACCGACGAGCTCCAGGTCAGGAGGGAGGAGAGAGCGCACCTCGTGCCCCCGCCTCGGTGGCCTCCCACCGCCTTGGGCGCGGGAGTATTCCCGCTACCACCGCCACGAGGGCAGCCGCCACGGACGCCTCGGCGCGTCTACCGAGTCGTCGCCTTTGAGCTGTGGTTGCGACGAGCGGCGGCCTAACCAGCGCTTGACGCTAGCGGCTGCCTCTCCATCTCCCGATTGAAACGCATTCTCGTAATCGGCACCGGTGGATCTGGGAAGACCACCGTCGCTCGATGGCTGGCCGAGCGCAGTGGACTCCCTCTCATCCACCTCGATGCCCTCTACTGGCGAGCTGGGTGGCAACCGACACCGGCGGAGGAGTGGTGCGGAAAGGTCCGACAGCTTGTCAGTCGCGCCGCGTGGATCATCGATGGCAACTATGGCGGCACGCTGGACCTGCGTCTCGAAGCCTGTGACACCGTTGTGTTTCTCGATCTCCCCCGCATCCTGTGTCTCTGGCGCGTGCTCAAGCGCCAAGTGCGCCACTTCCGCCAGGCCCGCCCCGAGCTTCCGCCCAGCTGTCGGGAGCGCTTGAGCTGGGCGTTTCTCATGTGGATTTGGACCTATCCCTCACGCCGCCGCGGCGACGTTCTGAGGCGGCTGGCGGCCGTCGCCCAGCGAAAGCGCGTGGTCATTCTCCGCTCATCGCCCGCGATCGACACGTTTCTGGCTACCGTGCCTGACGCCGCCGCCCGACCAGCGCCTGCAGCCGACGGGTGGTGATCGCTCTCAGGGAAGCAAGAGTGTTGTGCGCTGGCGCGCACGAACTATCGTTCAACGACACGGTGCTCAGCGGACGGGTCGCCTGCAGCTTCAGCAAATGATCCGCCAGGCAGCGACCAACCCATGATGACAAGGAGATTCACATGCCAGAGAGCGTCTACAAAATCATCGAGTTGGTCGGGACCAGCACACAGTCCTGGGAGCAAGCGGCTGCGGCGGCCGTTAAGCGAGCCGCGCAGACACTGCGCGACCTGCGCGTGGCCGAGATCTCGCAACTCGACATGCAGCTGAAGGACGGCAAGGTCGAGAGCTATCGTGCGAAGGTCAAGGTTTCCTTCAAGTACGAAGGCGAGTAATCATCCGTTAGGCCGAGCGTGAGCTATGAGAAAAGGCAAGAAGCCTGACACCAAGAAGCCCGACACGAAGCGGCACCCGGGCAAGGATAAGGATTCGGGAAGCGAAGCGGAGTTCGAGCGCCAGACGCAGGAGAAAGCTGAGCTCGTCCCTCCGGCGCGCCGGCCGCCTACCGCCGTCGGGGCAGGGACGCCGCCACGTCCGCCCCGCCCTTCGCGCCCGTCCCCATCCGCCCCGGAACCGCATCGTCGGCCGGCCCTGTTCCGCGCGCTCCAGGCGGTTCGGGCCGCCCTTGGAGCCCTGCTGGACGCGGCAGATGCTGCTGCCGATGCCGTGACCAAACGTGCACAACCTCCAGCATGAGTGCGCCGCCGGCCTAACAAGCGCTATGGAGCGAATCGGATGAACGAGTCGAGGAACCGCGCCGCACAGTTCAAAGGAAGCGGTGTTGTGCGCTGGCGCCCACGCGTGCCCCGACCACTTAAGGAGTCCGAGCCATGGCCGAGTCTGCCGCCGCTCATGCTGCAGCGATTGCTCAGGCCATCAAGGCCTCGGGTGTAGTCGTGAGGCTTGAGGCTGGGGAGTTCTTGCGAATCCTCCATCGCCAGGACGAGCCACTCATCGTGCTGGCTCGGGGCGGTTTCTTCCAAGCCAAATGGCGGTACCTTACAACTTACAAGGGCTTGGCATTCTTCGCGGAATCACCCGATTTGCTGCCTATGCCGGGGCGAGCCCAAGTCATCGAAGCCAAGACGATCTGGATCCCGCGCTAGCAGCTAGGCGCACGACAATGAAAGCCACGCGGACCATCACACTCGCGCTGACGGGAGCTCGTGCTATGTCACGCCCTGTCATAGGCATCGCCTTCGCCACTCTTGTCCTGGCCTGCGGTGACACGCTCGGCCCGGTTACCGGTCCGTACGAGATGACCAACGTGGATAGCGTCGCAGTGCCTCATCTGGTTGCTGCGACTCTTGTGTGCGATGAGCTTATCCTCCGAGGCTCGCTTGACCTCGGGACCAAGGCCTCCTTCTTGCTCCAAGTCACCCAGGCGCAAGACTGCGCTCGGGCGGGCGGCACCATCGACACGTTTACAACCACGCTCACCGGGTCTTTCCTCGTCAACGGAACACAACTCACACTGCGTCCGGCCGGCACCGGACTCACGTATGACGGGGTCATTTCGCCGGGCGCCGTCGAGCTGCAACTCCCGCCGCTACCCTTTCTCACTCCGCCCCAACATTCGGCAAAGTTCGTCAAGTTCCCGCTCTAATGATCAAAGCTGCCGCCCTAACGCGGTTCGCCGGACTCTGCGGCGCATGGGCCAGGCTGGTGGGTCGGCATTTTCTGGCAGCCTTGCGCCGGCGGGCGGGTCGCCCGCAGCTTAACCGCGGTACGTCAGGCGGCCAGGTAACATCCCGGTTCTGACCTCCGAGCGGCAAGCGTGGGGGAGGAACACACCATGTCGGGGCAGGTGCCGCGCCATCGCGGGGACCCGTTTCCGCTCACCGGCCAGGTGGTGGGCGACCGCGTGGTGATCCGGTATCCCTGGATCCTGCAGGACGCGAGGGCGGACACGTTGGCCCCTGGGAACAGCGATGTATCGTTGTGCACTGCTTGAGCCTGGCCGCCTAACAAGAGCTACCACGCTCGACGCCTGTGTCAGCAGCGCGTAAACCTGGGACGTCGATCACACGGCACGAACGCATGGCCTCATGTCGAAAGTGAGATTCGGGATCATCGGCTCACGGTTTCAGGCGGATTGCATCGCGGGGGCCGTGCAAGCCATGCCGGACGAAGGCGAGGTCGTGGCCGTGGCCTCGCCGACCAGGGCACACGCGGCAGGCTTCGCGAAGCGGCACGGCATCCCGCGCGCCTATACCGACTACCGCGAGCTCCTGCGCGATCCTGAAGTCGAAACGATCTCGATCACGGCGCCCAATCGGCTGCACGCCCAGATCACGATCGACGCCGCCCAGGCCGGCAAGCATGTGGTGTGCGAGAAGCCGCTGTGCCTGACGATCGAGGAAGCCGACGCGATGATCGACGCGTGCCGCAAGGCGGGCGTGCTGCTGCTCTACGCCGAAGAACTGTTCTTCGCGCCGAAATATGTGAAGGCGAAGCAGCTGGCGGACGAAGGGGCATTCGGTCGCGTGCACTTGGTGAAGCAGGGCGAGAAGCACTCGGGTCCGCACTCGGAGTGGTTTTGGGACGTGGAGCAGTCGGGCGGCGGCGCGGTCATGGACCTGGGGTGTCACGGGATCGCATTCTGCTGGTGGTTTCTCGGCAAGCCGAAGATCAAGAGCGTGTACTCTCAGATGGCGACGCAGGTGCACCAAGAGCGCACGCAGGGCGACGACGAAGCGGTCACGATCATCGAATTCGAGACCGGCGCCATCGGCATGGTGGAGAGCAGCTGGAACCGGCCGGGCGGGATGGACGACAGCATCGAGGTGTTCGGCGACAAGGGGCAGACCTACGCCGACCTGCTCATGGGCAACGCCCTCCCGACGTACTCGGAAGTCGGGTTCGGCTACGCAGTCGAAAAAGCGGCGACCACCCGGGGCTGGACGTATCCTGTGTTCGAGGAGCACTGGAACTACGGCTTCCCGCAGGAGATGCGGCATTTCGCGCGCTGTATCCGCGGCAAGGAGACGCCGATCGCCGACGGCGAGACCGGACGCGTGGTGCAAGAGGTCCTCTATGCCGCGTACGCATCGGCCGGACTGGGCCGAAAGGTCATGCTGCCCTTCCGCCCCCAAGGCATCGCGAAGCCGATCGACCTCTGGAAGATGCCGGAACGCGCCCAGGCGGCGCGCTGAATGCGCCTCGCCGGTGCCATCGACCTCCCCCACTCACAAGGCACTCGGTCGAACTAACCAGGAGATCGCACGCTATGGCAAGGTTCCTCATCGAGGTCACGCACGACAACCAGGCGGCGGAGTGTGCCCGGGCCGCCGAGATCTTCCTGCGAACCGGGTCCCACTTCCTGACGCGTGCCGACTGGGGCTGCATGGACGGGGAGCACCGGGCATGGATCATTGTCGAGGTCGAGAGCAAAGATGAGGCGCGGGGCATTGTGCCACCGGCATTCCGCTCCCAGGCGAGGATAGTACAGCTCAACACCTTCACGCTCGAGCAGGTCGACGAGCTGCGTCGCCATCACGACTCCTAGGTGTGACCGGGAAGCCCGTCTGCGCAGGCCGCCGTGATGACGCAATCGATCGCGACGTCGTCGATGGTCCGCCGCTTCGGCCTGATGCACGCCACGGCGCTGAACATGACGAACATGATCGGCATCGGACCGTTCATCACGATCCCGCTGCTCATGTCCGCGCTGGGCGGTCCGCAAGCGATGCTCGGCTGGGTCGTCGCACTGGTGATCGTCATTTGCGACGGGATGGTCTGGAGCGAGCTCGGGGCGGCGATGCCGGGATCCGGCGGCTCGTTCGCGTATCTGCGCCAAGGCTACGGCGCGGAGACGGTCGGCCGCCTGATGGGCTTTCTCTTCGTCTGGCAGTTCGTGCTCAGTGGCCCCCTCGAGATCGCCTCCGGGTACATCGGCTTCTCGCAGTACCTCGGCTACATATGGAAGGGGATCACGGCGCGCCAGACGATCCTCGTCGTGACGATCATCGGGCTCGCGAACTTGGCACTCCTGTACCGGCGGATCACGTCGATCGCGACGATCACCGTCGCGCTCTGGATTGGAACGATCGTCACCGTGATCGTGGTCATCGTGACCGGTGTCCGCCACTTCGACCCCGGGGTCGCCTTCGACTTTCCGCCAGGCGCGTTCAACTTCTCCTTAGGCTTTCTGCTGGGCCTCGGCGCCGCGTCGCGGATCGGCGTCTACGACTACCTCGGCTACTACGATGTCTGTTACATCGGCGACGAAGTCCAGAATCCCGGCCGGGTGATCCCCCGGTCGATTCTCATCAGCACCGCCCTCGTCGCGGTGATCTACCTCGCCGTCAATCTCTCGATCATCGGCGTCGTCCCGTGGCGGGACTTCGTCCCGGCCGAGTCACGCCCGCAGTCCCACTTCATCGTCTCGCTCTTCATGGAACGGATGTACGGTCCGGGCGTCGCGACGCTGTTCACGGCGATGATCCTCTGGACCGCGTTCGGCTCGGTGTTCGCCCTCTTGCTGGGGTACTCGCGCGTGCCGTATGCGGCGGCGAAAGACGGCTACTTCTTCAAAGTGTTCGCGCGCCTCCATCCGACCCAGGGATTCCCACACGTCTCGCTCGTCGTGCTGGGCATCCTCTCGATCCTCGCCGGTTTCGTGTCGCTGGGCATGGTTATCGATGCCTTGATCACGACGCGGATTCTCGTGCAGTTCATCGGGCAGATCGGCGCGGTGACGTTGCTGCGGCGGCGCGCGCCGGACATGCCGCGGCCGTATCGGATGTGGCTCTATCCGGTGCCGAGCCTGGTCGCTCTGCTTGGGTGGATCTTCATCTTCGCGACGACGCCGCCAACGGTGGTCGGGTTTGGACTGGGCGCGCTGGTGCTGGGTGCGGTGTGTTTCGGAGCGTGGTCGTGGAAAGGACGAACGTGGCCGTTCGCGGCACGACGCCTGGCGGCCTGACTTAGCGTTGCGCACGACCCTTGAGCGCGCCGCTGCGCACGCACTATCGTTCAACTGCAGTTGCGCCGACGCGCGGTGATCGTGTAGGGGAACACGTCCAATGACGATCCGCTGGCTTCTGGCTGCCGTTCATTTGCTGGCGCTCGGACTTGGACTCGGGGCAATCTGGGCGCGTGGTCGCGCGCTGCGTGGTGAGCTCGATCCAGCTGGATTACGCAGGGCCTTCTATGCCGACACCTGGTGGGGCGTCGCTGCGGTCCTTTGGATCGGCACTGGCCTGGTACGGGCCTTTGGCGGATTCGAGAAGGGCAGCTTCTACTATCTCCACAATCACTTCTTCTGGGGAAAGATGGGCCTACTCGCCGCGATTCTCATACTCGAGCTGCGGCCGATGATCGCGTTGATTCAGTGGCGCCGCGTCGTGGCCCGCGGCGGCGTACCGGACACTGGGGCGGCGAGCCGTTTCGGGCAGATCAGCTTCGTACAGGCCGCGCTCGTGGTGCTCATGGTGCTGGCTGCCACGGGGATGGCCCGCGGGTACGGGGTGCCAGCGCCATGAACGCTCTCCATCTCGTCGCTCTGCTGCTCGCCACGCAGGCTCCCGAGTCGTTTCCAGGGCGCACGGCGCTGTCGACACCACGTGCCGAGCTCGGCGCGATCGCTTCGCAGATCCTCAGCGTGCAAGACAGCGAGGCACGCGTGCTGCTCCGGTTGGAAGATGATTGGGCTGTGGCCTTGATCCGGCGTGATGCTGCGGTGTTTCGGCGACTCCTCGCGGACGGATTCATTTACACCGAGAACGATCGCACCGTCGGTCGCGATGACGTGTTACACGACATCGTTGCCGGCCCGGACACGGTTGAGACCGCGCACAACGAAGCCATGCAGGTTCATCGTTTCGGTACGACGGCGGTCGTCACCGGATGGCTGGTCGTCTCCGGCTACGGGCCGAGTGGTCCGTTTGATCGCCGGTACCGGTTCACTGACACGTGGGTACGTGGGGGCGGGCGTTGGCAGATCGTCGCCGCGCACGACTATCTTGTGCCCACCAGGCAGCGGTAGACCGCTCGACTCCCTCCATGCCAGGTAGGTCTGCCGGCCCGATCGTCCTAGTGACGGGTGCAAGTGGCCACATCGGATCGAAAGTCTGCGCATTACTCCGGGCGGCTGGGCGTGAGGTCCTCGCTGTAGACGTTCACGCACACGCTCAGGAGGGCATTGAGCCCTGCGATGTCAAGAGCAATGATCAGATCGTCCAGTTATTCGAGTCCCATGCCATTGGAACGGTGATTCACCTCGCGGCGGTTCTTCCTACTGCATTCCGCGCAGATCCGATCGCTGCAGCCGAGGTGAACCTCACCGGCACCCTCAGCTTGCTGCGGGAGGCGGCAACACACCGGGTAGACCGCTTCGTCTTCGGCAGCTCCATGAGCGTGTACGGGTCAGCGCACCCGTCTCGCGCCCTCAACGAACGCGATCTAACCGTACCCGACGAACCCTATGGCGCTGCGAAGCGTATCGTGGAACTGCTCGGCGAGAATCTCGCTGCGGCGAGACGTCTGAGCTTCGTGTCCCTTCGAATCGCCCGTGTGGTGGGCCCTGGTGCCAGGAATACCGCGTCGAGTTGGCGTTCGCAAATCTTCAGCACCGCGGATTCCGCTGACCAACCTGCTATTTCGATCCCCTTCGCTCCTTCAGCCCGGCTATCACTGGTGCACGTCGATGAGGTGGCCCGCATGTTGCAGCTGCTGGCGGAAGCAGCGGACCTTCCCCGGCCGATCTACAACAGTCCGGCAGAGGCGTGGGAAACACAACAGCTCGTGCAACTGGTCCAGCGGGTGAGCCACGTTCGAGTTCAGATGGCGGAGGCTCAAGGGGGACCACTTTCCGACGGGACCCTGTTTACCCAGGACTTCGCGTTTCGTCTCAAGGGCCTCGCCGACTATCTTTCGACGGGCCGCCGCCTAACAAGCGCCTAAAGGTGCCGGACCGTGATCACTCGGAGGCTCCCTGACCCACCGTTCCGCCGTCACTAGGGCGAGCTGAGCGCGGGGCGCGCCTTGGCCCTGCGGCGACTCTCCCCCGCCACCTCCGCTTGAGGACAGTTTCATGCGCCGCCAGATCTTGGTGCTCCTCACACTCCTCTTCTGGCCCACCGTTGTCCCAGCCCAGGCGCAGAATCGCCAGGCACTGGCCCGGCAGGTTTTCGAAGCCGAGAGCGCTTTTGCGCAGACGCTCGCCGCGCGCGATTCCCAAGCGTTCGCGATGTACGTGGCTGTCGACGCTGTCTTCTTGGGTCGCCTAGGTACGCTGCATGGGAGAGCGGCGGTCGTGGCAGGCTGGCGCCCCTTCTTCGAGGGCCGTGCCGCTCCATTCTCCTGGAGCCCCGAAATCGTCGAAGTCCTCGAGTCCGGCACCCTTGCCCTGAGCAGCGGGCCGGTGCGGGATCCCACCGGTCGCCAAATCGGCACCTTCAACTCGATCTGGCGTCGCGATCCCGATGGCCACTGGCGGGTCGTATTCGACAAGGGCTGTCCAGCATGTGACTGTTCGCGTAGCCGATAACGAAACACCGGACGGCCTTGCGCCGGCCAGGGAGTCGCCCGCACCTTAAGCGCGGTCCGGTAGAGCGTGTTGCGCCATGCTGAGCTTCTCGACCTTCACCTTCGAGCGTGCAATGAAGAGCACCCGTCGCCACTCTGTGCGTCCGCGCGGCATCAGCCGCATTGACCAGCCCTCGACACGCACCCATGGTTGGTTCGTGCGCGCCGGCTTCTATGCACGGCCGAATGGCACCTACGCGCCGCGCCATCGCCGCTTCTTCGGCGACTTCACCTACGGCGGCAAGCGCCGCGCCTTGCGCGCTGCCGAGGCATACCTCGCTAAGCTGCCACGCGGCGGCCGCAAGCCGCGGTCGCGCGCTACGGCGCGCCGTCTGAGAAGCGCTTGAAGCCTGTCCTGAACCTTATGCTGCTGCTCCCCCTCGCTGCGGGCATCGCCGTAGGCATCCGCGGCGCGTCAGGGCCGTGGCATCAGGCCGTGCGAACGGCCGCCGTGTGGGGCGCTGGCCTTGGCTTGCTGTTCGGACTGTTGCTAGCCTTGACCTCCGTCCACGTTCCTTTTGTTCGCACCGTCTGGAACTCGGCACTGGTAGGGGCCGTCGAGGGCGCTCTCGCAGCGGGGCTGGTGCTGCTGCTTGCGTTCGTGGTCCGTTTCACCCGCTAGGTCAGCGAAGGACGATCACGGCCCTCAGCCTTTGATGCCTTTCGCGGCCTCGTCCCAAGACACAGCGTTCTTACGAAAGTACGACTCATTCGCCATGTGGCAGGCCAGAGCCGCATGGTGACCGAACACGACGTCCTCCACCACCGGCTTCCGCGTGCGCACCGCCTCGAAGAACGTCCACAGATGTGGTCGCACGTCGTCGAAGTCAGGCCCGCTGAATGAGATCGTCTCCGGCATCGCCACCTGCTGGCCGATCTTCGGATCGTTGTCCTGGTGCCATTTCGCGAGGTAAGCATCCCGCAGCGCGCGCGGGTAGCTGCCGGTGTAATAGCTGGGGTATTGATCCTTGCCGGTTTGGGGCGTGAAGCTCAGGCTGGATCCCGTGACCTCGAGCAGGCCCTTCGAACCCTGGATGCGATACATCTCCGGCATCTCGGTTCCCAGGTTCAGCCGCATGTACACCGGCAGGCCGTCGTAGTCGTACACGACGGCGTGGACGTCGGGCATGTTGCGGCCGTCTTTCCAGCGTCGGATGCCGCCGACCGCGCTCGCCTGTTTGGGCGGGGCGTTGATCCCGACCATGAACATCATCCCGCTGATCAGGTGCACCAACAGGTCGCCGGCCACTCCGGTGCCGTACTCCTTCCAGCAGCGCCAGCGCGCGAAGATGAAGGGATCGAATGGCCGCTTGGGGACGGTCCCCTGCCAGGTGTCCCAGTCGAGGTTCTTGGGGGACAAATCGGGCGGCGGCGGATACTCCCACGCGCCGGTGGGATCGTTGCGCCCGAGCCAGCCTTCGACGAGCATCAGCTCGCCGAGCGTGCCCTGCGCGATCAGCTCCTTGGCCTTGGCGCAGATCTGGGAGCTGACGCGCTGCGACCCGATCTGCACAATGCGTCCGGTCTGTTTCCCTGCGGTGACCATGGCCACGCCGTCGGCGGCGCTGTGCGACATCGGCTTCTCGCAGTAGATGTCCTTCCCCGCGGAGACCGCGTCCACCACCACCTGCTTGTGCCAGTGATCGGGCACCGCCGCCACGATGCAGTCGATGTCCTTGTTGTCCAGCAGCTCCTGATAGCGGCGCGTCACCGGCAGGTCCGGGCGCACGATCTCCCGCGCCAGCGTGTGCCGGCCGTCGTACAAGTCGCACGCGGCAGCACATTCCACACCCGGCAGCGAGATGGATTCGCGGAGCAGTCCCGAACCCTGCATGCCGATGCCGATCATGCCGAAGCGGACCCGGTCGCTGGCGGCTACGGCTCTCAGATCGGGCAGGGAAGTGGGTGGGAGTGGCCCGAGCGTACTCCCGGCGAGCGATGCGCCGGCGGCCACCGCACTCAGGCCGACGAATTCGCGGCGCGAATAGTTGTGCGTCTTCACGGCGTCTCCAGGTATCGCGTGAGGTTGACGGCGTCGCACCAGCAGTGTCGGCCTATTATGCAGGGTCGCCGCGAGGCACGGTAGGGAGGCCGCTGTTGCGTCACTTTGTATCATAAAGTACACTGTATGGCGAGGTCCGAGGGGCGGCCGTGCTCGACTGGGTCCTACCCTTGCTGCATATCGGGCCTTAGACCGTGACGCAACCCTGTTCGAGAGGTGCACTATGGCGCAGCGCCGCTGGTTCGTTGCATGGGGCTGGGTGTACCGGCCGGTCACCTGGCAGGCCTTCGGGCTCGTTCTCCTCGCCGCCCTCTTCTGTGTGCAGGTGTTTTGGGCGGTCGATCGCCACGCGCACTCGGTGAGTGACACACTGTACGGGATTTTTCCATACGTCGTGCCGTGCCTCATGCTGCTGAACTGGGCGGCGTCGAAGACCAGCGGGGGCGCCGCGGCCTGAGCGGCGAAGCGCCACGGAGCAGGGTGCACCCACCTTGCCCGACGCGCGCGTCGCCCGCAGCTTTAGCGCGCGTGGTCAACAGAGGGTCGAGCCGCATGACGAGAGCGTGCGTGATCGGGGCCGGGGTGCTAGCCCTCATCGCGACCAAGGCGCAGGGCCAGGCCGACAGCGCCCGCCCCCGGTACAGCGCGGCGGACGTGCAGTTCATGGCCGGCATGATCGCCCACCACGCGCAGGCGGTGCTGATCGCCGGCTGGGCGCCCGCGCACGGCGCGAGTCCGGCCCTGCGCGCCCTGTGTGAGCGCATCGTCGTCGGGCAACGCGACGAGATCGCCGTCATGCAGCGCTGGCTGCGGGAGCGCCATCAGCCAGTGCCGGACCCTGACCCGCACGGCTTAATGATGCCGGGCATGGATCACCCCATGCCCATGCCGGGCATGCTGACCCAGGAGCAGCTGGCGCAGCTCGACGCCGCCCGCGGCCCTGAGTTCGACCGGCTGTTCCTCACCTTCATGATCCAGCACCACCGCGGTGCGCTCACGATGGTGCGCGAGCTGGTCGACACCCCTGGCGCCGCCCGGGACGGGCCGTTGTTTCAGATCGCCTCCGACGTGAGCGCCGATCAGACAACGGAGATCGACCGCATGACCCGGATGCTCGATGGCCTGTCTCAACCCCCTCAACGGAGCCCCCAGTGAGATCCAAGCTCGTCTTGCTCGCGATCGGCACGGTCGTCGCCGCCTGCGCCACCGCCACGAAGTTCGATATGTCTCCCACGGCTCCCAGCCCCGATCGGCGCGTCGGGCTGCGTGCGGGGTGGATGAACGCCGCCGATGCGGCGTGGAACCTGCGCCTCGTATCCGCGGCGCCGAAGCCGGCGCAGTTCACCGACGATACCAATCCGGGCGACTTCGGCTTCCTCAACTCGGATATCGCTTTCACCGGGCACTACGTCATCCAGGGCAACTTCCACGGGTTGCAGGTGTGGGACATCGCGCAGCCGAGCCATCCCACGCTGGTCACGACCTACGTCTGCCCCGACGCGCAGAACGACGTCTCGGTGTACCGTAACCTGCTGTTCACGTCGGGCGAGGACTTCAACGGCCGGCTCGACTGCGGCACCCAGGGCGTGCCCGATTCGGTGAGCAAGGACCGCATGCGCGGCATCCGCATCTTCGACATCTCCGACATCGCGCGCCCCAAGCCCGTCACCAGCGTGCAGACCTGCCGCGGCTCGCACACGCACACCGTGGTGACCGACCCGAACGACACGGCGAATCTCTATATCTACGTGTCGGGCTCGGCCCCGGTCCGCTCGCCTAATGAGCTCGCGGGATGCTCGGGGCTCACCCCCGACAAGGATCCGAACAGCGAGCTGTTCCGGATCGAGGTGATCCAGGTGCCGCTGGCCCATCCTGAGCAGGCGCACGTGGTGAGCAAGCCGGCGATCCTCGCCGACCTGGCCGCGCGGGAATCGCACGGCGAGGCGCCGGAGGATATCGCCGCCGCGGCCAAGGCGGCCGCGGAGGCGCGTGCCAAGGGCGGGTTCACCGCGACCGTGCGCGGCACGGAAATCGTGGTGGGGCCCAGATTCGTGGCGGCGCGGCTCGACAGCATCGTGAAGGCGCGCGGGGGGAGCGGGGCACCGACCGGCGCCGACAGCGCGGCGCTGCGTGCCGGCCTGCAAGGAATTGTGGATCGCATAGTCAACCCGCCCACCCCCGGTAACGCGCCCCGGCCCGGGCCTGTCCAGTGCCATGACATCACCGTCTACCCGGCTCTGGGCGTGGCGGGCGGCGCGTGCGCCGGGTACGGCGTGCTGCTCGACATTCGTGACCCGGCCCACCCGCGGCGCGTCGCCGCGGTGGCCGACTCGAACTTCGCGTTCTGGCATTCGGCGACGTTCAACAACGACGGCACCAAACTGCTGTTCACCGACGAGTGGGGCGGAGGTCTAGCGCCCAAGTGCCGCGTCACCGACAAGCCCGAGTGGGGAGCCGACGCGATCTTCACGGTGGCCCACGACACGATGACGTTCCGGAGCTACTACAAGCTGCCCGCGCCGCAGACGTCGAACGAAAACTGCGTGGCCCACAACGGCTCGCTCCTCCCGGTCCCGGGGCGCGACATCATGGTGCAGGGCTGGTATCAGGGCGGCGTCTCGGTGTTCGACTGGACCGATCCGGTGCATCCCAAAGAAATAGCGTATTTCGATCGCGGCCCGATGGACTCGACCAAGCTCGTCGGCGCCGGCTCGTGGTCCGCGTACTGGTACAACGGGTACATCGTGAGCTCGGAAATCGGGCGCGGGCTCGACCTATTCGAGCTCGTGCCGAGCGGTTTGCTGTCGCAGAACGAGATCGACGCGGCGAAGCTGGTGCACTTCGACTACTTGAACGTCCAGGATCAGCCGAAGCTGGTGTGGCCCGCGAGCTTCGTGGTGGCACGCGCCTACCTGGACCAGCTGGCGCGCTCTAACGGCTTGGCCCCTGATAGAGTGTCTGCCGCACGGACGGCGCTCGCCCGCGCGGAACGCTTTGCCGGGCAGCAGCGCCGGGATGCGCTGACGCAGCTGGCGACGCAGCTGAACGGTGATTCCCAGGGAGCCGCTGATCAGGGGAAGGTGCGGGCGCTCGCCGCAGCGGTGACGGATCTGGCCAACGGGGGGGGCGCGGGCCGGGCCGGGCTGTAGGTGGGGGGCGAATGAGGACGACATCCCTCGTCTTCATCGCCGCTGCGGCGTGCGCCACGACCACCCACCAGGCGCCGTCGCAGCACAGCGCCTCACCCGCGGCGCAGGCTCGGCCTGACAGCGGTCGGCCCCCCTACACGTCAGCCGACGTGCACTTCATGGCCGGCATGATCGGCCACCACGCGCAGGCGGTGCTGATCGCCGGCTGGGCGCCGTCGCATGATGCGAGTGCGGCCCTGCGTGCGCTGTGCGAGCGCATCGTCGTAGGCCAACGCGACGAGATCGCCCTCATGCAGCGCTGGCTCCGGGAGCGGCATGAGCCCGTTCCGGAGGCGGATGCCGCTCACTACGCGATGCCGGGCATGGATCCTTCCATGCTGATGCCCGGAATGTTGACCGCCGAGCAACTGGCGCAGCTGGATCGGGCGCGGGGCCCCGAGTTCGACCGATTGTTCCTGACGCTCATGATCCAGCACCACCAGGGTGCCATCACCATGGTGAATCAGCTGTTCGGCTCGCAGGGTGGGGGAGAACAAGAGACGGTCTTCCGGTTCGCCTCCGACGTATTCGCCGATCAGTCCACCGAAATTGACCGCATGAACCGCATGCTCGAAGCCTTCCACCGGAGCCCACAGTGAAATCTGCATCGTTGTCTGTGTCGCTTGCGACACTCGCGCTGTCCCTCGCCGCGTGCGCCACCGCGAAGCTCGATATGTCCACGACGGCGCCCACCCCCGACCGGCGGGTCGGCCTGCGCGCGGGAGAGATGGACGCCGGCGAAGCGACCTGGAACCTGCGGGTGGTCTCGAAAACGCGACCGTCGGAGAAGTTCGCCGGGGTCACCAACTCCGATCTCTCGTTCTCCGGGAATCATGTCATTCAAGGGAATTACAACGGCTTTCAGGTCTGGGACATTTCCAACCCGAAGCAACCGCGACTGACGGTCGGGTATCTCTGCCCGGCATCACAGAGCGACGTCTCCGTCTACAAGAACCTGCTCTTCGTCTCGGGTGAAGGCATGTCGGGCCGCCTCGATTGCGGCACGCAAGGGGTGCACGACTCGGTCAGCGCGGACCGGTTACGGGGCATTCGGATCTTCGACATCAGCGATATCGCCAATGCGAAGTACATCGGGAATGTGCAGACCTGTCGTGGCTCGCACACCCACACGGTGGTCGACGATCCGAACGACAAGGAGAACGTGTACCTCTACGTGTCCGGATCGGCAGGTGTGCGGTCGCCGAACGAGCTCTCGGGGTGCTCAAAGCTGGCGCCGGACCAGGACCCGAACTCCGCGCTGTTCCGGATCGAGGTCATCAAGGTGCCGTTGGCCCACCCCGAGCTGGCGAGCATCGTCAGCTCCCCGCGGATTTTCGCTGATCTTACCGAGGCGGCCACGCACGCGGAGACGCCGCAAGATATCGCCGCCGCGGCCACCGCGGCCGCCACGGCGCGTGCCGCGGGCGGGTTCACGGCGAAAGTGCGGGGCATGGAGTTCGTCCTGCCCTCGGGATTCGTCCAGCCGATGCTGGACAGCATCGTCAAGGCGCGGCAGGGGACCGGTGCGCCGACGGGCGCGGACAGCACCGCGCTGCGGGGCGCCATCCAGAGCATCGTCGATGCGCTCGTCGGCGGGCCCCCGCCCGGGACACGTAACGGCGTGCGCCCCGGGCCCACCCAGTGCCACGACATCACCGTCTACCCCGCCATCGGATTGGCCGGCGGCGCCTGCGGCGGGTACGGCCTCCTGCTGGACATCCGTGACGCGTCCCATCCGAAGCGGATCGGCGCCGTGGCCGATTCGAACTTCTCTTTCTGGCACTCGGCGACGTTCAACAACGATGGTACCAAGCTCCTGTTCACCGACGAGTGGGGCGGCGGCGGGCAGCCCCGGTGCCGAGCGACGGACAAGTACGAGTGGGGCGCCGACGCGATCTTCACGCTGGTCCACGACACGATGACGTTCCAGAGCTACTACAAGATGCCCGCCCCGCAGACGGCGAACGAAAACTGCGTGGCCCACAACGGTTCGTTGATTCCCATCCCCGGGCGCGACATCATGGTCCAGGCCTGGTATCAGGGCGGCGTGTCGGTGTTCGACTGGACGGATCCGGCGCACCCGAAGGAGATCGCGTACTTCGACCGCGGCCCGATGGACTCGACCAAGTTTGTCGGCGCCGGCTCCTGGTCCGCGTATTGGTACAACGGCTACATCGTGAGCTCCGAGATCGCGCGGGGGCTCGATATCCTCGAGCTGCAGCCGAGCGGGTTCCTCTCGCAGAACGAGATCGACGCGGCGAAGCTCGTGCACTTCGACTATTTGAACGTCCAGGATCAGCCGAAGCTGGTGTGGCCCGCGAGCTTCGTGGTAGCGCGCGCCTACCTGGACCAGCTCGCCCGCTCCAACGGCTTGGCGCCCGACAAGCTCGCGGCCGCCCGGACCGCGCTCGCCCGAGCGGAACGCCTTGCAGGGCAGCAGCGCCGGGATGCGCTGACGCAGCTGGCGACGCAACTGAACCCCGATTCTCAGGGAGGGCCGCAGATCGTGGTCAACGGGCAACCGATCGACTCGCGAGCGGGCGATCAGGCGAAGGTGGGAGCCCTCACCGCGGCGGTGAAGGATCTGGCCAACGCGACGCGCTAAGAACGGAAGCATCAGTGGGGGTCAATCAGTACACGTCCGCACACGTCTTTGAAGACTCGTTCCAACGCGGCGCCCATCGTGCGTCGGGGCACGATGGGCAGAAGGAGTGAGCAGCCCCCATGACCATCGCCGAATCGCTCTTACCAGAATTCGATCATGAAATGGCGACGACGCGGAAGTTGCTGGAGCGCGTGCCGAGCGACAAGGCAACATGGAAGCCGCATCCGAAGTCGTTTGCCCTCGGACATCTCGCGCAGCTGGTGGCACGAATGCCCGGCTGGATGACCGCCATGCTGCGGGACACCGAGATCAACTTGGCGACCTACCCGGGATACAGCTTCGAGACGACGCCGGCGCTGCTGGCCGAGTTCGACAAGAACGTCCGCGCCGCCCGCCAGGCGCTCGCTGCTGCCAAGGACGCCGACTTCGCGGTGGTCTGGTCGCTCAAGCATGGCGACCGTGTCCTCATGGCCCTGCCGCGCAGCGCCGTGCTGCGCACACACATCAACCATCTCGTCCATCATCGCGGGCAGCTCAGCGTGTACCTCCGCCTCAACGACATCCCACTCCCGTCGATCTACGGCCCCACAGCGGATGAGCGCGGGTGACAGGGGCGGCCGAGCAGAGGGCTTGTCAAGCCGCGTGAGCCGCTCTTCCGTTCTCGCGCCCTCGCCGCCATCTTGCCGGCACCCACTCATGACCCTCGGAGGTCTTATGCGCGTCCCTGCTGTTTCGGCGTGCCTCCTTCTCGTTGTTGCTCCTGCCGCTCGTGCTCAAGCTGCCCCAGCGGCGGAGCCCACCCCGCGGCACTGGGGCCCCGCACCCGCGGTGTTCCCCACGGGCGCGAGGATGGCGGTGGTGAGCGGTGACCCCAGCAAGGCGGGGCTGTTTACAGTCGAGCTCGCCATGCCGAGCGGGTACAAGATCCCGCCGCATTTCCATCCCACGGATGAAGCCGTGGAAGTCAAGAAAGGCACGCTCCTCGTCGGTATGGGTGATCGCTTCGATGCAGCGAAAGCGAAACCGATGGCGGCCGGGGAGAAGGGGTCGCTGCCGGCGAACGCGCATCACTTCGCGGCGGCGAAGGGCACCACGCTTATTTCCGTGAGCGCGATGGGCCCGTTTGCCATGACCTACGTGAATCCGGCGGACGATCCCCGGAAGCAGTCCGCCAAGCCGTAACGTCTTCGGGCGGCTCCTGTGCAGCTGATGGGCGGGCTCCTCGGCTTCAGCCTCCTGCTCGGCTGCTGCACTAAGGTCGCGGCTCAAGCCACCCGGGCCTTCACCCGCGCCGACACGCTCCGCGGCTCGTTCACGACGCCAGGACGGGCGTGGTGGGACGTGGCGTTCTACGACCTGCACGTGGCCATCCATCCGGCGGACAGCAGTGTCACCGGGTACAACGGCATCACCTACCGCGTGCTCTCGCCGCCGCGGGAGATGCAAATCGACCTGATGGTGCCGCTCGATGTCGACAGCATGGTGCAGGACGGCCGGGCGGTGGGATTCCGGCGGGAAGGGAACGCCTTCTTCGCCGCCTTGAGCGCCCGCCAGCGCGCCGGCGACCGCAAGACGATCACCGTCTACTATCACGGCAAGCCGCAGCCGGCCAAGCGGCCGCCGTGGCAGGGCGGGTTTACCTGGACCACGGACAGCCTGGGCCGGCCGTGGATCGTCACCACGGACCAGGGGATGGGCGCGAGCGTGTGGTGGCCCAACAAGGACACGCAGGCCGACGAGCCCGATAGCCAGCGCGTGGCGCTCACCGTGCCGGATCCGATGATCGACGTCTCCAACGGGCGGCTGCGCCGCGTGACCCATCATCCGGACGGCACGACGACATACGAGTGGTTCGTGGTGAATCCGATCAATAACTACGCCATCGCGGTCGGGGCCGGTAGCTACGAGCACTACTCCGACCTGTTCATGGGCGAATTGGGGCCGCTGACGCTCGACTTCTGGCCCCTCACCTATCACCTCGACGCGGCGAGGCGACAGTTCACCCAGGCCAAGTCGATGCTGCAATGCTTCGAGCATTGGTTCGGACCGTATCCCTGGTACGAGGACGGCTACAAACTGTTGGAGGTGCCGAATACGGGAATGGAGCACCAGAGCGCCGTCGCCTACGGCAACTGGTACGCGAACGGCTATCGCGGGCGCGACGCCTCGGGCACCGGCCTCGGCCTGAAGTGGGATTTCATCATCGTGCACGAAAGCGCCCACGAATGGTTCGGAAACAACATCACGGCGAAAGACAACGCCGATATGTGGGTGCACGAGAGCTTCGCCAACTACGCCGAAGGGCTCTACACCGAGTGCCTCTTCGGGAAGGAGGCCGGCGCCGGTTACACCATCGGGACGCGCCGCGGCATCCGTAACGACCGGCCGATCATCCCCGCCTACGGAGTCAACGATCAAGGCTCTGGCGACATGTATCCCAAGGGCGGGAACATGCTGCACACCATCCGGCAGATCGTCGGCGATGACGAGAAGTGGCGGGGCATCCTGCGCGGGCTCAATCAGACCTTCTGGCACCAGACGGTGATGGGCAAGCAGGTCGAGGACTATATCAGCGCGCACGCGGGGACCGATCTGACTAAGCTGTTCGATCAGTACCTGCGCACTACCCAGGTGCCGGTGCTGGAATACACGCTCGCGAGAGCGACGCTGTCCTACCGCTGGACCGACGTGGTGCCCGGCTTCGACATGCCGCTCAAGGTCATTGTGTCGCCGGACAGCTTCAGGGTGGTGCACCCGACCGAAGCGTGGCAGACGGTGACGCTGCCGCTGGCGACCCCGGTCGATTTCAAGGTGGATCCCAACTACTACGTGATCGCGCGCAGCGTGACTGCGGGCAGTCGGGACCGATGAAGCTGCCGCGCCCAACCCCCTTACCGGCATGGAGGAGCTAGCATGCCTCCCCGCATCCGCCTCCTGTATTCGACTCTCATGGTGACCCTGTTCCTCATTGCCGCCGTCCCGCTGTACACGGAACTGACTCGGCGCAGCGACATCTGGTGGACGCCGCATGCCATGCTGGTGCCGCTGGCGGAGAGTGCGGATCGGGTGGAGATCTACGCTCGCGGCAGGCCGCTGGCAGCGCTGCTCGAGGCTGGGCAGCTTCGGGTTCAGCAGGACGCCGGCTCGACCGCCCTCAGCAGCGGCGATATCGGCCTCCGGTTCAACAACTGGGATCGGGTCCGAGCGGAGCGCCTGCCGCGGCTGCTCATATACGCTGCGGGTTGCGGCGTCACGGCGCTGATGTTTCTGCTGGTCGTGACGGGGCGCCTCGTCTACGGCGCGGAAAAAAACCGGTTGTCGCCCTAGCGCTGATAGCCGTCGGCCCGCAGCTTAAGCGCGATCCGTCAGGCAGCCAACCGCTCTCGAACCAACGGGTCGAGCCATACCACGAAGGGAGAAAGTGCCGATGACCCTGCTGAGGGTTCCCCCACCGCTTGAGCAGGACGTCGATCTGTCCAAGACCTACGACGCGGTGATCGTGGGCTCGGGCGCCGCCGGTGGCATGGCCGCCCACGTCCTCACGTCGCGGGGCCTGCAGGTGCTGATGCTCGAAGCCGGGAAGAAGCTGCCCATCGAGCAGGAGCTGCGCTCGATGCAATGGCCCTACGATCATCCCCGCCGGGGCGACGCGCCTCCGGGATACCATTCCCTGTCGTTCAATGAGTACAACATCCGGACGCCTCCCTACGCGAAAGGGAGCACGTTCAAGCACGTCATGTCCTACGTCGGCGGGTGGGGCGGGTCCGACTACGTCAAGAACATCCTCGTCGACGAGAAGGATCATCCCTACACCGGAACGAAATACGCCTGGGTGCGTGCTCGCGCGCTCGGGGGCAAGACGAACATCTGGGGCCGCCTGGCGCTGCGCCTGTCCGACTACGATTTCAAGGCGAAGACGCACGACGGGTACGGCGACGACTGGCCGATCTCGTACGCGGACCTGCAGCCCTACTACGACAAGGTCGATCTCTACCTCGGCATCTCCGGGGTCAAGGAAAACCTGCCGCACCTGCCGGACAGCCTGTTTCAACGCCCCAACAAGCTCACCCTGGGCGAGGTGCGGATGCGCGAGAGCCTGAAGAATATGGGGCGCGTCCTGACGCCGTACCGCGCCGGCGTCACCACAGACGGCTTGAAGCACAACCGGTACCGGAGTAAGTGTTACGGCCGCGGCGCCTGCGACCGGCGGCCGGGCGGCTGCGACATCCACGCCGCATTTGATTCGCCGACGGGTCTGATCTACCCCGCCATGGACACCGGGCACCTGACGATCCGCACCAACTCGATCGCGCACGAAGTGCTCGTCGACCGGAACACCGGCAAGGCGCGCGGGATCGCCTTTATCGACAGCGCCACGCACAAATCCTACGAGGCCAAGGCGAAGGTCGTGATTCTCGCCGCGTCGACGCTCGAGTCGGCGCGGCTGCTGCTGCTGTCGCGCTCTCCCCAGCATCCCAACGGGATCGGCAACTCGAGCGGGCACGTGGGTCACAACTTCTGCGAGCACGTGATGGGCCCCGGGGTCACCGGGCTCGTGAAGGACCTCGTCGGCAAGCCGCCCACCCTCGATGACGGCCGGCCGGGCGGGTTCTACATCCCGCGGTTCCGCAACCTGCAGGATCGTCAACCGGGATTCGTACGCGGCTACGGCTTCGAGGGGAGCGGTGGCTTTTCGATTTTCCCGGGGAATGCCATGGGGACCCCGGGATTCGGCGCGCAATTCAAGAAAGAGGTACGTGACCACGCTGGGGCGTTCATCGGGATGGGCGGCTTCGGCGAAGTGCTGGCACGCTACGAGAATTACGTCGATCTCGATCCCGACGCGAAGGACGCGTGGGGGATCCCCACACTGCGCTTCCATTATCAGTTCGGCGACAACGAGCGCAAGATGTGCGAGGACATGGTGGTCGCCGGGCGCGAGATGTTCGAGGCCGCGGGGATCGAGGTCGTGGGCACGGACGATAAGATGCTCACCGAGGGGTGGTCGATTCACGAGCTGGGCACGGCCCGGATGGGCAGCGACCCCAAGACGTCGGTGCTGAATCAGTTCCAGCAGTCGCACGACGTGAAGAATCTGTTTGTCGTCGACGGGTCCAGTCATGTGAGCGCGTCGTGCCAGAATCCCACGTGGACCATCATGGCGCTGGCGTGGCGCTCCTGCGAGTATCTGGCGGACGGATTCCGGAAGGGGACTCTATGACCGACGCGACCGATCGCCCTGAATTGCTCTCGCGCCGCGAGATGATCGAAGCCACCGCGGCAGCGCTGGCTGCCCCGTTGCTCCCAGCCCAGGCGGTGACGGCGCCGGCCGCGGTCGCCCTGCCCGGCAAGTTCCTGACGGCGGCGGAGCTCGCGTTGCTGGACGCGCTCACCGACCTGATCATCCCCACCGACGACCACTCGCCCGGGGCGCGCGCCGCGCTGGTGTCCGGCTACATCGACGGCCGGCTGGCGGAGTCCCTCGACCCCGAGTTGCAGGCGCGGTGGCGGTCCGGCCTCGAGGCCGTGGATGGCCTTTCGCAGGAGCTCAACGGGAAGCCGTTCATGCAGGCCGCACCGGACCCGCGGGTCGCGGTCCTCACCCGCATGGCGGCCGGTGAGGCGGACCCCAAGACGCCGGCGGAGCGCTTTTTCACGGAGCTCAAGCGGTGGACGGTGCGCGCGTACTACACGTCCAAGGTCGGCATCCAGGTCGACCAGGAATACAAGGGCAACGTGTACCAGCGGGGGGAATACGCAGGGTACGACGCGAAGTGAGGCCGGTGCCCTCGCTCCCACGCACGGGAGTAGGACCAGCGAGCCTCGCGGTTCGCGATCCGGGTGCGGCCCGGGCCGGCGGCTACGTGCTCGCCGTGGCCACCGTGCTCGTGGCCTTGGGGCTGCTGTTCCACCCGGTTCCAGCCGGTGGATTCGAGGAGCGGCCCTCCGTGTTGCAGAACACCCCCTGGTGGGGTCCGATTCACGTGGCTATTGCGGCCGGCTTCGTGCTGTGTGTCCTGGGCACGCTGCTGCTGCTCGTCGCGGGCGGTGCGCTCACCCGACGGTGGGGCCTGGCCCTCGCCTGGGGTGCGATGGCGGTAGGGATGATCTTTTTCACGGGAGTCGCGCTGATCAACGGGTGGGTTATGCATTTCCTCGTGGCGCGCGGCGCCGCGACGACCGACCCCCTCCTGTACGCCGCGTTCAACCGCCTGCTGATCGGCTACGGTTGGCTGGGCAATCCCCTGTTCCTTCTTGGTCTGACGCTGTTGGGCGCGCTCGAGCTGCGTCATCCCTGGCTGGGGTTGCGGCGTTCGGTGGCGTGGGCTGGCTTGGTGTTCAGCTTGCTGTCATGGGGGCGGGGCGTCGGATCCGCCACGGGGCTCTATTTTCTCGAGCCGCTCATCTTCGCCAACGTCCCGGCGTTCCTGTGGCTCGGCTACGTTGGCCTCACGATCGCGAGGGTGGCACGCCCTGAGCTGGCGTCCGACGTGGCAGACTAGCGTCGCCGCTGGGCGGCGCCGCGACCGACACAACCTTCACCTCCGCTGGCGCGTGCAACAAGACACCGGCATCACCGCCGTCGCCCACGCCATCCAGCTCGCCGTCGCGCCAGTCGCGCCATCAGCCTCTGCACGGTGACCGCGCTGCTCGTGTGCACTGTCATCGCGACGCTGTTCGTGGGGGCGTTCCTGGGCTTCGACGCCTCAGTGCCCATCGCCTTGTTGTTCGTCGCGGCTATGGTCGCCTTTTTCGTGGGCCTGCTGTCATTACTGCGCGAGATTCTGATCGCTACCACAAACCTCCGCATCGGCCCGCACTAGGTCGTCCTCGCGCGGCGCCGCAGCGGCTTGACGAGCGCCGGAAGCTGACGGCGCCGGGCGAAGTGAGCTAGAATTCCCTTGGCACGGTCGGCGGGACACGGGTCGGGACAACCTCATGACTGACGAGAGCATCGCGAAGCTGCACTCGCTGCTGACGGCGTTCGCCGAGAAGAAGGCGAGCGCGCAGCCCCCGGTGAAGACCGGGCACGGCGCGGCGGAGCGAAAGAGACGAGCTTGCGCCGACTGCCTGCGAAACATCGTGCGGCCCGTGCTGGACGGCTTCATGGCCGAGCTCAAGAACGCCGGGCACGAGGCGTCGACCCGAGACCATACCGATAGGGACGACGCGTATCCGAGCGTCGCCCTGTCGTTCACTCCTCGGGCCCGCACCGCCAACAGCCCGGAGACCGCCCTCGCTTCGGCGCTCATGTTCAAGTACGACCCCCGGCGCGGCATCTTGGTGCAGCGCGAGGTCAAGCCCTCTCCTACGAAAGGACGAGTCGTGACGGCCACCAGCGACCGTATCGGGACGATCGGCGTGGACGCCGTTTCCGCACAATGGGTCGAGACCAAGACGCTGACCTTCATCGAGGACGTGCTCAAGGCCAACTGAGGGCGAGGTTTCGCATGATCAAGGGCAGCATCTCGCGGCGCGATTTCACCCAGGCGGCTGCCTGCGCGCTGGCGGGGCCCCTGGTGCAGTCGCCCAGCAGGCTCGAGCCGAGCTCGCGGCCCCGACCCTCGCCGTCGCAGCTCGCGTGGCAGCGTGACGAGCTGGCGTTGTTCCTCCACTTCGGCGTCAATACGTTCACCGACCGCGAGTGGGGGGACGGGCGGGAGGACCCCGCGGTGTTCGACCCGACGCGGCTGGACGCAAGACAGTGGGCCCGTGCCGCCAAGGCAGCTGGCGCTCGCGCGTTGATCTTGACCGCCAAGCACCACGACGGCTTCTGCTTGTGGCCCAGCCGGCTCACGCAGCACTCCGTGGCGCGGAGCCCGTGGCGCGGCGGCGCGGGCGACGTGGTGCGCGAATTCAGCGACGCCTGCAAAAGTGAGGGGTTACGCGCCGGTCTCTACCTGTCTCCGTGGGATCGCAACGCGCCGGTCTACGGCGACTCGCCGCGCTACAACGACTTCTATTGCGACCAGCTCACCGAATTGCTCACGCGCTACGGGCCCATCGCCGAGGTGTGGTTCGACGGCGCCAACGGGGAAGGGCCCAACGGGCGTCGCCAAGTGTACGATTGGCCGCGCATCTTCCAGCTCGTGCGGCGGCTCCAGCCTCGAGCGGTGATGTTCTCCGACGCCGGCCCCGATGTGCGCTGGTGCGGCAACGAGGCCGGCGCGGCGGGCGATCCGAACTGGTCCACGGTGGACCCGGCCGCCGTCCCGTACCCCGGTGCGTCGGGCGATGGCGTCATCGCCGCCCTTCAGCACGGCCATCCCGGCGGCGCGGTGTGGCGACCCGCGGAGACCGACACGTCGATCCGCCCCGGGTGGTTCTATCACCCGGCGGAGGACGACCGCGTGAAATCGGTCGACGCGCTGACCGACATCTGGTTCACGTCGGTGGGGCGGAACTCGAAGCTGCTCCTCAACGTGCCGCCCACGCGCGAGGGGCCGCTCCACCGGACCGACGCCGCACGACTCGCCGCGCTGCGGGAGCGGGTGACGACGCTGTTCGCCCAGGACTTCGCGGCAGGCCACCAGGTCCACTGGCACTCCACGGGGCCGGTTGCGGCAGTCGGCGAAGTGGACCTGGGGAGGACCGTGCCGGTTGCCATCGCCCGGCTCGAGGAAGACATCTCCCGCGGGCAGTGTGTGGCGCGCTATGCCGTGCACGGCACGGTGGCCGGGGACGGGAACTGGCGCGAGCTGGCGCGCGGCACCACGATCGGCTACCGCAAGCTGGACCGATTCGAGCCCGTGCCGGTGCGCTTGGTGCGCGTCGTGGTGGAGGACGGCGTTGCCACGCCGCGCCCGTTGCGCATCGGGCTGTTTGGCGGCGTGTGAGCGGTTGTGCACTGACGTGCGTGCTCCCAACCGGGTGTTGAGTGACTCCTGAGGTCGTCAGGCTCAGACAGCCGCGCCCGGTGCGCGGCCTTGCCGTGCGTACCACCAACGCCGACGAGGCGGACCCCACTCGGGCGCGCATCCCCGCGCTCTGGCAGCGCTTCCGGCAGAGCAGCGTGGCCGCACAGCTCGCCGGCCAGCCTGTGTACGGCGTTTACACGGATTACGCGACGGACGCCACCGGTGCGTACACATTGGTGGTCGGGGGAGCGCTGCCACCTGACATCCCCTCGCGCCCGGAACTTGTGTCCGTGCTCATCCCCGCCGGCCAGTACCTCGTCTTCACCGGCAGCGGGGACATCCCCGCCGCGGTTTTGGGTGCCTGGCGACAAGTCTGGGCGTATTTTGCCCGTGCGGATGCCTCGGCGCGAGCCTTTTCCACCGATTTCGAGCAATACGACCCAGCCGATCCGACACACGTGCGCATCCATATCGCACTCTCCGCGGCCGCTCAACAGGCGCTTGCATAGGTCTCTGCGTACCAACCCGGCGGGGTTCGTCGTCTCCTATCCAGACTTTTGGGAGGCCGTACATTCAGGGCCAGCCGCCCACCAACGGAGGTCGTTATGACTGGGTTGTCCGCGCTGTGGCTGCCGATCCTGCTGTCATCGGTGATCGTCTTCGTCGTGAGCTCCGCGATCCACATGGCGTCGCCCTGGCACAAGAGCGACTACCCCAAGGTGCCGAATGAAGACAGGGTGAGAGACGCGCTTCGCGCGCTCGCCATCCCGCCGGGCGACTACAGGATCCCCCGCCCATCCAGCCGAGAGGAGATGCGCTCCCCGGAGTTTGCCGCGAAGGTGAAGCAGGGCCCGGTCATGGTGTTGACCGTCATGCCGAACGGCCCTATGGCGATGGGAAGGAGCCTCGTCCTTTGGTTCCTCTACGCCGCTGTGGTGGGGTGCTTCGCTGGGTACGTCGCGGGGCGCGCGCTGCCCGCCGGCGCGGAATCTTTTCGCGTCTTCCGGTTCGTCGGAGTGACCGCGTTCATCGGATACTCGGCTGCGCTGTGGCAGATGTCGATCTGGTACCGCCGTGCCTGGACCACGACGCTCAAGGCGACGGTGGATGGGTTGATCTACGCTCTCCTCACGGCTGGCGCGTTCGTGTGGCTGTGGCCGCACTAGCAGCGACCGGTCACTGACCTCCGGGGCGTCGCGCGCGCATCTCGGCCACGTTCTTGTCCCAGATTTTTTGCTGGTCGGCCGTCAGCACCGCGCGAATCTCGTCGTCCTGGCGGCGGAACAAGTCGCGCATCTTTGCCCGCGTCGCCGAATCGGGCGGGCTGCCTGGCGTGAACGCCGGCATCTGGGTGCTGTAGCGCGCCCGGATAGAATCGACCTTCGCCTGTTGCGCGGGCGTCAGGGTGATCTCTTTGAAGAGCGCCTGCATGCGCCGCTCGGCGAATCCCTGCCGTCCAGGGCCACCTCCCGACGGTGGACTCTGCGCCAGCGCGGCGGACGCTGCAAATGCCAGGACCGCCATGGGCACAAGTGCGATGCGCAGCTTCATGTTCCCTCCTGTGGGTGGGGTGGGTGGGATAGCTCCAGCTTCACCCAGATCGTACGGCTGACGGCCCGAAATCGTTGGGCCTTGTGCCGAGCGCGGGGGTCCCCCTCACTTGCCTGGGGGCCCCTCCGGTGCGCAGTTTATGCTGTCCGTGACACACGCTCGGCGGCTGGCCCGAGCAGGTGATTCTTGCACCGGAGGGAATAGCGATGTCCAAGAGTGACGACCAGAAAATTGCCGCCCTGGCGAAGAAGAACGCCGCCAAGGCGGCCAAGGCGAAGCCGAGCCGGCGTCGCCGCTACGACGACACGCTTCCTCCGGAGCGAGAGGACGACGTGGATCTGCGCGACTTCTTTTCGGAGATGAAGAAGCGGGAGTTCTAGACGCCCGATTGACCCGTCTGGGCCGCGCCGCTTAAGTTCTTGTCCGATGCCCACCTACGAGTACAAATGCCCGGCGGGGCACATGTTCGAGAAGTTCTTTCCGTCGATGCACGACAAGCGCCGGGAGAAGTGTCCCACGTGTGGCAAGCTGGCCGAGCGACAGATCTCCGGCGGGGCGGGTCTCGTCTTCAAGGGGACCGGCTTCTACACCACCGACTACAAGCGGGCCGGTGAAAAGCAGGACCAGGGTGAAAAGCAGGACCAGAAGGATCAAAAGGAACAGAAGGAACAGAAGGATCAGAAGAAAGACGCCAAGCCCGCGGCCGAGTCGAAGCCCGCCGGGAGCGCCAAGCAGAAAAAAGACTCCGGCGACAAGTGACGGCGCACGAGGCGATCGTCCGCGCCTTACGTGACGCGGCGCACGCGATCGGCGTGTCTGCGCTGCCGGAGTTCAAGTACGAAACGCCCCGGGACCCCGCGCACGGTGACGGCGCCACGAACCTGGCGCTGGTGATCGCGAGGATTCAGGGAAAGCCGCCGCGCGCCGTCGCCGAGCAGCTGGTGCGGGCGCTGCAGCTGCCGGCGGGCCTCGTCAAGAAGGTCGAAATCGCCGGGCCCGGGTTCATCAATTTCTTCCTCGCCGAAGCGCAGCTCGCCGCCGTGCTGCCGGCCGTGCTGGCTGCGGGCGAGCGCTACGGCTGCAGCGACGTGGGCCGCGGGCAGCGGGTCAACGTCGAATTCGTCTCCGCCAATCCGACGGGCCCGCTGCACGTGGGGCACGGCCGCGGCGCCGCTCTGGGGGACGCGATCGCGTCGCTGCTCGACTGGACCGGCCACGTCGTGACGCGCGAGTTCTACGTCAACGACGCGGGCACGCAGATCGACCGGCTCGCCAGCTCACTGTGGGCACGGGTCCAGCAGGCAGCCGGCCGGCGGGCGGAGATCCCGGAGGGCGGTTACCACGGAGAGTATCTCGTCGAGGTCGCCGAGAGAATCCTGGCGCGTGAAGGCCGGGCATTCGCCGACCTTTCCGAGCCGGAAGGCCTGCGCCGCTGTCGCGTCATCGGCGTCCAGTCCCTGCGCGCCGAGCAGGAGGAGGACCTGCGGCAGTTTGGGGTCCGGTTCGACGTGATCTTCCTCGAGTCCCGGCTCTACCAGGAACAGCTCATCGAGCAGACGCTCGCCGATCTCGCCAAGCGGCAGTACACGTACGAGCAGGACGGCGCGCTGTGGCTCAAGTCCACCGCGTTCGGAGACGACAAGGACCGCGTGCTGCGCAAGTCGGATGGCACCTACACCTACCTCATGCCCGACATCGCTTACCACCGCCACAAGCGGGAGCGCGGCTTCGAGCGCGCCATCGACATCTGGGGCGCGGATCACCACGGTTACGTGGCTCGTGTGCAGGCTGCGATGCACGCGCTGGGCTACCCCGCCGATTTCTTTCATGCCGAGCTGGTCCAGCTGGTGCGAGTGATGCGGGGTGGGGAAGAGGTGCGCTTCTCCAAGCGCACGGGCGAGTTCGTGTCGCTGCGCGACCTGGTTCAGGAAACTGGAGTGGACGCGGCGCGCTACTTCTTCTTGATGCGGCGGGGTGACTCGCAGTTCGTGTTCGACGTCGATCTCGCGAAGAGCCAGAAGGACGAGAACCCCGTGTACTACGTGCAAATGGCTCATGCGCGGATGAGCGGCATCTTCAAGGTGGCCGCGCGTGATCCAGCGTCTGTCACGCCGACGGGGGCGGACTGGAGCCTGCTGACGCAGCCCGAGGAGATCGATCTGATGAAGGAGCTCGCGGGGTTCCCCGGCGTCGTGGCGCGGGCGGCGGAGACGCTCGAGCCGCACCGCGTCACGGGCTATCTCGAGGGGCTCGCCCGCATTGCGCACGCGTGGTATCACAAGTACCGCGTGCTGGGCGAGGCCGAGGAGCGGGAGCGCCTGGTGCTCGGGGCGGCGGTGCGGCAGGTGCTGGCGAACGGGCTGCGACTGCTCGGCATCACGGCGCCGGAGCGGATGTGACGGCCGGCTTGCTCGTGGTGGGCTCGATCGCGCTGGATTCCGTGGCGACACCGTTCGGCGATACCGCCGACGCGCCGGGCGGCTCGGCGGTGTTCTTCAGTGCGGCGGGGGCGATCCTCCACCCCGTGCAGGTGGTGGGCGTAGTCGGCAGCGACTATCCGCTCGGCGCCCTCAAGGCGCTGGAGGCGCGCGGTGTGGACCTGGCGGGCGTCGAACAGATGCCCGGCGAGTCGTTTCGCTGGAAGGCGAAGTACTCCTACGACCTCTCCAGCCGCGAGACACTCGACACGCGACTCGGCGTGTTCGCCCAGTTCCGGCCCAAGCTGCCGCCCAAGTTCCGCGATGCGCGCTACGTGTTCCTGGGCAACATCGATCCCGAGCTGCAGCTCGGCGTGCTCGACCAGGTGAAGAGCCCGACGCTCGTCGCCTGCGATACGATGAACTACTGGATCCACTCGAAGCGCGACCTGCTGCTCGAGCTGCTGCGCCACATCGACATCCTCCTGGTGAACGACTCGGAGGCCCGCGAGCTCTCGGGCGACTGGAACATCTACCGCGCGGCGCGCTGGATTCTCGAGCACGGCCCCCGCCGGGCCGTCATCAAGCAGGGGGAGCACGGTGCGCTGCTGGTGGATCGCGACGCGACGTTCAAGGTCCCGGCGTACCCGTTGCAGGACGTATTCGACCCGACGGGCGCGGGCGACGCGTTCGCCGGCGGCTTCATGGCCTATCTCGCGTCGACCGGCGACCTCTCCCCAGCCAATCTGCGGCGCGCGATGGTGTACGGCGCCGCCCTGGGCTCCTTCGCGGTGGAGGCGTTCGGCGTACAGGGGCTGGCCGGCGTCGCGCTCGCGGACGTGCGTGCCCGCGTGCGCGCCTTCAAGGAGCTCGTCCACTTCGAAGTGGACGAGCCCGCCGAGCCGTGACCGACCGGTACGCCGCGGCCGGCGTCGGTCTCGACCTCGCCGCGGAGGCGAAGCGTCGCATCGCCGAGCTGGTGCGCACCACGCGCACCACCCTGGCGCTCGGCGAGATCGGCGCGTTCGGCGGGATGGTGCGCGTTCCCTCCGGCTACGAGCGGCCCGTCCTCGTCCTCTCGACCGACGGCGTGGGGACCAAGGTGCTGGTCGCCGCGCGCGCCGGGATCCACGACACCGTGGGCGAAGACCTCGTGAATCACTGCGTGAACGACATCCTGGTCCACGGGGCGCGGCCGCTCGCGTTCCTCGACTACATCGCGACGGGCAAGCTCGAGCCCGACGTCGCCGCGGCTATCGTCGCCGGGATCGCGCGTGGCTGTCGCGCCCACGAGATGACGCTCGCGGGGGGCGAGACCGCTCAGCTCGCGGATCTGTATCAGCCGGGGCAGTACGATCTCGCGGGGACGATCGTCGGGGTCGTGGAAGAGGGCGCGGCGCTGCACGGTGACCGGGCGCGGCCGGGCGACGTGTTGATCGGCTACGCGTCGAACGGACTGCACACCAACGGTTACACCCTCGCGCGGCAGATCGTTTTCGAGACGCTGGGGCTGGACGTCGACCAAGCATTTCCGGAGGCCGGCCAGTCGGTGGCACAGGTGTTGCTGGCCGTGCACCGGAGCTACGCGACGGCCGTGACGCCGGTCCTCTCCCGTCTGCACGCCCTCGCCCACATTACCGGCGGCGGCATCCCGGGGAACCTGGAGCGCGTGCTGCCGCAGGGCTGCGAGGCGGTGGTCGACGCCAGGGGGTGGGGCTGGCCGGTGATCTTCCGGGTACTAATGCGGGCCGGCCGGGTGTCGCTCGGCGAAATGCGCCGTGTCTTCAACCTCGGAGTCGGCATGATCGCGATCGCCGGCCGCGACGACGTGGAGGCGATCACCGCGGCGGCGCGGCGCGTCCAAATCGAGACGTGGCTGATCGGCGAAGTCCGCGCCGGGACGCGCGGGGTCAAGTTTGCGGAGCGGTAGACGGGTCGCCAGTAAACTCGCGGCTCGGCCCTGTCAGTAAACTGACGCCGCTTGAGCGGCAGTGCCGAGCCGCGGCTTGAGCCGCGCCAATCGAGGAGGTAGCCATGCGTCAGTGGAGACTATCGATCATCTGTGCCGTAATCGCGTTAGTCTTGGCGGCGCCGCTCGCGGCCCAGGAGCCGCAGTGCGCCATGCCATACCCGAACGCCACCGCCGCTTGCAACACGGCGGTCGACGCGATCCGGGCGTTCCATCCGCTCGCCGGCATGATCGTGAGCGGCGGCAACCCCGTGATCGGCACCTCCGGGTCGTTGGGCGGGATCGGACATCTCACGATCACCGCGCGGGTGAACGCCATCAAGGCGTCACTCCCCAACCCGGACTCGGCGAGCCAGAGCCAGGTGCCGTCGAGCTTCCACGGCGCGATCCCCGCGCCCATCGTCGAAGCGGCCCTGGGGCTGCTGCGGGGCCGAGGCGGCTTCCTGTCGGTAGATGCCCTGGGCTCGGCCGTCCTGCTGCCGACCAGCGGCGTGTCGGGTCTGTCCGTGGACTCGAACGCGGCGCACATCGGCGGGGCCGCCCTCGGCATCGGCTACGGCGCGCGCGTCGGGATCCTGGGCGGCACCTTCCCGATCCCGGCACTCTCCGTGAGCTGGATGCATCGCACGCTGCCACGGATTCAGTACGGCAACGTCAGCCAATCGACCTTCGGCACCGGGGACCAGTTCCAGTTCGACATGGACCTAAAGGCCGACAACTATCGCGCGGTCGCGAGCTGGAAGTTCGTGCTCGTGGATCTCGCCGCCGGTCTCGGCGTCGATCACTACTCCTCCAGCGCGACGAGCATCAGTTTCCACGACAACCCGCTGAGCCCGGGGAGCGTGCGGACCGTCGTCATCAACCCGAGCAGCACGCGCGAGGTGGCGTTCCTGAACGGTGGACTGAGCCTCGCCGCCCTCAAGCTCGTCGGCGAGCTCGGATACCAGACGGGGAAGGACCAGCACTTCACGACGAACTTTTCCAACTTCGACCCCAAGGCGGGCCATGTCTTCGGAGGCATCGGGCTCCGCTTCGGCTTCTAACGGGTCTCCCGAAGGGGAGGCGATGGGGCGCGCCCTCGACCTCGCATTGCGAGGTTGGGGGCGCGTCGCGCCGAATCCCCTCGTCGGCGCGGTCGTCCTCCGGGGCGACGCGCCCGTCGGCGCAGGGTTTCACGCCGAATACGGCGGGCCGCACGCGGAAGTCGTGGCGCTGGCGGACGCCGGCGACCGGGCGCGCGGTGCGACGCTGGTGGTGACCCTCGAGCCCTGCGCCCACTATGGTAAGACGCCGCCCTGCACCGATGCCATCGTCGCCGCCGGGGTGGCGCGAGTCGTCGCCGCCGTCCGCGATCCCGACCCGCAGGCACGAGGCGGGGCGGAGGTGCTGCGCGGCAAGGGTGTGGCCGTCTCGTTCGGTGTGCTGGCCGAAGCGGCGGCGGCGCTCAACGCGCCGTTCCTGTTCGCGCACACGCTGGCCGAGCGGCCGTTCGTCGCCCTCAAGCTCGCGACCTCGATCGACGGCCGGATCGCGGACGCGCACGGCAGCTCGCGCTGGGTGTCGGGTGAAGCCGCGCGCGAGTACGTGCACTGGCTGCGCGCGGGATTCGACGCCATCGCCGTGGGCGGGACGACGGCCCTGCGGGACGACCCGCAGCTCACGGTGCGCGGTCCGGTCACGCCGCGGCGGCCGCCCGTGCGCGTCGTCTTCGACCGGCGCGCGATGCTGAACGAGTCCGCGGACCTAGTGAAGACGGCGCGCGAGGTGCCGACCTGGGTGATGGCGTCGCCCGACGCACCGGTCGCGAGCGTCATGTTGCTGGAGCGGAGCGGCGTGCGCGTGTTCCGACCGGCGTCGCTCGCGGACGGCCTGCGGATGCTGCGCAGCGCCGGGATCCACTCGGTGTTGTGTGAGGGGGGAGGGGCGCTCGGCGCCAAGCTGCTCGCCGAAGGGCTCGTCGATCGGCTGTACTGGATCCAGGCCCCGGTGTGGCTGGGAGAGGGCGCCGTCCCGGCGTTTCCGGGCATGGCGGCAGCGCCGCTCCCCGAGGCGCCGCGCTGGACGCCGGTGGAGCGGCGCGCCATGGGCCCGGATACATTATTGGTATTGGACAGGCGGCTATGTTTACCGGAATTGTGAGCGCCATCGGGCGGGTCGCGCGCGTCTCGCGTAACGGGGGGAAAGGCCGGGGCGGAGGGAAGGGGGAAGGGGAACACGGCCTGGCTCTCACTATCCGCGCTCCGTATCGGGGCCTCAAACAGGGCGAGAGCGTCGCCGTCAACGGCGCGTGCCTCACCGTCGAGCGGGTCGTGAAGGGGGGCTTCACGGTCCACGTGATCGAGACCACGGCAGGCCGGACGCTGTTGGGCGAATACGCGACCGGTCGGAAGGTGAATCTGGAGCGCGCGGTGCGCGCGGCGGATCGTCTCGGGGGCCACATCGTGCAGGGGCACGTGGACGGCGTGGCGGTGGTCGAGCGGGCCGAGCGGCGGGGCGACGCGTGGGTGTACGACCTACGGGTGCCGGGCGACGTGCGCGAGATCGCCATCCCGCACGGATCGATCACGCTGGACGGCGTGAGCCTGACAATCAACGCGCTGCCCGGACCGGACCTGGTGCAGATCGCGTTGATCCCGTTCACGCGCGAGCACACGACGCTGGGAACGCTGCGCGTCGGCGACCGTGTTCACGTAGAAGGCGACACGCTGGGAAAGTACGTGAGGCAACTATGCCGCACCGCACCATAGAGCAGGCGATCGCAGACATCCGCGCGGGGAAGCTCGTCATCGTGGCCGACGACGAGAACCGCGAAAACGAGGGCGACCTCGTGGGCGCTGCCGAGCGGGTCACGCCCGAGATGATCAACTTCATGGCGACGCACGCACGCGGGCTCATCTGCCTGACGCTCATGCCGGAGCGGTGCCAGGCGCTGGGACTCACGCAGATGGCGGAGCACAACACCGAGGCGCACGAGACGGCGTTCACCGTTTCGATCGACGCGGCCGCGCGCTTCGGGGTCACGACCGGCATCTCGGCGCTCGATCGGGCGACGACCGTGCGCGTCGCGATCGATCCGGCCACGGTGCCGGGCGACCTGCGGCGGCCGGGCCACGTCTTTCCCCTGCGGGCGCGTCCCGGCGGCGTGCTGCAGCGCGTGGGCCAGACGGAGGCGAGCGTGGATCTCGCCCGGCTCGCGGGGCTCTACCCCGCAGGGGTGATCTGCGAGATCCTCAACCCCGACGGGACGATGGCGCGGCGGCCCGACCTGGAGCGGTTCGCCGAGCGGCACGGGCTCGCGTTCATCACGGTCGCGCAGCTCGTCGCGTACCGCCTCGCGAACGAGCGACTGGTGCACCGCGTCGCCCACGCGCGCCTGCCCACGCCGTACGGCGAGTTCACGATCATCGGCTACAGGAACGACGTGGATGCGGCGGAGCACGTGGCGCTGCTGTACGGCGACGTGGCCCGGCAGCCGCGCGTGCTCGTGCGCATGCACTCGAAGTGCCTCACGGGCGACGTGTTCGGCTCGGCGCGGTGCGATTGCGGTTGGCAGCTGCACAGCGCGATGCGCATGATCGCGGCCGAGGGCCGCGGCGTGGTCGTATATCTCGATCAGGAAGGCCGGGGGATCGGCCTCCTCAACAAGCTCAAGGCGTACGAGCTCCAGGACGCGGGCCACGACACCGTGGACGCCAACCGCGAGCTCGGCTTCAAGCCCGACCTCCGGAACTACGGCATCGGGGCGCAGATCCTGCTCGACCTCGGGCTCTCCTCCATCCGGGTGCTCACCAACAACCCGATGAAGCTGGTCGGGCTCGAGGGGTATGGGTTGGAGATCGTCGAGCGCGTCCCGATCGTCATGACCCCCTCGGACGAGAACCGCTCCTACCTCGACGCCAAGCGGGACAAGCTCGGCCACCTGCTCACGCACTGACCGTGGCCGAGCTCCAGGGTTCGCCCCGCGCGCCGCGTCAGGTCCGCGTGGCCGTGGTCGTTGCCCGTTACAATGAGATCGTCACCGGCCGCTTGCTGGAGGGCGCGCGGCAATGCTTGCGCGAGAAGGGCGTGCCCGAGGCGCAGGTCGACGTGGTGTGGGTGCCGGGCGCATTCGAGCTGCCGGTCGCGGCGGAAACGGCGGCGGCGAGCGGCCGGTACGGGGCCATCGTGGCGCTCGGCTGCGTGATCCGGGGCGAGACGCCGCACTTCGAGTACGTCGCGGGCGAGGCGGCGCGTGGGCTTGGCAACGTCGCGCTCGCGCATCGGCTCGCCGTCGGGTTCGGAGTGCTGACGACGGAGTCGCTCGAGCAGGCGATGGCGCGGGCGGGCGGCGCCGCCGGTAACAAGGGCTACGAGGCGGCGGAAGCGGCGCTCACGACGGCCGACGTCCTGGCCCAGTTGACCCGTGCAGCGCCCCGAGACTAAAGCGCGGGCCCGCGCGCTGCAGCTCCTCTACGCATGGGAATTGTCGGGTCGCCCGTCGATCGAGACGGTGGTCGCGCGCGTCGCCGGCGGGTTCGGCCATCGACCCGACGGGTTCGACCGCGGCGCAGACCTCGCGGCCAAGGCGATCGCGGGGCTCCCCGAATTCGATCGGCGCGTCGCCGACGCGGCCGAGCACTGGCGCCTCGAGCGGGTGGCCGTGGTGGAGAAGAGCATCCTGCGCCTGGCGCTCGCCGAGCTCGCCGAGGGGGCGACGCCCCCGCGGGTCGTGATCGACGAGGCGGTGAAGCTCGCCCACTGGTTCGCGGGCGCCAAGGCGCCCGCGTTCGTCAACGGCGTGCTCGACGCGGTCGCGCGGGAGTACGGCGCGCTGTGAGGATCCTGGTGGTCAACTGGAACGACCGCGAGAATCCGCATGCCGGCGGTGCCGAAATTCACCTGCACGAGATCTTCGGTCGCCTGGCCGGGTGGGGGCATACCGTCGACCTTGTGGCGAGCGGCTGGCCCGGCGGCGCGACCCAGGCCGTCCTCGATGGGATGGGCGTGCACCGCTCGGGGGGGCGCCACAGCTTTGCGCTGCGGGCGCGCGGCGCGGTGCGGCGGCTGCTCCGCGCGCGCTCCTACGACATCGTCGTCGAGGACATCAACAAGCTGCCGCTCTATCTGACCCAGCTCACGGATCTGCCGTTTTACGTGATCGTGCCGCACCTCTTCGGCACGACCGCGTTCGCGGAAGCGAGCTGGCCGATCGCGGCGGTCGTCTGGGGCGCCGAGCAGCTGATTCCGCGGGTGTACCGGCGCGCGGCGTTTCACGCGATCTCCGACAGCACGCGCGACGACCTGGTGCGGCGTGGGATCCCGCGGCAGCGGGTCGAAGTCATTTACCCGGGCGTCGATGCGGCGTGGTACTCCCCGGACGGCGGCACGCCGCGGGCGGGCGCGCCGACGTTCTTGTACGTGGGGCGTCTCAAGCGTTATAAAGGAGTGGAGACGGCGGTCCGGGCCCTCGCCCTGACTCGGGCGCGGCGCCCCGACGTGACGCTCGAGATCGCGGGGCAGGGAGACGACCGCCCCCGGCTCGAGCGGCTGGTGCGAGCGTTGGGTCAGGTGGAAGCGGTTCGGTTCCTCGGGTTCGTGCCGGACCAGGAGAAGCGTCGTTTGCTGCGCCGGGCGTGGGCGGTGGTGCTCCCGAGCCTGAAAGAGGGTTGGGGCATCTCCAACGTCGAGGCGGCGGCGTGCGGCACGCCGGCGCTCGCTTCGGACAGCCCCGGGCTGCGGGAATCGGTGCGCCACGGGGAGACCGGGTTCCTCGTTCCGCACGGCGACGAGCGGGCGTTGGCGGACCGCATGCTCGCGCTCGCCGCCGATCCGGCGCTGGTATCTCGCTTGGGACGAGGGGCCCGCGCGTTCGCCGAGCAGCTGTCGTGGGAGCGCGCGGCCCGGGCCACCGAGGCGCATCTCGAGCGCGTTATCGCTCAGGGGGGTTGACCATGCGCATCACGATCACCGCACGCCACTGTGAGATCCCGGACGAGCTGCGCACCCGGGCGCGGGCGCTCGTGGAGCGATTGAGCCGGGTCGCGACGCGGCCGCACGACGGGCAGGTGCTCTTCAGCGCGGACCACGGCACGCCCACCGTGGAGGTACGGGTCCACGCCGGGCGTGGCGTGGTGCACGTCGCCACGGCCGAGGGGGAAGATCACCGCTCGGCACTCGACCTCGCCGTGGCCCGGGTGCGCCGCCAACTTGGCAAGGCGGCGCCGAAGCGGCGCCGTGTCGCGGCCGCCCGCCGCGCCGTCGGGCGTGAGCCCCGGTGACGGGACCCCGGGTGCGCGACCTGCTCGAGCGCAAGGGTGATCCCATGCAGCTCGAGGCGCTGACGGGGGACGTGGGCCTCGACCGTCTCATCCCGACGCCGGAGGCGTCGAGCCCGGGCCTCGCGCTCGCGGGCTACACCAAGCGATTCGCCGCGCACCGCATCCACGTGCTGGGCGAGACGGAGATCACGTACCTCGCCTCGCTCGGCGCCGCCGAGCGCCGCGCGTCGCTCGAGACCTTCTTCCGGTTCGACCTGCCGTGCGTGGTCATCTCGAAGGGGCAGGACCCGCCGCCCGAGCTGCTCGAGCTCGCGCGGGCCCAGGGGATCCCCGTGATCCGCACGCGGCTCAAGACCGCCGAGTTCTACCGCCGCCTGAAGCCGTTCCTCGACGACGCCTTCGCGCCCACCACGACGGTGCACGCCTCGCTCGCCGACGTGTTCGGCGTGGGCCTGCTCTTCCTCGGTCGCTCCGGGATCGGCAAGAGCGAGTGCGTGCTCGATCTCGTCGAGCGGGGCCACCGGCTCGTCGCGGACGACGTCGTCCACGTCACCCGCCACGGGACCGACGTGTTGATCGGCCGGGGGCACGAGCTGGCACGGCACTACATGGAGATCCGGGGGGTGGGCTTGATCGACATCCGCGCGCTGTTCGGCGTCCGCGCGGTGCGCCAACAGAAGCGCATCGAGGTCGTGGTGCAGCTCGAGGACTGGGACGCCGGGCGCGAATATGACCGCACCGGGCTCGATGGGCAGACGACGCAGCTGCTCGAGATCACGGTCCCGCTCGTGACCGTCCCCCTCAACCCGGGCAAGAACCTCACCGTGATCTGCGAGGTGGTGGCGATGAACCACCTGCTGCGCTACAGCGGCGTGGACTCGGCGAAGCATTTCAACGAGCGGCTGCTCAAGCGGATGGCAGAGCAGCGCGAGCTGCAGCAATACCTGGAGGAGGATTATGAGTGAGCCGCTGCGCGGCGTGATCGTCTCGCACGCGGCCGTGGCGCAGGCGCTGAAAGCGGCGGTCGCGGCCATCACCGGTGTCGAGGACGCCCTGGTGCCGGTGAGCAACGAGGGCTGCGATTCGGGCGCGCTGACGGCGCGGGTCACCGCGGCGATCGCCGAGCAGCCGGCGGTGCTGTTCGTGGACCTCCCCGGCGGCTCCTGCCTCACCAGCTCCATCCGGCTCGCCAAGGGCAAGACCAACGTGGCCGTGGTCACGGGCGTCAACCTCGCGATGCTGCTCGATTTCGTGTTCCACCGCGACCTGCCGCCGCTCGAGGCCGCACGCCGCGCCGCGGAGGCGGGGAGCAAGGCGATCCGCACGCCGGCGGCATGAGCATCGTGCTCTACCGCATCGATGACCGTTTGATTCACGGTCAGGTGGTCGTGGGCTGGGGGCAGCCGCTCCACGTCGGGTTCATCGTAGTGGTGGACGACGCGGTGCACGCCAGCGAATGGGAGCAAGATCTCTACCGCATGGGCGTCCCGCCGCACATCGAGGTAGTGTTCGCGTCCACGGCCGAAGCGGCGCGGCGGCTGCCGGAGTGGGAAGCGGATGCGCGAACCGGGATTCTGGTCGCCGCCAGCATCGACGCGCTCGCGGCGCTCTCGAGCAACAGCCACCGGGTGACGCGGGTCAACGTCGGCGGCATCCATCACCAGCCCGGCCGCTCGGAGCGGCTGCGCTACGTGTATCTGAGCGACGCCGAGGCAGCCAAGCTCAGGGAGCTCGCGGCGCAGGGCGTCGAGGTCACGGCCCAGGACGTGCCCACCGCCCGGCCGGTGCCGCTCCAGGAGTTCGCGTGACGCTGGAGCTGCAGGTCTTCCTGCTCGTGTGGGGCACGCTCGTCGGGCTCGATCTCGTGAGCGTGCCGCAGATGATGATCGCGCGCCCGATCGTGGCAGGGCCCGTCGCCGGGGCGATCCTCGGCGATCTCGCGACCGGGCTGCAGCTCGGCGTCCTCTTCGAGCTGTTCCAGTACGATGTGATGCCAATGGGCGCGGTCCGCTATCCGGAGTACGGTCCGGCTACCGTCGCCGCGGTGAGCACGGCGCACGCGGCGGCCGGGACGCTGGGGCTCGGGCTCGGCGCGCTGGTGGGGCTCGTCACGGGGATGCTCGGCGGGATGAGCATGTCCGTCGTGCGCCGCGCTACCGCACGTGCCGTGCAGGCCGTCGCTGGCCGGCTCGAGGCAGGGGACGTGCACCTGCTGGTGCGGCTGCATGTCACGGCAATCGTGCGCGACGCGCTCCGGGCGGCAGCGGTCACCGCGGCCGGGCTCGGGCTCGCGCAAGTCGTGCGCGTGTACTTCGCCGGCACGCTGCCGCTGCGGGGCGTGACGTTGCTGGGTGTCGCGGCGGTCGCGGCCGCGATCGCGGCCGCGACCGCGGGAACGCTCCGGGTGGTGGGTCGTGGGGCGAACCTGGGTTGGTTCGTCGCCGGAATCGCCGGCGGCACGGTGCTGGCGTGGCTGCGGTGACCCGCGCGCCCCGTCCGCCGCTCGGCCGCAGCCTGCTGCGGCTGTTCACCGTGCAGGGCTCGTGGAATTACGAGCGCTTGCAGGGGATCGGCGTGGGCGTGGCCGAAGAGCCGTTGCTGCGCGATCTGCAGGCCGCGGGGAACGGCGCCGCGTACCGAGCGGCGGTGGCGCGCGGGGCGCACTTCTTCAACGCGCACCCGTACCTGTGCGGGCTCGCCGTGGGCGCCGCGGCGCGGGCCGAGCACGAAGGCGCAACGCCCGACCAGGTGGAGCGGCTGCGGAGCGCGCTGTGCGGTCCGCTCGGGTCGCTCGGCGACCGGCTGGTGTGGGCGGGGTGGTTGCCGGTGACGTCGGGCCTCGCCCTGATCGGCGTGGCGCTGGGGCTCGGGATGGGCGCGATTCTGGGCTTCCTGGTCGTCTACAACGTCGGCCACGTCGCGCTCCGGTGGTGGGCGCTGCGGGCGGGTTGGACACACGGCGTGCGCGTCGCGGCCGCTCTGCACCAGCCGTTGCTGCAGCGGGCCGCGGCGTGGAGCGGCCCGGCGATGGCGCTCGTGGTGGGCGCCGCCCTGCCGCTGTCGGCCGGCTACCTGGCCGCCGGGTTCACCGGGTGGGCGCGGGGCGCGCTGCTCGTGGCCGCGGCGGCCGGCTGCGCGCTCCTGTGGTGGGAGCGGGGGAGGCTCACGGGGCTGCGCTACGGCCTGGCGCTGCTCGCCGTCGCCGCGCTGGCGGGCTGGGTATGGCGGTGATCGAGCGGGAGGCGAAGATCGTGAACCCCCTGGGCATGCATGCGCGGCCCGCGGCGGAGTTCGTCAAAATGGCGAACCGGTTCAAGTCGGCTGTCCAAGTCCGCAAGGACGACCTCGCGGTGAATGGCAAGAGCATCATGGGGGTGATGATGCTCGCCGCCGAGTGCGGCTCGTCGGTCTTCATCCAGACCGACGGCGAGGACGCGGAAGCCGCCATGGCAGCGCTGTTGGCGCTGGTAGCCGACGGCTTTCACGAGATGCACCTGACGGCGGAGCTGCGGGAGGCGGAGCTGCGCGACGCCGAGGACAAAGCGGCGGAAGAGGACGTATGAGCGAGCGGCTGCTCAAGGGGATCGGCGTGTCCGCGGGGATCGCGGTGGGTCCCGCGGTCGTGGTGCGCTGGACGATGCCCGAGGTCCCGCACCGCGTCGTGCCCCGCTCACAGGTGGAGAAAGAGGTACGTCGGCTGCGCGCCGCGGTGCGAGACGTGAAACGCTACCTCCAGGACCTGAAGGCGAAGGCCGAGGATCGCGCCGGCGCCGACGAGGCGCGCATCTTCGACGCCCAGCTCCTCATGCTCGAGGACAAAGAGTTCCTCTCCGGCGTCGCGCACCTGATCCGCGAGAACCGCCTCACCGCCGAGAAGGCATTCGAGTTCAAGGCGCTCGAGGTGCGCGACATGTGGACCGCGACCGGCAGCCCACGCCTGAAGGACCGCCTCGCCGACTTTTCGGGCGTGGCGATCCGGGTGATCGAGCACCTCATGCATCGCGGCTCGGACGAGTTGTGGGAGGGGATCACTCAACCGTCCGTGGTGGTGGCGCGGGAGCTCGGCCCCGGGCTCACCGTGCAGCTCGATCGCGAGCACGTCGTCGGGCTGGTGAGCGAAGAGGGCACGCGCACCTCGCACGCCGCCATTCTGGCGCACTCCATCGGGATTCCGGCGGTGTTCGGCGTGGCGGGCGCGATGCAGCGGATCGAGCAGGGCACGACCCTGGTGATGGACGGCACGCGCGGCACCGTCCTCCTCAACCCGACGGCGCAGGAGATCGCCGAGGCGCAGGCGCGCGAGCGCCGGAGGCGCGAGCTCGCGTCCCAGCTCGAGGAGGTGGTCGGACAACCGGCCGTCACCACCGACGGTGTGCGCATCCTGCTGCGCGGCAACGTCGACCTCCCCGACGAAATCCGCGCCGCCCAGCAGCACCGGGCGGAAGGCGTCGGCTTGCTGCGCACCGAGTTCCTCATCACCAGCCACACGACGCTCCCGACCGAGGACGAGCAGGCCGAGTACTTTCGCCGTGTGGGCGAGGCGTTTTCAGGACATCCTGTCGTGATCCGCACCTACGATCTGGGCGGCGACAAGCTGCCGGGCCCGTTCCGCGTCCAGCCCGAGGCGAATCCGCAGCTCGGCTGGCGGGCGATCCGCGTCTGCCTCGACCGCCCCGAGATCTTCCGGACGCAGGTGCGGGCGGCACTGCGCGCCGCGGCGCACGCCGACATCCAGGTGATGATCCCGCTCGTCACGCGGCTTGACGAGGTGGACCGCACGCGCGTGATCGTGGGCGAGGAGGCGGCGAACCTGAGGCGGGAAGGCGTCGAGGCCGCGTCGTCGGTTCCCGTGGGCGTGATGGTAGAGACGCCAGCGGCGGCGGTGATGGCCGATCGACTCGCGGCGGTGAGCGATTTCCTGAGCGTCGGCACCAACGACCTCACGCAGTACACGCTGGTCGTGGATCGCGGCAATGCGCGCCTCGCGGACCGCTTCAATCCGCACGACCCGAGTGTGCTGCGGCTCCTCAAGATGGTGGTCGACGCGGCGCACGCGGCCGGCAAGCCGGCGAGCGTGTGCGGTGAGATGGCCTCGGAACCGCTCTCGGCGTTCCTGCTGATCGGGCTCGGCTACGACACGCTCTCGGTGGCGCCGCCCGCGTTGCCGCTCGTGAAATGGATGGTGCGACGGGTGAGCGCGGCGCGCGCGCGCTCGGCGGCCGAGTCGGCGCTGGCCGCACGCACCGCCGACACAGTGCTCGACCTGCTCCGCCCCGCGCTCGCGGAGGCGGTGGACTTGAAGCTGCTCGATCCCGACGCCCGGTTGCCGGCGGGGCGGCGCGCCGCTAGCTTGAACGTCTAAACCCTCGTCGGATCACAAGATGCCCGCGCAACGCCACGTGTTCACGTCCGAGTCGGTGACCGAAGGCCATCCGGACAAGATC